>Ga0209238_1000060_pt1 | contig 31652 bp, 36 predicted proteins | sample GraSoi013_1_20cm_FD_185823 | JGI IMG/M metagenome (GOLD analysis project Ga0209238, IMG submission 185823) | Grasslands soil microbial communities from the Angelo Coastal Reserve, California, USA - Sample 10_02_2013_1_20cm (SPAdes) (version 2) | ecosystem: Environmental > Terrestrial > Soil >...
GAATCTTCCCGATCTGACAGCCGAAGAACGGCACGACCCACAGCAGCGCGATCGCGCAGTGGTCGTTGAGATTGAACACTGTGACGCCGCCCGGCAGGGCCTCAACGCGGTGCGTGCGCGCATGGTTCCACGCAAGGCCCGGCGGGCGCGTCGGCGCGGGAGCGAACATCGGGCTCGGCGGCGGCGTCCCGAACTTGCGCGCGCCGTCCCGGCCGTCCTCGCCCCTGGCCACCCGGGCAGCCGCCTCCGCTCCTTCGGCTGCCCAATCGATCGCCGCGGAGCCGGCGTCGGCCGCCGGCGGCCGGGGTGGCGCGATCGGGGCCTCGCCCGGTGGGGCGGCTGCGCGCTTGCTCGGGGCGGACGCCGGGGCAGCCGTGAGCGGGAGCGTTGACGCCCGCGGCCGGGCGGGCAGAACTTCCACCAGCGTCAGACTCTCCTCGGCGGCGCCGCTGAATGAGTGCGCGCGGGTGAGCTCGAGAAGGAGAGCGATCGCGAGGGCGTGCGCCGCCGCCACGAGCGCGAGCGCGGGGAAGCGATTCCCGGGGATCGCTGAGACCATCGCCAATTTCGAGACACCGTCCCGTGCGAAAGTTCAGCCCGACCCGCGCCGCACTGGCGCGGTAGCGCCGGCCAACATGCACTGAGCCACGGCTCCGGCAAGTGAGCTGCAACTTCGGGGCGGCGCACAGGCCGCCCTGAGGGCGCATCGGCTGATCGTGCCGCACGACTCCCGCACCGAGCGGATGATGCGATCCAGCCGGGTCCGGTCCCTCGACAATAAACCATTGATTGTGACCCGGAACGATTACAGACCAGGCTGGGAAGCCATGAGCGGGCGCTGACTGCCCCGTTCGGGCGGGTGTCCAGTGGCTCTTGCCTGAGGATCTGGCGGGCCTTCCTGAGGGTTACCCCAAAGCGCACCTTGAATGCCCTGCGTTCGTCAGGTCATTTCCGCAGCTGGCCGCCGCCACGCCGGCGATCGACGAGCCCGCCAAGGCGCTGGTCTGCCGGGCGCCTGTCCCGGAGCTGGACGGCCGGGCAGCCGCGGGGGTCTCGGGAAAGTAAAACAAGGCCGGCGGCTTCCGTCCTTGTTAAACGTTGCCTATCATATGGCCCGGATCTAGCCCCTTATGAAAGGCAGCGATCCGGATGGCGAGTAGTACCGAAGCCTCGACGCGCGCAGGACGGTACATCGCCCAGCCGACGGGGTACCGCGCCTTCATGCCGGCGCCGCTACCGCCGCAGCCCGCCGTGGCACTGGCCGGCGAACTTCAGGGTCTGCTATCGGCCGCCGACCGTGCTTGCTGACACGCCTGGATAGCCCTGGATGCTACTCCGCGTTTGATCTTGTAGAACCTTGTCAACCCGCATGCCCGAGCAGCTACAAGTCTAGCTACAGCAGCGCTCTCTCTGTTTTGGCCCTTGGCGACTGCTGACGAGCAAGCGTACTGAACTGCGAAGCTCGACGGCCCCGATCGCTTCGCAGTACGTTGCAGAGCTCAGAGCGTTGAGTAAAAATACTCAACGAAATGAGTAAAAGGCGGGACGAATTCCGACGCCCCCAGGCCGCCGTCTTGGCCGAACGGCTGGCCGAGCCGCGCCGATTTCTGCAGGTCGTTGCCGGTCCACGTCAAGTGGGCAAATCCACTCTGGTACAGCAGGTCACCGGTGACCTGAGTCTGCCCGTTCGCTACGCCAGCGCCGATGAGCCGACGCTTCGGGGCGCCGACTGGATCAGTCAGCAATGGGAGGCGGCGCGGCTCGACGCCTCGGGCAAGGCCGGCGCCGTGCTCGTGCTGGATGAGATCCAGAAGATCCCTGCGTGGTCGGAGACGGTCAAGCGGCTCTGGGATGAGGACACGCGCAAGAAGCGCCCGCTCAAGGTCGTTCTGCTCGGCTCGACCCCACTTCTCATGGCCCAGGGTCTAACGGAGAGCCTCGCCGGTCGGTTCGAGACCCTAAGGCTCCCGCACTGGTCACTTACCGAAATGCGCGCGGCCTTCGGCTGGTCGCTCGAGCAGTACCTGTACTTCGGTGGCTACCCAGGCGCCGCGCCCCTCGTCGGCGACCCCAAACGCTGGGCGCGATACATCGCCGACAGCCTCATCGAGACCTCGATCGCACGCGATGTGCTGCTATTGACCCGCGTCGACAAGCCGGCCCTGCTGCGCCGGCTGTTCGAGCTCGCCTGCCGGTACTCGGGGCAGGTGCTGTCCTACACCAAGATGATTGGGCAGCTTCAGGACGCCGGCAACACGACGACGCTGGCGCACTACCTCGACCTTTTGGCTGGAGCGGGAATGGTCTGCGGGCTCCCGAAGTACGCGGCCGACACGGCGCGCAGCCGGGGGTCGAGCCCGAAGCTGCAGGTGCTGAATACCGCGCTGATGACCGTGACCGCCGGCGTCGGCCCGGAGGAGGCACGATCAGATCGGGAATTCCGCGGAAGGCTGATTGAATCCGCGATCGGCGCGCATCTTGCCAATGCCGCCGCAGCAGGTGAGTGTGAGCTTTACTATTGGCGGGACCGAGGACAGGAAGTCGACTTCGTCGTGAAAGCCCATGCCCGGGTGACCGCCATCGAAGTAAAGAGCGGCCGTGCCCCACAGGCCCATCTCGGGACGGCGGCCTTCGCGGAGGCGTTCAAAGTCAAGCGCACACTGCTCGTCGGTGGCGACGGCATCTCAGTGGAAAAATTTCTGAATCGGCCAGTATCCGAATGGCTGGCGCACTGACAATCACCAGAGGATTGAGATGGCACGAGCAAAGAACTCCCAGAACGACACCGCCGCCAATCTCGGCTTCGAGGCCAAGTTCTGGGCTGCCGCTGACGCGCTGCGCAACAACATGGACGCGGCGGAGTACAAGCACGTCGTCCTCGGCCTGATCTCCCGCAGACCGAGAGAACTGCCCTCGTCCAGGCGCGTCGGGGTCAGGGGCTCTTCCGGGACAACGTGCGCTCGATTGAACATGCCTGCCGCATTACCCGTGTGGCGCGCATAGAACACCTGATCGCGAACCACATACAGCCCTGGCGCGACAGCAGCAACGAGCAGCGGCTCGACGGCGAGAACGGCCTGTTGCTGACCCCGACTGTGGACCACCTGTTCGACAAGGGGTTCATTTCCCTTGAGAACACCGGACAGCTGGTCTTGTCGCCGGTCGCGGACCCCGTATCGCTCAAGCGTATGGGCATCGACCGCAGCGCCCAGGTGAACGTCGGCACCTTCACGCAGGGCCAGCGGCGGTATCTGGAGTTCCATCGCGAGAACGTGCTGCGCATGGCGCGCGGCGTCTCGAAGGGCGAGCGCAGCGGCTAATGACTCGGCGGATTGGCTGGGGCGGCGAAGGGCCGGTTCTTCTGTGAAAAGCCCTTAAACAATCATCGAGTTATGATGAGCGTGCCATCGGCATGCGGAGGAGTTTGGGTAAGGCAGGATGGGCGCGCGGCGGCTCTTGTCACACGCGGCGCCGGTGCAGCCGGCATCGTCCGGACCTGTTGAGTCCGCTTGGACGGCCCCTTTGGCACGGGCGGCCGTCGTTACTTAGACTTGAGGCGGAGCGTCTTAATAGCGGACGAAGCAATTCAGAATTGTTCACTTGAGGGTCGGGCCAGCGTTGTCCAGCGCAAGCCTGAGAGAGCCGATGGTGGCAAGACCGCCGACGCCGAAGAGCGTCCCACTGCGCATCGAACTGCTGGAGGTGGTCCCCCTCGTCTGGCGGCGCGTGCTCGTCCCCGACCATTGGACGCTGGCGAGCCTGCACCGTTATCTGCAGTGGGTGATGGGTTGGACGGACTCCCACGCTCACGAATTCGAGGTGGGTGCGGGTCTGGTGGCGCCGGACTGGTGGATACGGGAGGCCGGCATGGACGAGGATATCAGCCGCTATCGCGACGAGCGGCGGGTCTCGGTCGCCGCCGTGGTGTCGGAACTCGGAGCGCATGGCGAATTCGAGTACCGCTACGACATGGGGGATGGCTGGCAGCATCGGATCGTCATCGAATCCCCGGCGGCATCGACGGCCAGCGAGCGGCGGCCACCCGTCTGTGTGGCCGGCGAGAATGCCTGCCCGCCGGAGGACGTCGGCGGACCCCATGGCTACGCGCTATTCCTGGACATTCTCGGTGACCGTCAGCATGAGCAGCACGAGGACATGGTGCGCTGGATCGGCGGGGTGTTCGACCCCAAGGGGTTCGATCTGAATCGGATCAATCGGGACTGGAAGGGTGTCAAGCGGCGCCGCGGCTGACGCCCGCTCCGCCTCGATCAGCAAGTCGCTGACACGCCTGGACAGCCCTGGACGCTACTCCGCGTTCTGCACCTGCTCGCGCATCTGCTCGATCAGGACCTTCATGTCGACCGCGCTGCGCGTGGTCTCGAGGTCCTGGGACTTCGAGGACAGGGTGTTGGCTTCGCGGTTGAGCTCCTGCATGAGGAAGTCGAGCCGGCGGCCGGCGGGCTCGCTCGCGCCGATGACGCGGCGTACCTCGCTGACGTGGCCCGCGAGGCGCTCGAGCTCCTCGTCCACGTCGAGCCGCTGCAGCAGCAGCGCCAGCTCCTGCTCGAGCCGCTCCGGGTCGACGCTCGCGGTCAGCTCGGCGAGCCGCTCCTTGAGGCGCGCGCGCATGCGCGCCTGCAGCTGCGGCAGCCGTGCGCTCACCTCCGCCACCAGCACCTCGAGTCCGGCGCAGCGCTGCTCGAGCAGCTCGCGCAGCCGCGCCCCTTCGCGCGCGCGCGCCGCCGCCAGCTCCTCGAGCGTCGCGCCGAACACGGCATAGGCGGCCGCCAGCAGCTGCTCGCCGCCGCCGCCCTCCTCGCGCAGCACGCCCGGCCAGCGCAACACGTCCACTGCGTTCACCGCGGCGGCGGGCTCGCGCAGCGTGCGCGCCACGACGCGCACCGCGGCCAGCACGCGCTCGAGCGCCACCGGATCCACTTCCAGCGCGCCGCCCGGGCCCGGCGGGCGCCGGTAGGTGATGGTGCAATCGACCTTGCCGCGGCGCACTTGGCGCGTGAGGCGTGCGCGCAGCTCCCCTTCGGCCGCGCGCAGCTCGTCCGGCAGGCGAAAACCCGCTTCCAGGAAGCGGTGATTCACGCTGCGCAGCTCGCACACGAGCGTGCCAAACTCACCGGTGGTCTCCCGGCGCGCGAAGCCCGTCATGCTCGCGATCATGTCCCGTCGATCCGCCTGGCAGTCCCGCGAAGAGTGGCGCTCGCGGGCGTACGCGTGCTTAAGTCGCGTCGCTACGCCCGTTCGCCGCACAGGTGATATAAGCGTCGACAAGTCTAACAGATGCATGGACTTCTTCTTGCGGGTCGAATACGCGGACATCAGCCTGCTCGGCGGGCGCGAGGAGAACCAGGACCGGGTCGCGGTCGCGGTGGCGGAAAAGGCCGCCCTGCTGCTGGTGGTCGACGGCATGGGCGGACACGCCCATGGGGCCCGCGCCGCGCAGGTCACGCAGCAGGTGATCATGGACGCGTTCTGGCACACGCCGCAGCCGCTGTTCGATCCGCTGGGCTTTCTGCACCTGACGCTCGGACGCGCGCACGAGCAGGTGGTGAAGCTCGGCGTGCAGCTGCCGCTCGAGCAGCGGCCGCGCGCCACCTGTGCCCTGTGCCTCGTCCAGCAGCGCGCCAGCTGGTGGGCGCACGTCGGCGACAGCCGCCTGTATCACGTGCGGCACGGCGCGCTGCTGGCGCGCAGCCGCGACCACAGTCACGTGGAGCTGCTGCTGCGCGAGGGGCTCATCAGCGCCGAGCAGGCGCAGACGCACCCGATGCGCAACTTCGTCGAGTGTTGCCTCGGCGGGGATCCGATCCTGCCGGACATGTCGCTGACGCGGCGCCGCCCGCTCGAGCCGGACGACGTGCTGCTGGCGTGCAGCGACGGGCTGTGGGGTCCGCTCGCGGACGCGGAGATCGCGACCGGGCTCGGCACGCCCGGCGAGCTGCGCGCGAAGCTGCTGGAGCTCGGCACGCGCGCCGTGCAGCGCGCCGCCAGCGCCAGCGACAACACTTCCGCGGCCGCGCTGCGCTGGCTCGGCGACTAGGAACGCCCTCATGAGCAGACCTTCCGGACGCGCCCCGGACGAGCTGCGGCGGGTGAGCTTCACGCGCCGTCACGCGCGGCACGCCGAGGGCTCGGTGCTGGTGGAGTTCGGCGACACGCAGGTGCTGTGCACCGCCAGCGTCGAGGACGCGGTGCCGCCGTTCCTGCGCGGCAGGGGCCAGGGGTGGGTCACCGCCGAGTACGGCATGCTGCCGCGCGCCACGCATACGCGCACGGCGCGCGAGGCGGCCCGCGGCAAGCAGAGCGGGCGCACCCAGGAGATCCAGCGCCTCATCGGCCGCTCGCTGCGCGCGGTCGTGGACCTGAAGGCACTCGGCGATCGCACCATCACCATCGACTGCGACGTGCTGCAGGCCGATGGCGGCACGCGCACCGCGTCCGTCACCGGCGGTTTCGTGGCGCTTGCCGAGGCCTGCGAGCAGCTGGTGCTGCGGCGCCTCATCGCCGCGAACCCGCTGCACGGGCAGGTGGCGGCGGTGTCGGTCGGCATCGTCGCCGGCGTCCCGGTGCTCGACCTCGACTACGCCGAGGACTCGCAGGCGGAAACCGACATGAACGTCGTCATGAACAATGGCGGCGCGTTCGTGGAGATCCAGGGGACCGCCGAAGGCCATGCGTTCCGCCGCCACGAGCTCGATGCGCTGCTGAATCTCGCGGCGCACGGCATCGGCGAGCTGTTCGCGCTGCAGGCTCAGGCGCTCGAGGGGCCGTGACGCGCGTCGTTCTCGCCAGCAGCAACCCCGGCAAGGCGTGCGAGCTCGCAGCATTGCTCGCGCCGTTCGCCCTCGAGCTCGCGCCGGAGGGCGAGTTCGGCATCCGCGCGGCGGATGAGACTGGCGCGACCTTCACCGAGAACGCGCTGCTGAAGGCGCGCCACGCCGCGCGCCACGCGCGCCTGCCGGCGCTGGCCGACGACTCCGGCCTCGAGGTGGACGCGCTCGGCGGGCGCCCGGGGGTGTGGTCGGCGCGCTTCGCGGGCGCGGGGGCGAGCGAGGCGGACAACCTGCGCAAGCTCCTCGTCGAGCTCGAGGACGTGCCGGAGGGTTACCGCCAGGCGCGCTACCGGTGCGTCATCGTGTGGGTGCGCAGCGTCGGGGACCAGGCACCGCTCATCGCGCACGGCACCTGGGAGGGCCGCATCGCGCGCGCGCCGCGCGGGGCGGGCGGTTTCGGCTACGACCCGGTGTTCGTGCCCCTTGGGGAGCGGCGCAGTGCCGCCGAACTCACGCTCGCCGAAAAGAACGCCGTGAGCCACCGCGCGCAGGCGCTGCAGGCGCTCGTCGCGATGCTCGGGACAGCGGGCTATATTGCGCGCCCATGAAGCGCGGCACGCTGTTCGTCATCTCCGCGCCCTCCGGCGCCGGCAAGACGACGCTCGTGAAGGCGCTCTTGCAGAGCGAGCCGCGGCTGCGCCTGTCGGTGTCGCACACTACGCGCAAGATGCGCCCCACCGAGAGCCAGGGGCGCGAGTATCACTTCGTGCCCCTGGCCGAGTTCGAACGGCGGGTCGCGGCGGGGGAGTTTCTCGAGCACGCCCGCGTGTTCGACAACTTCTACGGCACCTCGCGCGAATTCGTCGAAGAGCAGCTGCGGCAGGGTCACGACGTGGTGCTGGAGATCGACTGGCAGGGCGCGCAGCAGGTGCGGCGCGCCCTGCCGCGCTGCGTGACGATCTTCATCCTGCCCCCCTCGCGGGCGGCACTCGCCGAGCGCCTGGCGCGGCGCGCCACCGACACCCCGGAGGTGATCGCGCGGCGCCTGGCCGATGCGGCCGCCGACATGTCCCATTACCGCGAGTTCGACTACCTCATCGTCAACGACGACTTCGCACAGGCGGTCGGCGACCTGCGGCGCATCGTTGCCGGGCGCGGTGAGGGCCTCTCGAGCGCGCGGCCGGAACTGGCGCCGTTGCTGAACGAACTGCTGGCGCCGCCGTGAAGCGCGCGCGCCGCCGGCACCGTGGCTGCGCGGCGCGGGCTGCTCGGGGGGGCCGGCCCCGGATGCCCGGCCGCACTGGCCTCAGACGCCGCTCCTGCCTTATAGTATTAGGCCCTGCGCACTTGGCGACCCCATGGCCCGAATCACCGTAGAAGACTGCCTGCAGAACGTCGACAACCTGTTCCAGCTGGTGCTGCTGGCGGCGCAGCGCGCCCGCCGGCTCGCCAACGGCGCCGAGCCGACGCTGCCCCTGGAGAACGACAAGCCGACCGTGCTCGCCCTGCGCGAGATCGCAGCCGGCAACGTGACCGCGGAAATGCTCCGCGAGCCGGAGCCGATACCGGAGACCGTGGCGCCCGACGCCGACAACCAGTCCAGCTTCCGCGCTCCGCAGTTCGGCCTCGGAGACTGACGGCCAGACCTCACCCATGAACTATGCGTCTTCGCTCCTGGGACTGCTGCCCGGCGGAAGACGCACTCCGGGACTGAAGGAGCTGCTCGCCTCGGTCGGCACCTACCTGCCGCCCGAGCAGGTGGCGCGCATCCGCGAGGCCGCCGAGTTCGGCACCTCGGCGCACCGCGGGCAGAAACGCCTCTCGGGCGAGCCGTTCATCGCCCATCCGGTGGCCGCCGCGGCCATCCTCGCCGATCTGCGCCTGGACGCCGACACCATCGTGGCGGCGATCCTGCACGACGTCATCGAAGACACCCCGACGCCCAAGGATCAGCTGGCCGCGCGCTTCGGCGCGGACGTGGCCGAGCTGGTCGACGGAGTCACCAAGCTCGATCAGATCAAGTTCAAGAGCCGCGAGGAAGCGCAGGCGGAGTCGTTCCGCAAGATGCTGCTGGCGATGGTGCGCGACCTGCGCGTCATCCTGGTGAAGCTCGCCGACCGCATGCACAACATGCGCACCATCGCGGCCATGGCGCCGGCGCGGCGCCGGGCGATCGCCCGCGAGACGCTCGAGATCTACGCGCCGATCGCCGAGCGGCTCGGGCTCTACAACATCAAGCTCGAGCTCGAGGACCTGGGGTTCGAGGCGCTGTATCCGCGCCGTTACCAGGTGCTCGAGCACGCGCTGCGCCGCGCGCGCGGCAACCAGAAGGAATTCCTCAAGAAGATCGAGCAGCAGCTGAACGCCGCGCTCCTGAAGAGCAGCATCCAGGCGCACGTGGTGGCGCGCGAGAAGCACCTGTACAGCATCTACAGCAAGATGCGCCGCAAGCGCGCCATGCTCAGCGAGATCGTGGACGTCTACGGCATCCGCATCGTGGTCGATACCCCCGACACCTGCTATCGCGCCCTCGGCGCCGTGCACTCGGTGTTCAAGCCGATGCCGGCGCGCTTCAAGGACTACATCGCCATCCCGCGGGTGAACGGCTACCAGTCGCTGCACACCACCATGTTCGGCCCCAACGGGGTGCCGATCGAGGCGCAGATCCGCACCGGCGACATGCACCGCGTGGCCGAGGCGGGCATTGCCGCGCACTGGAAGTACAAGAGCGGCGGTGACGCCGACTCCACGCAGCGCGAGCGCACGCGCGAGTGGCTGTCGAATCTCGTGTCGCTGCAGGAGGCCGGCTCGTCCGAGGAATTCCTCGAGAGCGTCAAGGTCGACCTGTTCCCCGACAAGGTGTACGTGTTCACCCCCAAGGGGCAGATCCTGCGCCTGCCCTCGGGCGCCACGGTGGTGGATTTCGCCTACGCGGTGCACACCGACATCGGCAACCGCTGCGTCGCCGCCAAGCTCGACCGGCGTCTCACGCCGCTGCGCACCGTACTGCGCAACGGCCAGACGGTCGAGATCATCACCGCCAAGGGCGCGACCCCCAACCCCTCGTGGGTCAACTTCGTGGTGACGGCCAAGGCACGCAGCGCCATCCGCCACTACCTCAAGAGCCTGCGGCGCACGGAGGCGATCGCGCTCGGCTCCAAGCTCCTGGCGCAGGCGCTCGGGGAGTTCAGCGTATCCCTCGATGATGTCTTACCCGAGGTGCAGCGCGCCGCGCTGGGCGAGCTCGGACTGAAGGATCTCGACGAGCTGTACGAGAAGCTCGGCATGGGCGAGCGCCTGGCGCCGCTGGTGGCGCGCCGGCTGCTGCCGAGCGCCGCGGCGGCGAGCGGCGCCGGCGGACTTGCCCCGCTGGCGATCGCCGGCACCGAGGGGCTGCTGGTCACCTATGCGCGCTGCTGCTTCCCCATTCCGTACGACCCGATCTTCGCGTTCCTGTCGGCGGGCCGCGGGGTGGTGATCCACCGCGAGAATTGCGTCAACGTCGAGGACTACCGCAAGCATCCGCAGAACTGGCTGCCGGTCAGCTGGCAGACCGCTCCGGATCGGCTGTTCTCCTCCGAGATCCGCGCCTACGTGGTGAACCGCACCGGGGTGCTGGCGGCGGTCGCCGCGGCGATCGCCAGCACGGAAACCAACATCGACCACGTGTCCATCGACGAGCAGGACAGCGACACCGCGGTGCTGACCTTCGAGCTGCGGCTGCGCGACCGGCGGCATCTCGCGCGCCTGGTGCGCGTCATCCGCCGCATGGCCGACGTCACACGCGTGACGCGCACCATAGCCGCGCGTGCGCGCTCGGAGCGCACCGCCGACAGCGAAGCCGACAGTGAAGCCGACAACGAGGCCGACAGCGACCGCCGCGGGTGAACGCCGCGCAGGAGGAGCAACCGATGAGCCGCCAGACCATCCACACCGAGCGCGCCCCGCAGGCGATCGGCACCTACTCGCAGGCGGTGCGCGCCGGCGACACCGTCTACCTGTCCGGCCAGGTGCCGCTCGATCCGGCGACCATGCAGCTGGTGAGCGGGGACATCGAGGCGCAGATCCGCCGCGTGTTCGAGAACCTCAAGGCGGTGGCGGAAGCCGCCGGTGGCTCCCTCGCCCACGCGGTCAAGATGAACGTCTTCCTCACCGACCTGGCGCACTTCGGCAAGGTGAACGAGATCATGGCCAGTTACTGCGGCAAGCCCTACCCGGCGCGCGCAGTGGTCGGCGTGGCACAGCTGCCGCGTGGCGCGCAGGTCGAGATCGAGTGCGTCCTGCACCTGGGCTGAGCGGCCGGTATCCCGCCGCCGGCCCGTCCCCGGCCGAGCGCGCCGAGGAGCGGGCGGTGAGCGCGCTGCGTGGGGTGGGCGCGGCGCTCGCCGCGCGCCTGACGCGCCTCGGCGTGACGCGCATCTGCGACCTGCTGTTCGTGCTGCCGTTGCGCTACGAGGACCGCACGCGGGTGTCGGCCATGGGCTCGCTCAGCCCCGGCGTGCGGGCGGCGGTGGAAGGGGAAGTGCAGCTCACCGAGATCGCCTACCGCGGCCGGCGCCAGCTCCTGTGCCGGATCTCCGACGGCTCCGGCATGCTCACCCTGAGGTTCTTCCACTTCTCCGCCAGCCAGCAGCAGGGCCTGGCGCGCGGCACGCGGCTGCGCTGCTTCGGCGAGGTGCGCCGCGGCGTACTCGGGCTGGAGATGGTGCACCCGGAATACCGCCGCCTCACCGGCGAAGCCGCGCCGCTCGATGACACGCTCACGCCGATCTATCCGCTGACCGAAGGCGTGCCCCAGGGGCGGCTGCGCTCGCTCATCGACGAGTCGCTGCGCGAGCTGGACAGGACCGCGCTGCGCGACTGGCTGCCCCGTGAGGCGGTGCTGCCCCCGGGCCTGCCCTCGCTCGGCGAGGCGCTGCACTATCTGCACCGCCCGCCGCGCGCAGCGCAGCTCGCCGAGCTCGCCGCCGGCCGCCACCCGGCGCAGCGGCGCCTCGCCTTCGAGGAGCTGCTGGCGCACCACCTCACGCTCAGGCTGAGAAAGCGCGCGCTGAAAACCGACCCCGCCTGGGCGCTCGCGGACGGCGCGGGACTCGCGCGCCGGTTCCTCGCGGCGCTGCCGTTCGCCCTCACGCGCGCCCAGGCGCGCGCGCTCGCCGATGCGCACCAGGATCTCGCCACCAGCGTGCCGATGGTGCGGCTGCTACAGGGTGATGTCGGCTGCGGCAAGACCGTGGTGGCGGCGGCCGCCGCCGCGCGCGCCGCCGGCAGCGGCCTGCAGGCGGCGCTGATGGCGCCCACGGAGCTGCTCGCCGAGCAGCACTGGCGCACGTTCCGCGACTGGTTCGCACCGCTCGGCGAGACGGTCGCGCTGGTGTCGGGCTCACAGACGCCGCGTGCGCGGCGCAGCGCGCTCGCGGCGATCGCCGGCGGGCAGGTGCGCGTGGTGGTCGGCACCCACGCGCTGTTCCAGGAAGGCATCGAGTTTGCCGCCCTGGCGCTGGTCATCGTCGACGAGCAGCACCGCTTCGGCGTACAGCAGCGCCTGCAGCTCTCGGAAAAGGGACAGAAGCAGGGGCGCCTGCCGCACCAGCTGATCATGACGGCGACGCCCATCCCGCGCACGCTCGCCATGACTGCCTACGCCGATCTGGACATCTCAGTGATCGAGGAGCTGCCGCCCGGGCGCACACCGGTGCAAACGGTCGTGGTGCCCGAGCAGCGCCGCAGCGAGGTCGTGGCGCGCATCGCGCAGGCCTGCCGCGCCGGGCGGCAGGCGTACTGGGTCTGCCCGCTGATCGACGAATCGGACGAGTTGCGAGCGCAGGCTGCGGAAGAGACCGCCGCGCGCCTGAGTGAGGCGCTGCCGGCCGTGCGCGTGGGGCTGGTGCACGGGCGCATGCCGGCCGCCGCCAAGGATCGCGCCATGCTCGCGTTCCAGGCGGGCAGCATCCAGCTGCTCATCGCCACCACCGTCATCGAGGTGGGGGTGGACGTGCCCAACGCGACCCTCATGGTGATCGACAACGCCGAGCGCATGGGACTGGCGCAGCTGCATCAGCTGCGCGGGCGGGTCGGGCGCGGGCCGGAGGCGAGCACCTGCGTGCTGCTGTACCGCGCGCCGCTGTCGGCGCTGGCGCGCGAGCGCCTCAGGGTGATCCGCGAGAGCTCGGACGGCTTCGAGATCGCGCGCCGCGACCTGGAGCTGCGCGGACCCGGTGAGCTGCTCGGCACGCGTCAGACCGGACTCGCGCAGCTGCGGGTCGCGGATCTGATGCGCGACGCGGACCTGCTGCCGCGCGTACAGCAGACCGCCGAGCTGCTGCTGGCATCCTACCCGGACAACATCGCTGCGCTCACCACCCGCTGGATCGGCGCGGGTGAGCGCTACGGCCGGGTGGGCTAGAGCGCCGTGAGCCGTCGCAACCTGTCCGCCAACGCCGCGATCGCGGTCCTCTCCCTCATCTTCTTCACCTGGGGCGCGCTCACCTGCCTCAACGACGTGCTGATTCCGCATCTGAAAGCCGTGTTCGCCATGAACTACGCCCAGACGATGCTCATCCAATTCACCTTCTTCGGCACCTACTTCGTGATGTCGATCCCCTCGGGATGGCTGGTCGCGCGCGTAGGCTACAAGGCCGGCATCGTCACGGGGCTGCTGGTCGCAGGCTGCGGGGCACTCGCGTTCTATCCGGCGGCGAGCGTGCCCTCGTACCTGCTGTTCCTGCTGGCGCTGTTCGTGCTGGCGAGCGGCATCACGCTGCTGCAGGTCGCCGCCAACCCGTACATCAGCCTGCTCGGGGATGCGCACGGGGCCTCGAGCCGCCTCACCCTCGCCCAGGCCCTGAACTCTCTCGGCACCACGCTGGCGCCAGCGCTCATCGGACCGCTGATCCTCGCGGTGGCGGTGTTGAGCGCCGAGCAGCTCGCGCAGCTGCCGGCCGCGCAGCAGGAGGCCTACCGCATCGCCCAGGCCCACTCGGTGCAGCATCCGTACCTCGGCATCGCCGTGGCGCTGTTCGCGCTCGCAAGCTTCGTGCAGCTGCTGCACCTGCCCGCCCACCCGGAAGCCACCGAGCAGGCCGAAGCGCACCACCACAGCTTCGCCGAGGCGCTGCAGCGTCGGCACGTGCGCCTCGGCACGCTCGCCATCTTCGTCTACGTCGGCGCGGAAGTGGCCATCGGCAGCTTCCTCATCAACTACCTCTCCAATCCACGCATCGGCGACATCGACCCCGGCAACGCCACGCGTTACGTCGCGCTCTACTGGGGCGGCGCGATGGTCGGGCGCTTCGTGGGCGCAGCGCTGCTGCGCCGGGTCGATCCGCGCGTGTTGTTGTGCCTGTTTGCGCTGGCGGCGGTGGCGCTGCTGGCCACCACCATCACCACCACGGGCGTCGTCGCGATGTGGAGTGTCATCGCCATCGGGCTGTTCAACTCCATCATGTTCCCGACCATCTTCACCTTGGGGATCGAAGGCCTGGGGCCGCTGACCAGCAAGGCCTCGAGCCTGCTGGTGATGGCGATCGTCGGGGGCGCGCTGGTACCGTTTCTTGAAGGCGTGATCGCGGATTTTGTCTCGGGGCAAACTGCCGGCCGTCTCGGGAAGCTGGCCGCAGACAGCGTCGGAGTGCAGGCTGCGTTCGTGCTGCCGGCGCTGTGCTACGCCTACATCGCCTGGTACGCGCTGCGGGGATCGCGGCCGGCGCAGTAGACTGGCGCGCATGAGCGCGTCCACGGCCTCGCCCCCGCTCGCCTCGGTGCCGCCGGTCCGGGAGGCGCCGTTCTCGTACCGTCTGGCGCGGCGCGTGACCGAGTATGCCCGGCTGATGCGCCTCGACCGCCCGGTCGGCACCTGGTTGCTGCTGTGGCCGGCGCTGTGGGCGCTGTGGATCGCGGGCAGCGGCCGTCCGCGCCCCGAGGTGCTGGGGGTGTTCGTGCTCGGGGTGGTGGTGATGCGCGCGGCGGGCTGCGTGATCAACGACTTCCTCGACCGGGACATCGATCCGCACGTGCAGCGCACGCGCGACCGGCCGCTCGCGGCGCGCCGCGTCTCGCCGCTCGAGGCGCTGCTGCTGTTTGCGCTGCTGCTCGCGGTGGCGCTGTACCTGGTGACGCGGCTCGACCTGCTCACCGTGCAGCTCGCCGCCATCGGCGCGCTGCTCACCGTCTCCTATCCGCTGTGCAAGCGCTTCTTCCCCATGCCGCAGCTGTACCTCGGCATCTCCTTCGGCGGCTGGAGCGTGCCGATGGCGTTCGCGGCCCAGAGCGGCGCGCTGCCGCGCGTCGCGTGGGTGCTGTACATCGCGGCCGTCATCTGGGCATCGGTGTACGACACCCTCTACGCCATGGTCGATCGCGAGGACGACGTGAAGATCGGCGTGAAGTCGAGCGCCATCCTGTTCGCCGACATGGACCGGCTGCTGATCGGCGTGATGCAGGCGATGATGCTGGGCGCGCTGGCGCTGGTCGGGCGTAACCTGCATTTCGGACGTCCCTACCAGGGCGGCCTGGCGGCGGCGGGCGTGCTGTTCCTGTGGCAGCAGTGGCTCATCCGCAAGCGCGATCCCGCCGCCTGCATGCGCGCCTTTCTCAACAATCAGTACGTGGGCCTGGTGGTGTTCGTCGGCATCCTGCTGCAGTACGTGTACGCCGACTGAAGCCCGCGCGCCGGGGCAGGGCGGCGCGCTCGGGACGGTGCGGCGGCGGATGGGCACGGGTAAGCTCCCGGTCACAGAGTGGGCTCGTAGCTTATGAGTCTGTACAAGAATCGATCGTTCCGTGCGCGCCTGGGCTTCGCGCTGCAGGGGCTCGTGCACGGCGTGCGCGCGGAGCGCAGCCTGCAGGTGCAGCTGCTCGCTCTGGCAGTTGCGCTGGCGGCGCTCGGCATTTTGCGACCGAGCGCGCTGTGGTGGGCGCTGGTGCTGCTGGCGAGCGCGGTGGTGATTGCGGCCGAGCTGTTCAACACCGCGCTCGAGGGGCTCGCCGACGCGCTGCATCCGCACGCTCACCCTGCTATCCGCATCGCCAAGGATTGCGCGGCCGCCGGCGTGCTGATGGCGGCGCTCGGGGCGCTCGGCGTCGCGCTCGCCCTGGCGCTGCACCTGCTCGGCCGCTGAAGCGCGATTCAACAGCCATGGAGAAGGCACGGTGGCGAACACGGTCAACTGGGGAGTGCACGCGTTCCACGTTCTGTCCATGGAGGCGGACTGGAACGACGAGCCGGGCGTTTACATTTTCGCGGGTATCCAGGCCGATGCCCTGTGGCATGCCTATTACGTCGGCAGCACCGAGAGCTTCAAGGCGCGACTGCAGGATCACGAGCACTGGGTTGCGGCATGCAGGCTCGGGGCGAGCCACGTCCATGCGCTGGTGGTTCCGGTGCAGGCCGAGCGCGAGAAGATCGAGCAGGAGCTGATCGCGACCTATCTGCCGTACCTGAACACGCGGCCCGGCTGGTCCGCGCCGGTGAGCACAGAATGACCGATTGTCGACTCACGGTGCTGCGCCTCGTTGACATGAGCCGGCGCGCTCGGGCATCGTCCTGCGCGTGAGCCACGACCCCATCCGGCACGACTGGACGCTCCCCGAGGTGCAGGAGCTGTTCGCCCTGCCGTTCACGGACCTGATGCTGCGCGCCCAGCGCGTGCACCGCGCGCACCATGAGCCCAACACCGTGCAGATGAGCACGCTGCTGTCCATCAAGACCGGCGCCTGCCCCGAGGATTGCGCTTACTGCCCGCAGAGCGTGCGCTACGACACCGGGCTCGCGCCCGAGGCGCTGCTCGAGGTCGGCGCGGTGCGCGCGCACGCGGCGCGCGCCAAGGCCGCGGGCGCGACGCGCTTCTGCATGGGTGCGGCCTACCGCTCCCCCAAGGCCCGCGACCTGCAGGTGATCGTGCAGATGGTGCGCGAGGTGCGGGCCCTCGGGCTCGAGAGCTGCGCCACACTCGGGATGCTCACGAGCGCGCAGGCCGCCGAGCTCAAGGCGGCGGGCCTCGATTACTACAACCACAACCTCGACACCTCGGCCGAGTACTACGCCCGCATCATCACCACGCGCACCTACCAGGACCGGCTCGACACGCTCGCGGCGGTGCGCGCGGCGGGACTCAAGGTGTGTTGCGGCGGCATCATCGGCATGGGCGAGTCGAGCGCCGATCGCGCGGAGCTGCTGCGCACGCTGGCGAATCTGCCCGCGCATCCCGAGAGCGTGCCGATCAACCAGCTGGTGAAGGTCCCCGGCACCCCGCTCGCTGACGCCCCGGACATGGATCCGTTCGACTTCGTGCGCACCGTCGCGGTCGCGCGGCTGCTGATGCCGCGCGCCCACGTGCGGCTGTCGGCCGGACGCGAGCGCATGAGCGATGAGCTGCAGGCGCTGTGCTTTCTCGCCGGGGCGAACTCCATCTTCTACGGCGAGAAGCTGCTCACCACCGGCAACCCCGACATCGAGCGCGACCGGCGCCTGCTCGCACGGCTGGGACTCGCCGCCGAGGGCACCGCGCGCGCGCCCGACACGCAGGAACTCCCGGCCGCCGGCGCGGCCTGCGCCGCGAGCTGACGCGACCGGTGCCGCTCGCCATGAAACGAGCCGCACCGGCACTCGAGGCGGCGCTGTCGCGACTGGCACAGCGGCAGCTCGCGCGCGCGCGCACCACGCTCGAGAGGTTCGCCGCCCCCGAGGGTCGCGTGGTGGCACTCGCCGGCGGGCGCGAGCTCGTCGACTTCAGCAGCAACGACTACCTGGGTCTCGCGCGCCACCCCGGGCCCGCCGCGGCCATGAGCGCCTGCGCGGCGCGCACCGGCGCGGGCAGCGGTGCCTCGCATCTGGTGAGCGGCCACGGCGCCGAGCACCAGCGCCTGGAAGAGGAACTGGCGGCCTTCACCGGCCGCGAGCGCGCGCTGCTCTTCTCCACCGGCTACATGGCGAACCTCGCGGTGATGAGCGCGCTCGCGGGGCGCGGGGAGCGCGTGCTGCTCGATCGCCTCAGCCACGCCTCCCTCATCGACGGCGCGCTGCTGTCGGGCGCACGGCTGCGGCGCTACCGCCACGCCGATGGGCAGTCCGCCGCTCGGCTGTTCGGCGCCGACGCCGCCCGCACGGCGCTCATCGCCACCGACGGCGTGTTCAGCATGGACGGGGATCTCGCCCCGCTGCCGGAGCTCGCGCGCGCCGCGCGCGCGCACCAGGCCTGGCTCGTGGTCGACGACGCGCACGGCCTTGGTGTCGTGGGCGCGAGCGGACGCGGCGCCCTCGAGCACTTTGGCCTCGGTGCCGAGGAGGTGCCGGTGCTCATCGGCACCCTCGGCAAGGCCTTCGGCTCGTTCGGCGCATTCGTGGCCGGCGGCGCCGATCTCATCGAGTACCTGATCCAGACGGCGCGCGCCTATATCTACACCACCGCGCTGCCGCAGCCGGTGGCGGCCGCCACGCGCCGCGCGCTCGAGCTCGCGCAGACCGAGAGCTGGCGGCGCGAGCGCGTGCTCGCGCTCACCGCGCGCTTTCGCAGCCAGGCGCGCGCGGCGCAGTTGCCGCTCGCCGACTCGAGCACTCCCATCCAGCCGGTGGTGCTCGGCAGCCCCGCCGCGGCGCTCGCGGCACAGCGGCAGTTGCAGGAGGCGGGCCTGTGGGTCGTGGCCATCCGGCCGCCCACGGTACCCCCGGGGAGCGCGCGCCTGCGCGTCACGCTGTCCGCCGCGCACACCGAGGCGCAGGTCGATGAGCTCATCGCGCAGCTCGCGCGCGCGTGCGCGCGGGCGCAGAGCGCTCAGGCGTGAGCGCTCTGTACTTCGAGGTCCGGGGTCGCGGCCGGGACGTGGTGCTGCTGCACGGCTGGGGTCTGAACCTCAGGGTGTGGGATGAGCTCGCGGGGGCTCTGGCGGGCCGCTTCCGCGTCATCGCCATCGATCTGCCGGGGCACGGCAAGAGCGACTGGGACACGCGCGCCAGCACGCCGGCGGCGCAGGCCTGGCGGGTGCACGAGACGCTCGCGCCGCTGACGCAGCGCTACGCGCTGCTCGGCTGGTCCTTAGGGGGGCAGTTCGCGCTCGATCTCGCGGCCGCCCTGCCCGCGGCAATCGAGCGTCTGGCGCTGGTCGCCACGACACCGAAGTTTCTCGCGGCGGCCGGCTGGCGCTGCGGCACCGCCCCCGCGCTGCTGCGCCGGCTCGAGAGACAATTGCAGGCCAATTGCGAGCGCACCGTGAGCCAGTTCCTCGCGCTGCAGGTGCGCGGCAGCGCCCCGCGCACCGCCCGCCGCGTGCTGGCGACGCTGCGCCATGCCCTGGCGGTGCACGGAGCCGCGCGCCCGGAGGCACTCGAGCGCGGGCTGGAGCGGCTGAAGGCGGCCGACCTGCGCACGGCGCTACCGCTGGTGCGGGTACCGGCGCTGGTGATCGCCGGGCGCCTCGACCGGATCACGCGCGCGGCCGCCGGCCGGGCACTCGCGGCGGCGCTGCCGCGGGCGCGCTACGTCGAATTCGCACGCGCCGCGCACGCCCCGTTCCTGTCGAGCCCGGTGCGCTTCGCGCAGCTGCTCACGGAGTTCCTGCATGCCTAGCGCGCAAGGCTCTCGCCTCGATCGCGGGAGGCTGCGTGCGTCCTTCGATCGCGCCAGCGCCGGCTATGAGTGCGCCGCGGCCCTGCAGGCACGCGTGGCCGCGGAGCTGCTCGAGCGGCTCGCGGTGTTTGCCCTCGAGCCGCGGGTGGTGCTCGACCTGGGTGCCGGCACCGGCCGCGTCACGCGCGAGCTCAAGCGCCGCTACCGGCGCGCGCTGGTGATCGCCCTCGACCTCGCCCCCGGGATGCTGCGCGAGGCGCGCCGGCATCAGCACTGGTGGCGGCGCTTCGAGCGCGTGTGCGCGGACGCGCTGCGCCTGCCGCTCGCCGACGCGAGCGTCGATATGGTGTTCAGCAGCCTGATGCTCCAGTGGTGCGAGCCGCTCGAGACGGCGCTCGCCGAATGTCGCCGCGTGCTCAAGCCTGACGGCTTCTTCACCTTCAGCACCCTGGGTCCGGACACACTGCACGAGCTGCGTGATGCCTGGGCGAGCGCCGACGGCTACAATCATGTCAATCACTTCGTTGACATGCACGAGGTCGGGGATGCGCTGCTGCGCGCGGGTCTCATGGAGCCAGTGCTCGACGTCGATCGCGTGCAGGTCGGCTACCCTGATGTCCTGTCCCTGATGCGCGATCTGAAGGCAATCGGCGCACACAACGTGACGGCCGGGCGACCGCGGGCGCTCGTGGGGCGCTTGCGCCTCGAGCGCATGCAGGACGCTTACGAGGCATTGCGCCGCGATGGTCGACTGCCGGCCACCTACGAAGTCATCTACGGTGCGAGCTGGGGAGCGGCCGGGCGCCCGGCCGCGGCGCTGATCGCGGGCGAAGCGCTCATCGCGCCCGGCTCGATCCGGCGGGCAGGCGCACCATGACAGGCAGAGGGGTTTTCATCACCGGCACGGATACCGCCGTGGGCAAGACCGTCGTGGCCTGCGCGCTCGCGCGCGGCCTTCGGGCCCAGGGCGCCCGGGTCGCGGTGATGAAACCAGTGGCCTCCGGCGCCACCCGCACCCCTGCCGGCCTGCGCAACGCCGATGCCCTGGCGCTCATGGAAGCGGCGCAGGCCGCGACACCCTACGCCCTGGTGAACCCGTATTGCTTTGAACCAGCTATTTCACCGCATATCGCCGCAAAAGAAGCCCAGATCGAGGTTGATATCGCCATGATCCGCCGGAACTTCGAGGTCCTGGCCGCCCAGGCGGACTGGGTCGTGATCGAGGGCGCCGGGGGCTGGTTCACGCCGGTCAGCGAGCGGCAGACCATGGCGGATGTGGCGTGGGCGCTCGCGGTGCCGACCCTCATGGTGGTGGGCGTGCGGCTCGGGTGCCTGAATCACGCGCAGCTCACGCGGCTGGCGATCGAGGCGCGCGGCGTGAGCTTCGCCGGCTGGATCGCGAGCGGTACCGACCCCGACATGGCACGCACGGCCGAGAATCTCGCCTCGCTCGAGCGGCTGCTCGGTGAGCCCGCCCTCGCGATCGCGCCGCCCTGTGAGCCCGGGGCCGCTTCCTCGCTCACGCTCGAGGCGGCGGCGGCGCGGCTCGCGCGCAAGGCCATCAGCTTTCGGCAGCTTGAATAAGGCGGTCGCGGTTTACCATCGAGACGGACGTGAACGGCGAACCGCTGCGCATCGAGATCCGCCCGAACTGCTCGCTCAGCGTGCGCTCGGCGCAGGTGTTCTTCGCCGCCGCCTGCGTCGTCCCGTTCGGGGTCGGCATGTTTCTCGCGTGCAAGGGCTTCTGGCCGATCCTGCCGTTCGCCGGACTGGAGATGGCACTGCTCGGCTGGGCGCTCAGGCTGTCCCTCGAGCGGCGCTTCCACCGCCAGAGCATCACCGTCACCGAGGCCGACGTGAGCATCGAGTCGCGGGTGCGCGAGCGCTGCGCACGCGTCGTGTTCCCGCGGCATTGGGCGCAGGTTAAACTGCGCCGCCCCGCAGCTAAGCAGCACCCGAGCCGGCTCACCGTCGAGTCGCACGGCCGCCAATGCGAGCTGGGCAGCTTTCTCACGGAAGAGGAGCGGCGTGGACTGGCGCTTCGCTTGCAGCGCCTCATCGGCCGCGTCAACGAGTCGCCCTCCTGGTCGTAGGGATGAGACGCGCCGCCTGCGACGGTCGGGGTGCGCGCTGTAAGGCACGTCAAGAATGATGATCCGCGCAAAGCTCACCCCGCTCGCCCTGGCCGCCGTCGCGGCGTGCGGCGCCTCACCGGCACAGGCCGAATCGGGCTGGAGCCAGCTCAACATGCCCCCGGGGGTCACCGAGATCAGCCGCAAGATCTACCAGCTGCACATGGAGATCTTCTGGGTGTGCGTCGCGATCGCGGTGGTGGTGTTCGGGGCGATGATCTGGTCGATCATCGCCTACCGCAAGTCGCGGGGCGCGATCCCGGACGTCACCCTGGTCCACAACACCAAGGTGGAAGCCATCTGGACGGTGGTGCCGGTGATCATCCTGATCGCCATGGCGGTGCCGGCGGCGCGCACGCTGGTGGAAATCGAGGACACCACCCGGACCGAGCTCACGATCAAGGTCACCGGCTTTCAGTGGGGCTGGCAATACGATTACCTCGACGACGGCGTGGCCTACTACTCACGGCTCGATCGCCAGAGCGACGCGGCGCGCGAGCTGCTCTCCGGGATCGATCCCAGCAGCGTCGAGCATTACCTGCTCAACGTCGATCACCCGCTGGTCGTGCCGGTCGGCACCAAGGTGCGCCTGCTGATCACCGGCGCGGACGTCATCCATTCCTGGTGGGTGCCGGCCTTCGGCGTCAAGAAAGACGCGATCCCCGGCTTCGTGAACGAGGCCTGGTTCAAGGTGGACACGGACAAGCCCGGCCTGTACCGCGGCCAGTGCGCGGAGCTGTGCGGCCGTGACCACGGCTTCATGCCCATCGTGGTCGACGTGCGCTCCAGGGCGGACTTCGCCACCTGGCTCAAGGACAAGGCCGCCCGAGCACAGGCGGCCGCCCCGGGCGCCGCGCCCGCGGGGACGCCCGCAACCGCGCCCGCGGTGACGCCCGCCGCCGTGCCCGCGGGGACGCCCGCCGCCGCGCCCGCCGAGGCCGCCAGCGCCCCTGCCGCGACCGCTTCCTGAAGGAGAGCATCCGCCATGGCCGAGCCCCACGCACACGCCGCCCCGCACGAGGAGCACGGGCACAAGCCGCACGGCTGGCGCCGCTGGGTCTACGCGACCAACCACAAGGACATCGGCACGATGTACCTGATCTTCTCCTGCACGATGTTCTTCATCGGCGGCGGCATGGCGATGCTCATCCGGCTCGAGCTCTTCAAGCCCGGGCTGCAGTTCTTCGATCCGCAGTTCTTCAACTCGCTCACCACCCTGCACGCACTGATCATGATCTTCGGCGCGATCATGCCGGCGTGGGTGGGGCTGGCGAACTGGATGATCCCCATGCAGGTGGGGGCGCCGGACATGGCGCTGCCGCGCCTCAACAACTTCAGCTTCTGGATCCTGCCGTTCGCGTTCACGCTGCTGCTGTCGTCGCTGTTCGTGCCGGGAGGCGCGCCGGCGGGCGGCTGGACCATGTATCCGCCGCTGGTGCTGCAGACCGGCGCCTCCTTTCCGATGCTGATCTTCTCCATCCACCTGATGGGCGCCTCCTCGATCCTCGGCGCCATCAACGTCATCGTCACCATCATGAACATGCGCGCGCCCGCCCTGACGCTGCTGCGCCTGCCGCTGTTCGTGTGGACCTGGCTGATCACCGCGTACCTGCTGATCGCGGTGATGCCGGTGCTCGCCGGGGCGGTGACCATGCTGCTCACCGATCACTTCTTCGGCACCACGTTCTTCACCGCCGCCGGCGGCGGCGACCCGGTGATGTTCCAGCATATCTTCTGGTTCTTCGGGCACCCGGAGGTCTACATCCTCATCCTGCCGGCCTTCGGCATCATCTCGGAGGTCGTTCCGACCTTCTCGAGGAAGCCCCTGTTCGGCTACGAGGCGATGGTGTACGCGGTGGCCTCGATCGCCTTCCTGTCCTTCATCGTGTGGGCGCACCACATGTTCACGGTCGGCATGCCGCTCGCGGCGCAGCTGTTCTTCATGCTGTCGACCATGCTGATCGCGGTGCCCACCGGTGTGAAGGTGTTCAACTGGACGGCGACCATGTGGAAGGGGTCGCTCACCTTCGAGCCGCCGATGCTGTTCGCGCTGGCGTTCCTGTTCCTGTTCACCATCGGCGGCTTCTCGGGGCTGATGCTGGCGATCGTGCCGGCCGACTACCAGTACCAGGACACCTACTTCGTGGTGGCGCACTTCCACTACGTGCTGGTGCCGGGGTCGATCTTCGGCATCATGGCGGGGGTGTACTACTGGCTGCCGAAATGGACCGGCAGGATGTACGACCTGAAGCTCGCGACCTGGCATTTCTGGCTGTCCGCGATCTTCGTGAATGTGCTGTTCTTCCCGCAGCACTTCCTGGGACTTGCCGGCATGCCGCGCCGCATCCCCGACTACGCCGTGCAGTTCACCGACTGGAACATGGTGTCCTCGATCGGCGCTTTCGGCTTCGGCCTCGCGCAGCTGCTGTTCCCGTACGTCATCTTGAAGTGCGTACGCTCGGGCGCGCGCATCGGCAACAAGGCCTGGGAGGGCGCGCATGGCCTGGAGTGGGAGCTGCCCTCGCCGCCCCCGTACCACTCCTGGACCACGCCCCCCTCGGACGCGGTCATCGCGCGCGGCGCGGCACATTGATGCAGCCGCACACCGTCACCGCGCACGCGGCGCCGCCGGATGAGGCCCGGCGGCGGCGGCGCGTACGGCGCAGCGCGCTGCTGTTCGCCCTCATCGCGGTGGCCTTCTACTTCGGCTTCATCCTCATGACACTGGTGCGCGGCTGGAAATGAGCGACCCGCAGCGCGCCAACCGCCATCTGCTGTGGCAGCTGCTCGCCATGGCGGCCGGCAGTTTCGGCTTCGGCTTTGCACTGGTGCCGCTGTACAACGTGCTGTGCTCGGTCACCGGCTACGGCGATCAGACCCGGCTCCTCGAGCGCGTGCAGGCCATCGAGCACCCGGACCTGAACCGCACCGTGAAGGTGGAATTCCTGGCGGACGTCGCCAGCGCCGGCGGCTGGGAGTTTCGTCCGCTGGTGCGCACCGTGGACGTGCATCCGGGTGAGCTCTACACGGCGCAGTTCTACGCGCACAACCTCACCGGGCGGGACAGCGTGGCGCAGGCGGTGCCCAACATCGCCCCATCGGAGGGGGCCGCGTACTTCCACAAGACCGAATGCTTCTGCTTCTCGCCCCAGCACTTCCGGCTCGACGAGGGGCGCGAGCTGCCGGTGCGCTTCTTCATCGATCCGGCGCTGCCGCGCCACATCGATCTGATCACCCTGGCGTACACCTTCTACGACGAATCCTCGCGCGTCACCCGGCAACCCTAGGCACGCTCATGGCCAACGCACACGCTCCCGACGGCAGCCACTATTACATCCCGCATGACAGTGCGTGGCCGATCCGCGGCTCGATCGCGCTGTTCGCCGTCATGCTGGGGGCGGTCGGCTACCTGAATGACTGGGCGGGCACGTGGTCGCTCCTGCCCGGCGCGGTGCTGCTCGCCTACATGTTCTTCGGCTGGTTCTCGACCGTCATCGACGAGAACCAGCACGGCATCTACAACCTGCAGGTCGACCGCAGTTTCCGCATGGGAATGATGTGGTTCATCTTCTCCGAGGTGATGTTCTTCGCCGCGTTCTTCGGCGCGCTGTTCTATGCGCGCATGCTGGCGGTGCCGTGGCTCGGCGGCCAGGGCGTGAAGGTGTTCACCAACTTCATCCTCTGGCCGCAGTTCGAGGCCGTCTGGCCGACCAACGGCCCGGCCCACGTCGGCGGCCACGACAACGGCACCTTCAGCACCATTGCCGCGATCGGCGTTCCCGCGCTCAACACCGCGATCCTGCTCACCAGCGGCCTCACGGTCACCATCGCCCACCACGCGCTGCGCGCCGGCCGGCGCGGCCGGCTGGCGCTGTTCCTGGCGCTGACGTTCCTGCTGGGATTCAGCTTCGTCGGCCTGCAGGCCCACGAGTACGGCGAGGCCTACCGGGAGCTGGGCCTGAAGCTCTCGACCGGCATCTACGGCTCGACCTTCTTCATGCTCACCGGCTTCCACGGCCTGCACGTGACGGTGGGCGCGATCATGCTCACGGTCATCTGGCTGCGGGTGTTGCGCGGGCACTTCACCGCCACCCGGCATTTCGCGTTCGAGGCGGTCGCCTGGTACTGGCACTTCGTCGACGTCGTGTGGCTCGGCCTGTTCATCTTTGTCTACTGGCTGTAGAGGAGCGCTCGCCTCGCCGGCGGGCGCCGGGCGGCGGGACGCAAACCTACGGATGCGGGGCGCCGCCGGACTGCAGGGAGTGGGGCGAGATCAGCCCCAGGTACCAGGCCAGCATCAACAGCACAAACAGCACCAGCGACACGGTGATGCGAATGGTCAGGGCGCGCGCCATCTTGCGCGAATCGTCGGCGCCACCGCGCGACAGATGAAACAGCCCGAAGCCGAGGCTCGCGACGATCCCGGCGAGACTCGCCAGGATCAGCAGCCACACGAGCGCTTGCATACGGCGCAGTGTATCGCCCGGGTGCCGCGGAGCAACGATCCATGTCGCGGGGCTTGAGGCTCGGCAGGCGCGTGTTCGCCCCGTCGGCCGGCTTCACGGTCGCGACGCTGCTGCTGTGCGCGCTGTTCGTGCGCCTGGGGGCGTGGCAGTGGCACAAGGGCATCCAGCGCCAGCAGGAGTGGACCCGCTTCGCGCGCGGCGCCGACCAGGTGATCGCGCTCGATGAACGCCCCGTGACCGAGCTGCCGCTCTACCAGCGCGTACGCGTGACCGGGCGGCTGGATGGCGCGCGGCAGTTCCTGCTCGACAACCGCACCTATCGCGGGCGCGCCGGGTACGAGGTGCTGACCCCGCTCACGCGCGCCGGCGCTGCGCCGCTGCTCATCGATCGCGGCTGGGTGCCGTTCACCGGCACCCGGGCGCGCCTGCCGGACATCTCCTTCGAGGCCGCCGCGCCCGTGAGCTTGAGCGGCCGCATTGCGCAGCTTCCGAGCCCGGGGCTCGCCAGCGGCCGCTCCGCCCCCGAGGCGCGCGCGGCGTGGCCCAAAGTCACCAGTTACCCGAGCGTGGCTGAGCTGTCCGCCGCGCTCGGCGCGCCGCTCGCGGCGCGCATCGTGCTGCTCGACCCGCAGGCCCCGTTCGGCTACCTGCGCGACTGGCAGCCCCCCGGCATGGCGCCGCTGCGCCACCTCTCCTACGCCATCCAGTGGTGGAGCTTCGCGGCGCTGGCGCTCATCGTGTGGGCGATCATGAGCACGCGCAGAACCCACGCCGCCGCGAGCGGATGAACGGCCCCGCGAGAGCGCAGCGCGCCCGCAACCTGCGCACCCTGGCGGGGCTCGCGGCGCTGTTCCTGCTGCCGCTCGCGCTGGCGTTCTTCACCTACTACGGCAGCCTCTGGCGCCCGGCGGGCCGCGTCAACCACGGCGCGCTCATCACGCCGGCGCGGCCGTTGCCGCCGGTGAGGCTGCCGCAGCGCCGTGGCGCAGCGGCGGCGCACGGCACGCCGTTGCGCGGGCAGTGGTCGCTGGTGTACGTCGGCAACGGCGCCTGCGACGGCGCCTGCCGCCAGGCCCTTTGGGTGATGCGCCAGACGCGCCTCGCGCTCAACAACGACATGACGCGCCTGCAGCGGGTGTTCCTCGTCAGCGCCGGGTGCTGTGCCGGCGAGCTCCTCGGGCGCGAGCAGGCCGGCCTCGAGATCCTGGACGCGACGGGCCCGGCCGGCGCGTCGCTGCTGCGCGAGTTTCCCTCCGCGGGGCGCGAGCATTCGCTGTTCGTGGTCGATCCGCTCGGCAACCTCATGATGAGCTACGATGCGCGCCGGGATCCTCACGGGCTGCTCGAGGATCTGAAAAAGCTGCTGAAGCTGTCGCACATCGGCTGACGTCGCGAGAGTTCCAACCATGCCGGTTGCCCACTGGATGCGTCGCCTGGCCGTTGCAGGCGTGCTGTTGTGCTTCACCGTAGTGGTGCTCGGCGCCTACGTGCGCCTGAGCGCCGCGGGGCTCGGCTGCCCGGACTGGCCCGGCTGCTACGGCCACCTCACGCCCATGGACGCCGGGCACAGCCTCGGCAAGGCGTGGCGCGAGATGATCCACCGTTATGCGGCCGGCGCCCTCGCGCTGGTGATCTTGGGCCTCACCGCGCTCGCGATCGGCGCGCGCCGCCGGCGCCCGGTGAGCCTGCCGCTCGCGCTGGCGCTGTTGGCGACCCTGATCGTGCAGGCAGCGCTGGGCATGCTGACCGTCACCTGGCAGCTCGAGCCCCTCATCGTGACGCTGCACCTGCTGTTCGGCATGACCACGCTTGGCCTCTTGTGGTGGCTGACGCTGTCGCTGCCGCGCAGCTCCTGGGGGGCTACCGCGCTCAAGAGCGCCCGCCGTGCGATCAGCGGCGGGGGCGCCTCGCCGATTGCGAGCGCCCGTCAGCTCGCGCTCGCGGGTCTCGCCGCGCTCGCCGTGCAGATGGCGCTCGGGGGCTGGACCAGCAGCAATTACGCCGCGCTCGCCTGCCCGGATTTTCCGACCTGCCAGGGCGTGTGGTGGCCGCACGGGGATTACCACAACGCCTTCGTGCTGTGGCGCGGTCCCGACATCGACTATGAAGGCGGCGTGCTCGCACCCTCCGCGCGCGTCGCCATCCATCTCACCCACCGCCTGGGCGCGCTGGTGGCGGCCCTGACCCTGACGCTCGCGGCGCTGTTCGTGTTGCAGCGCCGCGGGCTGTCGGGGGCGCGCTTGCGCGCCTGGGCGCTGCTCGGGGCGCTCGGCCTGCAGCTGCTCATCGGCATATCCATGGTGCTCAAGGCATTCCCGCTGTGGCTCGCCACGGCGCACACCGCCGGCGCCGCGCTGCTGCTGCTCGCCACGCTGGCGCTGCTGCGATGCCTGAGCACACGGTAGGGCGGCGCCCCGGCAGCGCCGCACCGCGATCTGCTAGGCTGCGCATCCCGTGGCGACGACATCGGAATATGCACCCGTAGCGCCGCCACTGTGGCGCCGCTACCTCGAGTTGACGAAGCCCAGGGTCGTCGCGCTCGTCAGCTTCACCGCCGTCGTCGGGACACTGCTCGCCAGCCCCGGAGCGCCGCCGCTCGAGGCGCTGGTGTGGGGAAATCTCGGCATCGCGCTCGCCGCCGCGTGCGCCGCCACCCTCAATCAGGTGCTCGACCGGCGCCTCGATGAGCAGATGGCGCGCACGCGCGCGCGGCCGCTGCCGAGCGGGCAGCTGACCGAGCGTGAGGCGCTGCTGTTCGCCGCCGTACTCGGCGTCGCCGCCATGGCGATCCTCGCCTTGCTGGTGAACCTGCTGACCGCGGCGCTGACCTTCCTGTCCCTGATCGGCTACGCGGTCATCTACACCGTGTGGCTGAAGCGCGCGACCTCGCAGAACATCGTCATCGGCGGCGCGGCCGGGGCGGCGCCGCCGGTGCTGGGGTGGGCGGCGGTGACCAACGGCATCGACCCGAACGCGCTGCTGCTGTTCCTCATCATCTTCGTGTGGACGCCGCCGCACTTCTGGGCGCTGGCGATCGCGCGCCGCGATGAATACGCGCGCGCCGGCATTCCGATGCTGCCGGTGACGCACGGCCTGGCCTACACGCGGCTGCAGGTGCTGCTGTACACCGTGCTGCTGGTGCTCGCGACGCTGATGCCGTTCCTCACCCGCATGAGCGGCCTGGTCTACCTGGTCGCCGCGCTGGCGCTGAACGCCGGGTTCCTGTACTACGCGCTGGCGCTCAAGATCACCGCGCGCGAGGAGCTGCCGATGCGCGTGTTCCGCTTCTCGGTGACCTATCTCATGTGGCTGTTCGCGGCGCTGCTGGTGGATCACTACCTGCCGACGCTGCGCGGCGGCGGACCGTGAGCGGCGCGCGCGGCTCAGGCGCGCTCGGAGGCGCGCTGCAGCATCATCCGCCAGGAATAGATGATCTGGTCCTTCAGCAGCAGCACGCCGGCGGTGCGGTAGGTGTCGGCGTCGATCTGGCCCAGGTGCTCCGCGCCGTGATAGCCCGAGGTTTCGCAGGCGTACACCGACAGGATCGACTCGCCGATGACCACGAAGCGGCCCAGCAGCGTACCGAAGGTTGCGTCGTCGAAGCGCCATCTCATGCTGGCGCCGTCGGGGCCGGGGGGCTCGATCCAGTACGCGTGCACGAATTCCGCCGGCGGCGATCCCAGCACCTTGAGCGTGCCCGACAGCAGCCAGCACTCCGCGCGATGCGCGATCTCGGTGCGGCCGATCGCCTCCAGCGGCTCGCCGTCGGCGCGCCACAGCGTTCCCTTCGCGGTCCATACCGCCGGCTGGAACAGAAACGTGTGCGCCATGGGCGCATTATGGCGCGCACGGCAGGTTTCGGGGTACGTTGCGAGTTGGCGACAGCCGGAGGCACCCTTATGTTGACGGAACGGATCTGGTCGGGAAACAGCCTGCGGAATTTTCACTATCTGATCGCCTGTGCCGAGACCGGCGAGGCGCTCGCCGTCGATCCGCTCGAGTGGCGGCTGTGCCTGGAGGCGGCGCGCCGGCGCGGCTGGGAGATCACGCAGATTCTCAACACCCACGAGCACACCGACCACACCGGCGGCAATGCCGGCCTGAAGGCGGCCACGCGCGCGAAGGTCGCGGCGCACGCCGCCGCCGCGGCGCGCATCGGCGGCGTGGATCGGGGCCTCGCCAGGGGCGACGTCATCAAGGTCGGGCGCACCGTGGAGCTCGAATGCCTGGACACGCCCGGGCACACGCTCTCACACATCTGCCTGCTGTCGCACACGCCGGAGCCGGCGCTGTTCTGCGGCGACACGCTGTTCAACGCCGGCGCCGGCAACTGTCACAACGGCGGGGACCCCGAGAAGCTGTACGACAGCTTCGTCACACAGCTCGCGCGCCTGCCGGACGAGACGCGCGTGTTCCCCGGCCACGAGTACCTGGCGCGCAACCTCGAGTTCACGCTCGATCGCGAGCCCACCAACCAGGACGCGGCGCAGCTGCTCGGGCAGGCGCGCCATCACGACCCGGCCGCGGCGCTGGTGACCACGCTCGCTCAGGAGAAGCGCATCAACACGTTCTTCCGGCTGCAGAATCCCGCGGTCATAGCGCGGCTGCGGGAAGCGTTTCCCGACATCGGCGAGCGTCCCGATGCGCGCACCGTGTTCGTGAAGCTGCGCGAGTTGCGCAATCGCTGGTGAGCGCGTGCGCGGCGTCGCGGCAATCCTGATCACCGCAGCGCTGGCATCGGGCGGCTGCGAGCCACGGCGCGACGCCGCGGGCGCCGCGCCGTCCGCCCTGAGCCCGGCGGCGCGCAGCGCCGTGAACGACGCGGTGCGGCAGTTCGCCCAGGACGTCGCGCACGGCGTGACGCGCGAGGGACCGGCCGCCTGGCACCGTTACTTCTCCCCGAGCCCCTCCTTCTTCATGGCCTCCGACGGGCAACTGGTGTTCTCGAGCGCCGCCTCCGCGGCGCGCGGCGTCGACGACCTCACGCGCTCGCTCAGGTCCATCGAGCTGCGCTGGGGCGACGATCTGCGCGTCGACCCGCTGACGCCCGATCTGGCGGTGATGGCGAGCTCGTGGTCCGAGCTGCGCGTGGCCGCCGACGGCGGCCGGGTCACGGACCGCGGCTACTTCACCGCGGTGGCGGAACGGCGCGACGGCCGCTGGAAATTCCGCAACGCCCACTGGTCGGTCGCAGCGCCGGCGCCGAAGGCGCCGTCAGCGGGCCGGTGAGGGAACGCCGATCGACGGGGCGCCGCCGCGCGGGAGGTTGCCCGCTGCGCCGCGTACGCTGCAGCATAGGGCCCTTGAGGAGGACCGTTTATGCGCATCGCTCTTCGGGTGCTGACAGGCTTGCTGCTGGCGGGCGGGATGGCCACGGGCTGGGCGAACGGCGGCGGCGGGATGCCCTCACCGCCGCCCATGCCCCGCGAGCAGACGCCGCAACAGAAAGCGCGCGACGCCTACAACGACGGCGTGCACGACGTGAAGAAGGCCGACAAGGCGCAGGCGGCGGCCGCACAGGCGACCGATGCCGGCAAGAAGGACAAGGCCGCACACGAGGCCGGGGACCGGTATACGCAAGCGCTGCGCAAGTTCCAGGAGGCGACGGGACTGGACCCCCAGCTTCCCGAGGCCTGGAACTACGTGGGCTACACGAGCCGCAAGCTCGGCCACTACGAGGAAGCGCTCGCGGCCTATGACAAG
>Ga0209238_1000061_pt1 | contig 31363 bp, 28 predicted proteins | sample GraSoi013_1_20cm_FD_185823 | JGI IMG/M metagenome (GOLD analysis project Ga0209238, IMG submission 185823) | Grasslands soil microbial communities from the Angelo Coastal Reserve, California, USA - Sample 10_02_2013_1_20cm (SPAdes) (version 2) | ecosystem: Environmental > Terrestrial > Soil >...
CGGCGAGAATGGCGGTGGGGCGGTAGAAGGCGCGGCGCCCGAGCATGAGCACGCCGAGCACCGGGGCGAGCAGGATCGCTTCCTCGAAATCGAGCCCCTTCAGGAGCGAGGCGAACATGCCCGCGAGCAGCAACCACACCGAGATGTGATAGGCCGCCTGCACGCGGCGGAACAGCGCGCGCGACAGCACCAGCAGCCCCAGGCCCACCAGGCTCGCGCCGAGGTGCGACACCTCCAGCACCGCGAGCGGCAGGAACTGGTGCAGGAACGCGAGCCGCTCGTCGGTCGCCGGCGTGGCACCGGAGAACAGCAGCAGCGCCCCGGCGAGGAAGGTGAGGGCGCCGGCGATCTGCGGCACCACCGGGGCGATGTACAGCCCCGCCAGCTCCTGCGCCCGCGCGAGCGCCGAGCGCTGCGCCGACAGTTCCTTGGAGGCGAACAGCAGCGTGCCGCACAGCAGCGGCACCAGGTAGTACACGGCGCGGTAGGCGAGCAGCGACCCGAGCAGCGCGTCCGCCGGCACGCCCGGCAGGGCGAACAGCATCACCGCCTCGAAAACGCCCACCCCGCCGGGCACGTGGCTCACGATGCCGGCGATCACCGCGGCGGCGTACACGGAGAGGAAGGTGAGAAAGCCGATGGGCGCGGGCGGCGGCAGCAGCCACCACAACACCGCCGAGGACAGCGACAGGTCCATGACCGAGAGTGCGATCTGCGTGAGTCCGAGCGCCGCTCCCGGGGCGCGCAGCGCCCAGCCGCGGATCTCGAGCGTGCCGCGCGCGAGACATGCCCACAGCGCATAGGCGCTCACCGCAGCCAGCAGCAGCGTGCCCACCAGCAGCGACCAGGTGTGAGGCAGATGCAGCACCCTGGCGGCGGGCGCGGGCGCGAGGAGCAGCGACAGGCCGCCGACCGTGGCCAGCCCGATACCCAGTGACAGACTGCAGAACGCCGAGATGGTCGCCACGTCGATGGCGGTGATGCCGGCGGTCGCGTACAGCCGGAAGCGGATCGCCGCTCCCGTGAAGGCGGCGAACCCGAGCGTGTGCCCGAAGGAGTAGGCGATGAACGAGGTGAACAGGATGCGTGCGTACGGGATCGAGCGCCGCAGGTAGCGCAGCGCCAGCACCTCGTAAGTGGTCAGCAGCCAGTAGCTGAGCGCCGTGAAGGCGAGCGCGGCCAGCACCTGCGCGCGCGCGATGGAGTGCAGGTGCTGCACCACGCTGCGCACGTGCAGCCGCGCCAGCTGGTGATGCAGCACCAGCACCACGCCGGCAAACACCAGCAGCGTCGCGAGCGGCCCCACCCAGCGCCACAGCGTCCGCTCCTCGCGAGCTTGCGTCGGCGCTGCGGTCGTGACAGACAAGGCTCGAGGCGTCCTTCAGCGGGTCAGCGGCTTGTACCTGATGCGATGCGGTTGCACGGCGTCCTCGCCCTTGCGCCGCCGGTAGTCCTCGACGTACTCCTGGTAATTGCCTTCGAACCACGCGACCTGCGAGTCGCCCTCGAAGGCGAGGATGTGGGTGGCGATGCGGTCGAGGAACCAGCGGTCGTGGGAGATCACCACCGCGCAGCCGGGGAAGCTCAGCAGCGCCTGCTCGAGCGCGCGCAGCGTCTCGACGTCAAGATCATTGGTGGGCTCATCCAGCAGCAGCACGTTGCCGCCGGAGCGCAGCACCTTGGCGAGGTGCACGCGGTTGCGCTCGCCGCCCGAGAGCTCGCCGATCAGCTGCTGCTGCTGCGCGCCCCTGAAGTTGAAGCGTCCCACGTAGGCGCGCGAGGGCGTCTGGTAAGCGCCGACCTTGATCAGGTCGAGCCCGCCGGAGATCTCCTGCCACACGCTGTTGCGATCATCGAGCGTGTGGCGCGACTGATCGACGTACGCCAGGCGCACGCTTGCGCCCAGGCGGATCTCGCCGGCGTCGGGCTGCTCGGCGCCGGTGAGCATGCGGAACAGGGTGGTCTTGCCGGCGCCGTTCGGGCCGATGATGCCGACGATGCCGCCGCGCGGCAGGCTGAAGGAAAGGTCATCGATCAGCAGCCGCTCGCCGTAGCCCTTGCGAAGGCCCTGCACCGCGATCACCAGATCCCCGAGACGCTCCCCGGGCGGAATGTAGATCTCGTTGGTCTCGTTGCGCTCCTGGAACTCGCGCGCGGCGAGCTCCTCGTAGCGCCCGAGCCGCGCCTTGCTCTTCGCCTGGCGCGCCTTGGGGTTCTGCCGTACCCACTCCAGCTCGTGAGCGAGGGCCTTGCGCAGCGCCTCGTGCTCGCGCTCCTCGAGCGCCAGGCGCTGCTCCTTCTGCTCGAGCCACGAGGAGTAGTTGCCGTGCCACGGGATGCCGTAGCCGCGGTCCAGCTCGAGGATCCATTCGGCGACGTTATCGAGGAAGTAGCGATCGTGCGTGACCGCGATCACCGTGCTCGGGTACTGCTCGAGGTAGCGCTCGAGCCAGGCGATCGACTCCGCATCCAGGTGATTGGTGGGCTCATCGAGCAGCAGCATGTCCGGGGCCGAGAGCAGCAGCCGGCACAGCGCCACGCGCCGCCGCTCCCCGCCCGAGAGCGTGGCGATGCTCGCCTCCCAGGGCGGCAGTCGCAGCGCGTCCGCGGCGATCTCGAGCTTGCGCTCCAGTTCCCACCCCTGCGCGGCGTCGATCGCGTCCTGCAGCTGCGCCTGGCGCGCCAATAGCGCGTTCATTTCCTGGTCCGTCATGGGGTGCGCGAACTTCTCGCTGATGTGGTTGAATTCCTGCAGCTGCCGGAAGCTCTCCCCGACTCCCTCCATCACCGTGCCGCGCACGTCGAGGGCCGCATCCAGCTGCGGCTCCTGCGGCAGGAAGCCGATGCGGATGCCGCTTTGCGGGCGCGCCTCGCCCTCGAAGTTCGTGTCGATGCCGCCCATGATCTTCAGCAGCGATGATTTTCCCGAGCCGTTCAGGCCGAGTACGCCGATCTTCGCGCCCGGAAAGAACGACAGGCTGATGTCGCGCAGGATGACCCGCTTGGGCGGCACCACCTTGGAGACACGGTTCATGGTGTAGATGTATTGAGCCATGCGATTGATTATGGTCGAGGCCGGCGCCGATGGCGATGCCTTGCAGGCCGCATGACTGCAGGCCGCATGACTGCAGGCCGCAGCGAGCGGCGCTGTGTTAGGCTTGCGCACACACCTCTTCAGGGAGCCTCATGACCGACATGAGCAGCGTGGCTGTGGTCGTCAGCGAACGCCTGGCGCGCTACGGATTCGGCGACGGCCATCCATTCGGCCCGGATCGGCTCGCCGCCTTCGTGCGCGAGTTCGACGCGCGCGGCCTCGATAAGCGCGTGCGCGTGCTCGAGCCGCGCGCGGCCTCGGACGATGAGCTGCGCTCGTTCCACACCCCCGCATACCTCGAGTTCGTGCGCGAGCGCTCGCAGAGCGGTTGCGGATTTCTCGATGCCGGCGATACGCCGGCCTTCCGCGGCGTGTACGAAGCCGCCGCCGGCGTGGTCGGCGCCACCTTGAGCGCCATGGAGGCGATCATGCAGGGCGAAAGCCGGCGCGCCTTCGTGCCCATCGCCGGACTGCACCACGCGGCGCGCGATCGCGCCGCCGGCTTCTGCGTGTTCAACGACTGCGGCGTCGCCATCGAGCAGCTCAAGCGTTCGGGACTGAAGCGTGTCGGCTACGTCGACATCGACGCGCATCACGGCGACGGCGTGTTCTACGCCTTCGAGGAGGATGCCGCGGTGGTGTTCGCCGACCTGCACGAGGATGGGCGCTACCTGTATCCCGGCACCGGCGCACTCGAGGAGCGGGGCCGCGGCGCTGCCGAGGGCACCAAGCTCAACGTGCCGCTGCCGCCGGGTTCCGACGACGAGGTGTTCGCCCGCGTCTGGCCGCACGTCATGGCGCACCTGGAGAAGTTCGCGCCCGAATTCATCATCCTGCAGTGCGGCGCCGACAGTCTCGAGGGCGATCCGATCACCCACCTGCGTTTCTCGCCGCGCGTGCACGGACGCGCGGCCCGCGAGCTGGCCGCGCTCGCCGAGCGTCTCGGTCACGGCCGGGTGCTCGCGCTCGGCGGCGGGGGATACAACCGCGACAATCTCGCCCAGGCCTGGACCGCGGTAGTCGAAAATCTGATGTAGGCGCGCGCGGCGCGCCGCGCGGCAGGGCGGTTGGCGCATCGTTCCGGTACAATTCGCGCCCCCGCTTTTCTTCACACCCTCAAGGCGCCGCGCATGTTCCGGACGACCATGACCATCGAAGGCTTCGATCCCGAGCTGTCGCGCGCGATATCCGGCGAGCGGCGCCGCCAGGAGCAGCACGTCGAGCTCATCGCATCCGAGAACTACGCCAGTCCGCGGGTGCTGGAGGCGCAGGGCTCGGTGCTCACCAACAAGTACGCGGAAGGCTATCCCGGCAAGCGCTACTACGGCGGCTGCGAGTACGTCGACGCGGTCGAGCAACTGGCGATCGAGCGCGCCAAGCAGCTCTTCGGCGCCGACTACGCCAACGTGCAGCCACATTCCGGATCGCAGGCGAATGCGGCCGCGTACCTCGCGCTGGTGCAGCCGGGGGACGCCATTCTCGGCATGAGTCTCGACCACGGCGGCCATCTGACGCACGGCGCCAAGGTCAACTTCTCCGGCAAGCTGTTCCGCGCCGCGCAGTACGGCATCCGACCCGACAGCGGCGAGATCGATTACGAGCAGGTGCAGCGCCTCGCCGAGGAGCATCGCCCGAAGATGATCGTCGCGGGCTTTTCGGCGTACTCGCGCGTCATCGACTGGGCGCGCTTCGCGACCATCGCCAGGAGCGTGGGCGCGTACTTCGTGGTGGACATGGCGCACGTCGCGGGGCTGGTGGCGGCGGGCCTGTACCCCAACCCCCTGCCGCACGCCGACGTCGTGACCACCACCACCCACAAGACCCTGCGCGGTCCGCGCGGCGGACTGATCCTGGCGCGGGCCAACGAGGAGATCACCAGGAAGCTCAACTCGCTGGTGTTCCCGGGCACCCAGGGCGGGCCGCTGATGCACGTCATCGCCGCCAAGGCGGTGGCGCTGCTCGAGGCGCTGCAGCCGGAGTTCAAGGACTACCAGCACCAGGTGCTGATGAACGCGCGCGCCCTGGCGGCGCGGCTCGCTCACCACGGCTACCAGATCGTCTCCGGCGGCACCGACAATCACCTGTTCCTGCTGAGCCTCGCGGACCGCAACATCACCGGCAAGGATGCCGACGCGGCGCTCGGGGCGGCCTACATCACGGTGAACAAGAACGCCGTGCCGAACGACCCGCGCCCGCCGATGGTGGCGAGCGGTCTGCGCATCGGCACGCCGGCGTGCACCACGCGCGGCTTCAGGGTGCGCGAGGTGGAGCAGGTGGCGGATCTCATCTCCCAGGTGCTGGACGCGGAAGGATCGGCGGCGGTGAGCGAGCGCGTGCGGCCGCAGGTGATCGAGCTGTGCGGGCGCTTCCCGGTCTACGGGCCGTAGCGTAGCCGCATGCACTGTCCCTTCTGCGGCCACGTCGAGACCAAGGTGACCGACTCGCGCCTGGCAGGCGAAGGCCGGCAGATCCGCCGCCGCCGCGAATGCCTGAAGTGTGGCGAGCGCTTCACGACCTTCGAAGCGGCCGAGCTGCTCATGCCGATGGTGATCAAGGGCGATCGGGGGCGCGAGGCCTTCGATGAGGGCAAGCTGCGCAGCGGCATGGAGAAAGCGCTGCAGAAGCGCCCGGTGCCGCGCGCGCAGATCGACGAGGCCCTCAGTCGCGTGGTGCACAAGGTGCGCAGCCTCGGGGACCGGGAAGTGTCCGCGCGCGCGATCGGTGAGCTGGTGATGGAGGAGCTGCGCCACCTGGACGAGGTGGCCTACGTGCGCTTCGCTTCCGTGTACCGCCAGTTCGAGGACGTCGAGGCGTTTCACGAGGAGATCCAGCGGCTGCGCAGCGCGCGCCCCCCTGCGCGCGGCGCTGGACAGCCGCACGTGCGCCGGCGCGCCCCGGCGCGCCCCGCCGATCGCGGTCAGCTGCCGCTGCTGCCGGCGGAACCCGCGGCGAACGACGCCACTCCCGGCCCCGGTGACAAGAAATGAGCGCTCGCGAGCATGTTCACTGACTTCGACCGCGAGGCCATGCAGCGCGCGCTCGAGCTGGCCGCGCGCGGGCTGGCGAGCACGGACCCGAACCCGCGTGTCGGGTGCGTGATCGCACACGAGGCAGGCATCGTCGCCGAAGGCTGGCACGAGCGCGCCGGCGAGGCGCACGCGGAGGTCGCGGCGCTCGCCGCCGCGGGAGCGCAGGCCGCGGGGGCCACCGTGTACGTGACGCTCGAGCCCTGCTGCCATCAGGGGCGCACGCCCCCGTGCGTCGAGGCGCTGCTGGGCGCACGCGTGGCGCGCGTGGTGTACGCGGCGACCGATCCCAACCCGCAGGTCAACGGGCGCGGCGCCGCGGCGCTGCGCGACGGTGGAGTCGTCGTGGAAGGAGGACTCCTCGAGCGCGAGTCGCTGGAGCTCAACTGCGGATTCGTGAAGCGCATGCAGCACGGGCGCCCGTGGGTGCGGGTCAAGCTCGCCATGAGCCTCGACGGCCGCACCGCGCTGGCAACCGGTGCGAGCCGCTGGATCAGCGGTGAGGTGGCGCGCGAGGACGTGCAGCAGTGGCGCGCGCGCAGCTCCGCCATCCTCACTGGAATCGGAACCGTGCTCGCCGACGACCCCAGGCTCGATGTGCGCGTGCCCGCGGAGGCCGCCGGGCAGGGCGTGCGTCAGCCGTTGCGCGTGCTGCTCGATCGCCACCTGCGCACTCCGCCCGGCGCGCGGCTGCTCTCCGGGGGCGGCGAGGTGCTGGTCCTGACGGCGCAGAGCTCGCTCAAGGACGTGCAGTCGGGCATGCGACTCACCGCGAAAGGAGCGCGCATCGAGACCGTGCCGGAAGAGAATGAGCGGCTCTCGCTCGGGGCGGTGCTCGATCGGCTGGGTGAGCTGGAAGTGAACGAGCTGCAGGTGGAAGCCGGGCCCACCGTTGCGGGCGAGCTGGTGCGCCAGTCGCTGGTGGACGAGCTGCTGCTGTACGTGGCCCCGAAGCTGCTCGGTGATAAGGCGCGGCCGCTGGTGAAGCTGCCCGAGCCGCTTCAGATGAGTGAGGCGCTGGGCTTCGAGCTCATCGAGACGCATCAGCTGGCCGATGACCTGCGGCTGCGGCTGCGGCCGCGCGTCGCGCCGGCGGCCGAGGCCTGAAGCGGCGGGAGCGGCCTTGTTCACCGGAATCGTCCAGGACATCGGCACGGTGCAGGCGCTCGAGACGCGCGGCGGCGATGTGCGCCTCGTGATCGCCGCCCCGCGCCTCGACCGGTCGCGCATTCAGGTCGGCGACAGCATCTGCGTGCAGGGTTGCTGCCTCACCGCGACCGAGGTGCAAGCGCCGACCTTCGCGGCGGACCTCTCGCGCGAGACGCTCGCGCTCACGACGCTCGGGGAGCTCGTGCCTGGCGCGGCGGTGAATCTCGAGCCGGCGCTGCGCGCCGGGGAGCCGCTCGGCGGGCACCTGCTGTCGGGTCACGTGGACGGAGTCGGCGAGATCCTCAGCCGGGACGCCGATGCGCGCTCCCTGCGCCTCACCATCGGCGCGCCCGCACCGCTCGAGCGTTTCCTGGCGGCGAAGGGCTCGGTAGCCGTCGATGGGGTGAGCCTCACCATCAACGCCGTGCAGCCGGGGAGCTTCGCGGTCAACATCATTCCCCACACTCAGGCGGTTACCACGCTCGGCAGCCTCGCGGTCGGGGCGCGCGTGAATCTCGAGATCGACCAGGTGGCGCGCTATCTGGCACGGCTGCTCGAGAGGCCGCAGTGATGGCGCAGGCTCCCGGCCGGGCTAACCCCAGCGGGGTTGCTCGTCAAGACTGATACCCAGCGCCGTTTTCGCCACCACCTCGTGCGTGAGGAAGGAATTTGCCGGATGGATGCGACCCAGCCGTGCATCGCGCACCAGTCGCTCATACCCGGCCGAACGGAAGATCCCGTAGCCGCCGGCGACATCAAGCCCAAGGTCCACCACGCGCCAGGAGCCCTCCACCGCGTGGTACTTTGCGGCGAAGACCTTTGATGGCCACGCCGCGCCGTGATCCACGCCATTCGACCACGCCTCGGCGACGGTTTCCAGATGCGGTTCAATCGCTTCGAGTTCGATGACCATGTCGGCGATCGCGTGCTGCACCTCGGGGTGATACGCCATCGAGCGCGAGAGCGCCAGCGAGCGCTTGCCCTTGACCGCGGCAATACTCACGTCGAGCGCACGCTTCGCCAGACCGTAGTAGATGTTGCCAAAGCCCAGCAGCGCCCAGGCAAAGAGCGACATCACGAAAGGGTCCAGTCCGGCCGCGCCGGCTGGCACGACCCTGGCCACATACCGGTCCGGGACGAATGCCTGGTCCAGGACCGTGTCATCGCTGCGGGTCGCACGCATGCCGAGAACGTCCCAGGTTTCCTTGATGATGTACCCGGCACTGTCGCGCGACATGAAGGCGTGGACGATCTTCGGCTGGTTCGGGTCGCTGGTATCCATGCCATGCAAGCCGAGCCGCGTCCACACCGGCGTCAGGCTGCCAAACTGCTTGCGGCCCGTGAACCGATAGCCGCCCTCGACCCGCTCGGCCTTCGACGTGGAGAGCAGGACGGGGACGTCATTGCCGCTTTCCGCATGGCCGGCTGCAAAGATCTCTCCGGCGGCCGCTTCGCGCAGCATCCATTCCAGCGACACATCCCCGCGCCGCCACAGATCGGCGGCGACCCCGATCCAGTAAAGGTGCATGTTGACCGCAAGTGCGGTCGCGGGTGCGTGATAGGCGAGGCGGCGCTGCTCGCGGCATACCTGCGCCAGCGACATTCCGGCGCCGCCGAATTCCGCCGGCGCCGGCAGCAGCAGATACTTCGCTGCGCGCAGCTCCATGAAATCCTCGTCGAAGAAGCGGTTTTCCCGGTCGTAGGTGGCGGCGCGGGAGGCAAAACGCGCCAGCATCTCGTCGCTCAGGGTGCCGGCTGCTGCCGCAGGAGATCCGCCGGCGACACCGGCACGCTGGCTCGCACGGGTTGCTCTAGGAGGTGCGTTCATCTGGCTGGTCCCCGCAATCCGGATTTGTCATAGATCCTGCAGCAGCGTGTTCGGTAACCGCAGCCTTGCTACAATGTGTCACGATCATTCCGCGACTGCTCCGAAGGCACTCGGGCTGTTGCGGACGCTCGCGCCGCACCAGCGCAAACTAGCAAGCCTGGTGACGTGAAGTAACGAAACAACGCCAAAAAAAGCCAAAAGAACGGGCGCACCGGCCGCTCAGCTTTGCCGGAGCCGGGGTGCTGACTTGCAGACGAGTCCCTCAAGCTACCAGTTCGGCGAGTTCACGTTGGACTTGTCGCGGGGGTCTGTGCTCAAGGGCCGAGCGGAGATCAAGCTGCGACCCAAGGTATACGAGGCCCTCAAGTACCTGATTGAGAATCGCGGACGCCTGATCGGCAAGCAGGAGCTGATGCAGGCGCTGTGGCCCGACACCTGCGTGACCGACGATTCCCTGGTGCAGTGCACCGTTGAGCTGCGTCGCGCGCTGGATGACCGCGGACAGCGGCTGCTCAAGACCGTGCCTCGCCGCGGCTACCTGTTCACCACCCAGGTCATCCAGTGCCCGGCGAGGATGGAGCGGGCCTCGGGACTGACCCTGGCGAGAGCTGCCGGCAAGACTCTCGATCTGCCGACACCTCGTACTTCGCTCATTGGACGGGAACGAGAAGTGGGCGAGGTCGGCGAGCTGCTGCTTCGACCCGACATCCGTCTGTTGACCCTCACGGGTGCGGGAGGCGCAGGCAAGACCCGCCTGGCGCTGGCCGCAGCGGCGCAGGTCGCAGACCAGTTCAGGGCAGGCGTGCAGTTCGTCGGATTGGCCGCGATCAAGGACCCCGATCTGGTGGTGACGGCGCTGGCGAAGGCCCTCGAAATCCAGCCAGTCGCCGCCGACCGCACGGTCCCGCAGCTGATCGGCGAGCAGCTTCAGGATGCGGGACCGTTCCTGCTGGTTCTGGACAACTTCGAGCACGTCCTGCCGGCTGCGGCAGCGGTGGCCGAAATATTGGCCGCGTGCCCGTCTCTCAAGATGCTGGTCACCAGCCGGGCCAGCGTGCGTATTTATGGCGAGCAGGAATTCCCGCTGCGGCCGCTGGAGCTGAATTCCGCCCGCGAGTTGTTCGTGCAACGTGCGACCGCCGTGCGACCTTTCTTCGCCCTCACGGCCGAGAATGCCGCCGCGATTCAGGGGATCTGTGCGCGGCTGGACGGGCTGCCGCTCGCGATCGAACTGGCCGCCGCCCGAACCAAGGTTCTGTCACCCAGCGCCATCCTGGAGCGGCTGCAAAGCCGCCTGCAACTGCTGACCGGAGGCGCGCTCGACCTGCCGGCCCGGCAGCAGACGCTGCGCAAGACCATCGATTGGAGTCATGACCTGTTGAACGAGGTCGAGCAGAAACTATTGCGTCGGCTGGCCGTGTTCGTCGGCGGTTGCACCCTGGAGGCGGCAGAGGCCGTTTGTAACACGCGGCGCGATCTGGGCATCGATCCGTTTGAGGGGCTGTCATCGCTGGTGGACAAGAACCTGATTCAACGCAGCGAACGGGCCGAATCCGAGGCGCGCTTCACGATGTTGGAAACGATCCGCGAATACGCCCTCGAACGCCTGCGCGAGGCCGGCGAGGAGCCTGCCTCACGACAGGCACATGCCGCCTACTGTCTGGTGTTCGCGGAAGAAGGCAACCCGGAACTGCGCCCGGCGGAGCGGGCCCGGTGGCTGGCTCGCTGCGACCTCGAGATCGACAACTTCCGCTGCGCCCTCGACTGGCTTCTCGAGAGCCAGGATCTCGGCTGGGGGCTGCGCCTGTCCATGGCGCTGTTCCGGTTCTGGGATATGCGGGAGCACCTGCTCGAGGGCCGGGTCCGCCTGGAGACCGTCCTGCGCCTTGCGAGTGCCGGGTACGCCGCAGAGCGGGCCAAGATCGCCCAGTTTCTCGGCGCGTTTGCGACCGCGCAGGGCGATTTCGCCGCCGCCCAGCGTTTTCTCGAGCAGAGCCTCGCGCTGTACGAGAAACTGGATGATCAGTGGGGAATAGCCACGGCGCTGAACGCCCAGGGGGTCTCGGAACGAGATCGGGGCGACTACGCGGCCGCACAGGACAGTTTCGAGAGGAGCCTGGCGCGCTGGCGCACGCTTCCCGACCGGCTGGCCATCGCGCGCTGCCTGCATAATCTCGCCAACGTCCTCAAGGTTCGCGGCGACTATTCCCGCGCGCAAACGGCGCTGCGGGAGGCGACCGATATCTTTCGGGAAGTGGGTGACCCCAGCGGGGCCGCGTGGGCGATGAATCAGCAGGGCGACATCGCGCGCGCGCAGGGCGTCGTGGCCGTCGCCCGAGACTTCTATCAGCGTGCGCTGTCGGCGTTCCGCGCAGCCGGCGATCGCTGGGGCTCGGCCCGCTCGCTGGCGGATCTGGGTCACATCTGCTGTGAGCAGGGCGAGTACCCGGCAGCGCACGGCGCGTACCGGGAGGCGCTGCAGATTTTCGCCGAGCTGGGGCACCGGCGCGGCATCGCGCGCGCGCTGGAGGGTTTCGCGTGCCTCGCCGCAGCGCGGGGGCAAGCAGCGCGCGCGCTGCAGCTGGCTGGCGCCGCAACGCTCTTGCGCCACCAGCTTGGCGCACCCCTGCCGCAGGCGGAGCAGAACAAGATCGATCAGTCCCTGTCAGCGGCGCGAGCATCCCTCAGTGAGCCCGAGGGGAAAGACGCGTCGACGGCCGGCTCCGCCATGAGCCTCGAGCAGGCTATCCAGTACTCTCTGGAAGAGCAGCCGCCGGTCAGCTGAAGTTCACGGGGTCAATGAGCCGACGCACGGCCGACACACGATCGGCGGGAATGCCGACCCGCTGCGCGTGCTCGCGGATGCTGTTCTCGTCGGGCGCCAGGTAAACGCAGTAGACCTTGTCCTCGGTGACGTAACTATGGAGCCACTGGATCCGGGGCCCCATTTCCCTCAGCACCTCGAGGGAACGCAGTGACAGCTCCCGCAGCTGCGCCTCGGAGAGTTTTCCGGCGCCGGGGACCTGGCGTTCGATGACGAATTGCGGCATGGCGCGCCTAGCTTAGCACGAGCGCGCGCCGCACCCCTGATCCGCTCGCATCCACCGCACGGGAGCAGCCGACGGTGGGCCGCGGGCGCGCGCCGGCTTTCGCGGAAATTTCCGCACTCTCTTGCTGTTCCTTCGTTACTCGGCCGCCGTCTCTTCCTAGCATGCAGGCCGACGATCCGAAATCCATTTGGGAGACTCACATGAAAGCCGCACGATTCACGCCATTGAAGTATTCGATCATCGCGGTCGTTCTTGCGATCGCTGCACCCTGGTGCGTCCAGGCGCAACAGGCGCATCCACGGACGCTGACGGCGCCAGCTCAGGCACTCACCGCCGCGCAGGGTGCGCTGCTGAACGTGGTTCGGGAATCGACCCAGCGCTTCAAGGACGTGTCGGTCGCCGAAGCGGAGGGGTATGCCCTGCAATTCGGCTGCGTGAGCGGTCCCGACTCGGGGGCGATGGGACTGCACTTCGTCAACCTGCCGCTGGTGGCCGCGACCAGCAGCGGCGCGAGTCCCCTCGATGCCCGTCGTCCTCAGATCGTGATTTACGAGCCGACACCCGGCGGACGCCTGCAGCTGATCGGCGCTGACTACCTGGTGCTCGCGGACGCGTGGAACACAGCACATGGGGGCAGTCCGCCGGAGCTCATGGGCCAGCTGTTCCATTATTTCGAGGCTCCCAACCGCTTCGGGCTGCCAGCCTTTTACACGCTGCATGTCTGGGCGTGGAAGGACAATCCGAACGGCGCGTTCGTCAACTGGCATCCCAACGTTTCATGCACCGCTTTTGCCGGCCAGGCGCCCTGACGACAAACGTCCAGCGACTGACCCTGGGGAGCAATGCGGCGATGAATACGTACACATCCATCACCCGGCGGCTCACGGCCGTCGCGGCGGCCAGCACGATCATCCTCACGGGTGCCGCGCGGGCCGCCTCGCTCCCCAGGGGACTCACCCTCGCAGCGGATCCGACCGGAGTCATCGGCACTTTCAACGTGGCGGGCCCGATGGAGCTGGACAATCCGTTCTTCCGCAGCCTCGGCTCGAATGGCCGCAGCTGCGCAACCTGCCACCTCGCGAGCGAGGCGATGAGTTTCACGCCCGCACACGCCCGTCAGGTCTACGATGAGACTCAGGGTGCGGATCCGCTGTTTGCGAGCGTCGACGGTGCCAACTGCCTCGGCACGCCGCGTACCGATCGCCCCGGCCACAGTCTCATTCTGGGAAGTGGTCTGATCCGCATCGGACTTGCGATCGCGCCCAACGTGGAATACTCCATTTCGCTGGTGCGCGATCCGACAGGCTGCGCGCTCAGGTTTGATCCGCAGACGAACCTGCTGACGGCGTCCGTATATCGACGACCGCTGCCGGCGGCTAATCTGTCGTTTCTGAGCGCTGTGATGTTCGACGGCCGGGAAACGCTGGCGCCGCTCACGACCCAGAGTTCCTTCATGGCGAATCTGCGCGCGGATCTCGCGCATCAGGCGAGCGATGCCACCACCGGTCATGCGCAGGCGCCCGCGGCACCCAGTGATGCCCTGACGCAGGCCATCGTCGACTTCGAACTCGGACTGTTCACGGCTCAGTACGCCGATGCACGGGCGGGTCGTCTGGATCGCGCCGGTGCAACCGGTGGGCCGGTCGACCTCGCCTCGCAGCCCGACTACCCCGGAATCAACGATTCGCTCGGCGCCGAGCCGTTCGGTTTGCCATTCAACGCCAGCGCCATGTCGCTGTACCAGGCCTGGGAGACCGCGGCACCCGCCGGCGAGGAGGATGCCGCCAGGGCCGACGTCGCCGCCGGCGAGGAGCTTTTCAACAAACTGCCGCTGAGCATCACCAACGTGCGCGGCCTGAACGACAACCCGGCGCTCGGCCGGCCGACCACCTTCATCGGGCGCTGCACGAGCTGCCACGACACGCCCAACATCGGCAATCACTCGCTTCCTCTGCCGCTTGACATCGGCACCTCTCACAGCGCCGATCCGAGCTTCGAGCCGGATCCTGCCATCCGGGCGGGCGTGGCTCAGCTGAGCGGACCGCAGCTGCCGCTCTTTTTCGTCTCCGGTTGTCCCAACCCCTTCAACCCCGGGCAGCCCGAGTCCTTCTACACGAGCGATCCGGGCCGAGCGCTGGTCACCGGCAAATGCAGTGACTTCAACCGCCTCAAGGGACCGATCCTGCGCGGTCTCGCCGGGCGCGCGCCCTATTTTCATAACGGGGCCGCGGCGACGCTGCTGGAACTGGTCAACTTCTATGACCAGCGCTTCCTGATGGGACTCACGACGCAGCAGAAGCGCCAGCTGGTCGCGTTTCTGAACAGTCTGTGATCCCGACAGCGCCATCGGGCTAAAGCTGGAGCAGGCCGCGCCTGATGGCGTAGCGCACCAGCCCGGCGATGTCGTGGATGTCGAGCTTCTTCATGATCCGGCTGCGGTGCGACTCTGCGGTCTTGAAGCTGATGCTGAGAAGACCCGCGATCGCTTTGGTGGTCTTGCCTTCGGCGATCAGCTGCAGGATCTGGCGTTCGCGCGCCGTCAGCGGGTCCTCGGGCACATTGCCCTGCTGCAGGTACGCGTCGACCAGCGACGTGGCCACGCCGGGGCTGATATAGATCGCGCCGCCCCTGACCTCCTGGATCGCGCGGATCAGGTCGTCGGCCGCCTGCGTCTTCAGCACGTAGCCCTTGGCGCCTGCCTGCAGCGCCTGCAGGACGTAGGGCCGATCGGTGTACATCGTCAGGAGAATGGTCCTGGTGTCGGGCGACACGCGATGGATCTGGCGTGTTGCATCCAGGCCGTTCAACAAAGGCATCGCCAGGTCGAGCACCGCGATGCCGGGCTGGAGACTCTTCGCGAGCTTGCAAGCCTCGTGTCCGTCGGAGGCCTCGCCGACCACCTCGTGTCCGGACTTCTCCAGCAGCGCGCGCACGCCCTGGCGCATGATCTGGTGGTCTTCGGCAAGCAATACCCGGGAGCCCATTTCACCTCCTCAGAGGGATTTCGGCCCGCAGGGTCGTGCCGCCGCCGGGCTGCGAGGCGATGTGCACTGAACCGCCGAGCGCGCCGAGGCGCTCGCGAATGCCGACCAATCCGAGCCCGGTGCCGCCCTCGAGCCGGTTCGCGGCGAAACCGACACCGTCATCGCGCACGGTACACGATACGCGCTCGGTGGTCTGGCGAAGCTCGATGTTCGCCGTGCTCGCGCGGGCGTGCTTGATCACGTTGTTGAGCGCTTCCTGCGCGATCCGATAGAGCGTGATCTCCACGGCCGGCGCCAGGCGAGCGCCGAGCTTGCCGCTCACCGCGATGGCCACCCCGGCACGCCGGCCGACGTTCTCGGCAAGAAACTGCAGCGCGGGCACGAGCCCGAGCCGATCGAGCACCATCGGCCGCAGCTCGTGGGACAGGTTGCGCAGCTCCGTTTCGATCTTGCCGAGGAGCCACTTCACCTGGTCGAGACGCTCGCGGTGACGCGGCGGCAGTTCGTCCGCGATGTCGGCGATCGCCATGTGCACCGAGGCGAGCAGTTGTCCGGCCTCGTCGTGCAGCGCGTGGGCGATCTTCTTTACCTCGCTTTCCAGCGTCTCGTTCAGCTCCCGCCACACGCGCGCGTCGCGGATCGCCTGCTGCTGCTCGCGGATGATGCGCTCCCGCTCCTGCACGAAACCGACGGCTACGGTGTTGGCGATCCGGTTGGCCGCCGGCTCGTAAGCGTCCAGGATCCGGTTGAGCAGGTTGAAGTCCGATCGATACCTGGCGAAGAACGAGCGCGCGAGCACGTCGCGCAACAGCAGCACAACGCCCACCACCTCGTCGGTCTGGACCCCGCGCGGGATGATGCGCTCGGAAAGGTTGCGCGCATAGGCTTGCAAGGCCTCGAACGTTCCGGTCTCCAGCGCGTCCACGTAGTTGTCGTACACAGAGGTGACCTCGGCGAAGATCTCCTCGTCGGTCATCGTGTTCAGCAGCCTCGCCATGATGATCCGGCGGGCCCACTCCTTGCGCAGCTCGGTGCCCTGCTGGCGCAAGTGGGCGACCAGCCCGCGCAGCAGCACAGCGCTCGAGTCGGCGCCCGTCTCGAGCGAACGCGGCGCTTTCGCGTGAACGTCTGTCATGGCTGCCTCCTCAGGGAAAAGCGTGGACGCAACATTTTAAATCTGGACCCATTGAGCAGATCCGGTTCAGATTCTGCGGAACACCAAACCGCCGTTGGTGCCGCCGAAGCCGAATGAATTCGACAACGCGACAGCGATCTTCATCCGGCGCGCGGTGTGGGGCACGTAGTCCAGGTCGCACTGTGGGTCCTGGCGAAAGACATTGATGGTCGGCGGTGCCACCTGGTCGCGCAGCGCCAGCGCGGAAAAAGCGGCCTCCAAGCCACCCGCCGCGCCGACCAGGTGTCCGGTCATCGATTTCGTCGAGCTCACCGCAATTCTTGCCGCGTGATCGCCGAAGCAGCGCTTGATCGCGACCGTTTCGGCGATGTCGCCCAAGGGTGTCGAGGTACCGTGGGCGTTGATGTAGTCGACTTCGTCGCGGTTGACGCCGGCGTTCCTGAGCGCGTTTGCCATGCAGCGCATCGCGCCATCCCCGTCGTCGCAGGGCGCGGTGATATGGTGAGCATCCGAGCTCATGCCATAGCCCGCGAGCTCGCAGTAGATCTTGGCGTCGCGCGCCTTGGCGTGCGCGTATTCCTCGAGCACCACCACGCCCGCGCCCTCGCCCAATACGAAACCGTCGCGATCCTTGTCCCAGGGCCGGCTTGCGGTCTGAGGGTCGTCGTTGCGGCTGGACAATGCCCGCAGCGCGCATAAACCGGCCACGCCCAGCGGCGACAGCGTGCTTTCCGCGCCGCCGCAGATCATCACGTCGGCATCACCATACTCGATCAGCCGGCCCGATTCGCCGATGCAGTGGGTGGCGGCCGCGCACGCGGTCGCGCTCGCGAGATTCGGACCCTTGAAACCGTACAGGATCGAGAGATTACCCGCGACCATATTGATGATGGTACCGGGCACGAAATACGGGGAAATCTTGCGCGCGCCGCCATTATGCAGTCCGTGGTGGGCATCTTCGATCATGGGCAGGCCGCCGATGCCCGAGCCGATGTTGACTCCGATGCGGTGGGCGTTGTGCGGGCCGACCTGAACGCCGGCGTCCTTGATCGCTTCGATCGCCGCCGCCAGGCCGTAATGGACGAAGGTATCCATGCGGCGCGCTTCCTTGGCCGGCAAATAGCGGGTGACATCGAAACCCTTCACCTCGCCCGCGATCTGCGAGCCCAGGCCGGAGGGATCAAAGCGGGTAATGCGGGTGATTCCGGATTTGCCGGCAACGATATTGGACCACGCCTCGGTGGCGCCGATTCCGACTGGAGCGACAATGCCGAGACCGGTAACGACTACTCTGCGCTTTTCCATGGGGCTTCACTGTTATGCCGTGAAATCTCCGGTTCGGTTTTGATCCGTGAGGCTGATCACGATCTTTCCCAATTGCTGCGCGCGCTCCAGGCGCTCGAAGCCACAGCGCGCCTGCGCCAGCGGGTAGACCCGGTCGACCACCGGCCGCAGGGCCCCCGAGGCCAGCGCGCTGACCGCCGCCGCGTATTCGGCCGCATTGCCGAGCGTGGATCCCAGGAGAGCGTACTGATTCCAGAAGAGCCGCCGCAGGTCGGTGACGACGCGGGGGCCAGTCGTGGCGCCGCAGGTCACCAGGCGGCCGCCCTTGGCGAGGACGCTCAACGAGCGTTCCCACGTGGTTTCGCCGACGTTTTCGATCACCACGTCCACGCCGCGGCGACCGGTCAAGGCGAGCACCTCCCTCACCACGTTTTGTTTGGCATGGTCGAGGGCGATATCGGCGCCGAGCTTGGTAGCCTGGGCGAGCTTCGCCTCGCTCGAGGACGTCGCGATCGTCCGAGCACCGCACAGCTTGGCGACCCGCATCGCGGCCAGGGACACCCCGCCCCCGATCCCCCAGACGAGGACTGTCTCGCCCGGCCGCACGCCGGCCCGCGTCACCACCATGCGCCACGCGGTGAGCGAGACGAGCGAGAATGCGGCCGCCTCGTCCCAGTCCAGCGGCGGGTCCAGGGGCGGGAGCTTGGCCAGGTTCTGCTCGGGAATGACCACGTACTCGGCGATCGTGCCCGGCAGGTGTTCCCCGAGTACCCGGAAATTCACGCACAGCGATTGATCGCCGGCGCGGCAGTACTCGCAGCTCCCATCCCATACGCCCGGATTGATCATCACCGGATCGCCGGGCCGCACGGCGGTCACCGCCTCCCCCACTTCCTGCACCACCCCCGACCCGTCCGAGCCCAGGGTGTGGGGGAACCGGTACTTGACCGCCAGACCTCGGATCACGAAGACATCCAGACGATTCAGCGCGGCTGCCCGCACCGCCACCCGGACCTGGTGTGGGCCCAAGCCCTCGACGGAAGGGTCGGGAACCTCCGCGATCTCGATCCGATCGAGGTCCCCAGTCGCATTGATGACGCAGGCGCGCATGGGTTTTCCTTTCGCCCTCAATGTCCTCCATCCCCGATCCCCTCGGGGCTGAGCACAACCCGCTTCATGCCGCACTGCCGGTCGTGGACCTCCTCGAAGGTCTCCCGGATCCGGTCCATGGGTCGGGTGGTGACGAGCGGCCGGATGCGGATCCTCTCCCGCAGCACTTGGTCCAGAACGTACGGGTAATGCTCGGGCGGGCAGCCCCAGGTGCCGCGGACCTCGGCGTCGTAGGCCATCAGTCGCGAGAGGTGGTAGGACACCGGCTGCTGGCTGAAACCGACGACCACCACCATGCCGGCATAAGCCAGGAGTTCCAAAGCGGTCTGCTGCCCGGCCTGGGTCCCGCTCATCTCGAAGATCTTCCAGCCGGATCGGGCGTCGAGGCGGTTCTCCCGGCACAGAGACCGGAATTCCTTGCGGACCTCCCAGGGGCTGCGGCCGGCCGCGGGAAGAGGCAGGTCGACCCCGAAGGCCTGGCTCTGCGCCAACTTGTCTGGGCTGCGGCCGATGCCGATCACGACCTCGGCGCCCAGGAGCTTGGCCCACTGGGCCATGTAGATCCCCAGGCCGCCGGTGACGCCGACGATGATGACCCGGTCGCCCCGCTGGAGACCGCCCCGCAGCGCCGCCTGATACGGTGTAGCCACCGCATCCGCCACCACCGCCAGCAGCTCCAGGGGAATTCCGGCTTGCTCCGGGACCTCGCACAGCTCCCGGGTCGGCACCGGGATGTGGCTGGCGAAGCCCCCGTAGGAACCATAGCTGTTCCCCGGCATCTTCTGCGACAGGCACCGGTTGGCCCGGCCGGCCCCACACAGCCCGCAACTGCGGCAGGGAAGAATGGTGGGAACGATGACTCTTTTCCCGATCCAGGAGGCGTCCCCGGCCACCACGGTTCCGCTGATCTCGTGCCCCAGGGTCAGGGGCGGCCTGGACACCGTGAGAATGCCGTCGTAGAAATACCCGAGATCGGTCCCGCAGATGCCGCACCCGGCGATCTGGACCAGCGCCTCCCCCGGGGCGAGCGCCGGGAGAGGCAGGAGGCGCTGCTCGAGGTGGAAAGGCGCAGAGCGCCGCGCGTCTTCCCGCTCCCCGGCAGAAGCCACCATCTGCCAAGCCTGGATGGCCGAAGGCAGCGTCGATGCGCCCACGAGTCCGGCTACCGGGCTTCGGCCCGCCGCAACCACAGCGCCTCCAGGACCGCCGCTTCCGCCGTGTGCCATTGCGGCCAGGCATCTGCAGATTCCCGCGGGCCGGCTTTGAGCGCCCGCAGGTCTGTCGCGTCCCGGCCGCGGAATGCTTCGATTGCCGCGCTCACCTGCCCCGCGAAATCCCGCCCTTCGAAGACCCGGCCAACCAGGCCAACTCTGTAGGCGGCGCGGACGCCGAGGGAGTCCCCGCTGGTGACCAGCGCGAGGGCCTGCTCGGAGGCGAGGTGCCGGTGGAGGAACCGGATTCCCCCCCAGGCCGGAATCAGTCCCCGCTTGCATTCGGGAAAGCCGAAGACGGCGCGGGCGTGGGCCCACCGCAGATCGCAGGCCAGGGCCAGCTCGAACCCGCCACCCAGGGCGAGGCCATTGATCGCGGCCACGGTCAGCGCATTCAGCCCTTCGAGGCGGCGGATGAGGGTCTGGCCTCGCCTGAAGAAATCCAAGGCTTCCCGCTGCGGGAGCGCTTCGATGGCCGCCAGATCGACCCCCACGGAGAAGACCTTTCCCTCGCCCCTCAGGACCAGCAGCTTGACGTGCTGCGCCTCGGCCACTGCGGCGAGCGCGCCCTCGAGCTCCTCGAGCAACGCGGGCGAGATGGCGTTGCGGCGGTCCTCCCGGCGCAGGACCAGATGCGCGATACCGTGCGCAATCGAGAGCCCGATCGACCCGCCGCCGCTCGCGGCGTGTTCAGGCCCGGGCGACACCGAACAGCGAGAGTCCATGACGGCTGGAAACGGGTAAGACGATATAGCCGGTCTTCTCCCCCTGGAGGCATTCGGTGGCCTTGATCCTGCCCGCCTGCAGCAGCGGCAGATATTCGGGGCCGATGCCCAACGGGTCGCCGAGATCGAGGTCAAGGGTTTCGGCCGCCGCCAGCGCCGCCAGCGGCAGGGGCTGCGGGATCGCACGAGGCAGCCGGAAAGCCGGCGCGCAAGGGCGCGGCCGCGCGAGCCCCGGGCTCTCGAGCTCGATCTCGGTCAACACCACGCCTGCGCGCGCCCCCCGCTGCCGCGCCCGCTCCGCCCGTTCCAGGCAGAAAATGCAGGACCATTCTGAAACCGGCCGCGCCGCTCGCCCGTTCACCAGGCTCTCAGAAAAACCGGTGAAGACCGTGTGGCAGCGTCCGGTTGCAAGCAGCTGCCGAGCCCGGCGCAGAAGCAGGAGCGAGAGGTTGGATCGGCCGGCCACGGTGAGATTCGGCCCCTTGATGCCGTGGGCCATGGCTGCCGTCGCCGCGGCGATGTTGTAGCCGAAGTTGGAGAACAGCGTGCTCGACAGGAGCTTTCCCTGCCGGGCGCGCAGCTGCTCGTAGGCCTTGTCGCGGGTCGCGCCGGGCCCCCGGGTGGCCGCCAGCAGAATGCCGAAGCCGTAGGGATCCTGCGCCACCGCCTGGGGCCCGATGCCCGCATCCCCCATCGCTTCCTCGAGGGCGACGATGGCGTTCTTCGCGAGCGGATCCAGGTAACGGGCGATCTGCAGTCCGGGGCTCTTGATGCCGAGCAGCTCGGTGAGTCCCCCGGGCGGCAGCGAGGCATTCCCGGCGGTCCGCCACGGCGCCTCGGCGCCTTCGCCCAGAGCGCGGAAAAAGCTCTCCTTCCCGCCCAGAGGGGAGAGCAGACCGATCCCCGTCAGCAGGATGTCGCAAGTCATAGATCGGTCCGCTGGTCGGCGCTCACCCGGGAGAAGACGAGGGCGCCGTTGCAGCCGCCGAATCCAAAAGAGTTGCTGAGGGCGTGCTCAATAGCGGCCACCCTGGCTTCGCCGCAGACCAGATTCAGGGGCAGTTCGGGGTCGGGCGCCACCACGTTGAGGGTGGGCGGGACCTTCTGGTCCCGCAAGGAGAGCACCGTCGCGACCGCTTCGAGGGCGCCGGCGGCGCCCATGACATGGCCGATGGCCGGCTTGATCGAGGAGACCGGGATCCGCTCTGCCGCGGGTCCGAAGAGTTCTCGGATCGCCGCGTACTCCATGCCGTCATTCAAGGGGGTTCCGGATCCATGCAGGTTGATGTGGTCCACATCCTGCGGCTGGATGCCGGCATCCTCCAGGGCCTGCCCCATGACCTTGACCGCGCCCGCACCGCTCGGGTCGGGCCCGGTGATGTGATGCGCATCGCAGCTGTAACCGGCGCCGGCGCACGCGACATGAGTGGGGAGTTCCCGCGCCAAGCTCTCGCGTTCCAGCACCAGGATCCCAGCCCCTTCGCCGAACAGGGTGCCGTCCCGCTCCGGGGTGAAGGGGCGGATGAGGGTCGGGGTCAGGGTATTGAGGGCCGAGTGTCCGAGGTATTTCATGCGATCCAGCGTGTCCACCCCGCCGCACAGCACGACCTCGTAACCCTCGTGCCGGATCATGTCCTTCGCGATGCCGATGGCATTGGTGCCGGCGGCGCAGGCGGTGGTGACGATGAGCGCCTCGCTGCTCACGCGGTAAGCGTCCGCGAGCTCCTCCACCAGGTCAGCAAAGTCGTCGTAGGTGTCGACCTGCTCCCCGCCGCACTCATCCAGCTGGTCGATCGACTTCTCCACCAGGGACATGCCCAGCGAGGTGCCGAGCACCAGCCCGACCTTTTTCTTCTGCAGGTAAGCCCGGGTCCAGCCGGCATCCCTCAGTGCCTCGTCGATCGCCAGGCGGGCGAAGAGAGCGATCCGAGAGTCGAGCCGATATCGCTCCGCGTATTCCCGTTGGGCCGCAGAGAGCCGGATCTCCCCGGCGAGCACATTGCGCAGGTGTTCCTGGCGGAAGTTGGCGACCGGCTTGATGCCGGTTCTACCGGCCAGAAGCCCGTCCCACAACTGGGCGGTGTTCTCGCCCAGCGCGCTCACGCTGCCCAGGCCGGCGACCAGGACCCTGGGCAGGCAGACGCCTCTTTCCAAAGTGTCACCCACGGCTTTCCGAGACCACGGGCTCGCCGCTCCGGGTGGCGATCTTGGCGAGGACGAGGCTGCTCAGCCGGTCCAGGGTCCGCAGATTCTCGCTCGCGGCCTCGTCGCTGCTGATCTCGATCCCGTATTTTTCCTCGAGGATCGTGACGAGCTCGATCAAGCCCACCGAGTCGACGCCGAGATCGCTGGATATGGAATCCTGCAGCTTGATCTCGCCCTCGGGAATGGACACAAAAAGATCCTCGACGAGGATCTTCTTCAACTCCTTTACGATCGTTTCCTTGTCGGTCAAGGCGTGCTCCTCACGGATTGATGGCTCATAGGGGTTCAGGCTGCTTCAGGCGGGCGCCGATCTGTTTCGCCGGCCTCCCCTTGAAGTGGTAGAGCTGTGGGTCATAGAACCGGAACTCGGAGGGAATCAGAAAGGCGGGCAGATGCCTGCGGCACAGGCTCTTGAGCTCCTGCACCAGGGACTCCTCCGAGGACACCCGGGCCTTGAGGGTGGCGAGAAGGTGTTCCCCTTGGGCGCTTTCCACCCGGGTGACGTGCACTTCCTGCACGTCGGGATGGATGAAGATGGTCTGCTCGATGTAGCCGGGGTGCACCTTGCGGCCCCGGAACTTGAATTCCCCGTCCCGGCGCCCGAGCAGGTAGAGAAAACCATCGGCGTCCAGCCGGCCGAAGTCCCCGGTGAAGAGCCAGCCGTCGCGGACTCTCGCGGCGGTCTGGGCTTCGTCCCGGAAATATCCGTTCATCAGGGAAGGGGTCTGCAGCACCACTTCCCCCAGTTCTCCGGGCGGGCAGGGGTGCCCGGCCGGGTCCAGGATGGCGATCTCCACCCCCCGCAAGGCGCGACCCACCGACTGGGGCAGCGAGGCGAAGAACTGCGGCGCCAGCGTGGACACCCGGGGGCCGGCTTCACTCAAGCCATAGGTAATGTAGCAACGGGTCCAGGGCAGGCAGCTTTGTATCAGCTTGGCCACGTTCGGCCGGCAGCGGTCGCCACCCACTGTGAGATAGCGCAGCGACCCCAGGGCGCGGAAGTCGCCGCCCCGGTTCTGCAGCAGGTATTGGAAGATGACCGGGCTTCCCATCAAGAGGTTGGCGCCGTAGCGCTCTACCAGGGTGTGGACGAGTTTCGGCTCGATGACATGGGGTGTCAGGACGGCCGTGCCATGCAGGCGCAGGGTACTGAGCAGGCAGGCGTTCAGCCCGTAGCTGTAATTCACCGGCAAGACCTGGAGGGAAATGATCTCCCCCTGGAGGGCCAGGCTTTCCAGGTGCATGTCGATGTTGCGGCGGATCGCCCGGTGGCTGAGCCGGACCGCCTTCGGATGCCCGGTGGTACCCGAGGTCAGTATGAACAGCGCATCCTCCTCGGGATCCGCGACCGGGAGAGCATCGGGGACTGACTCGGCGGGGGGCGCGTCCCCGCAGAAAGCGACCTGCAGGCCGGTCCCGTCCACCTCCACGAGGCAGCACGCCGCGCCGCTCAGCCCTGCCTTGATCCTGCGCTGCAGGCTCGCGTTGGTAACGATGAGTGCGGGCTTGAGGAAGCCGAGGATGACCCGCAGCTCCCTGGGCTTGGTGTAGATGTCGAGGGGAATAGCCACCCCGCCGACCTCGGAGACGGCGAAGAGCGCGACCACGAACTCCGGGGAGCCCGGCAGGAGCAGGACGATCCGCTGCCGGCGCACGGCGGTGTGTTCCCTGAGGCGGGCCGCCAGAGCCCGGCTGTGCCGGCAGAGCTCGGCGTAGCTCAGCTCGAGGCCGTCCTCCGGCGATACCAGGGCGACTCTGCTCGAGCCCCGGTGCTGGTATAGCAGCTCGTGGAGGAACCCGGAGTTGTCCGGTGCCGACATTTCGCGCCTCCTACCACGGGGCGTCCGCGAAGCGCGCGACGCGGGTCTTGGCCAAGGTCAGCCCGCCCTTGACGACGCTGCGATCGCCTACGGCGGCATCTGCGACGAAGATACCGATCGCTTCCTCGAGCTTCTTCGGCCTCATCGCCATCTCCAGGGTATCGCCGGGATAGATCGGCGCCAGAAACCGGAATTTCACCGACGTGATCAGCGTCATCTCCTCGTCCGTGATCTGGCCCATGGAAAGCTTGAAGAAAATGATCGCCAGTTGAGCGAAGCCCTGGACGACCTGGGTGGCGGGCATGATGGCCCGCTTGGGGAAGTGACCGACCAACTCGGGGGAATTGCCGGTCACGCACTTGATGGCCTCGATGTATTCCCCCTCACGGTAGTCGGTGATCCGATCGAGCATGATGAGCGGATATCGGTGCTCCAAGTACTTTTCCTTCATCTCGGAGAAGCCGATGACCCTCTTGCCGTTCTTTTCGACCCTGGGAGCAGGCTCTCGCAACGCGGCCTCCCGGGGAGATTGAGTCGGGGACGAAACGTATCCTGGCTTTGGCTTTGGAAGCATCAGAAAAATTCGCAGCTCATCGACGGGCTCAATTAGAGACGAGATGGCGATCAAGAAAAATCGGGCAAATGCTGCAAAATATGACGGGCAACCACCCGATCGAGCCGGCTCACCCGATCCCGCGCCTAGTACTCTCGGCGTCGCCGCAGGAAGCCCAGCAAGAGCTCGTTGAACACCCGAGGGCGCTCGATCATCGGCGAGTGTCCGCACTGCGGGATCGTCTGGAGGTGGAGGGTGTCGAGCGCGCGCGCCCACAGCTTCCAATATTCGACGGGCGTCACCCGGTCGTTCTCGCCCCAGGCCAAAAGGACCGGACACCGTATCTCCGGAAGGACGTCCTCGAGCGGGTACTCCCGGCTTGCCTTGAGGGCGCGCACGGCGTTGGCGAAGTGGTGCCGCTCCGAGAGCACGTCGGCGGTCCGCTCGATCATGTCCTCGGTCGCGCGTCTGGGATCGTGGAACAGGTTCTGTACGAGCCGCAAGACAAACTCCCGCGATATCTGGCGGGGGGTCCCGATCCCGAGGTTGATCTCGGGTTCGAGCCCCGGTGCGCCGCTCACCACCAGCGAGTCCACCCGCTGCGGGTAGTGACGGGCAAAATCCAGCGCCAGGAGCCCACCCAGGGAGTTGCCGCACAGCGTGCAGCGCTCCACCGCGTGTTCGTCCAGCACGGCGCACAGGGCGGGGCGCAGATCTTCGACGCCGACTGAACGCCAGTCGAGGACCGCGAGCGGATCGCGCAACCGGATGACGCCGAACCCCTCCGCGCGCAGGCGAGCGCTCGTAGACTCCCAGAGCCACTCGCCGGCGAAGAGCCCGGGCAACAGCGCGACCGATGCATTCGTCCGGGAGGAGGGAGCGTAGTCGTATCGGAACCCCGCAGGCTCGATCGCGGCTTTTGAGTCGGCGTAGGTGCTGTTGATCATTGGGGGGCGCCGGAGACCGAAGGGCCGATCATGGCGAGGATCTCCTCGACCAGCGTCCTCCCAAAGAGAAATGCCGTTCTGTGTCCCGCCGGGAGCCACCGGATCGGCGGCTGGCCGTGCGTGTGCCAGAGCTCCTCGGTAAATTTGCGCGGCAGGAGGAGGTCGTACCGGGCGTTGAGCATCAGCAGGCGGCTCGCCTGGCTCCGTCCGGCGTAACAGGTGGGATTTCCCGCGGCCCAAAGGGCGGCGAGCTTGGAGCGCGTCATCCCCCGCTCCTCCATAGCCCGGCGGTACGCCTGGGTGAGCGGGCTTTCCCACACGATCCCCGCGACGTCTCCCCCCGCGATCACCGAAACTCCCAAGTCCAGAGGCTCCAGGGCCATGAGGATGTGGGCGAGAACCCCGCCGAGGCTGAACCCCACCACGCCCACCGGCGCGCCGCGCCCGCGCAGCAAGCTCACAGCGGCGCGGCTATCGACGACGGCCTGTCGGAAGGCGGCCGCGGTCCACAGCGGGTCGCCTGAAAGGAAGCAGCCCCCGCTCGGCGTCCCCCGCAGCGCTCGCTCCCAGTGAAACGGCAGGGACATGAGCGCGGCGCTCACGCCCTGCTTCGCCAAACCCCGGCAGAACCGGTCTTCGAACCATCGGTCCTGGCGCCAGATTCCGGGCAGGACGAGGAGAGCACAGCGGGACCGATGATGATGTGCGGGACGGTAAAGGCGAACCGCGACCCGGTCATTCGCGGCGATCCCCAAGGGCACCGCGCTCAGGAATGCCAGCTGCTCGATCGCGACCCCGTCGGCTTCATCGAGTCTCTCCCGGACGTCGGGACGGACGGGCGGCGGGGTCGGGTAGAAGCGGCTCGGCTCCCTGAGCACCAGGGGATCCAGGCAGGCCGTCTCGGAGAGAGGGCTGGCGCCCGGCGCCGTCAGCGCCGGCAAGGGGATCTGGCGAGCCCCGAGGCGGTCGCACCACTCGCAAAGCCTCTGCCAGAGCCCGCCGTTCAGCCTGGCTGCGTTGGGGCACATCGAATCAATCCGCAACAAGGCAGATCGTCACTGAACCTGAACGGCGTATCCCGTGGTCGCGATCATCGTCTACTTCTTTCGCCAGTTGCGATTGCGGTGAGCCTACGGTTGCGGCAAGCGGAGAACAATCCGGTAAAAACGGCAAAGCGCGATCGTCAAATCCCGTAAATGGGCCGCCGTCTGCGCTGCATCGAAGTGCACGCGAAGTTGGCCTCGAGGACGGTGGCTGCGAGAGCGGCCGCCTCGTGACCTTGGGCGCGTGTTGTGTGTGGGACGATCGATCGTGTTGCCGTTGTTGCCGCGGCAGGCGGCGCCCTGGCGGGGAGGGAGTTGGTACGCGCCGTGCGCCGCCGAGCGCTCGGGTATACTGACTGAGCCGTATCACCCGACCGCGCACCATGTCCAAGATCCTGCCACTGACCGGTAAGGGCGCACCCGCACCCCAGGCGCCGGCGCTCAATTCCGTCGCGCAGATTCTCGCCGAGCTGCGCGCCGGTCGGATGGTCGTCATCATGGACGATGAGGATCGCGAGAACGAGGGCGATCTGATCATGGCCGCCGAGCGCGTGACGCCCGAAGCGGTCGCCTTCATGATCCGCCACACGAGCGGCATCATCTGCGTGCCGATGGAGGAGCAGCACCTGGCGCGTCTGGAGCTGCCGCAGATGGTGCCGGCGAACGACGAACAGCAGCGCACCGCCTTCGCCGTGTCGGTGGATGTGCGCGCCGGAACCACCACCGGTGTGTCCTCGGCCGACCGCGCGGCGACCATCCGCGCGCTCGCGGCCGAGGCGTCGGTGGCCGGCGATTTTGCCCGTCCGGGGCACATTTTCCCGCTGCGCTCGCGCCGCGGAGGAGTGCTGGTGCGCGCCGGGCATACCGAGGCCGCGATCGATCTGTGCCGCCTGGCCGGATGTAAGCCGGTGGGCGTGCTGTGCGAGGTCATGAACGAGGACGGCAGCATGGCGCGCCGGCCGCAGCTCGAGGAATTCGCGCGCCGCCACCAGCTCAAGATCGGCACCATCGCCGATCTCATCCGCCACCGCCTGCGCACCGAGCGCTCGGTGGAGCGCCTCTGCGAGCACAGCGTGCAGAGCGAGCTCGGCGAGTTCCGTCTGTATGCCTACCAGGACCGCGCCAGCCTCGAGGTGCACGTGGCGCTCGCCCGCGGGCGGCTCGACGGCCCGCAGACTCCGCTGGTGCGCGTGCACGTCGCCGACACCCTGCGCGACCTGTTCGGCATACAGGGGGCGACGCGCGCGTGGACGTTGCGGGCGGCCCTGCAGCGCATCGCCGAGGCGGGCGACGGCGTGCTCATCGTGCTGCGCCAGCAGGAGTCTGCCCGCGAGCTCACCGATTCGCTGCGCGCGCTCGCCCCCGCCGCGGCGGCGCCGGAGGCGGCCCAGGCGCGCGCCGAGGGCGCGGTGCTGCGCACCTTCGGCGTCGGGGCGCAGATTCTCAAGGACCTCGGCGTGCAGCGCATGCGGGTGCTGTCGGCGCCGAAACAGATGCACGGCCTGTCCGCCTTCGGCCTGGAGGTCGAGGGTTACGTCGGGGAAGAGGGGTGACGGCCGGGCAACTCATCGAGGGCGAAGTGACTGCCCGCGGGCGCAAGATCGCGATCGTCGCGGCGCGCTTCAACGATGTCATCGTGACGAGTCTGCTCAAGGGCGCCACGGGCGCATGGCTCGAGCGCGGCGGCGCGGCCGCAGATCTTCAGGTGGTGCGCGTGCCGGGCGCGTTCGAGCTGCCGGTGGTGGCGCGCAAGCTGGCCGGCAGCGGCCGTTACGATGCCCTCGTGGCCCTCGGGTGCGTGATCCGCGGCGACACGCCGCACTTCGATCATGTCGCCGGTGAATGCGCGCGCGGACTTCAGCTCGCCAGCCTCGAGACCGGCGTGCCGATCGCCTTCGGCGTGCTGACCGTGAACTCGCTCGAGCAGGCGCTGGAACGGGCCGCGACCACGGCCGGAAACAAGGGCGGCGAGGCGATGCAGTGCGCGCTCGAGATGGCCGGCCTGATGGCGCGGCTGTGAGGGGCGCGCGCCGATGAGCGCCCCGCCGGCCCGCGAGCACCATGGCACGCGCACCGTGGCGCGCAAGCTGGCGCTGCAGGCGCTGTATCGCTGGCAGCTCAATGCCTGCCCGTGGCAGGAGCTGCTGCAGGAGTTCGGCGAGGCCGAGGACATGGCGCGCGCCGACCGCGAGTATTTCCGCGCCCTGATCGAGGGCGTCTGGCGCACACGCCTGGAGCTCGACACCCAGCTCGCCTCGCTCGCCGACCGCGAACCGCGGCTCCTCGATCCGATCGAGCACGCCATCCTGCTCATCGGCCTGTACGAGCTCAGCGAGCGCCCCGAGGTGCCGTACCGCGTCGCCATCAACGAGGCGGTGGGACTTGCGCGGCGCTTTGGCGCCACCGACGGACACAAGTTCGTGAACGCGGTGCTGGATCGCGCCGCGCGCGTGTTGCGGCCGGCGGAGCACTGAAGCGGGCCTGCGCACATGCCGCTGTCGGAATTCGCGCTGATCGAGCGGTACTTCCGCAGCTGCGGCGCGCAGCGTCCGGACGTGCTCGCCGGCATCGGTGACGACGCCGCCCTGCTCGCCGTCGCGCCCGACGCCGAGCTGGTCGCGGCAACCGATACGCTGGTCGCGGGCGTGCACTTCCCGCACCAATCCCCCCCGGCGTCCATCGGCCACCGCTCCCTCGCCGTGAACCTGAGCGACCTGGCGGCGATGGGAGCCCGCCCGGCGTGGGCGCTGCTCGCGCTCACGCTGCCGGAGGCCGACGAGGACTGGCTGGCGCAGTTTGCGGCGGGCTTTGGCGCGCTGGCGCGTGCGCATGAGGTGGCCCTCGTCGGCGGAGACACGACGCGCGGACCTTTGTGCGTGACGGTGCAGTTGCTCGGACACGTGCCGCGGGGTGAGGCGCTGCGCCGCGGCGGCGCTCGCGCCGGGGATGCGCTGTTCGTCTCCGGCACACCCGGGGATGCGGCCGCGGGACTGGCCCTGGAGCAGGGGCGCCTGCACGCCCCCGCCGAGGCGCTCGCGTACCTGCGCGAGCGCTTCCTGCGGCCGACGCCGCGCATCGCTCTCGGGGAGCGGCTGCGCCGCCACGCCAGCGCCTGCATCGACGTGTCCGACGGACTGCTCGGGGACGCCGGCAAGCTCGCGCAGGCGAGCCGCGCCGGGGTCGAGATCTCCTTTGGCGCGGTGCCGGTGTCCGAGACGCTGCTGCGCACGCTCGGGGAGGAGCGCGCGCGCGAGCTGGCGCTCACGGGCGGAGACGACTACGAGCTGTGCTTCGCGGTGCATGCGGAGAAGCTGCCGGCACTGCTGAGCGAGCTGCCGCCGCACAGCTGGGGCTACAGCCGCATCGGCGCGCTGCGCTCCGCCCCGGGCGCGGTGGTGGTTCGCGACGGTACTGTGATGGAGTTCTCGCATTCCGGTTATCAGCATTTCCCCTGAAGTGCCCCGGAGCCGACGCGCACGCCGCCGCCGCCGCCGCGCTCGGCCGTGCGGGAGCGCGTGAGGCTTGCATCACAGTCGCGCGGCGTGGGGAGACCGTATCCTGACACGCCTTCTCGTATCTGCGCCGCGCCCAATGTCAACCTCGGTACCAAAATCCGTTCCACTCGCACGGCCCGATACACGCATGCCGGACAAGATCGGCAAGTACGTGGTGGTCAGGGAGGTGGGCCGCGGCAGCACCGGTATCGTGTACCTGTCGCATGACGCGTACTACGGCCGCGACGTCGCCATCAAGGTCTACAACATGGACACCGGGGGCGACGAGGAGCGCGCGCGCATTGCGCGCAAGATGTTTCTCTCCGAGGCACACCTGGTCGGCATGCTGCAGCATCCGCACATCCTGCCCATCTACGATGCCGGCGAGGAAAACGGCCACTGCTACATCGTCACCGAGCACGTGCACGGCGCGCGCACGCTGGCGGCTTACTGCCGTCCGGACAACCTGCTGCGCATCGACGACACCGTCGAGATCATGTTCAAGTGCGCCAAGGCGCTGCACTACGCGCACTCGCGCGGCGTGATCCACCGCGACGTCAAGCCCTCGAACATCATGCTCACGCAGGACAGCGACGTGCGCATCATCGACTTCGGCATCGCGCTGGTGTCGGATTCGGACATCTCGCGCATCGAGGGCATCGCCGGCAGCCCCTCCTACATGTCTCCGGAGCAGGTGCAGAGTCT
>Ga0209238_1000062_pt1 | contig 30955 bp, 26 predicted proteins | sample GraSoi013_1_20cm_FD_185823 | JGI IMG/M metagenome (GOLD analysis project Ga0209238, IMG submission 185823) | Grasslands soil microbial communities from the Angelo Coastal Reserve, California, USA - Sample 10_02_2013_1_20cm (SPAdes) (version 2) | ecosystem: Environmental > Terrestrial > Soil >...
GGCCAGGTGTATCTGGCGCTTACCAAGCGCATCGATGGTTTGCGGGCCGGCATGCTGGCCCAAGTCGCCCTGCGTGTGGGCGCCAAGGCGGACGTCTTGGTCCCGGTCTCGGCGGTGCTGATCAAGGACGGAAAACGCCGCGTGGTCTACGTGGAGCGAGAGGACGGCAGCTTCGAGGCCCGCGAGGTACAGACGGGCCGCAACCAGGACGGTCAGGTGGTGATTCTGCAAGGGCTCACGGCGGGCGAAAGGGTGGTGGTGCGCGGCGCCTTGCTGCTCGACACCCAGGCAGAGCAGCTGCTCTGACCATGCTCCGCCTCCTCATCGAAACCTGCGTTCACCGCCGCGTTGCGGCGTTGTTTGCCACTTTGGTCGTCGCCGCCTTTGGACTGCGCGCCTACCTCGACACGCCCATCGAGGCCTACCCGGATGTCACCAACACCCAGGTCACGGTCATCACCCAGCTTCCCGGCAACGCGCCGGAGGAGATCGAGCGGCGCGTCACCGTGCCACTGGAGCGCGAGCTGAACGGCACCCCCGGGGTGACCTTGATGCGCAGCGAGAGCCTGTTCGGCCTGTCCCTGATCACCTTGACTTTCTCGGACGACACGGCCAGCTTCCCGGCTCGAACCGTGGTCTTGCAACGGGCCGCTGCCGCCGATCTTCCCCAAGGCGTGACCCCGGAGATTGCGCCGGAAGCCACACCCCTGGGCGAGGTGTACCAGTTCCGTGTCACGAGCGACCGCCACGATCTCTATCAGTTGCGCTCTGAAATGCAGTGGAACATCGTGCGCGTCCTGCGCCAGGTACCCGGTGTGGCCGACATCGTGCCCTTCGGGGGCTACCTCAAGGAGATACACGTCGAAGCCGACCCCGCGCGCCTGTTCGCCCTGGGCTTGACCTTGGGCGACCTCGAACAGGCGATCGCCAAATCCAACCTGAACGTCGGCGGCGGCTTTCTGCGGCACGGCGATCAGGAACTTACGGTACGCGGCATTGGCTTCCTCGAGTCAGCCGAGGACATCAAGCGCATCCTGCTCAAGAGTAAAGACGGGACCGCGGTGACGCTGGGCGACGTTTCCAATGTGGTGCAGTCCTTCACGCCGCGGCGCGGCACCGTGGGCGTCGGCCTGGAAAAGGAAGGCATCGAAGGCTTCGTGTGGATGCGGCGCGGCCAGAACCCTTCGCTGGTGCTGGACGGCGTCCACGACAAAGTACGCGAGCTAAACGAGACCATCCTGCCCAAGGGCATGCGCATCGAAATTTACTACGACCGCAGCGACCTCGTGGGGCTGACGCTTTCCACGGTCCACAAGAATCTCCTGAGCGGGTTCGTCCTGGTGGTGGGCGTGGTATGGCTGTTTCTGCGCAGCGTAGTAGGCTCAGCGGCGGTCGCCGTCGTAATACCGCTCTCCCTACTGGTGGCTTTCCTCGGCCTTTACGCGCTGGGCCTCCCGGCCAACTTGATCTCGATGGGTGCCATCGATTTCGGCATTCTGGTGGACGGTGCTGTGGTGCTCGTCGAAAACGTCATCCATGCGCTACGCCAGGATCGCCCCACCGATCGGCGCGAGGTGCTGCGGCTGGTGGTACGTTCAGCGGTGGACGTGGGGCGCCCCACGCTGTACGCAATGCTGATCATCATCGCCGCTCTGGTGCCGGTATTTACGCTGCAATCGGTCGAGGGACGCATTTTCCGGCCTCTGGCGCTCACTTACTCCTTTGCCCTGATCGGCGCTTTGGTGTTTGCCCTCACCTTGGTGCCGGCTCTGTGCGCGGCCCTGTTCCGGCCGAGGCACGCCAAGCTCGAGGAGCCGCCCTGGGTCGAACGGCTGCGGGCAGGCTATCGGCGATCTTTGTCATGGCTGCTCGAGCGCAGGGGGAAGGTTCTCGCCGCGGCATTTGTCCTGCCGGCGCTGGCGGTGCTGACGCTCACGCGTCTCGGCACCGAGTTCCTGCCAGAGCTGGATGAAGGCGACATACAGTTGTTCGTCGAGATGCCGCCGAGCATCGCTTTGGAAAAAGGGCAGGATATTCTTCTCGAAGTGCGGCGGCGGATCCTCGCGTTCCCCGAGGTAAGCAAAACCCTGAGCGAGCAGGGCCGGCCCGAGGACGGCACCGACAACGAAGGTGTCAACATGAGCGAAACCTTCATACGCCTGAAGGCGGTGCGCGAATGGCGCCCGGGTTACGACAAAAGGCGCCTGATAGACGAAATGCGCGACTCTTTGACCGAAATTCCCGGCGTGCGTTACAACTTCTCGCAACCGATGAAGGACAACGTCGAGGAAGCGGTCAGCGGCGTGCGCGGCAAGGTGGTGCTGAAGGTTTTCGGTCCCGATCTGGCGCGAATGCGGACTACCTTGGAACAGGCCAAGGAGGCGCTCAAGGCATTGCCGGGCATCGTCGATCTCGACCTCTACCGAGACGCTTCGACGCCGCAATTGCAGGTGCGCTTCGACCGGCAGGCGCTCGCTCGGGCCGGCATTGCGATGGAGGATGCGCAGCGCACTCTGGAAACCGCCCTTGCCGGGCGCGTCACGACCACGATGTGGGAGGGAGAGCGCCCGGTGCCGGTGCGGCTGATGCTGCCGCTGGACGTCCGAGGCGACATCGAAAGGATAGGCGCAGTCACACTCACCGCCGCGTCCGGCGCGCGCGTGCCTCTGCGCGATCTCGCCACGATCCAAGTCGCCAATGGCGTGGCGTCGATCAACCGGGAAGGCAATAGCCGCTACCTCGCCCTGAAGTTCAACATCGAGGGACGAGACATGGGATCGGTGGTCAAGGACGCCATCGCCACCGTAAAGCGCAGCGTGCCGGCGCCCGAAGGATATTACTTCGTCTGGGGCGGCGAGTTCGAAAACCAGCAGCGCGCGCTCGCCCGGCTCAAGATTGTGGTCCCGCTGGCGGTGCTCGCCGTGCTCGGCCTCCTGTATGCGGCGATGAATTCTGGACGCAGCGCTCTCGCCATCCTGCTGACCGTCCCGTTCGCCCTGACCGGGGGCGCCTTTGCATTGCTGGCGGCCGGGGTGCCGCTATCGGTGAGCGCGGCGGTGGGTTTCATCGCGCTGCTCGGTCAGGTGTCGCTGATGGGCCTCTTGGTGCTGAGCGCAGCGGAAGCACGGCGGCGAAGCGGTGAGGAGTTATGGCCAGCATTGATCGAAGGCGCGAGCGAGCGGCTGCGACCGGTACTCATGGCATCACTGCTCGCCCTCGTCGGTTTGCTGCCCATGGCGCTGGGTTCAGGAGTGGGCAGCGAAACGCAGCGGCCTTTCGCTCTGGTGGTCGTGGGCGGGATGCTCACAACACTGGCAATCGCGCTGTGGCTGCTGCCGATAATTTACAGTTACATCACCCCGCGGCGTTTGACGAAGCCGGAGGAGGAGGACGAACTACTAGAGGTCAAGCAATGAGCAATCGACGGATCGCGATCCTTTTGGCTGTCTCGGCGATGTCGACGGCATCCGTCCGGGCACAGGAACCGGCATCGGCGCTTCCCGAACGGCTGACGCTGCCGATCCTGCTGCGTCTGGTGGCCGAGCGCAGTCCCAGGCTCGCCATTGAGCAAACGGCAATCGACACAGCCGAAGCGGAACGAATCACCGCCGGTGCGCTGCCCAATCCCACGGTCTCCTACGGGCGTTTCACTCCATCGGGTGGAGCGAGAACCCAGTTCAATGGTAGCCAGCAGCAGCAGACGACTGTGGATTTGCCGCTGTTGATTGGCGGTCAGCGCGGCGCGCGGATCGAAGCCGCGGAGCAGGGATTGCTGGCAGCCCGAGCCCGCGTCGGGCTGACTGGAAACGAGCTCGCGCTGCGCGCCGCGGACCTCTTTGTCGGGCTTCAGGCCGCTCAGGAAAAAGCTTCGATGCTTGACGAGTCGGTCGCCGAAATAAAGCGCGTCGTCGCGATCGTCTCCGGGCGACTGGACAGCGGCGCGGCAAGCCGCTATGACCTCACGCGGGTTGAGGTCGAACTTGCCGGGATGAATGCACGACGCGCGGATGCGCGCGCCGAGCTCTCCGACAGATCAGCGGGGTTGGCGGCGCTGCTTGGCGCGTCGGGTTGGCGGCCTACTGCGATCGGCATCCCTACACCCGCCGGACTGTCGACCAGCGTCGCCGAGTGGCGAGAGTCCTTGATATCAAGTAACCCGCAAATCATCGCGGCGCGTCGCGAGGAAGAAGCGACGCAGGCAGCGCTCAAGCGCACCGAGCGCGAACGTTGGCCGGTGCCGGTGCTCAGCCTGGGCAGGACATGGACCGGCGATCCGTTCGGTGCCGCCAATTTTGTCGGCCTGTCCACCGAGATCCCGTTGTCCGACGCTCGTCGCGGCCTGATTGCCAAGGCCGCAGCGGATCTTCGCGCCGCGCAGAGACGCCGTGAGGCGATCGAATCGGAGGCTGACGTGGAGCTGCAGCGCTTGGTGGACGCGCTCTCTCAGCGCCGAGCCGCCCTTGAACGGTTTCGGCGAAATGTCGGCGAGCGCATTCCCGCGCTCAAACAGATGGCCGAGGACGCTTACCGACTTGGTCGCGGTTCCCTGCTGGAATTGATCGACGCGGCACGTTCGCGCTTGGACGCACGCCTGACGGAAGTCGACCTGCGCACGGCGACTGTCGGACAGGAATTGCGCATCTTGGGATTGACCGGAAAGCTTGGCGGATAGGGCACGAAGCTGCTGGCGTTTCGGCCAAAAAAAGTCTAGAATTCGCACCCTTGCTGCAACATTGCCCTGGGATCAAGACCGCATGCCGACCGTACGCGTCAAGGAAAACGAGCCCTTCGAGGTGGCGTTGCGCCGTTTCAAGCGGACTGTGGAAAAGACCGGGCTTCTCACCGAATTGCGCGCCCGCGAGTTCTACGAAAAGCCGACTGCCTACCGCAAGCGAAAGCTCGCCGCCGCAGTCAAGCGGCACTACAAGCGCCTGCGCAGCCAGACGCTGCCGCCGAAACTCTATTGATCCGGACGGCACCGCCGCCGGACCGACCCGGCGCGATGGAGTGGACAGAGCCGCTCGTCGCGCCGTTTCATTTTGAGAATCCCCACCCCAAGAGGAAACCAAGCGCATGTCGCTAAAGGCAAGTATCAGCGAAGACATGAAGGCGGCCATGAAGGCGAGAGAGGCGCAGCGGCTCTCAGCCATACGCTTGTTGCTCGCCGCGATCAAACAGCGCGAAGTGGACGAGAGAAAGGAACTTTCCGACGCCGAGGTCGTAGCGGTTATCGAGAAGATGATCAAGCAACGGCGCGATTCCATCACGCAGTTCCAGGCGGCCAACCGCAAGGACCTCGTCGACGGCGAAACCTTCGAGTTGAATCTTCTCTCGGGCTACCTGCCCAAGCAACTGACCGACGCCGAGATTGGAGAGGAGGTCTCCGCAGCAATCGCGCAGACGGGCGCCAAAGGCGTGCCCGACATGGGCAAAGTCATGGGGGCATTGAAAGGCAAGCTCGCGGGGCGCGCCGACATGGGAAAAATATCGTCGCTGGTGAAATCGAAGCTTGGCGGCTGAGAGGGTCTTAGGCTTGCAGCTTGCGCTTCGGAGAATTTCGCCTATAAAGGAAAGATGGTGAGTAGGCAGGGGCCCCGGCGGCCCATTCATCAAGGCGCGCTTGCTGGCGCGGCACTCCATCAGGGCGCATTCCGGCCGTGATACCGGATTCCTTCAAGCAAGAACTGCTCCATCGCGTCGATATCGTCGACGTGATCGGACGCTACGTCCCGCTGAAGAAGGGCGGGGCGAACTATCTCGCGTGCTGCCCGTTCCACACCGAGAAGACGCCTTCGTTTACCGTCAGCCCGGCCAAGCAGTTCTACCACTGCTTCGGCTGCGGCGCGCACGGAAACGCAATCTCCTTCCTCATCGAGTACCAGGGCCTAGGTTATGTCGAAGCGGTGAAGGATCTCGCCGAATCGGTCGGCATGAAGATGCCCGAGTTCGAGCCGCGCACCAAGAAACCCGAAGGCGGACCGGATCTGTACGAGATCATGGAACGCGCCTGCGACTACTATCGCGACCAGTTGAAGGCAGCGCCGCGCGCCATCGAATATCTCAAGGGCCGCGGCTTGACCGGCAAGATCGCAGCGCGCTTCGGCATCGGTTATGCCCCCGATGGCTGGCAGAACCTGGAGGGCGTTTTTCCGAGCTATGCCGACAAATCGCTGAAAGAGGCTGGCCTCGTGATCGACCCGGAGGGCGGGGGACGGCGTTATGACCGGTTTCGCGACCGAATCATGTTCCCCATCCTCGACCAGCGCGGCTCGGTGATTGCGTTCGGGGGCCGCGTGCTCGGCGATGGGGAACCGAAATACCTCAACTCACCAGAGACGGCGCTCTTCGAAAAGAGCCGCGAGCTCTACGGGCTTGTGCAGGCGAGAAGCGCGATCCGGGCCGCCGGCTGCGTCATCGTCGTCGAGGGCTATATGGACGTCGTGGCGCTGGCGCAGCACGGTATCGAGTACGCGGTCGCGACCCTGGGGACGGCAACTTCGCCCATTCACGTTCAGAAGCTCCTGCGCCAGACCGACGAGGCGGTGTTCTGCTTTGACGGCGACGCGGCAGGTCGCAAAGCGGCGTGGCACGCGCTGGAGGTGAGCCTATCCTGCTTGGCGGACAACAAGACCGTGCGATTCCTCTTTCTTCCGCCTGAGCACGATCCGGACAGCTTCGTGAGGAATAGGGGTGCAGGAGAGTTCGAGAAAGGACTCCGCGAAGCGCGGCCCCTGTCGGAGTTCCTTCTCGAAGAGCTGAAGAGTCGGGGTGACTTGGCTACGGCGGAGGGACGCTCCCGGGTCGTGCACGAGGCGAAGCCACTGCTGCAGAAGGTGTCAGCGCCGACGCTCAAGCTGCAGCTGCTCAAGGCGCTTGCCGACGCGGCCGGCGTGACGCAAGAGGAAGCTGCGCGGCTGACCGAGATCCGCATCTCGCGCGGCCACGACTCGAAACCCGCCCCCTTGCAAGGTGCCGAGCGTGGTGCCCAGCTTGCGGAGCGAAAACCCGAACGCACCCTGCTTCAGTGCCTGCTTTCCAAGCCGGCCTACGCCAAGGAAATTGCGGCGGAGCTGGTGGATCATGATTCCTTTGAAGGGCGTGCGATCTTGATGGTGGCCGAATTTTGTCGCGAACACCCGAATGCGGACGGCAATCTTGTCGTGGACCATTTCCGCGAGACAGAGCTGAAGGTCCTCCTCGAATCGAGCCAAGCGGCTCTCTTGGATACAAGATTCGGGGAAGAGCAAACCGGCGCGGAGTTCAGCGGGGCGGTCGAAAGGCTTCAAGAAAGGCAGAAACGGAAGCGGCATGACGCATTGATCGCAAAGAAGGATCGCACTCCGGAAGAGCATGCCGAGATGTTGGAACTGACGGGCCAACTGACTGGACTAAAGAAATCTTCGGTTTCGTCCCAACATATTGCTATAATTTCAGGTTCCCGTTCGACACCGTGAGGATAAGGAAATCGTGGCGAATCATAAGCTTAACCTAAAGGCGCGCGCGAAGGCCGCAGCAAGGCTCAAGGCGCAGAAAGCCAAGACCGCCCAGCGGCTGCGGGCGCAGAAAGAGCGTCTGCGTGCGCGCAAGGCGCAGGATCTCGCGCGCGCCAAGGCTGCCAGGGAAATAGAAAAGCTTCGCGAGAAGAAAGCGAAGGAAGCGGCCCGGGCGAAGGCGGCTCGGGAGAAGGACAAGGCCCGCAAAGCCCTGAATGCGGCACGAGTGAAAGCTGCGAAGGAGAAGGAACGCGCGCGCAAGGCCCTGGATTTGCAAAGGGCGCGCGAGCGCGCGGCAAAGGAAAAGGCGCGCCTCAAGACCGCCAAGGAAAAGCAGCGGGAGCGTGAGCGCGTCGCGCGCGAAAAAGCCAAGGCGAAGGAGCTCGCCGCGCGCGAGAAGGCGAAAGCCAAGGAGCTCGCTGCGCTGGAGAAGGCAAGGGCGAAGGAAGCGGCGCTCCTCGCCAAGCAGAAGGAAAAGGAGCTCAAGGCCCAGCTCAAGCTTCAGGCGCAGGAACTCCTGAAGCTGCGCAAGGCCGGCCGGCCGCGCCGCAACGGCGACGCCGAACGCGCGCTGCTGCTGCGCGCGGAAGCCCGGCCCGAGGACGCTGAAGCCCGCCGCACTCGCCTGAAGAACCTCATCAAGCTCGGAAAGGAACGCGGCTTCCTCACGTACGCCGAGATCAACGACCACCTGCCCGACGACATGGTGGATGCCGAGCAGATCGAGTCCATCATCTCGACGTTCAACGACATGGGCATCCAGGTCTACGACGAGGCGCCGGATGCGGACACGCTGCTCATTTCCGAGAGCGCGCCGGCTGGCGTACCGGACGAAGACGCGGAGGAGGAAGCGGAAGCGGCGCTTTCCACGGTCGACCCCGAATTCGGCCGCACCACCGACCCGGTGCGCATGTACATGCGCGAAATGGGATCTGTCGAGCTCCTCACGCGCGAGGGCGAGATCGAGATTGCGAAGAGGATCGAGGACGGTTTGAAGCACATGATTCAGGCGATCTCGGCCTGCCCGACGACCATCGCCGAAATCCTCGACCTCTCCGGCAGAGTTACCCGCGACGAGATGCGCATCGACGAGCTGGTCGACGGTCTGATCGACCCGAACGCGAAAGACGAACCGATCCAGGAGCTCCCCGACGACGTCGAACCCGAGGAAGAGGACGAGACCGAGGGCGAGGACGACAGCGCCGCGATTTCGGCCACCCTACTGCAGCTGAAGGAGGACGCGCTCGCGCACTTTGCCAAGATCCAGCGCCTCTACGAAAAGATGAAGCGGGCCCTGGTCGACCACGGCCACCGTAGCAAGGAATACATCCGGGTGCGCGACCATATCGGCAACGAGCTCATGAACATCCGCTTCACTGCGCGCATCATCGAGAAATTGTGCGACAGCCTGCGCGGGATGGTGGACGAGGTGCGCAGCCACGAGCGCGAGATCATGAACCTGTGCGTGAACAAGGGCGGCATGCTGCGGCCCCACTTCATCAAGGAGTTCCCCGGCAGCGAGACGAACATGCGCTGGGTAAAGAACGAGATCGCAGCCGGAAGGCCCTGGAGCAACCTGCTCTCGCGCTTCGAGCCGAACATCCTCGAGCAACAGCAGAAGCTGCTCACGATCCAGAAGCGGATCGGCATTCCCCTGAAAGACCTCAAGGACATCAACAAGCAGATGTCCACGGGCGAGGCGAAGGCACGCCGCGCGAAACGCGAAATGACGGAGGCAAATCTGCGCCTGGTGATCTCGATCGCGAAGAAGTACACCAACCGCGGTCTGCAGTTCCTCGACCTCATACAGGAGGGGAACATCGGCCTGATGAAGGCGGTGGACAAGTTCGAATATCGTCGGGGCTACAAGTTCTCGACTTACGCCACGTGGTGGATCCGGCAGGCGATCACGCGCTCGATCGCCGACCAGGCCCGCACCATCCGCATTCCGGTGCACATGATCGAGACGATCAACAAGATGAACAGGATCTCCCGCCAGATCCTGCAGGAGACGGGCCAGGAACCGGATCCCGCGACGCTCGCCCAGAAGATGGAGATGCCCGAGGACAAGATCCGCAAGATTCTCAAGATTTCGAAGGAGCCGATATCGATGGAAACGCCGATCGGCGACGACGACGACTCGCACCTGGGAGACTTCATCGAGGACCAGGCGACGCTCGCACCGAACGATGCGGCGATGTACGCATCGTTGCGGGAGGTTACCAAGGACGTTCTGGATTCGCTCACTCCGCGGGAAGCCAAAGTGCTGCGCATGCGCTTCGGTATCGAAATGAACACCGACCACACCCTGGAGGAGGTCGGCAAGCAGTTCGACGTCACTCGCGAGCGCATCAGGCAGATCGAGGCGAAGGCATTGCGCAAGCTTCGCCACCCGTCGCGTTCGGAGCGGCTGAAGAGTTTCCTGGACAACAATTGATATTGCGGACGCCTTCGGCGCCGCAATATCCGCTTGCGTTGCAGCGGACGCTGCGCGCCGCTGAACGCGCGGTCAGATAATAATAAAGTTGGCACAAAATGGCGAAGTGCTTCGGCGGGCCTGTAGCTCAGCTGGTTAGAGCAGAGGACTCATAATCCTTTGGTCCCTGGTTCGAATCCAGGCGGGCCCACTCAGAATGCGTAAGCAGTCTTGGAGGAGGGAATGGTAAAGCGATTCTTGTTTTTCGCCGCGCTCGCGGCGATTGCTGCGCCGGGTCATGCTGCGACGATGGAAGACGAGGTGCGCGCGGTCTTCGACAAATACATAGCAATCCAGAACGCACATGATCTGAAGTCAATGCGAAGCCTTTTGGCGGACTCCCCGGACCTTCTCTGGATCAGCCGAGGCAAACCTATCTGGGGCCGGGAGGCGGCTCTCAAGAACATCGAGGAGCGTTACAAGGGCACTTGGCGCATCGATGTCGACAAGAAGGAACTGCGAGTCATTTCGGTCAGCCGCCGGGTGGCGCAAGTCTACGCCCCGACGCAACTCACCGTCGGGGAACCGGGCGTCGAACCGGCCAGGAACCGCGTGTACATCAACCTGATGATGGTCAAGAAGCCCGAAGGATGGCAGATCGTGAGCATCCTGCCCATTCTTGTCCCGCCCCAGTAAGCTCGCCGGCGATCAGAACTGGTAGTAAAGAAACGGCGAGGCCTGCTCGCCCGCAATGACCAGGGCGATGATGATCAATGCGGAAAATGCGAGACCTCGAGCGTCGAGTTTCCATCGCCAACTCAGGATACCGGTTGTTTTTTGCACCGAATCGACGCTGATATTCCAGCCGTCCATGACCTGCGGCGTATTGGGCGCGACCAGACAGGCTACCGTCACGAGCAGAATCATCGCCAGCGTTTTCGCAAGCACAAGCTGGGACGGAACCACAGGCGAGCTCAGCCCGGCCATGGAAGCGAGCACCGTAACGCAGGTGTGAAGATCCGGGGAACGGAACATCACCATGCCTATCAGGGCCCCCAGCATGGTGAACGCCCAAGCGAGCCAGACAGGCAACCTGACCAGGCGAGCTTGACGCCAGGCGTGGTTGATGACGAGGGCGATGCCCCACCAGGCTCCGAATACCGCGAAAGTCCAGTTCGATCCGTGCCAGAGGCCGGCCAGAACAAACGTCACCATGACCGGCATCGCGTAGACTCGAACGAAACCGACCACGCGTCCCGTCTTTCGCGTGGCCACGTCGCGGGCCTGCCTCACCGAAAGCGGCATGAACAGGTAACCGGTGAGGAATCGGGTCAGGGTCATGTGCCATCGCTGCCAGAATTCGATGGCGCTCGTCGCCCGCAACGGGGAATTGAAATTCAGAGGAAGGCGCAGCCCGAGGAGCACGCCCAGACCCAGCGCCATCTCCGAGTAACCCGAGAAGTCGAAATAGAGCTGCAAAAAATAGGACCATGATCCCAGCCAGGCGTCCCCAGTGCCGACCGCGCCGTTCCTCTGTGCTTGCTCGAAGAGGTGGTTGGCATACGGAGCAAAGCTTTCCGCGATGATGACTTTCTTGAGCAGCCCGATCGAAAACACGGTGATGCCCACCGCGAAGCGATCAGTGGTGAGCCTGCCGATCTGCTCTCGTTGCGAAAAGAATTCCCGGGCCCCAACGATCGGACCGGCGGTGACGTAGGCGAAGCACGACACGAAGAGCAGGTATTCCCAGAAGCTTCCCGGCGGCTCCATGTCGTCCGCCACGGCGACCAGATAAGCGATCTGCTGAAAAGTGAAGAACGAGATGCCGATCGGAAATGCGATATCGGCGAACGGGACCGCAAGCCCCGTGACCGCATTGACGTTGTCGATCAGAAAATTCGTATACTTGAATGCGATGAGCACCACGAGGTTGGCGGCGACGCCGAAGGCGAGCCAGCGTCGTCTGGAGCCCGCGGTGCTGCGAAAGATCGAGTACGAGACCCGGTAGTTCAAGCCGGCCACCAGGATCAAGACCGGAAGCAGTTTCCATCCCCAGAGGCCGTAGAACACGAGAGAGGCCGCGGTGAGGGCGATTCGCGCCCCGGAAGAGCCGTAGAGCCGCCTGCCCAGCAGCACCGCGGCGAGTGCCAGCGGCAGGAACGCGAGGATGAAACTCAATGAAGAAAACAACATGCGCGCTCTCCGATTTCTCGCTGATGTTCCCGGTCCGGTCTCAAGACGGCTCGGCGGGAACCGGCCCGTCAAATTTGTCGAGGAAATTGCGCGGAACGTATTTCAGCAGCAATCCCTCGATGCGCAGCAGGGGTCGACCTCGTTCGTTTCGGATCTGGAGATCGGCGAGGACGTCATCCGCCCGACGCGTCAAAGCCGACTCCCCGACTTGGACGAAGCACGTTCCCTGCACGCTGCCGTGGATCGAAAGACGGCGGATGCCCGTGGGCACGAGCAACCCCCCGGGTCGAATCGGTTTGTCCGAGTGCTGCAGCAGGCAGAACACCGCCTGGATTGCGCCGTCGAGCAGAGCCGGGTTCACGGTCTCGCTGCGGCAGTCCCGATGACTTGCGGCGGACAGGTTGAACAACATGCCGTCCGCCAACTTGAGCACGGAGCGAATCACTTGGAGGCCGGGACCGTAGCGATAGCCGACCCGGTCGAGGTCCGCGTACAGCGCCCGAGGCTCGATCGGGTCGCCGCGCGCAGCCACGTCGAACATCAGGATGTTCGCCTTGGGCGCGGTATCGCGTTCCTCCAATCGTCCGATGCACAATAAATTCCTGCCCTCGTGGATGGTGAAGGAGGAGTTTCCCCATCTGACCTCGACTTCCAGTTGTTCGCGCGCGACACCCGGCCGGCAGATCAGCACATCCTTGAGCGCGGGGCACGGCCGCTGCCGCGCCTGCGCCGCCGCGAGCGCGAGATCGATCATGCTGGCGCCGGGCAGAATGGACCGCCCGGCAATGACATGATCGGCGAGGAGGCCTTCCGACATCCCAAATGCCGCCCTGTAGACGGAATCGTCCCGGTAGGTCGCGGGCGCATGCTCCTTGTCGGGCTGGGGCATGGCTTCAGGGCGCGGGCCGCGCGGGGGCTGCCGGCGTCGCGGCCGCGCTCGGCGTTGTTTCCTGGCGGATTTGCCGGCGGTTTTCCGGGTCGGCAAAAATCATCAGCACATCTGTGAACGACGCCGACGGGGCGTCTCGCGACCGGCTGACGTAAAGACGGGTATTGTCGGGCCGGAACTTGTTCTTGAACTGAAAATTTCCGTCGTTGTTGAAAATGCGGGACGCGTGCAATCCCCGCAGCATTTTCCCCACCCGGGGATCCTCCTCCGCACAGGCCTCCATTTGAGTGCCGAAGGTGGCTCCCAGGCTGAAGGAACCCACACCCTCTCTGGCGAGGGTCTCCTGGATACGGGAGATGGCGAATTCCAGCCCTCCCAGAGGCATGTCGGCACCATAGAACTCGAGATCCATCAGGTAGCCGTTCGCCGCCGGGAGTCGGCTGATCACGATGGCGCTGTCGAGCCGCCCGTTGCGGTAAGTGAGAAACAGCCGGCAATGACCGGGCAGCTCCCCGTCTGCGATGCGGCTCTTGAAGTGCTCGACGTAGGGACCTATCTGCTTCTTGCTCCCCTTCCATTCGTCCACCAGGCCGGCCACGGCGCGGTCGGTCGCCGGATCGCTGCCGGCGCTGTATTCACGGGTCTCGCATTGTCCGTGCTTTTCGTAATGACCGATCTGATAACGCAAGCGGCGCATCTTGGTCCCCTCAAGCGAGAACCCGGCTAGTCGGGGAAGCTTCTGCATCACGCCGAACGGGGTCGCGCTGTAGCCCAGAGCCGCAAGTTCCCTGGCTTTCGGCTCCTCCTCGAGAATATTGGCGACCCGTTTTCCCTGCATTGCATATTCGAACAAATCGCTGGCGGCATCGGCGAAGCGCTCGTCCGGGCCGGCGTAGGCGAATGCGAACACCGTACTCGGGCGCCGGTTGACGAAAAAGACGCCCTGAGCGCCCCGCGACACGAACAGGTGCGGCGCCAAGCTCGAGCGCGCGACGGCCACGCTCAGCTCCCTGCCGAAGCGCGCCACCAGAGACCGCACCCAGTCCTGCAGGGCCGGGTCGCGGCTCAGTTCGTCCTGCTCGACCCAGCGAGGCGTTTGCGTTTCCATTTGAAGGTGCGGGGTCTGCCTTTAGTCCTTGACCGGGATGTCCTTGAAGACTTTTTTCAAGCAGATTTCGTCCGGATGGATGAAGTCCCTCATATTCGACGCCTGACATCCGACGCGGTCCGGATCCAGGCTGCCGACGACCGTGGCTTCCTCCTTCGCCGCGATGGCGCGAACGCGTTCTTCCATCGAGACGAGGCTGTTCCAGTAAGGCGAGCCCATGCTGCCTTTCCAGTACGCCGGGTGGAACGGCGTGATGGCGATCGTGACGTGAGTGCCTTCCTTTTTGAGGAACGCGAGGAGAGCGCCCAGCGCCTCGAGACGCTTCGGATCGACCGGCCACGCGGCGCGCTTGCTCATCTTGGCCGCTCGTTGTTCGGAATCCTGGTCTATGGTGTCCGCGCTGGAAAACATGTTGGTGACGCCGCGCGACAACAGAATCGTCCGGAACGAGGCGCTGTGTTCTTTCGAGAAGGCCATCGAACCGGCCGCATGAATGACGTCCATGTCGTCCATCGCCGCCGCGTCCGTGGGACCTTGCCGTTTTCCGTCGAGCCGGTACGAGACGTGCCGCACGATGTTGTCGACGGACAGCAGATGCGACCAGTAGCCCAGGGGAAGGACGTCGAGCAGGGACTCTTTTTCGATCCCGAGGCGATCCGCCATCGATCGATACTCCGACCAGAACAGCTTGAACTCATCGGTCTCGCGCAGCACCGGGTCGATCGGCAGGAAGGTCTTGTAACGGACGGTGAGCACGAGGTTTTTCGGCAGGCGCTTGTGCTCGTAGAGCAAGCCGGAGAAGGCGACGAGGTCCTCGAACACGTCGTTGTGGACGAAACCGTTGTAGAAACTCCTACCGGGAAAAAGATCCGGTGTCGCCAGCTCGAAACGGCTGCCTCCGAACACGATGACCTCCGGCGTCCGGGTCATTTGCGCGATCGCCTCGCGCCGCAGCCCGCGAAAGTCCATGTTCGCGTCGAACACCGCGTAGTTCTTCCCGGAGAGCAGCACCGCGGCAACCTGTCTCTGGCCGGAAGCGCTGAAATGCAGCGGATCGAGGAAGTAGTTGGCTCCGGCGATCAGCAAGACCCCCGCGCCGACGACCGTGACGAGCGCAGCGACAAAGCGCCTGGCCGAGAATCCGACTGCCGCACCGCCCGAATCGGCCGTGATATTGCCGCCCGGGACCATTCCATCCACGGTCGAACGCACGCTTGACATGATTTTTCTCCCTGAGGTTTCGCCGATTGGCTATCGCATCTTCTTGAAGCGGTCTCCATGGATGTTCTCTGACACGAGAAACACCTTTTGAGGAATCTTGAAGCGCGGCAGCCTCTCGCGGCAGTATGCGAACATCCGGTTTCGGAATTCGGAAACGGTTTCGTTCGTCCGCAGCTTCACTCGCGCCGCGACGATCTGACCCGTGATCGGGTTGCTCTCGCCTTTCACGGATGCGTCTTCCACGCCTTCCATCGTCTGAAGGACGCTCTCCACTTCGACCGGATACACCTTCTCGCCCCCGACGTTGATGAGCTCCGATTTCCTTCCCAGTATCCGGAAGTATTCGCCGTCGACCTCGACGGCATCGCCGGTCTTGAACCAGCCGTCGGCGGTAAACGGGCTGGTCGCATTCAGATAGCCGAGCATCGCGGACCTCGCCTTGATCTCGAGCATCCCGTCGACCACCCGGGTCTGGAAGCCGTCGCCTCCGACTTTGACCCACACGGAGTCGCTTGACTTCGAGGTCGAGCGCAGGATGCCGACCTCGGACAGGCCGTATGTCTGCAACAACCGGACCTTCGGAAACAGCTCGTGAAAGCGCTTCAGCGTGCTCTCCGGCATGACCTCGGTTCCGTAGGTCACCAATTCCAGGCTGGAGAGGTCGTGACGCCGGTACGCCTCGCTCACCAAGAGCAGGTTGAGAAAGGTGGGCGAGGTCGGGAGGAGTTGCACCTTGTGCTTTTCGATCTCCGCGCAGACCGGGTCCGGCAGGCGTTCCTGCACCGTGATGACACAGCCTGCATTCGAAAGGCTGTAGAGTAGCGTGTTGATCCCGCCGATGTGGTCGAACAGCAGAAACGTAATGGTTCGCAGCGTCTGGCGCGGGACGGCGAATTTTTCCAGCAGAGGCACGAGGTCGTGCACCACCGCCTTGCTCTTGCCCGTCGAGCCGGAGGAGAACAGTATCAATCCGGGTCGTTGTTCCCGCCGAAGGCGCAGGAGCAGTTCGTGCTCGACGCGGGCGCCCGTATCTCGGACCTGCGAAGTCTCGCCGTCGGCGAGGCCGATGACGGTCTCCACCTGGGCGATCTCCCTGAACTCGCTTTTCTTGACCTCTACGGAAGCGGTCAGCGGAACCACGATGCACGACCGCTGGATCAGGGCGAGCAGCAGACCGATGGCGTTGGGCGAAAAATCGGCTTCGAGACTGACTACGCTGCCAGGTCTCACCCCTCGCTCTTCCAAGACCGCGTCCCAGCGGGAAACCGCCTCGTAGAGCCAGGCGTTGCCGTAGGCGCGGCCTTGCCAGATCACCGCATCCTTCTCGGGGTTGGCGCGAAGCACATTCATCAGGTGTTCGAGGAAATGCACGGTTCAGACACCGCCCAGGTAAATGGTCTGACCGGTGACGAACCCGCTCTCCGGCTTGAGGAAGAAGTCGACGGTGTTGGCGACATCGTCGAAAGTCCCCATCCGCCGTATCGCCTGCTGTGCGAGGAGCCGATCGATCGTCTGCTTCGGCACGGAGCGGATCAGATTCGTGGCCAGAGGTCCCGGTCCGACGCAATTCACGGTGATGCCGAACTCGGCGAACTCCCGCGCCAGGACATGCGTCAGCGCGACGACGGCGGATTTCGAGGCCACATAGGCCGCCTCGCCCGCCAGCTTGAGGGGCACGGCCACCGAGGAAAAATTCACGATGCGCCCGTACCCTTTCCGTTTCATCAGCTTTGCCGCTTCGCGCGAAAGCAGGAAGGTACCGACCGTGTTGGTCGCAAGGATTGCGCTCACCGTCGATGTCGGCGTGAGCAGCGAGTGATTCATGGAGGCGATGCCGGCGTTGTTGATCAAATGGTCAAGGTGTCCAAACGACCGGCGAATCTCGGAGAACATGGCTTTGACGCCTTTTTCGTCGGCCACGTCGGTTCCGTAATGCTTGTAACCCTCGCGGGTCCAGTCGACGGGGGCGCGACTGCAACCCACCACCCGATGGCCGAGCCGCAGATAGTGCTCGGCGAGGTGCCTGCCGATGCCGATTCGCGTTCCGGTGATGAGCGTGACCGGAGCGTCCATACGCCCGCCGAGCGCGGATCAACCGGCCCGCAGCCGCCGGATTGCATAGTCCGCCAAAGCGCCGATCGTGCGATACGGGCTGTGTTCCTGGGACATGGCTCCCGGGTCTGCGAGGCTGACGTTCGTGCCGAACTTCTCCTCGATCGCCTGCTCGACCGCCACGACCAGCGTTACGAGCGCCATCGAGTCGAGAAAGCCGTCGCCGCCGAAGAGAGCCGTCGCGGAATCGAGGCGCGCAGGCGTCTTCAGTCCCTGGGTGTCCTTGAGCTGGTTGACGTTGTCGATGATCAGGTCGACGACTTGCCGCACGTCGTCCTCGCGAGTCATCTCGTGCCGTGCCGCCCCTGCTGCTTTTTCTAGTTGCGCTTGTTCCAAACAGAGTCTCCTTCCCTTAGAAATGCCAGCACCGTGTCTCCTTTTCTTATGACCGCCCTGCTGAATGGACAAAAACTGGAGCGCACTGAGACTATGGAACTACGGTGAGGGTGTCCATCGGGGGAAACCTTATCGCCGGGGTCGGGTAAGACCCGACGATCATGTAGGGGAAGTACCTACATGAAAGGCTGCCCAGAGAATCGAAAATCGCCCCGGATGGGATAATCGTCCTCGCCCGTGGAAACGAGGGAGACCGCATGAGCACTACAATCTACGAACCGCGTGGCGCGGTCGCCGTGATCACGATGAACAGCCCGCCCGTCAACGGGCTGGGTTTCGATCTGCGGCACGGCATCGTGGAAGGGCTCGCCCGCGCCGAAGCCGATGCGAACGTGAGGGCGGTGGTGCTGATCGGCAGCGCTCGCGCGTTCTCAGGCGGGGCGGATATCCGCGAGTTCGGCTCGCCCAGGGCCTCCGCGGAACCGACTCTCAACACCGTGATCCGCGTGCTGGAAAACGCCGGGAAACCCGTCGTCGCGGCCATCGGTGGCGCCTGCATGGGGGGCGGGCTGGAGCTGGCCCTGGGTTGTCATTACCGCGTCGCCATCAAGGGGGCCCAGATCGCTCTGCCCGAGGTGAAACTGGGGCTGATGCCCGGCGCGGGGGGCACTCAGCGCCTGCCCCGGCTCATCGGCGCGGAAGCGGCGCTCAACATGATCGTCTCAGGCAATTCCGTGCCTTCGGAGCAGCTCGCGGACAGCGCGCTGTTCGACGAAATGTTCGAGCGGGATCTGCTGTCGGGGGCGATCGCGTTCGCCGAGAGAGTCGTGTCGGAGAAGCGTCCTCTGAAGCGCGTGCGTGACCTGAAGGTGAGTCTCGCCAACGCGGACGCATTCTTCCAGTTCGCCCGCAATACGGTCCGCGCGGCCGCGAAAAATTTCCCCGCGCCGCTCAAATGCGTCGACGCCGTCGCGGCCGCCGTCGCCATGCCGTATGAAGAGGGGGCACGGCTCGAGCGCGAATCGTTCCTGCAGCTCATGCAGACGCCGCAATCGCGCGCGCTGCGGCATGCTTTCTTCGGCGAACGGGCGGCAGCCAAGATTCCCGATGTGCCGGAGGACACGCCGCTGCGCAAGATCGAGAAAATGGCGGTCGTCGGCGCAGGAACCATGGGCGGGGGCATCACGATGAATTTCCTCAGCGCAGGCATTCCCGTCGCCTTGCTGGAGATGAACCAAGAGGCGCTCGACAGAGGGCTTGCGACCATCCGCAGGAACTACGAGGCGAGCGCAAGGAAAGGAAGGCTCAGCGCGCAACAGGTCGAGGAGCGCATGGCCCTCCTCGAGCCGACCCTCTCCTACGACGATCTGAAAGACGCGGACATGGTGATCGAGGCGGTGTTCGAGGACATCGCGGTCAAGGAAGCCGTGTTCAAGCAATTGGACGAGGTGATGAGGCCCGGCGCCATTCTCGCGTCCAACACGTCCACGCTGGATCTGAACAGGATCGCGGAGTTCACCCAGCGGCCCCAGGACGTGGTCGGGACGCACTTCTTCAGTCCCGCGAACGTGATGAAGCTCCTCGAGGTCGTGCGCGGCGGGAAGACCGCCAAGGACGTCCTCGCCACGGTGATGAGCCTGGCGAAAAGGATCAGGAAGACTGCGGTGGTCTCCGGCGTATGCGACGGCTTCATCGGCAACCGCATGGTCGAGCAGTACATCCGCCAGGCATTGTTCCTCTTGGAGGAAGGGGCCGCGCCCAGCCAGGTGGACCGCGCGCTGGAAAGCTGGGGCATGGCGATGGGCCCGTTCCGCATGTCGGATCTGGCGGGCAACGATATCGGCTGGGCGATTCGCAAGCGGCGCTACCGCGAGCGGCCCAACTTCAAGTACTCGAAGATCGCCGACCGGCTGTGCGAACGGGGCCGCTTCGGCCAGAAGACGGGACTGGGTTGGTACCGCTACGAAGCCGGCCGTCGCGACGCGATTCCGGACCCCGCGGTCGAGCAGATGATCGCCGACTACCGCAAGGAGATCGGAGCGCAGCGCCGCGCGATCGGCGAGGACGAAATCGTGCATCGGCTGATCTTTGCGCTCGTCAACGAAGGGTCGGCGATCCTGCAGGAAGGCATTTCATCGCGCGCTTCCGACATCGACATGGTCTATCTGACCGGGTACGGTTTTCCCCTGCAGCGGGGCGGGCCGATGCTCTACGCCGACGAGGTGGGCCTGTACAGCGTCGTCGACAGCATGAAGCGCTTCGCGGCCAATCCCCACGGGGATCCGGCTTTCTGGAAGCCCGCGCCCCTGCTCGCGAAGCTGGCGAGCGAAGGAAAGAAGTTCAACTAGGAGTCCTGGAGAGCGTCAATGACCGAAGCCGTAATCGTTTCCACCGCACGCACGCCCCTATGCAAATCCTGGCGGGGCGCCTTCAACATGACCCACGGTGCGACCCTGGGCGCGCACGCCGTCCGGCACGCGGTCTCCCGCGCGGGCATCGATTCGGCGGAGGTGGAGGACGTGATCATGGGCTGCGCTAATCCGGAAGGCGCGACCGGCGGGAACATCGCCCGCCAGATCGCGTTGCGCGCCGGCCTGCCCGTCACGACCGCCGGGATCACGGTGAACCGCTTCTGTTCGTCGGGCCTGCAATCGATCGCCATGGCGTCGCAGCGCATCATGGCGGGTGAAGGGGGCATCTATGCGGCCGGCGGGGTCGAGTCCATCTCCTGCGTCCAGAACGAGCTGAACAAGCACATGGCCCGGGAAGATTGGCTGACAGAGAACAAGCCCGAGCTCTATTGGCCCATGCTGCAAACGGCGGAGACCGTCGCCAAGCGCTACGACATTTCGCGGGAGCGCCAGGACGAGTACGGCGCGCGCAGCCAGCAGAGAGCCGCTGCCGCGCTGGCGGCGGGCAAGTTCGGCGACGAGATCGTGCCCATGAAAGTCGTCATGGGCATCGCGGACAAGGAGACCGCGCGCATGACGACGAAGGAAGTCACCGTCTCCGCCGATGAAGGCATTCGGGCCGACACCACCTACGAGGGTGTCTCGAAGATTCGCCCGGCGATCGAAGGCGGATGCATCGCGGCCGGCAATGCGAGCCAATTCTCCGACGGCGCCTCGGCCTGCATCGTGATGGACGCGAAGGCGGCGGCCGCCCGCAAGCTCCAGCCCCTGGGCATCTTTCGCGGTTTCGCCGTGGCGGGCTGCGAGCCCGACGAGATGGGGATCGGCCCCGTGTTCGCCGTGCCGAAGCTCCTCAAGCGCGCGGGATTGAGAGTGGAGGACGTCGGGCTCTGGGAGCTGAACGAAGCTTTCGCCGTTCAGGTGATCTATTGCCGCGATCGTCTGGGCATCCCCGATGACAGGCTGAACGTCAACGGCGGAGCCATCGCGGTGGGCCATCCCTACGGGACTTCGGGCGCGCGGCTCGCGGGTCACGCGCTCATAGAAGGCAGGCGCCGGGGCGCGAAGCACGTCGTGGTGACGATGTGCATCGGCGGCGGGATGGGGGCTGCAGGGCTGTTCGAGGTGGTTTAGGGCGGGAAGAGTTTGCCCCAGCGCGGTCTATTCGACCTTGGCGCCCGAGGCCTTTACCACCTTGCCCCATTTCACGACTTCGTCGTGGATGAAGGCGCCGAACTGCTCGGGGGTCCAGGCTGTCGCGATCGCGCCCTGCTGCAAGAGCCTTTCTTTCATGTCGGCCTGAACGAGGGCCTTGTTCACTTCGCCGTTGATGCGCAGGACGATGTCCTTCGGCGCGCCCTTGGGGAGCATGATGCCGAACCACGCCGTCACCTCGTAGCCCGGGATCCCGGCTTCCTGCATCGTAGGCAGGTCGGGCAGCTCGGGGTAACGCGTGCTCGTGGTCACTGCCAGCGCGCGCAGCTTTCCGCTGCGGATATGTCCGATCGCGGCGGTCAGGTTGTCGAACATCAGGTCGACCTGTCCGCCCATGAGATCGGCAAGCGCCGGGCCGCTGCCCTTGTAGGGGATGAACACGATGTCCACGCCCGTCATCATCTTGAACATCTCGCCGGCCATGTGGAGCGAGGTGCCGCTCCCCGAGGCGGCGAAATTGAGCTTGCCGGGCTTGCTCTTGGCGAGGGCGATGAACTCGGCCACCGATTTCGCGGGGACCGAAGGGTTCACGACCATGACGTTCGGCATGCGGGCGATCATCGCGGTAGCGGCGAGGTCGTGCTCGAAGCTGAAGCTGCGCTTCGTGTACAGGGTTTCGCTGATCGCCTGCGCTGCGGTCGCCTGCAGAATGGTGTAACCGTCCGCGGGCGCCCTCGCGACCATCTCGGTGCCGACGTTGCCCGCCACCCCGGGTCGATTTTCGACCACGATCGGTTGCCCGAGCGGTCCGCTGATCCTCTCCGCGATGATGCGCGCCAGGATGTCGGTCGCACCGGCAGGCGGGAACGGAACCACGTAGCGGACGGGCTTGGATGGCCAGGTCTGGGCCGGGGCAGCCGCTGCGGCAAGAAGCGCAACTAGAAACACGAGCGCAATGCGGGCAGCCATGACACCTCCCCCGAGAGATTGTCCCCGATATTCTACGATGCGCCGGATCAAAACCGACAGGATTGGTGTATGGTTTCGGATGACATGGAGGTCGAGCTCATGGCGAAACTTATTCGGCTCATGGTGACGGCCGTCGCCGTTTCGCTCGTCTCGCCGGCTTGGGCACAGGATGCATCCAAGAGCTCACCCCCCAGGGTCGTGACCAAGACGCTGGTGGCTTCGGAAGCGCAGAAGGAGTGCCTTTCACTCAACAACAGGCAGCGGCTTCATTACAAGTTTCGCGCGGACGGACCGTTGAACTTCAAGGTCTCGCACCAGGAAGGCAAGGAGATCATCGACTTCAAGCGCGACGGCACGGAAAGCGCGTCGGGCAGCTTCATGCCCAGGAAATCCGCCGATTATTGCCTCGTGTGGACCAACGCCGGCAAACGCTCGGCGACTCTTCGCTACGAGTACCGGCGCGCTTCGCAGTGAACCCTCAACGAAGGGCGCGCGCGCCGCGGTGAGCGCATCCCCTGAAGACGCCGTGCTGCTGCTGCACGGGGCGTGGATGAACCGCTGGGTCATGAGCTATCTCGCCTTGGCGCTGAAGCGGGAAGGTTTTGCGGTGCAAACGCTGAGCTATCGCACTATGCGGGGCACGCTCGCGGAGCATCTTGCCCGCGTGGCCGAGGGCATCGGCGCTCTGCGTGCGCCGCGCCTGCACCTGGTCGGCCACAGCCTGGGCGGGGTCATCGCGCTGCGCTACCTGCAGCGCCGCGCCGACCCGCGCGTCCGGCGCGCCGTTCTGCTCGGCTCGCCGGTCGCGGGCTGTCGCGCGGCGGCGGATCTCGCGCTGCGCGCAGGCGGCGAGTTGCTCCTGGGGGCAAGCCTCGGGTTATGGCGCGAGCCGGTGGATGTTTCGGTCGATCCCCGTTTCGAAGTCGGGGCGATCGCCGGCACCGTCGCGTTCGGCCTGGGTCGCATGGTGACGCGGCTGCCGAAGCCGAACGACGGGGTCGTCTGCCTCGACGAGACGAAATTTCCCGCGCTGCGCGATCATCTCGCCCTTCCGGTCGGCCACACTTTGATGCTGGTTTCCCCGCGGATCGCGCGCCAGACCGCCGCTTTCCTCAGGACCGGCGAATTCCGGCGATGAGGCGGCTCGCGCCTCTCGGTGCCCTCGTTTTCGTCTCGGGCTGCGCGTCGCTCGAATACTACGCGCAGGCGGTCGGCGGTCACCTGGAGGTGATGCGGCTCGCGGTTCCGATCGAGGAATTCGCGAGCCGCGAGCTCGCGCTGCCGGACAACGACAGCTACCGCCGCTACGCCGACATCGGCCGGCCCTACGTGGTGTGGAACGTGTTTGCCGCGCCCGAATTCTCGATAAAGCCGGTCGAGTCGTGCTTTCTCTTCGCCGGATGCGTGAGCTACCGGGGCTTCTACTCCGAGGAGGCGGCCGAGCGGCACTCGGCCGCCCTTGCCGGGCAGGGCTACGATGTCTACGTCGGAGGCGTGGCGGCGTATTCGACGCTCGGCTGGTTCAGCGATCCGGTGCTCTCGACTTTCATTCAGTACCCGGAACCCGAGGTCGCGCGCATCGTGTTTCACGAGCTCGCCCACCAGCTCGTGTACGTGAAGGGCGACACGATGTTCAACGAATCCTTTGCCTCTGCGGTGGAGGATGAGGGCGTGCGCCGCTGGCTCGAACACGAAGGAACGTCCGCGCAGCGCGCCGCCTACGAAGCTTCCGGGCGCCGGCGCGCCGAATTCGTCGCGCTGATGACGAAGTCGCGCGCGGAGCTCGCAGCATTCTACGATCGGCCGTCCGAGCCGGAAGAAAAGCGCGCGGGAAAACGGCGCCTGTTCTCGGCAATGGAGGATGAATACCGCTCGCTCAAGGTCTCATGGGGCGGCTTTGCGGGCTACGACCGCCTGTTCGCGCGCGGAGCGAACAATGCGCTGCTCGCGTCGGTCGCGAGCTACTCGGAGCTCGTGCTGGCGTTTCGTGCCCTCCTCGCCCAAAAGGGCGGCGATCTGCCCGTTTTTTACACCGCCGTGCGCGAGCTGGCAAAGCTGGACAAATCGGAACGCGATGCGCGCCTGACCGCGTTGGGGCGCTAGCTGAGCGGCAGCATGACGTGTTTCTTGTACGACGCGCGCTGCTGCAGCCGCTCGTAATAGGCCTCGACCCTGGGCAGCTTCGGGCGCTTCACGTCGAGCGCGTTCCAGCGATAGACAAACGTGCCGAGCGGTATGTCGCCCATGGTGAAGGATTTCCCCGCGACATGGTCGCGTCCCTCCAGGGACCGCTCGAGGACTTGGAAGGCCTCTGCCAGCTTCTTCACGCCTTCGTCGATCGCCTTGAGATCGCGCTTTTCGGGCGGCGTGCGGATCAGGCCCCAGAAAACAGGCGTGATCGCCGGTGCCACCGTGCTCGTCGTCCAATCCATCCAGCGGTCGGCGTCGGCGCGCTGCCTGGGATCGTTCGGCCAGAGCGTGCCCGCGCCGTGCTTCGCCGAGAGATAGCGCACGATCGCGTTCGATTCCCACAGCACGAACCCGTCGTCCTCGATCGTCGGCACGCGCCCGTTCGGATTCATCCTGCGGTAGAAAGGCTCGTTGACGACGCCGAACTGCAGGCCGGCGTCGGTGCGCTCGTAAGGGACTTTCAGCTCGGCCAGTGCCCAAAGCACCTTTTGCACGTTGATAGAGTTGATCCTGCCCCAGAGCTTCAGCATGAGCGGATGCCTTTCGCTGGAGAAAAATGTCAGCGCTTTGCGCGCCCCTTCGCCTTGCGCGTGCGGCGCGCGGAGGGACGTCGTGCGGGTTTGTTCGGCGCGGACGCTTTTGCCGCGACCGCCTCCACCTCGACGAGGAACTCCGGCCTCGCCAGCGAGGAAATCACGAGCAGCGTCGAGGCCGGGCGGTGGCTGCCGAGGAATTTCGCGCGAACCTGCGCGAACTTCGGGAAATTCTCGTGACGCGTCAGAAAGGAGGTGATTTTCACCACGTCGCCGATTCCCATGCCGGCGTCGGCGAGCACCGCGAGGATGTTCTGCCACACCACTTCGGTCTGTTCCTCGATGGTGGAGGGCACGGACCCGTCGGGGCGCACCCCGATCTGGCCGGCGACGTAGAGCCAGCGCGCGGCGGGCGGCACCTCGATGCCGTGGGAATACGTACCGATCGGCGCCGCGATGGATCGGGGGTTGTGCACCTTCAGCATGTGGGTCTCCCTGCGATTGTCGACCGGCTCATTCTACTCGCGGCGCGCGGTGCCGCACTCGGTGCGTTACGATACGGGCCTTCCGGCTTCGAATAACCGGGTTCCCGGGCATGGACACGCGTAATGCGGCCGTCGTTCTCGCGCTTTCGCTGTGCGGCTGCGCGATATTCAGCGAGACCCACGGAATCCAGGAGGTCGACAATTGGGTGAGGAGCCACGAGCCTCTCGCGGAGTCCGGAAAGATGAAGTGGTCGGATTTCTACGCGCAGTACCTGGAGAAGGTTTCGGCCGCTCCGGTGATCAGCCAGAGCCCCGTCGTGGAACGGCTCGGCATCATGATCACTGCGGCGCTCTTCTACGAACGGGGTCGCATCGACAAAGCCAGGTTCGATTCGGTACAGAGCATCGTGCGGAAATATCAGACGCTCGACGACCCCGCGGCGAACCTGCTCGCGCGGAGCGCGCTGGTGCGCGCGCTAGCGTCAGAACCCGACCGGTAGGCTGTCGCGCCTCGCGTCCGAGGCGGCGAGATAGCCGTCCTCGAGCCGGTACGCGATCTGGGCGCAGCCGAAGGCGTTGTAGTCTTCGGGCAGCTTCATCACGCGGTGGCCGCGCGCGGCGAGCTCCGCGATCGTCGCCTCGGGCCATTCGTCCTCGAAGGTGATTTCCACACCGTTCACGACACGAAAGCGAGGCCCGTCGACCGCGCCCTGCGGTCCCTGGCCGTAGTCGGCCATGCGCACCATCATCTGCGTGTGCCCCTGCGGCTGCATGCTGCCGCCCATCAAGCCGAAGCTCATGACGGGCGCGCCGTTTCGCGTGACGAATCCGGGGATGATGGTGTGGAAGGGACGCTTTCCCGGCGCCACCTGGTTGGGGTGGCCCGGGGTGAGGACGAAGCCCGAGCCGCGATTCTGCAGGCTGATGCCGGTCCCGGGCACGACCACGCCCGAGCCAAAGCCCGAGAAATTCGACTGGATCATCGACACCATCATGCCGCCCGCGTCGGCCGCGGTGAGATAGACGGTGCCGCCCTTGGGCGGCGTGCCGTGGCCGAAGTCCTGGGCGCGCTTCATGTCGATCAGCTTCGAGCGCGACTTGAGGTACTGGGGGTCGAGCAGCTGCGCGGGCTTCACGTCCATCGCCTTCGAGTCGGCGACGAACGCCCGAGCGTCGGCAAACGCGAGCTTCACCGCCTCGATCTGCAGGTGCACGCTGTCGGCGGAGTCGACCGGATGGTCGGCGACGTCGAAATTTGACAGGATGCCGAGCGCCATCAGGCACACGATGCCCTGGCCGTTCGGCGGAATCTCGTGGACGGTCAGCCCGCGGTAGTCCTGGCTGATCGTGCCCACCCAGTCGTTCTTGTGCGCGGCGAGATCGGCGCGCCTTATCGCGCCGCCCGTCTTCTTGGCGTACGCCTCGATTTTCTCGGCGAGCTCCCCGCGATAGAAGGCCTCGCCCTGGGTGGCTGCGATCTTTTCGAGGGTTCTGGCCTGATCGGGGAAGCGGAAGATCTCGCCCGGGCGGGGCGAGCGCCCGCCGGGGAGGAAGCCTTTAGCGAAGCCGGGTTGGTCGCGCAGCTCCGGCACCTGCGGGCCCCAGCGCTCGGCGACGAAGGGTGAAACCGGGAAGCCTTCCGCCGCATAGTGCATCGCGGGCTCGAACAATTTCTTGAAAGGCAGCTTGCCGAACTTCTTCGAGAGCTCGACCCAGGCCGAGACCGCGCCCGGCACCGAGACGCTGTCCCATCCGCGCGCCGGCATTGTCTTGTACCGGCTGAAGTACTCCGGGGTCCATGCTGCGGGCGAGCGTCCCGAGGCGTTCAGGCCGTGCAGTTTCTTGCCGTCCCAGATGATCGCGAAGAGGTCGCTGCCGATGCCGTTCGAGATCGGCTCGACCACGGTGAGCGTGATCGCGGCCGCGAGCGCCGCATCGACGGCGTTGCCGCCGGCGAGCAGCATGCGCAGGCCGGCCTGGGCCGCGAGAGGTTGCGAGGTGGAGACGACGTTTCGCGCGAGCGTCGGGCGGCGCAGCGTGGGGTAGGGCGTGTCGAGAACGACGGGTCTTACGGCTCGCTGCTCCATCGGGATCGTTCGAATTTACGCTTTTGCGGCGGCGGAAAGCGCATTGTCCACATCCCAGAGGATGTCGTCCAGGGTTTCCAGCCCGACCGAAATGCGGATCATGTCGGGTGTCACGCCCGCCTTGGCCTGCTCCTCCTCTGACATCTGCCGGTGCGTGGTCGAGGCCGGGTGGATGATGAGCGTCTTCGCGTCGCCGATGTTGGCGAGGTGGCTCATGAAGGTGGCCGCTTCGATGAATTTCTCCCCGGCCTTCGCTCCGCCCTTCACGCCGAAGTTGAGGAGCCCGCTCGCGCCCTTCGGGAGGTACTTCTTCGCGAGCTTGTGGTACTTGTTCCCGGCAAGCCCCGGATAGTTGACCCACGACACCCTCGGGTGGGCCTCGAGGAACTTCGCCACCGCGAGCGCGTTCTCGCAATGCCGCTCCATTCTCACCGGTAGCGTCTCCAGGCCCTGCAAGAGCAGCCACGCGTTGAAGGGCGAGAGCGCCGCGCCGAAGGTGCGCAGCGTCTCCATGCGCGCGCGCATGCTGTAGCCGAAGTCGCCGAAGGTCTCGTAGAAGCGCACGCCGTGATAGCCGCGCGAGGGCTCGGTCATTCCGGGGAAGTTGCCGTTGTCCCAGGGAAACTTGCCCGACTCGACGATGATTCCGCCCATGGTCGTGCCGTGGCCGCCGATGTATTTCGTCGCCGAGTGCACCACGATGTCGGCGCCCCACTCGAACGGGCGGCACAGATAAGGCGAAGGGACGGTGTTGTCGATCACGAGCGGGATGCCCGCCTCGCGGGCGATTTTCGCTAGCGCCTCGATGTCGACGATGTTGATGAGCGGATTGCCGAGCGTCTCGGCGTACAGGATCTTCGTGTTCTTCTTTATCGCGCGGCGGAAATTCTCCGGGTCGTCGGGATTCACGAAGGTGGTGGCGATGCCGAGCTTGCGGAGATTCACCTCGAGCAGCGTATAGGTGCCGCCGTAGAGCGTGGACGCGGAAACGATGTGATCGCCCGCCTCGGCGAGCGTGAGGATCGCCGTCATCTCGGCCGCCTGCCCGGTGGCCGTGGCGACCGCTGCGCGTCCGCCCTCGAGCGCCGCGACGCGCTCCTCGAGCACTGCGGTGGTCGGATTGGAAATGCGCGTATAGACGTTGCCGAAGGTCTGCAGGTTGAAGAGGCTCGCCGCGTGATCGGCCGAATCGAACACGTAGGAGGTGGTCTGGTAGAGCGGCACCGCGCGCGAGCCCGTCGCCGGGTCTGGGATCTGCCCGGCGTGAAGCGCGAGCGTCTCGATGCCGAACTTGCGGTCTGCCATGCGGAGCTTGACGGGTCGTTGCGCGAAGGAACGCGGGGGTTGCCGCGCTCCCGCGAACTATAGCACGCGGGTCTGGAGCTGGTCCGCAGAGTACGCGACGACGCGGTTGCGCCCGGCCTGCTTCGCCGCGTAGAGCGCTTCGTCGGCGCAGCGCAACAGCTCCTCGGATTCCTTGGTGTGATCGGGGAAGACGGCAACCCCGAGGGAAACGGTGACGGGCCCGAGCGGCTTATCGCCATATCGAAGCTCGAGCTTTGCAACTTCCTCGCGCATGCGCTCGGCCCTGCGCAGCGCGGCGTCGAACGGGCACTCGGGCAGCAGCACCAGGAATTCCTCGCCTCCGTAGCGGCTGGCGACGTCGGACCCTCGCGTGGTGCGCCCGAGCGCGCCCGCCAGCTCCCGCAGTACGAGATCGCCCGCTTCGTGGCCGAACGTGTCGTTGAAGCCCTTGAAGTGGTCGATGTCGAGCATGATCGCGGCGATCGACCAGCCGTGGCGCTGCGCGCGGCGCAGCTCCAGGCCAAACCACTCCTCCACGTAATGACGGTTGTACAGGCCGGTGAGCTTGTCGCGCATCGCCTGCTCTTGCAGTCTTTCGCGCAGCAGCGCCGCCTCGCGGTTGCGCTGCGCGAGCTCCGCGCCGCGCGACTCGGAGATTGCGACCGACGTCATCAGCCAGAACAGTAGGGCGCTGATGGCGAGCAGGGCCGCCAGGATCGCTGCGATCCCGGCCTTGTCCAGCAGGTCGACGGGATCCTTGCGCGGAACGATCCGCAGCCGCCATTCGCGGTCTCCCACGGCCAGGCGGCGGGTCACCTCATATCGGGAGAATTCGTCCGGCGCGGATGCAGCGGCGCGCGGCGCTGCGCTGTCGAAAAGCAGCGCGTCCCTCGCCGCGCCTTCGCCGGCTTCGTAGATCTGCAGCTCCGCGCGCGCGAGGACCTCCTTCGACAGAGTCGCATCGATCATCGCGCCGACGCGCACGGCCGAGCCCACGATTCCCGAGTAGAGGCGCTGCCGCTCCTCGACCGACCCCGGCACGCCGCCGCCGCGGTACACGGCGAGCCGCAGCAGCGTGCTGGCGACGCTCGCATTGCCGTCCCTCAGCAAGGTGACTGCAGAGCTCGCGGAAATCTGCCCGGAGTCGCGCGCGCGATCGACGGCCGAGCGGCGCAGCGGATCGGCGTTCAAGTCTAGCCCCCAGGCTGCGACGTTCTTGCCCATCGGCTCGATATAGCTCAGCACCGCGTACTCCGGGCGCTCGCCCGGGGGCTTGATCGCGAATTCGGGCAGCCCTTTGACCAATGGACCCTTCTCGGCGCGCACCGCGCGCTCGAACTGGAGCTTTCTCGCATGCGGGACGCGGAACGTGAACGAGATATTGGTCACCCCCGGGTAGCGCTCGCCCAGGGAAAGCGCCTGCGCGAACTGGTGGAATTCGTCGCGGGTCACTTCGGTGGAGGAGTCGAACAGGCCGCGCAGCGCGAAGAGCACGTCCCCGTAGGCGCGGATCCGCGAATTCACGCCGTTGGCGACGCCGACGGCGACGGTCTCGAACCTCGAGTGCGCTTCCTGACGCACCTGGGCACCGAAGTAATACGTGCTGGCGCCGGAAAACGCGAGGCTCCCCGCGAGCACGGCCCAGCGCAGCCACCGGTGCTGCATCGGCAGCTGCTGAAGCCGTGGGATCAGATCCCGCTTCGCTTCGTCGGGTGCGGCCATGCGTGTTCGCCTGGGGCGGTAGGGCGCTCGCGTTCCGGCGCTTAGTCTACGCCTTGTGTTTCCCGAGGAGAACGGTGATCGCGTCGAAATCGACGGGTTTGCTGTAGAGGTAGCCTTGCATCTGGTCGCAGCCGAGACGCTTCAGCTCTTTCGCCTGGTCCTCGGCGTCGACGCCCTCGGCGACCACCTTCAACCCCAAGGAATGCGCCATGGAGATTACGGTGGCCACGAGGGTCATCACGGCCGGCTCCTTGAGCATGGTTATGATGAAGGAGCGGTCGATCTTGAGCTGCTGCACGGGAAGCTTCGCGAGGTAGGCGAGAGAGGAAT
>Ga0209238_1000067_pt1 | contig 30413 bp, 26 predicted proteins | sample GraSoi013_1_20cm_FD_185823 | JGI IMG/M metagenome (GOLD analysis project Ga0209238, IMG submission 185823) | Grasslands soil microbial communities from the Angelo Coastal Reserve, California, USA - Sample 10_02_2013_1_20cm (SPAdes) (version 2) | ecosystem: Environmental > Terrestrial > Soil >...
CGCAGAGGGAACACTCATGGCGTCACCTCGCGGCAGCGCGGGCGGATCTCGCACTCCTCGCAGCCGGGATCCCCTTCGAGGTGAGTCCCGAAACACTCGTACGGGCCACGGTAGAAATCTGATTTTCCCCGCATCGCGGTTGCCCGTCGGAGCGCGGCCGTCGCTTCCTTGAGCGTCGGATCGAGCGCCAGGGCGCGATCGAGCGATCGGATCGCGAGCGTGGACTCCAGGAGCCCGAGATGGGCGAGACCTTTCGCGTACCAGAGCCCCGGCGCCTCCCGGATCCGCAACGCGCGGTCCGCCCAGAGGACCGCCTCCCCGTGATAGCCTTGTTTTTCGTAGAGGTATGTCCGGTTCGCCATCGCATCGACGCAATCGGGATCGAACTGCAATGCCTCTTCGAAGCATCGGGCGGCGTCGGCCTCGTGACCGAGTCGAAGCAGGGCGGCGCCTTTGTTGTTCCAAGCCGCGGCGTACTCCGGCCGAAGCGCAAGGACTTCCTCGTAGCACCGGATTGCCCCGGCGTAATCCTGCAATTCATGGAGGACCGAGCCCTTGTCGATCCATGCATCGAGCGACCGCGGGTCGAACGCCAGCAATCGATCGTAGGCTTCGGCCTCTTCCTTCAACCGGCCGAGTTCGTGCAACACGGACGCGAGGCCCATCCAGCCTTCCTTCGAGTCCCCGTTGCATCTCAACGCCTGCATGAAGGCGTCGAGGGCGCCTTCCCGATCGCCCGCCTTCTGGAGGACGGCGCCTTTGAGGATCCACGCCACGTCGTATTCCGGTTTGAGCTTGAGCACGGCGCCGAGCTGACCCAGTGCGGCATCCGTATCCCCCCGTTCAAAGGCGCGCCGCGCGGCGTGCATGGCCGACTCGAGGCGATCCACGCTCGGGAGGAACCGCTCCGTCGTGCCGGGCGCCAGCGTCACTCGTTCCTCTCCGACGGTATGTGCCGAACACACGTCTCGCGCCACTTCCTTGCGAGCTCGTGGTTCGGCTTGAGGGCCAGCGCGCGATCGTACGCTTCGAGGGCCTCCCGAAAGCGCTCGAGCTGTTGCAAGGCGACTCCTTTCCCGGTCCACGCGTCCGCGTTGCGGGGATCCCGCTCAATCGCCTGTTCGTACCGGAGGAGTCCCATCTGGGGATCCCCGCCCTCGATGGCGAGTTCTGCGAGTTGCAGGAGCACGTGCGTGTCCTCTTTCTCCGGTTCGATCGACTCGACGAACGACTGGAAATCGGACGGCATGGACGATGCGGGGGGCTCGACTTCTTCTTCCATCGCCGCGAACGCCTTGGCGAGTGACGGAAGATCCGTGATGGGTTCCGCGGGCTCGGCGACCTCCGCGACCGGCCCCGTCATCCGAGCGACCGCCTCGGATGCGGCGCGGACGGTCGGATGGTCGGCCGCGAGACCGATCGCCTTGGCGAGGGCGGCCTCCGCTTCGCCGCGCTGACCCATTGCGGCACGCGCCCGGGCCTCCCCGGCAAACGCCTCGATTCGCCGCGGCTCGAACGACGCCACCTTTTCGAAGCATTCGAGGGCCTCGGTCGGACGCGCGTGATTCAGTAGGATCTCGCCCTTCGCGAGCCACGGATCCGGGTAGTTCCACCGAAGGGCGATCGCGCGGTTGTGGTATTGGACCGCCGCTCCCCAACGGCCTTTCCGCTCGAGGAGCTCGCCCTTCCGGAAGAGAATCGGCGCGTTCTGGGGGTCCTTCCCCAGCGCGCGAGTGAATTGTGCCTCAGCCGCGTCCGCATCTCCAAGGTCGATGAACGCGTCGCCCAGACCGAGGATCGCTCGCGGGTCGTCTGGAGTGATCTCGAGGACCGCTTGAAACAACCGGATGGCCTCGCTCGGGTGTCCGTCTCGCCGGAGCTGCTCGGCCTTCGGAACGACATCGCGCGACTTCGACGGCTCGAGCCGGAGCGCATCGCGCAGCGCGTCGACCGCAACCGAGAGACGGCCGAGTCCGAAAAGCAGGTTCGCGCGCTCGTACGTCGCCCGAGCGTTCCCTCGATCGACATCGAGGACTCGCGCATAACATTGGAGAGCCTCCTCCGGGCGATCGAGCAGGACCAGGATCTCGGCTCGGTCGAACCAGACGCTCGTCTCCTCCGGTCGGGCGCGGAGCAGGCGGTCATAGCACTCCAGGGCGGCGTCGTAGTTGCCCTCCTCGACGAACGCCTGGGCCTCCTCCCGGACTCGGGTTGATCGTCGTTCATCTTCGAGTTCGCCGGGTGCGAGTTCGAGTCGAATCGCCCTCGCGAGCGCGTCGGTCACCCCTTTGCATTGGGTGAGGGCCTTCTCGTCCGCGGCGGTCAGCGAGGTAATGTCCGGGAACGCCGTCGCAACGACGTCCGCCTGGGCCGCAGACATGCGAGGGATTCCCCCCAAGAACCGCAGGACCTCGCGCCGGGCCGAGTCTTTCTCCAAGGCGATGAGCCGTTCCGTCGCGGCTCGCGCGCGGGCCTCGACCTCTTCTTCCTTCGATGCGACGGACCGTTCTCGGGCGAAGAGGAGCTCCTCTTTGGAGACCAGATCTTGCGTGCGGGATCGAACGAAGGCTTCGGCGTCCGCTCGCTCTTTCTCCAGCGCCCGACGGGACTCTTCGAGTTCCGCCTGTTGCCAATCCACGACGGACGTCTCCTCCGGTTCGGGTCCGGGCTCCGGTTCCGGCTCCGGCACAGGACCGGGTCCAGGCTGCGGAAGCGGGAGGGGAGGCTCCGGACGAGGGACGGGCTCGGGAGGGACCAGCGGAGCCGTGGGTAGGGACACGTCGTCCTCAGGAAGCTCGAGATCCTCCAGCTCGTCGAGGGCCGGTTCAGCCGGAACGTCCGCGATGTCCGGTTCCGCGGAGACCTCGAGGAGAGACGGTTCGATCGGAGGCAATGCCCTCATTTCCCGGCGTGCTGGTTCCGGCGGCTCGACGGCGGTCGGGGGCTCAAGGACTTTCGCGCGGAGCCCGTATTCCGCCGCTAGATGGGGAGGCATCCATTCTTGGGACCGCAGATAGCGGCAGAGGGCCGCGAGCGCGCGCCGTTCCTCCACGTTCCTGGGCGTGTTACGACGGGCCTCACGGAGGAACGCATGGAGGACTTCCGCGTCGCCGACGCTAACGATCGCCGAGCGATCGGAATCGATGCCGAGCAAACGCACGAGCCGGACCGCTTCGGTGGCCGCAGGTTCGCGCGCCGGCTTGTGCCATTCGACCTCCGAGAGGTCGGCTCCGACGATGGCAACTTCGTTCCCACCGGTGAGATCCAAGAGCGACGGCCCTGGCAAGAGCCCGGGATTCAACCACATCGGGCGATCAGCCACGAGGAAATCGAGACAGGCCGCACACAGAAAATCGCGACTCACAGCGCCGCATCGAGCGCAGCGCGAGGGGAGCACAGGCGCAAGAACAGCCGCGGTCTTATAAAAGCTGGGCACTGAATGATGACCACCCGAAATTGTTTCGCGGGCAGGTGGCCGGGAGGCCGACACCTTCATTCACCGGGAAATGGTGTCGCGAAAAGGGGTTTACCGTGGACGTCCACATGAGACGGGCCCGGCGCGCGGATGACGAGGTCATGTGGCGAGCGACGCTGCAGACCGTTTGGGACGATATTCCCGCGGACGAACGGGCGCACCTCAATCGCGAGAAGTGGGAGGCCCATTTCCGCAAGAAGATCGAACCGTACATGTCGGGGGACCGCACGGAGCGGTGGATTGCCGAGACGGCGGCCCACGAATTCCTCGGCTATCTGATCCTCGGCGAAAGCGGTTTCATGACGCCGGAGGCTCAGGGTTTCATCTACGATGTCTGGGTCACGCCGACAAGGCGTGGCGAAGGCGTCGGGAAATTCCTCGTCGAGTGGGCGAGCGACTGGGCTCGGCAGCGTGGCTATCGAAAAATCAAGCTCGAGGTATCCGAGACGAACGCCCGGGCACGCCACGTCTACGAGAGCCTGGGATTCCGCGCCGAGCGTCGGTACATGGGCAAGCTGTTGGGGTGAGCCGCCCGAGAGCTCGGAGTCGCGCAACTGGCCACCAAATGGTTAAATAGCGGCGTCATCGTGTTCCGTGGATGCGGGGTAGCGCAATGATTCAATTGACCCTGACGGAAACCGCAGCGAACAAAGTCAAGGAGCTCATCCAGAGGTCCGATCCCGAGACCGGCCAGCCGCTGGGCTCGATCGAGGACACGTATCTACGGATGTATGTTGCGGGCGGCGGCTGTTCCGGCTTCCGGTATGGCCTCGCGCTCGACCGGAAGATCCACGAGGACGACGAGGTCGTCCAGGTTCACGGACTCAAGGTCCTCGTCGATGGCAACAGCAAGGAATACCTCGACGGCTCGAGCGTGGACTATGCCGAGAGCGTCGCGGGGAGCGGCTTCCTCGTGAGCAACCCGAACAACTGGTCGACCTGTGGATGCGGTCAGAGCTTCAACCCGAAGGGCGAGGAAGCTCCCGATCAGCAGCACCAATCCGCTCACGCGCACACGCACTGAGGTGACGAACCTCCCTTATCGGTTTCCCCAGTCAGCGGAGCCGTTCTCTTGTGAGACGCAGGAAATTCCCGAGGAGCCTGGGACCGTCCGGTGTGAGAATCGATTCCGGATGAAACTGGATTCCTTCGACCGGATGTCGGCGGTGTCGTACGGCCATGATCTCTCCATCGCCGGAGGTCGCGCTGACTTCTAGATCGGCCGGCATCGATTCGGGTTCAATCGCGAGAGAATGGTAGCGGCCCGCGGCGATAGGGTTTGGCAGACCTTCGAAAATCGTACGGCCATCGTGACGGACGAGACTCGTCTTGCCATGGAGGATGCGCGTCGCGTGGCCGACTTGGGCGCCAAATGCAGTGCCGATTCCTTGATGACCGAGACACACACCGAGGGTCGGGATCGTTGGTCCGAGTTCCCGCACGACATCCGTGCAAATGCCGAAGTCCCTCGCGTTCGCGGGGTGGCCGGGACCCGGCGATAGAACGATCGCGTCCGGATCGAGTCGGCGGATCGCCTCGACCGAAATCGCGTCGTTGCGATGCACGAGCGGATGGGCGCCGAGTTCCCCCAAGTATTGGTACAGGTTGTAGACGAACGAGTCGTAGTTGTCGATGATCAGGACGTTCAGAGGAATCCCCCCACGATCATGAGATCGAGGATCGCCATCGCGGCGACATTCTCGACGACGGGTACGGCCCGCGGGACGATGCAGGGGTCGTGGCGGCCCGTGACGATGATCTCGGTCGGCGTCATGGTCTCGAGGTCGACGGACTGCTGCGGGGTGGCGATCGACGCGGTTGGCTTGACCGAGACGCGGAAGGTCACCGGCATTCCGTTCGCAATCCCGCCGAGGATGCCCCCCGCGTGGTTCGTCGCGGTGACGACGCGTCCCCCTTCGATCACGAACGGATCGTTATGTTCGCTCCCGCGCATCGCGGCGCCGCGGAACCCGGCCCCGAAGTCGACGCCCTTCACGGCCGGAATCGAGAACAGGAGATGAGCCAGGCTCGACTCGACGGAGTCGAAGAACGGCTCGCCGATGCCGGGAGGGAGGCCGGTCACCATTCCCTCGATGACGCCGCCCACGCTATCCCGACCTTTGCGGGCCTCCTCGATCTCCGCGATCATGCGGTCTGCTGCCTCCAAGTCCGCGCAGCGGACCGGCGTGCGCTCGACGTTCGCTTCGATCTGTTTCGGCGTGACGGCATCCGCGGTGACCCGTCCGATCTGGGCTGCATGGGCGAAGAACTGGATGCTCTTGGCCTCTAGGACTTGGCGGGCAATCGCGCCAGAGACCACGAGCGGTGCGGTCATTCGGCCGGACAGTTGCCCTCCACCGCGGAGGTCCGTCTTGCCTCCGTACTTCATGACGGCGGTGAAGTCGCCGTGCCCCGGCCTCGGGACGCGGGCATTTTCCGCATACGATTTCGATTGCACGTCTTCGTTGCCGATGATCGCTACGATCGGCTCGCCGGTCGCCGTGCCCGCTCGGAGGCCTTCCGCGAACTCGACGCGATCCTCCTCCTTCCGCTGGGACGTCAGGAGGCTTTGCCCCGGTCGACGGCGGTCGAGCTGCACCTGCACCAACCGCGGATCGATCGGTGTGCCGGCCCGGAGCCCCTCGATCGTGCAGCCCACGAAGGGGCCATGGCTCGTCCCGAAGATCGTCGTCCGGTACCGCGAGCCGAAGGTGTTCATCCGACCACCGCATGGAGGGCGCCGAGCGCCCGCATGTCATCCAGGAATGACGGATAGGAAACCTGGAAGCACCACGGGTCCGAGAGGTCGAGCGGCCCGCCCGCCGCGAGGCCGGCCACCGCGGCGGCCATCAGCATCCGGTGGTCCCCGCGCGTGTCGATGAAACCGCCATGGAGCCGCTCCGGCCCGTGAACGATGCATCCATCCGCGGTAGGCTCTGCGTGGCCTCCCAGCGCCCGGAGCATCGAGACAGTCGCGGCAATCCGGTCGCTTTCCTTCAGAGGAAGATGCCCTCCGTGGACAAACCGGGTCTCGCCGTCGGCCTGCGTCGCGAGGACGGCCAGGACCGGGAAGAGATCCGGCGTGTCGCCGACGTCGACGGTCTGACCCACGAGGTCGCCGCTCCGCACCCGAACCCGATTCGGCGGCGTGTCGACCCTCGCGCCGAACGAGCGCAACAGGTCCACGATCCGAGAATCCCCATCGGGAGAATCCGCGCTCAGTCCTTCGACCGTCACATCCCCGCCGGTGATCGCGGCGGCGACGAGCGGAAACGCCGCGGAGGAAAAGTCACCCGGGATATCAACATCCGTTGGCGTGTACGACTGTCCGCCCTCGATCCGAACGGTGTTCTCTGTGAGATCCACTTCGACCCCGAAGGCGCGCATCGCGCGTCGCGTCATGGAGATGTAAGGCTCCGACCGGATGGGCGGAACGACTCGGATTTCGGAGGCATTCGCCGCGAGTGGGCACGCGATCAGAAGGCTCGACAGAAACTGGGAACTGATGAATCCCGGGACGGAAGCCCGTCCCCCGCGAATGACCCCTTGCACCTTGACAGGAGGGCGGCCGTCTCCAGCGAGGGATCCTGCGCGGGCGCCGAGGCGTTCGAGGGCGTCCAGCAATGGGCCCATCGGCCGCTTCTGAAGGCTTGCGTCCCCGGTCAGGAGGGTCGCACCGGGAAACAGTGAGGCGACCCCGCTGAGGAAGCGAAGGGTCGTCCCCGAGTTCCGTGCGTCGATTGGAGCATTGGACGCATGCAGTGGCCCTGCGGAGATTTGCAGTCCATCGCTGGTTCGAGTGAAGTCAGCGCCGAACGCATACATTCCTTCGATTGTTGCTTGCGTGTCCTCCGCGAGCAATGGTCGGTGCAGGTGGCATGGACCTCGGGACAGAGCTGCGAGGACGATCGCGCGATGCGTGTAGCTCTTCGACGGAGGTGCTTGGATGGAACCGGAGACGCGAGAGGCCATGGACAGATACCTCAGGCGACCACCTCGTGCGACTCGATATGGTTCAGCGGGACGACGCGGACCACGGACGCAGGCTCTGCCAACGCATCCCGGACCGGCTCGAGGTCGGAACGCTCCGCGAGAGCGATAATCGCGGGTCCCGTGCCGCTGATCCCCGCGGCAAGGGCGCCGGCCTCCCTGGCGCGGACCGCAGGCGCTTCGCTCACTCCGAGGACCGCCGCATACGCCCCGCTGTTCGTGTCCATCGCCCGAAAGTATTCACCGCGTTCGGCGAGGCGAAACGCCGCCTCGACCTGAGGACGAATCGGCCCGAAGTCCAGGCGTCTGAGATTTTCCTTCCGAATCGTTCGATCGGGGATATGGACGACGGCCACGACGTCCTCCGAGAACCGGTCTCTCTTGAGGATTCTGCGGGCATGGTTGTCGGTCAGCACGATTCCGCCGAAGAAGGAAGCGCATGCATCGTCGAAGGCGCCGGTGAGCGTCACGCCCGCGTCGACGGCCGCGTCCACGCCGATCCGGATCATCTCGAGCGGTTCGAGTTCCGCCGCCAGCGCCCGGGCACTCGCGAGCACCACGGCATTCGCGACCGCGGAGCTACTCTTGAGGCCCCGAGAAATCGGGATCTCGGAGTCGACCGAAATCGCGAGGCCGCGCCCGCTCCCACTCCGCTCGAGCACCCTCCGGGCGGCGCTTACGGCCAACTTGGGATCGACGCCATTCACCGCGTCGACCCGCACGCCGAACGGTTCGGGTTGCGTCTCGGCGGTCGCGGTGGCCCGGAGGGCCAAACCGAATGCGACCCCCTTGCCGCCCGCAATTGCATTCACAATAGTTCCGGCGCCGAAGCAGGAGGCCCGGGCTTTCATCGGAGCGCCTCCTTCGCGGCCCGCCGCATCGCATCGAAGGGCGAGGACTGGCCGGTCCAGAGTTCGAACGCCTTGGCGGCCTGATGGAGCAACATGTCGAGGCCAGAAGTTCCGGGTCGGTTCAGACGCCGGGCGGCTTGCAGCAGCGGCGTGGCGGTGGGATTGTACACGAGGTCGTAGACGAATGCGGCTTTCGCAACGATTGCCTCGGGAACAGGAAGGCCGGGCGCAACAGCGCCCTTCATCCCGATCGGCGTCGCGTTCACCAGCAGGTCCCAGGGGCCCGCGCGTTGGAGCGTCTCCATCGGGACGACCGCAACGAGATCATCGAAGGAATCCGCAAGGGCCTCCGCGCGGGCGATCGTGCGATTCGTCACCTGGACCGATGCGCCTTCGCGCAGGAGCACGTGGACGACCGCTCGGGCCGCGCCTCCCGCACCGACAACAAGGGCGGTCCGGTCGCCGACGCGCAAGCCGAGGGCGCGCAGGGACACCCGGAATCCGTAGACGTCCGTGTTGTGGCCGACCGTCCAACTATCCTGGACGACGACCGTGTTGACCGCGCCGAGTCGCTCGGCATCCGCGTCGAGCTCGTCGACACGTTGCGAGAGAGATTCCTTGAGCGGATGGGTCACGTTGAAGCCTCGGATGCGGAGCCGGTCCACCGCCAGAAGGAACTGGTCGAGGGACTCGAGGGGAATGTCGAAGGGCAGATACACGGCGGGCAAGTGGAGGGCCGCCAAGGCCGTCTCGTGAATCAGCGGAGAGAGGGAATGCCCCAACGGATGGCCGACCAGGCCGAGGATGATCGGTTCGCGCCCCCGCAAGCGGGCGGCGGTAGCGAGCGGGAGCTGCCCTGGGGCCGCGGCGTTTCCCCACGACGCGTATTGGATTTCTTGGTCAAGCGCATCGGCGAGTGCGCGCGTGACCATCCCCGCTGGGCCGGTCCCGATCAGGATCATCGGGCGAGGCCGATCGGTCCTCACACGCGCGACGTCGATCAGTTGGATCGCGGCCTCGAAGTCGGCCACGGGGGTCACGACCTTGGCGATGTCGCCTCGGGCGGCACAAGCCTCGAGAGTCTCGGACGCTCGATGGACTTCCACGGCCTCGGCGAAGTGGTGGGATACAATGACCCTCGTACCATGGTCGTGGGCGACGCGGGCAAGGACATCGAGTCCTGCGCCATCCTCCTCGAGCTCGACGTCGACGTAGGCGAACCGCTGGCCGCAGATTTCTTTCATCAACGCAGACCGGGGGGCACCGCCTCTACGTTGGGCCCCGCCTTGGCCCGGCGAGCGATTTGTCGCGATCGCGTGTTCACCGAGAGATTTCGCGAGATGACGAATCGTCTTGGGCCCCAAGTCCACGATTTCATCCAGCCGGAGTTCGACGAGGTCAGCGCCTTTGCCGAGGGCGATCCGAGCTTGACGCTCGGCCTCCGCCGCGTTTCCGACGAGGATGACCGCCGCGATCTTCGTCATGTCATCGCTCCGCAATGGTTTCTTGAATCGGCATTCCAAAATGGCGGCCCCCCTCCTCCAGACGGAGGAGGACCCCATCGCCCACCCGGATCTCGCTCACACCAACCGATCCGCCGTCCGATGTTACGAAACGAACCGTTTCCGCGTTCTGGACGATCGTGGAATAGCGGCGGTCGTTGGCCTCGGCTTCGACAAGGAGAAGCGGTCGACGTTCGATTTTCACGCGACCGATGACCACCGAACGGGCGCGGCCTTCCGAGTCCACTGCCAGGATGTCGTCGCCCGCGCGGAGTTCGCTGAGATACTTGGTCGTGCCTCCGGGCAGATAGATGTACGCATGGACTGGACCCGCGTTCACCCGGAATGGACGGGCGGCCACCTCTCCCGTCTCAATCGTCTCCGCATGAATCAGGAAAAGGCCCGCCGAGGTGTTGCCCACGAGGAGCCCTTCGCCGCGCCGAAGGAGCGAGCATGTATCGACGCAAACGCGGTCGCCGAGGCCGAGGCCTCGCGTTCCCGTGATTTTCGCCCGCACCAGGCGGATGTCTTGTTGAAAGGACTCGAGCAGGGCGCGAACGGCCCGAATCTCGGTTCGGGAGGAGGTCGTGAGGAAAATGCCGCCGGCGCCCACCTCCATTGTCTCGAAGGCAAGCTTCGCTTCCGTAACATCGTGAACCTCCACAAGCAACCGGGTCCCGCTCCCCTGGAAGAACGCGATCAGATTCTCGAGCGGGATGACCTTCCATGGTTCCGGCCGAATGACCACGTTTTTCGTCGCGCCCCGCAATCCACGGACAGGCGCCTCATCCTTTGCCGAGCGAATCGTCGCGAGCCGTCCGACCTCGACGTCGCCGAGGAAAAACGTCGAGTCCTTCAAGAGAATCGGGGAGAAACGCCCGAGCCGCAGGAGTGACGCATCCGGTTTGAAGAGGACAATCTCGTCGAAGCCGACCTCGAGGGCCGCCGAGACGACCGAGCGGACGTCATCGGAATCACCGCGGGGAGACGCCGCGACCCACACCACGCGGTCCATGTGGTCTCACCCGCGGTAGACCTCGTCGATCGAGGCTCCATCGAACACCATGCGGGCGATCGCACGCGTCATGCTCATCGGGTCCTTCGATTGGAAGATGTTCCGGCCGATGGAGACCCCCGCCGCACCGGCGGCCAGGCCTCCCGCGACCATCTCGAGGACGGACCGATCCGAATCGAGCTTCGGTCCGCCCGCCACGACGACGGGGACGGAGCATCCCCGGACGACTTCGCGGAACGTCTCAGCCGAGCCGGTGTACGTCGTCTTGACGATGTCGGCTCCGAGCTCCGCACCCACGCGGGCCGCGTGCCTCACGACGTCGACGTCATACGGGTCACGGAGGGCCGGGCCACGCGCGTACATCATCGCGAGGAGCGGGAAGCCGAGGCGATCACAGTCCGTCGCCGCGGTCCCGAGGTCGCCGAGCATTCGGTCGTCGTCCTCGCCTCCGAGGTTTACGTGGACGCTCACTGCGTCCGCGCCGTACGAGATCGCTTCTTCGACCCGGGTCACCGCGACCTTACGATCGGCTCGCGGGCTCAGTGAGGTCGAGGCGCTGAGGTGCAGGATGAGCGCGAGCTTCTCATCGAAGTAGTCCTTCGCAAACCGAACGGACCCTTTGTGGAGGACGACCGCCGTCGCGCCACCCTTCGCGACGTTCGCCACGGCCTTCCGGATGTCTTCGAGTCCCGCGAGCGGCCCGGACGAGACGCCGTGGTCCATCGCCGCGATGAGGGCCTTGCCATCGCTGAGGACCCGCCGGATCCGAATCTCCTTTCCAATGGAGGACAATGGCCCCTCCCCCGCGTGCTAGAGCGGAGCACGCGCCGGATGAGCCCGTTCTATTTGTTTTCATCGGTCGGAGCCGGATCACAGGCCGGCCAGCACTTGCACGACGGTCCGATCGTCTTTCGTGCCGGAGGGCGCACTCGCCCACGCGATGACGGCGTGCGGAGATCTTCGGCGGACCTCCTGAAGGATCTCGACCTCGTCTTTGTTCGGTTCCGGAATGGACATCAGGACAATCGCGTGGCTGATCTCCTCCGGGAGCGAGGTGAACCACGGGGACGCGTACGCCTCTTCCACCGCGACAAAACATCGGTGCTTCTCCCGACCCGTGCCCATGCCAAATCGCCATTCCCGGGCTCGCTCCAGGGTCCGCCGCAGCGGCACGACGTCCGGACGTGCGAGGGCCGCTCCCAGTTCCGCCGCCGGTCGAGCCATGATCGCACCCAACGCCGCGAACGCTTTCGTCAGTGGCAGGTCCCGTGCGATCTGGAGGAGTCGATCGTTGCTGAAGGTGACGACACCGTCTGCGCGCTTCTGGAGGAGTCGAAGCTGGGCCTCGGCGAGCTGCCGCCGAATCGGCCCCTCGATCGTGAAGGGCACCGTCGCGAAGGCGATGCTGGCATCGCCGAGGATCCTTGTGACGCGGCCGACGAGGCTCATGCCCCACCCGCCGAGTTCGCCGCCGAGACCGCCGAGCATCACCACCATGTCCCGATCGAGCAAGGCGGCGGAGATCTCCTTCTCCTCGTCCGTCTCCATGTTCGGGACGGCCTTTTCGTCCATCGAGGCGTATGCCTGCAGCGAACCGGAGGCGAGGAGGACCCGGGTCGACACCTCCGCCATGGACGGATGGACGGCATCGTTCACCGCGATGCGAGTCGCGTTGGGTGGCGCCGCGACGCGACGGAGGACATTGCAGCCGGCCCCTCCACAGCCGACGAACGCGACCCGGGCCCGCTCGTCCCCGACGCCCAGCCTCCACGTGTCCGGCACGCCCGCGCATCGGGAATCCTCGGAGATAAAGGATTGTCATTCGCGGATCGATATGTATGCCGAGATGGGAATAGAAATACCGCGAAGGAAAGCGCGATAAGGTCCCACTTGATGCAGGACACCGTGCCGCGATCCGGTCTCCCACGATCGGCCGATGCCGTGGTCGTCGGCGGCGGCTGCATGGGGACGAGCATCGCATGGCACCTCGCCCGACGGGGCGTGCGGGTCGTCGTACTCGAGAGGACGCACCTCGCGGCCGGGGCCACGGGCCACAGCGGTGCGCTGGTCCGCCAACATTACGAGGCCCGGATCGGCATCCGACTTGCTCGAGAGAGCCTGGCGTTCTTCCAACGATTCGAGAAGGAGACGGGCTTCTCCGCGGATTTCCGAACGACCGGCTTCCTCTGCGGAACGCGGGAACGGAATCTCCCGGCATTCGAGGCATTGGTCGAGCTGCTGCGTGCGGAGGGAGTCCGGGCCGAACGGCTCGCCCCTTCGGAGGCGAAGACGATGGAGCCCCAACTCGAGGTGTCCGACTACGCTGCCGTCGTCCACGACCCCGACGCAGGATACGCGGACCCGATCGCCACCACCCACGGCTTCGCCAAGGCGGCCGAGGCGGAAGGGGCGAAGGTCTATGGCGATCACGAAGTCTCGTCCATCACGACGCGATCGGGATCGGTCGTCGGGGTCAAGATCCGCGGAGCGGGACTCCTCTCCGCCGAGCGCGTCATCCTTGCGGCGGGGAATTGGACGCGGGACCTCGCCGCGACCATAGCCCCTCGGCTGCCGGTGCGATACGTCCGCGGAGAAGTCGCGATCCTGCGACGACCCGTCGACTTTGGCCCACCGCCCAAGATCCATTTCGATTTCTACGGAAACACGTACTCGCGGCCCGAAGGCGGGAAAGACACCCTGGCCGGCTACATGAACACGGACCCGCGGAAGACGATGTCGGGGCACGCGTTCACCGAGTCGGTCCCCGCGGCCACCGTCCGCGACTTGCGCACGCGGCTCGCGAAACGATTCCCGCGGATGACGGATGCGCAACCGCGAGGCGGATGGACGGGTGCGTACGACGTGACGCCGGATTCGTATCCGATCCTCGATCGAACCGGGCCCGACGGCCTCTTCGTCGCCGTCGGCTTCAGCGGGCACGGATTCAAGCTCTCTCCGGCCGTCGGTCGCCTCGTCGCCGAGTTCGTCGCCACGGGCAAAAGACCCGAAGCGCTCGTGCCTCTGCGCGCCTCCCGCTTCGCGGAAAAGCAACCCGTTCACGCCGATGCGCCGTTCCCGGCCGGAGGGCGACGGCGGATTCCTTAGACGCGCGCGGATGGTTCGACACTTTCGCTGACCATCTCGTACACATTATAAGTAGCAAGGCGGCCTTGCGCACGCCAGGATGCACGAGATCGTCTGCGTCGGCGATGTCCATGAAGGACTAAGCTTCGATTTCCGAATTGATCCGGAAACGGGGATCTCAGAGCGTGCATTGGACCTCCACGGGAACTTCGCGAAAGCCGCTCGGTGGGCGATCGAGCATCGCGCCTCCCTGTTCTGCATCCTCGGCGACCTGTTCGACCGCGCACACGTGGCCCCCGTGTTTCGGGAGATGGTCCGGAGAGACGTCATTGAGCCCCTGGGCGATGCCGGGATCGAGGTATGGATCCTCGCGGGAAATCACGACCAGCCGAGACGCGCGGTTCGCTCGACGTCGCTCGACGACTATCGCGGTTACTCCCACGTGAAGGTGTTCCGCGATCCGAAGATGGAAGTCCGCGACATCGACGGGCGCCGGATCGGTTTCATCCTCATCCCGTACATGCATCCGGAGCAAGTCGTCGAACAGGTGCGGGAAACCCTGGCGAAGGACGTGCCGCGCGAACTGGCGTACGAGGCGGCGCGCCGCACGTGGCAAGAGTGGATTCGCAACCGAGCGCAGGACCTGAAAGACGCGGACCTCCGCATCCTCTTCGGACACTTCGAGTTCCAGGGCGTGCGGTACGCGAGCACCGCCCCGACGGAAGTCGTCCCGAACGATTTCACCTTCACCCCGGACATGATCCCTGATACGATCGACCTCGTCGTGTTCGGCCACATCCACATGCACCAGACCGTGGGCGGGAAGATCGTGTATGCCGGCGCGCCGGAGCGGATCGACTGGGGGGAACGCCTCGATCCAAAAGGATTCCTGGTCATCCGTCCGGAGGGAGGCTGGTCGTTCGTGGAACTCCCGGCGCGTCCGATGGACAAGGTCGAGACGAGCGTCGGAATGGGGGACGACGTGACGGAAAAGGTCCTTGCTGCGATCCCGATGGAGGTCACGGGCCACCTCGTCCGGATCGAGGTCACTCTCCCAGACGAACTCCGGAACCGACTGGATGAGAAGCGCCTCGCGGATCGCCTCCGAGACGCGTTTCACTACGAAGTCAAGTTCATCTCCGCAAGCCGGCCACGGGTCGTGACGGAGGAATTCACGTTGGACCCCGGTCGCCTCCTCGCGGACTACGTCGACAAGGTCCTCGCCGACCACCCGAAGCGGGAGGCGATCAAGGTCGAGGCCCGCCGGGTGCTCAAGGAGGCCCTCGGATGAGGGACGATGCGGAGGTCGAAGCCGCCGCGGTCTCGAACCTGGAGCCCACGCCGGGCCCGGAAGGATTCGTCCTCGAGGAGGTCGAGATGCGGGGGTTCATGCGCTATCTCGAGAAGACGGTTCCGCCGCTCCGATTTCCGGAGAAATACACGGTGATCACGGGCCGCACGGGTGCGGGGAAGTCGTCGATCTTGGACGCGATCACGTTTGCCCTGTACGGCAAGACGACGCGGACGGACATCCAGAGCGTGAAGCTCGCGGACGTGTGCCGGCCGAACGGTTACGTGCGCGTGGCGTTCCGCCAAGGGGACGAGCGCTGGGAGGTCACCCGCGGCTTCACGACCAAGAAGGAGTCGTACCTCGAGCTCACGCGGGACGGCGAGGCGGTTCAGGGGACGATCCCGGACAAGGAGAGGACGATCCGCGACGTGGTCGGCCTTGACTACGACGGATTTCGGAACTCGACCTTCGTCCGACAGGAGGAGATGAAGGAACTCGGAGCCGCGAGCGGGGCGCAACGACTCGCGGTGTTCCAGAAGCTCTTTCGTCTCGAGATCTTCGAACAGGCCCTGGAGCGAGCGAAGGAACGATTCACGTCGGTCAAGAGCGACATCCAGGCGAAGGAGGCTGAGATCGCCGCGCGGGAAGAGGCGCTCGGCCGCCTGCCCGGACTCCAGGAACAATTGCAAGGCTTGGACCAGGAGCGCAGAGCGCGCGGAGCCCGCGTCGCGCAACTCCAGGCCGCCTTCGAATCCGGCTCCACCGAGATGAAGGATCTCGAGGCGAAGCACGAGCGATGGGTGCGGTCGTCGGCGGCCCTCGAGGATCGTACGGCGCGGCTCAGAGCCCTCGAGGCCCGCGAGGCCGAGGTCCGAGACCAAGGTCAGATCGCCGCGAAACTCGAGCCGGAGCGGGCCGCCCTCGAGGATGCGATCGAAGACCTCGATCGCCTGCGGGATGAGATCGACCGGCTCAAAGAGACGAAGGCGGTCCACGGGCAGCGGGAAACCGCGGCCCGGGCGGCGGGGCGGGAGTTCGACCTCGCGAAGCACGAGCACGAAAAGCGACGCGACGAGACGAAGAACCGGATCGACGAGCTGCACCGGAAGATCGCTTCGCTCCGGACCGACATCGACCGGGAGACCGCGTTCAGCTCTCTTCGAGACGAAGGACGACTGGAGGAACGCGTGACGCGGATTGCGCGGGAACTGGAATGGCTCGCAGATCGCGCCGAGCTGGTCCGAGAACTGAGCGAGGAACAGGCACGGGCAGAGAAGGCCCTCGCGCGGGTCCATGAGAAAGTCGCTTCGATCGACCAGGACTCGTTCGTGCTGACGGAGTACAAGCGGCAGCTCGAGCAGCTGAAGGACGACCTCCGGCGGGAGGCGGACGACAGCCATCGGCTCCTCCAGCCTCTCGACGACGCGAAGATCGAGGCGCTGCGCCAGCTCGATGCCGTCCCATTCACGGAGCTGGACGAGAAGCGCTTGGAAGTCGTCGGTGCGTCCGTCCTCGAAAAGGCCGGGAAACGCAAGCGGCTCGACGAACTCGCGGTCCTGTTGCGGCAGGTCGGCGACGTGAGCGCGCGGCTCGCGGACCTCGCGGCGCAACGTACGGCCCTCGAAACGGAACGGGCGGCGCTCGAAACGGAGGTCGCGGGACTTCGATCGTCAGAGGAGGCCTTCGGTTCGGCGAAGGCGAAGCTCGAGGTCCTCCAGAAAGAACTCGATGCGGAGCGGAAGGCGTGGCACCTCCTCGAAGGACAGGCGACGACGCTGAAGGAACAGATCGCAGGGCTCGAAGCGGACGCAAAGAAACTGCAAGAGTCGGGACGGCAACGGGAGGCGCTTCGCGGCGAGCTCGAGATCTACGATGTCCTCGTGAACCGAGTGTTCCACAAGCGGGGCGTCGTGATGTACGCGGTCGATCAGCTCCTGCCGGAACTGGAGATCGAGGCGTCGAAGAACCTCTCTGAGCTCACGGACGGCCGGTTCGGTCGGATCCGCCTGGAGACGTACGAGGAGGGCCGGGGCCACGGGATCCGGATTCTGGTTCAGGGCGTCGACGGACAGTGGCACGACGTCGCTGAGTTCAGCGGGGGGGAGAAGACGCAGATCAATGCCGCCCTTCGATTCGCGATCGCACGGGAACTCGCCTCGATGCCGCAGATCGGCCGCACGTTCGGTCGCATGAAGACGCTGTTCATCGACGAAGGGGACCTCGGCTCCCTCGACACGGAGATCTCGCGGGAACTCTTCGTCCAGAAGTTGCTGCGGATGGGGGAGGTCTTCGAAAAGGTGATTCTGATCACGCACCTCGCCGAGATCGCGGAGCGGTTCCCCGGTCGGATCCGAGTGACGATGACCCCGAGTCAGGAGTCGCGCGCGGAAGTCCTTTCCTGATGGGCCATGGAGGTTCGGGTGGCCTCCATAGATTCGTTCGGTCACATACTAGTGCGTCGAAGGCGTCACGGTCGATGGGAACTGTCCTCCGGAAACCGGAAAGATTGACTCCGGCAACGGAGGACCGTCGGCGATCGACCCCCGTTCCGTCCATAGTCTCCGGAGCCCGCCATAGGTTCCGGAGGAAAGGTTGACCATTTCAGTTCGGGTTACTCAGTCCGGGGTAGGCACCTCCTTTCGTCTCGGCCTTGATCTCACCCTACCCCTCCCTTTGTTGCCGTGAGTCCGAACCGGTCGCGCACCGGTTCGTGTGTAGTGTTGCAGGGGTGTTCGGCATCCTTATATGCCGTCCCGCGCCCTCTTTGGCGCTTGAGGGTTGCCCTCTGGTCCGAAGGGATGACACAGGACAAGCTCCGGACCCGCAGCGCCCCCGCGTCAGCTACGTCGACGACATGCAACGGGAACTCGAGCTGCTCGTGAAGCATCACCGGGACGTGCCTCTCCCACTGGAGGAGGTCCCGGATTTCCGGACCTTCCGAACCGCCGACCCCGCGAAGGACATGATCGCGGTCGACGGCTCGTATTCGTTCCTCCTCAACCTCTCGAGCTGGTGGCTCGCCCTGATTTCGGTCGGCCTATTGCGGTACGCCTTCGACGGGACGGCCTTCCGGAGGAAGGACTGGCGGCTCGTACAGCGAATGGTCGGGGTGTCGACATTCGCCGAGTTCGTCGCGACCCAGGACGAACTCCACCGGTCCCTCTTCGAGTTCACGAAAGACCGGCGCGAGGAGCAGCCGCGGGACATGGTGAACGAATACCGCCGGCTGATCGAGGGCCAGACGGCCATCAACTTCGCGGACGACCTCGAGGGGTGCATCGTCGCGGTCGATGGCACGCTGTCGGAATTCCCGAAGCAGTTCTCCGTGATGGAGCGACTCGTCGAGGTGTGCGAGAAACGCGGGCACCTGCTCGTCGGAATCTCGAAAGACAGCCAGCTCCACGCCTTCGGACATGTCCTCACGGACGAGGAGTTGATGGTCCGGTGTCAGGACCGGCTGCCTCCCGACGCGCTCGCGTATGCCCGTGCCCCGAAGGCCGCGGAGGTGGAGAAGGAGGGCCTTCTCTACGGCGATATCTATTATGCCCGATTGCATCCAAGGGCGAGGAAGTGGTTCCGGGTGGACCTCGGGACGTTCCGCGACCGTCCGGACGAGGCGTTCGGACAGCTGTCGGCGTACGGCAAGAGCCTGGTGTCCGTCGGGTATCCGTGGCCCCTCATCGAGGCTCACCGAATGGCGGTCACCGTCCGGCAGCTCAAGCCCGTGTACCAGGAGAGCGTGATGAAGATGGCGCTTCGGATGGGGCTCGATGTCCGCACGATCCTGGACGGGCTCACGCAGGTCGAGGGGCGGAAGCGGAGCGCGTTCCACGAGTACCTGGACAAGGTCGCGAGGGACCTGCGATGAAGATCGGCGAGATTGTCGCCGCGTCCGTGATTGACGGCCTCGTCGCGAAGCTCCAGCTCGGGAATCCCGAGGAACTGAAGATCGCGTTCCCGGTCATTGTCGAGGGTGCGCGGTACGACTTCTATTGCCTCGTCGAGGACGTCCTAAACGAAGAGAGCGACATTGCGGACCAGCTCGCCGGCTCGACGATCGCCGACGTGATCGTGCCCCGCCCGGAGACCCACGAGGGATACGGCGGACCGATCTTCTACAGCAAGGCGAAGCTCCGGATGATCCAGCTCGTGGACCGGGAGACGAAGAAGCTCAGCGAGCCGCAGACGATCCCGCCGTACTTCTCCGCGTGCCGACATGCGACGCGGGACGACGTGGAACGAATCTACGAGGTCACGGAGACGTCGGCGACGCTCGGGACCATCACCGGCGTCGAGCCGTTTCACGTGCAGCTCGACATGAAGAAGCTCGTCGAGAAGCCGTTCGCGATCTTCGGTCGGACCGGGACGGGCAAGTCGATCCTGAACAAACTCGTGTGTGCCGGCATCCTCTCGAAGGACGTCGGATCCGTCCTCATCTTCGACATGCACAGCGAGTATGGCGTGTTCAGCGCGACCGACAAGACGGAAGGCCTGAAATTCTTCTTCCCCGGGAAGGTCGAGATCTTCTCCCTGGATCCGAAGAACCGCGAGGCCAAGCCGTTCGTCCTCGACACCGGCGAGATCACGCCGGAAGACCTCATCGTCGCCTTGCAGGACCTCACCGCGCCGATGGTCGACACGCTATACGAGATCGCGAAGACTCGCGGAGGCCGGGACCTCATCTCCGCCGTGAAGGACGCGACGATGGAGATGCTCGGATCGGAGAGGGCCCACGAGATGACCCTCCAGGGCCTGAAGCGGCGGATCGGCCGGCTCGATCGACTCCCGTTCCTGAAGGCCATGACGCAGGCCAAGGATGCGTTTGCCTACATCCTCGGGGCGATCCGCGACGGGAAGAGCGTTGTCCTCGACTTCGGCGATTACGGGACGGACCAGATGGTCTACCTGTTCGTCGCGAACATCCTCTCTCGCCGGCTGTTCGAGCTGTACACGGAGCGGAACGAGGAATACCCGCGGCTCGTGTTGTTCCTCGAGGAGGCTCACAAGTTCCTGAGCCCCGAGATCGCACCGTACGCACACACGTTCAGCCGCCTCGCCCGCGAGACACGGAAGTTCAATCTCATCCTCGCCCTCGTCGACCAGCGACCGTCCCGCATCTCCGACGAGGTGCGCAGTCAGCTCGCGAACCGCCTCGTGATGTCCCTCAAGGAGCCGTCCGACGTCGAGGCGGCCCTCGCCGGCGTCCCGGACAAGAAGATGTGGGAGAACATCATCGCGAAGCTCCCCTTGCGGACTGTTGCCGTCATCGGCGACGCGATCCGCATCCCCACGGTCATCGACGTCCTGAGCTACGACGACCTGAACGTCCGCGAGCACATCCTCGGCGGCGGGATCCTCGATGAAGGCGCCGTCCAAGAGATCGCCAAGCGCGCGGACGATGTCTTTGGGCGTGGATAATCGAGGGCCCTCCAACAAGATCGGAGAACGCCCGCGCTGTCTTTTTATAGTGCGAGCCGAATCGACACGCGATGGCGGCGCTCCCGGGGATCATCACCTCACCCGAGATCCGATACCTCCTCGCGGGGGTCCTCATCCTCACGGGCCTCGCCCTCGCATTCTGGGGCCACGGTCTGTGGGCGACTGTGATGTCCATGATCGGAGCCCTACTCGGCGCCGTGGTCGGGTACCTCTTCGGCGCCGCCCTGGGCGGCGACCTCGCCGGGCTCATCCTGGCGATCGTCGGCGCGGTGATAGGGAGTATCCTGTTCACGAAACTCGTGAAGGTCGCCCTGGCGTTCCTCGTCGGCCTCCTCGCCGGGGCCGCGGTCTACGGACTCCTCGGCGGCCGAGCTCAGTTCACGGCCGGCCAGCTGGACACGCCGCTCATCGCGGCGATCCTCGTCCTCATCGTCGTCTTCGGCATCTCGTACTATTACATCGACGATATCATTGGGATCATCACCGCGGCGATCGGTGGACTCCTGCTCGCCCTCGGCCTGTACCTCTTGCAGGTCGTCTCGACGATCACCGCGGCGCTGGCGGGTCTCGGGGTCTTCGCCCTGGGAGCGTTCATGCAGACAGCCGCGCTCCGCCGGAAGCGCCGGGCCCGGGCGGCCGCGGCGACCGCGGCTGCACCACCGCCCCCGCCGTCGAGTTAAGGGCCCCCGGTCACACCGGGTCTGCGTCCCATTCAACCTTAAACAAGGTTAACCGGGAGGTTCATGCGTGGGCGTTCGGGTGGTCCCTGTCGAATGATGGTCCACGTGGAGCGCACGACGCCCTTCCCACGGGATGCGGTCTTCGCGTGGTGGACGGACTTCCGCACGGACGACCACCAGCATCCCGGCTCGCCGGCCACCAGCACACGAACGATCCTGCGACGGACCGGGAACGAGATTTGGTTGCAGGACCGCGCGACGCGTCCGATGCGGGTCACGATCGAGGAGCACGTGATCCTCGATCCGCCGAACGGGTACGCGGTCGAGGCGCGCTATCCCGCGGCGGACGTCCGGTACACGTATCGCTTCGACGCGGAAGGCGCCGGCACCCGGGTGACCCTCGACGCGGATGTGCGACCGAGGCACATCGGTCGGATCCTGATCCCGCTCACGGCAGCGTGGTGGCGGCGGTACACGGAGCGGGACCTCGACTTCCATCTCGAGGCGATGCGGCGCGACCTGAGCGGGTAAGGCACTTTCACCGACCTCCCCTCCGTCCCCGAATTTATATCGCCATCGCCATCGAATCGCGGGGAGGATTCCATCGCGCTCGCCGCGGAAGCCATCGTCGTCCCGGAGGTCCGCGTCGAGACGCGGCCGGCTCTCACGACGCTCGTGCCCACCCTCGACCGGATCCTCGGGTCGTTCGAGGCAGGCAAGATCACGCTGATCGACAGCGGCTCCGACTTCGTCTATCACCTGACGACCTTGCTGTCCGTGCGCGCGGTCATGGAGGGCCACGAAGTCGTCTTCCTCGACGGCGGGAACTCGGTGGACCCGCACGGCATGGTCGCCCTCGGGAAGCGGGCCGCGATGACGCGGGAGGAGATCCTGCCGCGGGTCCATGTGGCCCGGGCCTTCACGTGTCACCAGATGACCACGTTAATATTGGATATGTTGGATAAAAAGATCGAGGAGACGCGCGCCGGGCTCGTGGTCCTCGCGTGCCTGCCGACGATGTTCCTCGACGAGGACGTCGAGGTGGGCGAGGCCCACCAGCTCTTCCAGCGGTCGATGCGGGCGATCCGCCAGACGGTCGGGGAGCGGGAGGTCGTCGGCCTGGTGACGAACGCGGGCCTGGCGAAGCTTCATCGCCGCAAGTCGATCCGACGGCAGTTGTACGAGGGGGCCGACCGCGTGATCCGCATCGCCCACGGAAAAGGCGGCGTCCTCATCCACCGGCTCGACACCGGGACGTCGGAATGGTATGCTGCGGTGCCCCCGGACCAGACGACGATGGACGATTTCGCGGTGGCGGCCCCGCGCATCCCGGCGTTCGGGGTGGCGGGCGGCTCCCGAGAAATCCGGCTGACGGAACACTTGCGACTCGGGTGGTAGGTTTCAGAGGAGCGCTGCGACCGCGGACCATACGAGCCAGACGGCGAACGCCGCGAGGCACACGATCGAGATCACGAGGACCGCCTGATACGTGCGCGCGATGCGACGCTGGGCCTCGCGCAGGGCGAGCGGGAAGATCGAGATCCACAGGAGGAGACCCGAGAAGAATCCGACCAGGACTGCTCGACCGAGCTGGTCAATCAAGATGAGGCCGGCGGTGAGCCACCAGAGGATCGGATAGGGGCTCGTGATGTTCACGCTCAAGCCGGTCGCGTAGGACTTCGCGTGCTCCTCCGGTTTGGATTCCGTGATGTCGATCGCGCGTCGGAATGCCCGGACCGTGTTCCAGGCGAAGTACGCCATCACGCCGGCCCCGAGGAGGGCGATGATGGGAACCCAACCTTGCATGCTCGCGACCACGGAATGCGCGACGATGGACACCGCGAGGAAGATCGTGTCTGCGGTCGTCGCGCCCATGCCGACGAGGAACCCGGCTCGCCACGATCGCGTGACGGTCTGGGAGGCGATGATCGCGTTCACGGGCCCCGGCGGCGCCGCGAGCGAGAGGCCGATGCCGGTGCCGGCGAGGACCGCCCAGAGGATCTCCAGGACCACGCCGAGGCCATTGCGGAGATCCTCATGAAAGGCGCGCGGCAAATCTTATACAGGCCGGTTGGTTCGTGCGGCCGTGCGCATCGGCGGATCGACGTACAGTCGCGAGCCGTTCCCGAAACAAGTCGAAGAGCTGCGGGAGTCCGGATTCGACTACGCGGAGCTCGACCTGACGTGGCTCACTTGGGAACCAACGAAGTTGGCGGCGGAGGCGGAGGACCTCGCGAAGCGCCTTCCCCTGTTCACCGCTCACCTCCCGCCATCGCATTTCCACCAGGCGGACCTCGCCCGGTTCGTCGGCTTCATCGACGTGCTCGAGCCGGTGGGGATCCATGTCTTCAACGCACATTTCATGGAGGCGCGGTCCGCGCCGCGAATCTCCCCGGAGACGAAAGCCTCGTGGTTCGCCGACCTTGTGCGCGCAGCATCGGACCGCGGGGCGGTCGTGACGGTGGAGAACGTCGACGAGCCTCCGGAGGTCATGCGCAAAGTGCTCGATGCGGTGCCGGACCTCCAATACTGCCTCGATGTCGGTCACGCGCATCTCGACAATCGCACGGACGGCGCACGCACGTACATGGCGTCGCTCGCCGACCGACTTGGGCTCGTTCACGCGCACGACAACCATGGGGGGCACGGCGAGACCGGCGACGAACACTTGCCGTTCGGGAAAGGCACGATCGATCTCGAGCGTGACGCGAGGGCGCTGAAGGCCCGCGGATACGAGGGGCCCGTCACCCTCGAGATATTCAAAGGAATCCCCGACGACCGGCGCGCGTGTCTGCGGAAGATGAGACGCTGGACGAAGGAATAGCCCGGCTCTCGGGCCTCATTCCCGAACGAGAAAGTAACGCAGGTTCCAATCTACGACGAGGCCTTCGTCCGTGATCATCGGGATAACCCGCTCGCGGAATTCCCGGCGAAACGACTCTCGGCTCTCGGCCGTCATGTGGCGCAGCTCCCGTTCGTTGTCGCCCCATGCGAACGAATACGCTAGGTACTCGTCCGGTCCTCGAAACGTGGCCCAATGGGTCTCCTCGATTGTTTCGACCGACGACAGGCCGGCCCTTCGGAAGAGGCGAACCCAGCTGTCCGCGGATTGGGTCTCCTTGCCCTCCTCCGAGGAGGCGAGGACTTTTCGGGCCTCAATCAGTCGCGCGACATCGGACGCCACGAACGCCGGCCGGCGTCGTTCTAGCATTTCGCGAACCAGGCTGCTCGCGGCTTTCGACGGAGCCTTGGAAGGATTCCACGTGCACAGGACCAGGCATCCTCCGGGACCGATTACGCGGCGGACTTCTTCGAAGCACCGCCTGCGCCCAAAGAGAGGGTGACCAAAGCCCGAGAGGACTGCGTCGAACGAGCCGGAGGGAAATCGAAGGGCGCGGGAGTCCATGACCTCAAACCGGACATGCCGGAGCCGCGCGGCCGCGGCCTTGTCCGCGGCAAGCTGCACGGCGCGTTTCGCGAGGTCGATCCCGACGACGACGCCCGTTTCGCCAACCACGTCGGCCGCTTCGAACGCAACGATCCCCGTGCCGCATCCGATATCGAGGATTCGGTCGCCCTCTTCCACATGCGCGAGCTCGAGCAAGCGTCGAGCGATCGGTGCGTGATATGGCGTCACGTGTTCGTCGTACGTGCGGGCCATACGGCTGTACTCCTCGATCAGGAGTCGAGAAGCCTCCTCAGCGTCCAACGGCGTTGCGGATGCCCCCGCATCTACATTGCACTTTCACCGACCTCTCCCCCGCACCCGCTCTTATGGTCCCGCGCCATGAACCTCCGTGGGCCGCACGATTCCGACGTACCGCCTCCATCTGGAGTCGATCCTGAACGACTGGATGGACTATCGACGTGCGTTGCGGGAGAAAGACCGCGAGTTGTTCGATCGCCTCTTGAACAAGTCGAGGCAGCACTCGAGCGCCGCGAGCTACTGCGCCCACATCGACCCGAGCATCTTGGCGCTCCTCTCGATCCTCGTGGAGATGGAACGGGACATCGAGGCGCTGAAACGAGAACGTTCTTCGGCCGCGGACGATTCCAACTCCCGTGCGGATTCGTGAAGCGACCGTCGCCGACCGAGACGCCATCGTGAGGATTGCCCACGCCTCGTTCGACCGGGTGTACGCGTACTTCGCGGTCCGCGGGATGCGCCACGCCTGGCCGTTCCTCGTGGCCGAGGGTGGATCGTCAATCGCGGGCTTCCTCGAAGGGATTCTCTTCCATGGGACGCCGCCCATCGGGTACGTGTACTTCGTCGCGGTGGACCCGGGGGCGCGCGGGATGGGCTCGGGACGGGGGCTCGTGCAGGAATCGCTCCGGCTCTTCCGATCTCGCGGAGCGAATCGGGTGTTCGCGGCCGTGCCGAGGGACAACGATCCCTCGATGCGCCTGTTCGAATCCCTCGGGTTCGAGCGGGTCGCCCGTCGGGTCTTATGGCGGTGGTACCGCTGGCGCGGGCTCTCCGTGCAGATGCGGATGCTCTTGGCTCCCCACGAGGTCCTCCTCACGCACACTTTCACCGACCTCCCTCCCGCGTCGTCTCAAGAGGTCTCCCGGACCTCGTGATGGCGGGGGAGCCCGCCCACGCACGGCTGGATCATCGACGCGTACGGGGACTACGACCGCGACTCGATGGTCCTCTGGTTGTGGAACGAGCGGGGCGCGCATCGGATCGAGGACCGACGGGTCGTGCCGACGTTCTTCCTGCACGCACCGCCGCCCGAGCTCCCTGCGATTCGCCGACGGATCGAGATCTTGGACGGCGTGCGCGAGGTGCGAGAAATCTCGAAGCGAATCGCCCTCGAGGACGACGAGCGGAGACCCGTCCTGGAAATCGTGCCGCGGCACTACCGCGACATCCGCAATCTCGCGCACATCCTCGACTCGAACGGCGGGTACGTCGACCATCGGTTGTTCAACGTGGACCTGCGCTTCAGCCAGCGGTATGCGATCGAGCACGACATCTTCCCGATGGGGCTCCTGCACTACGCGAACGGCGTGTGGCGGGCGGAAGAGGAGCACTTCGCCCTCGACTATCCCTTGCCGGCATTGCGGAAATCCCTCCTCGACCTCCACGTCGACAATCCGGCGGGCATCCCGCGGATGCAGGACCGGCTCCTCGGGGCCCGCGTCGACGACGTCGAGATCGACGGGGATGTGGAGACGATCCTGAAGGGAATCGACGCGGTCGTGCGGTCGAAGGACCCGGACGTCCTCATGACGGACGGCGGCGACGCGTTCCTGATGCCGTACCTCGCCGCGAAAGCCTCCGAGCTCGGGGTGAAGATGCAGCTAGGCCGGGACCCCGACCGGTTCGTGGGCGTGAAGGCGAAATCCTACTTCACGTACGGGAAGATCGTCTACAAACCGGGCCAGTACATCTTGCGAGGCCGGCTGCATTTGGACCGCGGGCACTTCGCGTTTCGCGAAAGCGATTTCGCAGGCCTCGCGGAACTGTCACGTCTCTCGACGCTGACGCCGCAGGAGCAGGCGCGGCTCACGCCTGGCACGGCCTTCTCCGCGATGCAGGTGAACCAGGCGTACCACGACGGCTGCCTCGTGGTGTGGAAGAAGAATCGACCGGAGGACTTCAAGGATGCGGAGAATCTCCTACGCGGGGACCGCGGCGGCTTCACGTTCGAACCAGAAGTGGGCGTGCACGAAGGCCTCTACGAACTTGATTTTTCGTCCCTTTATCCGAGCATCATGGTGAAGTACAACATCTCGGCGGAGACGCTCGACTGTTCTTGCTGCACGACCGACGGCCTCCCCGTTCCCGAGTTGCGATACCATCTCTGCACGCGACGTGTCGGGATCGTCGGTCGTGTGCTGAAGCCGCTGATCGAGCGACGGCGGTATTACAAGAAGATGAAGAAGGAGCCGGGCCCGCTCCAAGATATCTACACAGGCCGCGACACGATTCTCAAGTGGACCCTCGTGACGTCGTTTGGATATCAAGGATACAAAAATGCTCGATTCGGCCGCATCGAGTGCCACGAGGCGATCAACGCGTACGCGCGGAACATCCTCGTCCGCACGATGGAGATCGCGGAATCGCACGGCTACGAGGTCGTCCACGGCATCGTCGATTCCGTCTGGCTGCGTGCCAAGCCGAACGCGGATCCAATCGAAAAAGTCCGCGAGCACATCGCGGGCTCCATCGGCCTCCCAATCGAGCTCGAGGGCCGCTACAAATGGATTGTGTTCCTCCCGTGCAAGACGACCGGCGTCGGCGCGCTGAACCGCTACTACGGGCTCTTCCAGGACGACGAGTTCAAGTTACGCGGCATCGAGCTCCGCAAACACGACACCCCGGAGTTCATCAACATCTGCCAAGAGGCGATGCTCGGAGAGCTCAGCATCGCGTCGACCGCCGCGGAGTTCCGAGAGCGCATCCCGAAGGCCGTCGACATCCTTCGGTGGACCGCGAAGTGCGTCCTCGACCGCGCGATCCCCGTCCACCAGTTCATCCTCACGAAGAGCGTCTCGCGGACCCTCCCGGAGTACGTCGTCCTCACGGCCACCGCGGCCGCCTTGAAACAGATGGAGAAGCGCGGCTTCGCGGTCGAGCCGGGCGAGTCCGTGCGGTACGTGCTCCTCGACGCCCGCGCCCGCGACTCCGAGCGGAAGGTGCGCGTCGCGGAGTTCCTCCAGGAAGACGAGGAGCCGGACGCATGGGAGTACATCCACCTCCTGTGCCGGTCCGGACAGACGCTCCTCGCGCCGTTCGGGTACACGGAGGAGAACTTGGTCCGGATGTGCGAGGACCTGTCCGATGTCTCGATTGCCAGCTTGCCGGAGCAGGCGATTACGATCCAAGAAGACTACAAGTCGATCGGCGAGAGCCGCAGCCGAGCCCGCGGCGGCGTCGGGTACAAGAAGCCATGGCGGGTCCTCGACGAGGAAGAGATGCCGAGTGAGATCTCCGGGGACCTATGAGGGGCGACGCTCGGCGGACATCGAGAATTGGCAGCCCGGGCGCACTCATTCGACGGGGAACGGTTCTTCGATAAGCCCCTCGGCCGCGGCAATCAGCTTTGTCACGCGCTGCTCGGAGTCCGCGAGAATCGCGTGGCAGCGGCGGTACAGGCCGAGTCCTTCCTCGAAGACGGCGAGGGCGCGGTCGAGCGGCAAGTCGCCGCGGGACAACGCATCCACCGTCGCCTCGAGGGCCGCGAGGGATTCCTCGAAGTTCGGCTCTTCGGTCATGGTTCCTCCTGTTCCTGGTTGACGTGAACCCGAATCCGGCCGTCCTGGAAGCGGACCGCGAGGGCGTCGCCCGATTCGATCTCTGAGGCGTGTGCGACGACGTGGCCGTCCTCCCGTTCTGCGATGGCATAGCCCCGCTGCAATGTCGCGAGGGGACTCAGAACGTCGAGACGCCGGCCAAGCGCTTCGAGCCGCTCCCGATTGCGAGTGACCTCGCGAGGTGCGACGGCCGACAGCGCCGCGAACGACCGCTGCAGGAGGGCACGGTTCGCCTCGACCCCCCCCTGCAGGCCTCTTGGGGATAGCCGTTCCCTCAGTGCCGTCACCCGACTTCGAGCGCCCCGGAGCGCCTCGTGGATTTCCTCGACCAGGGAGCGGCCCGCCCCATTGATCCGCGCCATGAGTTCCGTTGCGTCCGGGGAGACGAGCTCCGCCGCGGCACTGGGAGTCGCGGCCCGGACATCGGCGACGAAGTCCACGATCGTCACGTCCGTCTCATGGCCGATCGCGCTGACCACCGGCGACCGCGAAGCCGCGACCGCCCGCGCGAGACCCTCGTCGTTGAAACACCACAGGTCCTCGAGGGATCCCCCGCCCCGCGCGACGATGACGACGTCCACACGGTCGGCGACGAACGCGAGGGCGCGACGCAAGCTGGCCGGCGCCTCGGGTCCTTGAACTAGAGCGGGCGCGATGATGATGTGCGCGATCGGGTACCGGCGTCGCAGGATCGTGACGATATCGTGCACGACCGCGCCGACCTCCGAGGTCACGACCCCGATCTTTCGGGGATACGCCGGGAGCGGGCGCTTTCGCGCCGCGTCGAACAAGCCCTCCGCGGCGAGCTTCTTGCGCGTCTTCTGGTACGCGGCCCAGAACGCGCCGACGCCCGCCGGGGTCGCGGCCTTGATGAGCAACTGGACGGACCCTCGGCGAGGGAACACGTCCACGTCCCCCGAGACGACGACGTCCATGCCGTCCTCGAGATCGAATCCGAGCATCTCGGCATCCTCGCGGAAGAGGGTGCACGAGAGCTGCGCAGTCGCGTCCTTCAGCGTGAAGAACACGTGGCCGGACGGCGCGCGTTGCAGGTTGCTCACCTCGCCGCGCACCAGGATCCGGGAGAGGATGGGGTTCGCACGCACCGTGTCCCGGATCACGCGGGCGAGCTGGGTGACGGTGAGAGCCTGCGGGGCGTCCGGCCGGTCCTCCCAGGTGACGGCGATGGAATCCATTTACCCTCTCCAAGACGCATGGCAGAAGATATCAACGGGCGGCGGGGAGATAGCCGAAAGTGTTTCCGGGGTCACCGCGCCAGCGGACGGCTTCGGATGCTATTGGCACCAGTGGCAGGAACCGGCCTTCACCGACCGACCAGTTCGCTCGCGCGAAGGAGCGCGTGAAGGCGCACGCCGACCTCGGCAAGCAGAATCGCGCCGCCCTCTTCTCGGTCCACGACGCAGACGCAGTCCTCGACGACCGCGCCATGCTCCCGCAGCCGATCGATCGCGCCGCGCACGGTGCCGCCGGTCGTCACGACATCCTCGACGAACAACACAAGATCGCCTCGGTTCAACTCGCCGTCGAAATCGTGCTTCGTGCCGTGCTCCTTCGCGGCCTTCCGCACGATGATGTACGGCGTGTCGCTCGCGAGGCTCACGGCCGCGGCGATCGGGACCGCCCCGAGCTCGACGCCCGCGATTCGGCTCGCGCCGCGGGCGAACGGAGCCATCGCCTTCGCGATCGTCCGCAACAGGTCCGGCCGAGTGATGGCTCTCTTGATATCCACGTAATACGACGAGGTCTTCCCGGACGCCAAGGCGAACGTCCCAAACTGGAGAGCGCCGCACGCCTTCAGCGCG
>Ga0209238_1000068_pt1 | contig 30411 bp, 38 predicted proteins | sample GraSoi013_1_20cm_FD_185823 | JGI IMG/M metagenome (GOLD analysis project Ga0209238, IMG submission 185823) | Grasslands soil microbial communities from the Angelo Coastal Reserve, California, USA - Sample 10_02_2013_1_20cm (SPAdes) (version 2) | ecosystem: Environmental > Terrestrial > Soil >...
GTAGGAGTACCTTGGTCGAACAGAATGCGCACTCAGGCGGGAGCCAACGCACTCCGTGCGGCGTGCTCTAGGACGGCACGGACCTGCTCGACGGTCACGCCGGGAAACCACTCAACGAACTGTGACGTCGAAGCGCCGTCTTCAAGATTCTCAAAGAGAGCGGCTACCGGCACGCGAGTGCCGCGGAAAACCCAGGCGCCGCTCACCCGTTCCGGGTCCCGCTCGACCGCAAGGCAGGAGGACCAATCAATCATGGGTGGAATCGTACCACTGCGTCTGCGAGAGGGCTAACGAGACTACAGGTCTACGCCATTTCTGTTCTTCGCGATCAACCAAGCTCTTGCGCACTCACGATACACAGCCCAAATTGCGCTAGTCCCTTCATGCCTGGACGAGAATAGCCCATCGGCTGAAACTCTTCGCTTCTTGAATACGCTGGACTGCACGCAATGCTGATTAAATGCGCTCTGTACCGTTTGCTCGAATGTGTCTGGGACTAGTAATCCTTTGTCGCGGCATGATCGCGATCACCGGTGACGTCGCCGACGGCAGCGTGCCGGACCTCGCGCATCACACCGAGCCGCTCGCGCGGCTCGCTTCCCGCCACGGAACCTACTTCGTCACGGGCAACCACGAGTACTACTCGGGCGTCCACGCCTGGATCCGCGAGCTCGAGCGCCTAGGCGCGAAGGTGCTGATGAACGAGCACGTCGTCCTCGATCACGACGGCGCGGCGCTGACGGTCGCGGGCGTCACGGACTGGTCCGCGCACCATTTCGATCCCTCGCAGAAGAGCGATCCCCGCGCGGCGGCGAAAGGCGCGCCTCGCCACGCGCCGAAGGTGCTGCTCGCCCATCAACCGCGCTCTGCGCCTTTCGCGGAAGCCGCTGGCTACCAGCTGCAGCTCTCCGGGCACACGCACGGCGGCCAGTTCTGGCCGTGGAATTTTCTGGTGCGCCTGCAGCAGCCGTTCATCGCGGGACTCCATCGCCTCGGCCGCATGTGGGTCTACACTAGCCGCGGCACGGGGTATTGGGGACCGCCGATGCGATTCGGGATCCCTTCGGAGATCACGCTCATCCACCTGGTGAGGGAATAGGAGATTCGCTCATGCTCATCGTCAAATGGTTCGTCATCGTGATCGTGCTGCTCGTCGTCGTGGCCCTCGCGGCCGGCCAGCTGGGCTTCCTGCAGGGCACGCCGCCCGCCGATCTGGGCGTGCGCAACGGCAAGCTGAAACCGCCCTCCATGACCGAGAACAGCGTCACGAGCCAGGCCGCGCTCTACCCCGATCACCCGCAACGCAAATACGCGGACATCGCTCCGCTCGCGCTGAAAGGCGACGGTCCGGCCACGCTCGCCAAGATCAAAGCCATCGTGGACGGCATGGAGGGCGCCCAGGTGGTGAAAAGCGAGCCCGGCTACCTCTACGCGCAGTTCACCACCAAGCTGATGAAGTACGTGGACGACGCGGAGTTCTGGTTCGACCCGGCCGCGAACGTGATCCAGGTGCGCTCGGCATCGCGCGTGGGCCGCGGCGACCTGGGCGTCAACCGCAAGCGCATCGAGGCGGTGCGGGCGGCACTGGAGGCGAGGAAGTAAAGGAAGGAAGTAAAGGCCTTCAATCGCGCTGCGCGGCTTCCCACTCCTTTGCGGCCTTCACCAGCGCCTCGAAGGCGCTGCCGCTCTCGAGCAGCGCGCGCTTGAGCCCCGGCTCGAGCGGCTGCTCTATGCCGGCTTCGTCGAGCGGCATCCTGTCCTCGCGCACCGCCTTCATCAGCCGCCCGATTTCGCCCGCGGCGTGCGCCGGGGTATGCATGATCACCAGCCGGCGCATGGGAAAGGGGTTATTGGGCATGTGGCAGTTTTCGCATTGCGCGTCGCGCATCCGCAGCGCCAGGGTCCGGTACGTGAAGTCGAGCTTGGGCAAGTAGGGATTGTCCTGCCGGAACAGGCCGTCGAAGAGCGTGACTCGCGGCTGGATGCGGCCCTCCTTGTCCATCCACATCCAGTTGCCGTCGAACTTGGGGCTCAAGGGTTTCGAGGCGACGACCGCGCTGCCCTCGCCGCGCTCGGTGAACTGCCCGATGACGATCCTCGCCGTCTTGGGATCGACCCACAGCAGAATGCAGTTCGTCGCCTGGTACACGCCCCATTTCGCCTCGTCGTGCCAGAACGGATAGGGAAACTGCCCGGGAGGCAGGCGGTTGCGGAATGCGGACTGCAGCCGGATCAGGTACAGCCGCTCGCGCTGCACGTATTCGACCCTGTGCTCGCCTGAGAACATGAAGAGCGACAGATACAAGCCGGCGAACACGTCGGGCGCGAACTGCGTGAGATTGGTGTCCTTGAGCGTTGCGGCCGCATCCTGATTGCGCCGGCCCCACAGGAGCCGCGGCGCGAGGCTGCGCCGCAGCGCCGAATCGCCGAAGAGACTGTGGCGGCAGCGGTCGAAGGCCGCCTGGTCGGCGGGCGAAACCGGCGGACACACGCGCTGCAGCTCGAGCGCGACCTCGTCGGCCATGCGCTCGATCTCGCCGCCTGCGTCCGGCAGATCTTCGTCGACCGGCGCGGCGGCCGCGATAGACGCGGCCGCGAGCGCGAGCGCGCCGCAGGACGCGAGCAACTTCGACACGGCTAGCGCGTCGGCTTGATGTAGTTCGCGAGCAGGTAGTCGCCGAGCTTGCGCCCCATCGCGTCGCCCACGTCCAGGGAATTCCTGAAGTGGATGCCGCCCCAGACGCGCACTTCCTTGTGCTCTTCCGCCATCTGCGCGAGGCTGTCGAAGCGGCGCTGCAGGCGCGCGTCGCCTGCGTCGGTGATGGTGAAGCCCTCGGGACTGGCGCCGAAGACCGATTCCAGAATGCGTCTCGCGGTGCCCGAGTTGATCCCCGCCTGTGACGGGTATTCCGGGTGCATCGGCGTGGCGTTGAGCGGGAGCCAGCCGGCGTCGCGCTCGGTGGCGTCGTTGCCGTCCTGGTCGCCGTTGCGGATCGCGGTGAGCGGCCGCCAGAACTGGTAGGTGAACTTGGCGTCCCAATCGAGGATGTAGCAGTTGGCGATCCCCATCGAGAGCAGCGCGAACAGGCGCGCGCTGTCGGCCAGCGCGAGCTGCTTGCGGGCCGAGATCTGCCCGGCGGTCTGATACCACGCGACGAAAAGATTGCCTTGCGTCCAGAATCGCACCGCGTCGGACTGCGCGTCGCTGCGCTTCACGCTCTTCAGAGCGCCGAATTCCTTGGTCTCGTTGTAGTCGCGCGTGTAGAGCGCGCTCGAGAGCTTCGGCGGCGGAGCCGGGCGGAACTGGTTCGCCGCCTTCATCCCCCACGGCTTGGCCGTCGCATACTGCGAGAAGGCCGGCGGCGTCGTCGGCACCCAGGCACCGGGCCGCGTCAGGGGACGGTAGGTGTCGGGGGCGTTGGTCGCGTCGTTCTGGCGGTCGGCGAAGACCGCGCCCGCGACTTTCTCGCCGAGGGCGATCCCGGCCGAGCGCGCCGGGCCGTCGGGCACGGCCTCCAGCATGGCTGCATACGTCGTTTCGATGCGCGCCTTCTGCCCCGGATATTGGCGCATCAGGATCTCGCGCGCGGCCGCCGCCGCGGCCGCCTCCGCCGAGGCGCTCGGATCGGGCGCGATGTCGGGCGTGAAGCGGGTGTAGCGGTCCTGCACGACGTTGATCGAATCAGACATGGAAACGTGCATCATCGCCAGCGTCCGCGTGAACGGGTTGCCGACGACGTTTACCGCCTTCATGACGTCGATCGCGGTTTGAGTCCAGTCGGTAATGACGTCGGCGCGGACGAGCGTACTACCTGAGAGCAGCGTCACACCGACGATCGCAGCAATTCCACTGCGTCGAAGCAATTTCATAGTGATCCCCCTTCCCATGGGTGCGGGACGCACCCATCCCTCGGCCATTGTGCGCTGTTTCTCGATAGAATGCCAAACGAGCCGCCGCGCACGACCATGAGGGAGGGGCGCATGCGTAGTCAGAGCAAGTTCGTCGTAGTTTTCGTCGCCGTCGCCGCAGCCGCAAGCGCCGCCGTGCGCTCGCAGGAAGGTGAGGGAGCGGCAGGAACGGCAAGAACCCCTTCCGCGTCTCCGGATGCCCGGAAATTCCTCGCGCCGCCCAACCAGGTCGTCGCGATCCGCGCCGCGCGGATGTTCGACGCGCGGTCGGGCAGGATGCTCGCCAACCCGGTGATCGTCGTCAGGGGCGAGCGCATCGCGGAGGCCGGCGCGGGCGTGCAGGTTCCGGCGGGCGCGACCGTGACCGACCTCGGCTCGGCGACCGTGCTCCCGGGCATGATCGACGGGCATGTCCACCTGAATCTCAACGCGCCCAACCCGCCCGCCAAGCGCGCGCTGATCGCGCTCGCGAACGCGCAGGTCGATCTCGAAGCCGGCTTCACCACGGTTCTCGACATGGATTCGCGCGGCGGATTCAACACCGTCGAGATCCGCGACGCGATCAATTCCGGCCAGTTCCTGGGCCCGAGGATGCAGGTCGTCGGTCAGTCGATCAACCAGAGGGCCACCAACTACTACGCGGACACGCAGTCGCTGCGCTACTACGAGGGATTCACCGAAAACAAGAACACCAATTCCCCGTGGCTCGCCCGCGCCGCGGTGCGCGAGGCGAAGCTGCACGGCGTCGACTGGATCAAGATCTACACGACCCAGGATTTCGTCGGCCCGGTTCACATGTGGCGGCCGGACGCGACGCTCGTCAACAGCCCGTCGTTGACGCTGGAAGAAGTCGAGGCGATCGTCGACGAGGCCCACCGGCTCGGGTTGAAGGTGGCCTGCCACACCTACGGCGGAGAAGGCATGAGGAGTTGCCTCTCCGCGGGAGTCGACTCGCCCAACCATCTGCTCGAGCTCGACGACGCCGGGGTCAAGGTCCTTCTGCAGAAGAAGCTCTACTTCGTCCCGACCATCGACGACCTGATCTCGCTCGAGAAGGCCGACCTGCGCGAAACCGGCGGAAGGAACTCGCGCCTCAAGCTCATGGAGCAGGCTTTCAAGCGCGCGCTCGCCGCCGGTGTCACCATCGTGTTCGGAAGCGGCGCCACATCCGCGACCATCCCCCACGGCAGGCAGGCCGACCAGTTCCGATACTTCGTGAAATGGGGCATGACCCCGGCGCAGGCCTTGCAGACGGCGTTTCTTCCGGCCGCGCGCATGCTGAACTACGGCTGGGAAAACCACATAGGGTCGATCGAAAAAGGCAAGTTCGCGGACATCATCGCCGTCTCCGGAAACCCGCTCGAGGACGTCGCCGAAATGGAGCGCGTCAGGTTCGTGATGAAAGGCGGCCTGGTCGTGCGCAACGAGCTGAGCGCTCGCTAGGGAGAACGCGTTTGGCGTAGAATCGCCGTCCCACCCTAGTTCAACCAGGAACCATTCCAAACGGAGGTCAAATGAGCTTTTCGAGAATTTCGGCGGCAGGTATTTTCGTCCCGGCGGTCCTGGCGGGAGCCGGCATGTCTGCGGTGCACGCCCAGCAGGCAGACATGACGTTCTTCGTAACCAGCGTCGGCAAGGGCAACGGCGCCGATCTCGGCGGCCTCGAAGGCGCCGATGCGCATTGCAACGCGCTCGCCAAAGCCGCGGGCTCCAAGCACACGAACTGGCGCGCCTACCTGAGCACGACATTGCCGGGAGGCGACCAAGGCGTAGACGCGCGCTCGCGCATCGGGAAAGGCCCGTGGCGCAACGCCAAGGGCGTGGTGGTGGCGAAGAGCGTGAGCGACCTGCACTCCGAGCACAACAATATCAACAAGCAAACCGCCTTGACCGAGAAGGGCGAGATGGTCAAGGGCCGCGGCGATACGCCGAACGAGCACGACATCCTGACGGGCTCGGATCCGGACGGGCGCTTCTCGACCGCGGGCGGCGATACCACCTGCGGCAACTGGACCAAGAGCGGCGAAGGCTCGGCGATCGTCGGCCACCAGGACTTGCAGGGGTTGAAGGACACGCGCCACATGAAGTCCTGGAATTCCTCGCACGGCTCGCGCGGCTGCAGCCAGGACCAGCTGAAAGCCTCCGGCGGCGCGGGACTGCTCTACTGCTTCGTCGCGAACTGACCGCCAATTCCACGCAGCCGAAGCTTCGAAGCCCGGGCGCAGCCTCCCGCGCTGCGTCTGAGGTTTGCGTTTGCTTGCTCGCTGCCGGCCCGTTGCGGACCCTCGCGGTAGCTCACAATGCCGGTAAGGAAGATCCTCATCGCCGATGATTCGTCCACCGCCCGCCACGTTCTCTTCCAGATGCTGGCGAGGCACGGTTACCGGTGCGTATTGGCGGAGACCGCCAAGGAAGCCATGGACAAGGCGAAATCCGAGAAGCCGGACCTCATCCTGATGGACGTGGTGATGCCCGACATGAGCGGCTTCGAGGTCACGCGCATGATCACGCGCGACGAGGCGACCAAGCACATTCCGATAATTCTTTGCACCAGCAAGAGCCACGAGACCGACCGGCTGTGGGGCCTGCGCCAGGGTGCGACGAACTACGTGGTGAAGCCGGTCGACGAGAGCGATCTCCTCGCCAAGATCGCGGCGCTGGGCTGAATCTGCGATCGGCGGAACGCCCGATACCGTTGTCAGTGTTGCCCGCGGCCGTTGCCGCGCATGACGCGTGATCTAGCGGCTGTGCCCTTCGCCGGGAGCTCTCGGCGCGGAAGGCCCAGGGCGGTTTGCAGCCTGTCCGCGGCCGGCACCGAACTGCGGCGCCGGGTTCTGCATGCGAGGAACGTTGCCCGGCCCCGCGTGGACCTGCGGGGCCGCGGCGACGGGCGGGCGGGTCACGGGGGCACGGATTTCGGGACGCGCCGCGGCGCCGGGATTGGCGGAGCTCCGCCCGTCGGGACGGCCGTCCCTGCGCGGATACGGGCGTTCGATGCCCTGCATCTGCGGACGAGGATTGGCGCTGTGCACTTCCGGCCGGTTCAGCGAGCTGTTGCGCGTTGCCGGGGCCGGATCCTGCCACCGGAAATCGCGCCGCTGGCCGGCCTGGGTGCTGGCGCCGAAACGCTGCTGCAGCGACGCGATGTGATACGGCACGCCCCGACGATGCCCGGGATCGTGCTGCCAGATGACCGGCTGCCCGGTTCTCACGAGCCCCGGCCGGTTGACGACACCCGAGCGATTCACGAAGACGTTGGTGACATTCACGACGGTGACGTGGCGCGCCCGCCAGTCGCAGGAGCTGAAGAAAAATCCCGCGCCCACGATGATGCCGGGACCCCAGGAGAATCCCGCCGCGTACCCCGGATACGCGTAGTAGCCGGGCCAGGGTGCCCAATACGCGGGCGGATACGCCGGCCACCACCACGGTCCGTACGCCACGCGCGGATCGTAATACGGCACGTAGACGACTTGCGGCGCGGCCGGCTCGATGGCGATGGCGTCGCCCTGCTGGACCACGTACGCCTGCTCAGTCGATCTCAGATTGCCCGCGTCATACGCCTTCTGCCGCAGGCTCTGAACCGTTTCCATCACCTGCGGCTCCTGGGCGATGAAAACATCGCCGAGCCGTGAGGTCCACTCGAGCTGCTGGTCCATCATCGCAAGCACCTGCGGGAACGCCGCGAGCGACTTGACGCTCGCGTCCCAATCCCTTTGCTCGACCGCGTTGACCGCCTCCTCTCCCTTCAGGCCGGGATTCGCCCTGGACCAGCGCGCCGCCTCCACCACCTCGAGCGGATAAGTGGAAGCCATGAGGATCTGCGACAGCAGCGAATCGGGGTAGAGTGCGATCGGAGCGAGCATCTGATCGAGCTCCTGCTGCGTGGCCGCGGCCTTGCGCGGCGCGGGCGGGGTCTGCGCAAAGACGACCGACGCCGAAACGAGCAGAACGAGCAGCGGCTTCAATGCATGTCTTAAGAACGTTTTCATGGACACCTCCTGTCACAATCGAAGGTAGGCATCTGGTTACGTCTCATGAGTACAGGAACGTACAGGTTGCGCTTGCGGTTGAATCCCATCAAGCCACTCGATGATTCTTATTGTAAGAATTTGTGTCCGAATGCCGGCCTCCTCGTACCGTCACGGTTCGGGCCGGAAGCTGATATCGCCGTATTGCGCGCGCGCCTTCTCCCGCGTGTTGCTCGCGTCGGTCATCACGCCCACCGCGACGATGTCCCAGGGTTCCTCGCCGAAGGCGAGCCGATAGTCCTCGCGGACGTTGCGCCGGAGCTCGCGCCACTCGCCGAAGCCGCCGCTTTCGACGACGATCGTCTGGATCTTGCCGGTGGAGATGCTCGGGGTGACCGTGCCCACCGGCGCGTCGCTCGCCCAGCTGTACATGATGATCGCGTACGGCATCCTCTCGCCGGTCAGCGCGTGGTAGAGCCTTAGCGTAAAACGCTCGCCGAGGTCGAGCCGCGTGACGTCGCCGTGAAAGGCGACGATCACGCGCGCCGGCGAGTCGTCGCGCGCGGGGACCCGGGGGTCGAGGTCGGCCGGAGTCTGCAGGACGCGCCAGCGCCACTCGATCACCGGATAGCGCGCCGGATCGATGTGGATGCGCCGGTAGAACCCCGAGGCCGAGGCGTCTGCGCGCCCTTCGAGCACTACGCCCGGGCCGCCGTCGACTAGGGCGTAGTCGCTTTTCCTCGCAAAAGGCGAAACGATGAAGCGGCCCCAGCCGGGCGGCACCTCGCCGGCGCGGCCCGCCGAGAACCGCGCCGCCTCGACCGACTGACCGCCCTCGATCGGGAGCTCGGCGACGATCGCGGTCGAGGCGAGCAGCTCGTCGACCGGGACGCCGGCGCAACCGGCGAGCGCCGCGCCGAGAGCGAGCGCGGCCGCGCGGGACGGGTTCATGCACGCAGTAAATCACCCGGACCTCGACTTGACAATAGCCTGACCAGGTAGAACGCGGCGACAAGTAGACAGACTCGGAGTAGGTTAACGGCAAATCAGCCTCGACGATGGAAGCTCCTGTGCGCCCCTGGTCGCAGCACCTCGCGAATCTCGCGCGCGCCGCGTTCTGGCTGCTGCTCGCGCTCGTTCTCCTGCTGCAGCTCGTCGGCTCGCGCGGGATCGACCGGCAGCGCTCAGCCGCGCTCGGGCAGTTCGAGCGGGAGCGCAGTTCCCGGGTGATCGCGATGATCCACCGCCAGGAAGGCGCGAGCCTGCTGGGCGTCCCCGTCGTGGGCAGCATCAGCATCGACGATTCCGAGGCCGTGCTGCGCGCTATCCGCTTGACGCCCCCGGAGCAGCCGATCGACGTCATCCTACACACGCCGGGCGGACTGGTGCTTGCCGCCGAGCAGATCGCCAAGGCCCTGGTCGAGCGAAAGGGAAAAGTCACCGTGTTCGTGCCGCACTACGCGATGAGCGGCGGCACCCTGATCGCGCTCGCCGCGGACGAGATCGTGATGGATGCCAACGCGGTGCTCGGACCGGTCGACCCGCAGATCGGCGACATGCCCGCGGCCTCCATCGTCAAGGCGGTGGGGATCAAGGGGCCGCGAAACGTTTCGGACGAGATGCTCGTCCTCGCCGACATCGCGCAGAAAGCGCGCGTGCAGGTGGCGAACTTCGTCGTCCAGGTCCTGCTGAAGCACATGCCCGAGAAACAGGCGCTTCAGGTCGCCACCGTGCTTTCCGAAGGCCGCTGGACCCACGATTTCCCGATCACCGTGGAGGCCGCTCGCTTGCTCGGGCTCAAGGTCTCGACCGAGATGCCGCGCACCGTGTACGACGTGATGGATCTCTATCCGCAGGGCGGCGGCATCAAGCCCTCGGTCTGGTACGTACCGATGCGCCGGATTCCGCCGCAGGGCGGCTCGACGGCGCAGCCGTCACCAGACACCCGTACCGAAGGAGGCAGCGCGGCGCGCTAGGACCGCTGCCCGGCCTCACTGCGCCGGCTTGAAGCTGATATCGCCGTACTGCGCGCGGGTCTTTGCGCGCGTGTCGTCGGCGTCGGTCATCACCCCGACGGCGACGATGTCCGAGGGTTCCTCGCCGAAGGCCTGTCGGTAGTCTTCGAGCACGTTGCGCCGGAATTCACTCCATTCACGCGCGCGGCTGTCGCCACTTTCCACGACGATCATCTGGATCTTCTCGGTGTAGACGCTGGAGGCGATGCTGCCGACCGGCGCGTCGCTCGCCCAGACGTACATGAGCATCGCGTACGGCAGCATCTCGCCGGTGAGGGCCTTGTAGAGCCTCAGCGTGTTGCGCTCGCCGATGTCGAGCCGCTTCGCATCGCCGTGGAAGCAGATGACCAGGCGCGCCGGCGAGTCGTCGCGCGAGGGAACGCGGGGATCGGCGCCGGCGAGCGGCTCGAGAACCCGCCAGCGCCACTCGACCACCGGATGGCGCCTCGGATCGATATGGATGCGCCGGTAGAACCCCGAGGCCGAGCCGTCCGCGCGCGCCTCGAGCACCGGGTGCGGGTTGCCCTCGACGAGGCGATACTCGCTGCGCGAAGCGAAGGGCGAAACGACGAACGGGCTCCAGCCGCCGGGCGGCGTCTCGCCGGGGCGGCCGGCGGAGAACCGCGCCGCTTCGACCAGCGCGCCGCTCTCGCGCGGGAGCTCGGCGACGATCGCTGTCGAGGCGAGCAGGTCGTCGACCGGGGCGCTGGCGCAGGCGCAGAGCGCCGCGCCGCAAGCGAGCGCCGCCGCAGTGCGGAGAAATTGTTCCGGAAGGGGCATTTTTCGGGTTTGGGGAGGAAGTGTACTATCGGAACCCGGGAACTGGGAATCCGGAACCGGAATCTGAAAGACTGACGGGAAACAGGAGAGTTCAATGAGCGCCAACAGCGGTCCCGGTTGGAAGAAGTATCCGAAGCACCGCATCACCATCAAGCCGGCGGGCGTGCGCGTGCAAATCGAGTTCGAGGGCGAGCTCATCGCCGACACGAGGGACGCGATCCGTCTCGAGGAAACCCATGTCGGCCACGTGGTGGCGCCCGTCGTCTACTACATCCCGCGCAAGGACGTGAAGATGGAGCGGCTCGTGCGCACGAGCCACGAGACTTCCTGTCCGTTCAAGGGCGAGGCGTCGTACTACTCGCTGAAGGACGGTCCGGAGAACGCCGTCTGGAGCTACGAGCAGCCGTACGACGAGATGCTCGCGATCAAGGAACTGCTCGCCTTCTACCCGGACAAGGTCGATACGATCGTCGCAGAGACAAAGTAAATCCCCGCCATGAAGGTCAGACTCAAGCGGCGCGTCGCGATGCTCACTCTCGCGCTGCTCGCCTTCGCCCAGGCGAGCGTGGCGTTCTCCGGCTGCTCAATGGATCGCGGCACGATGAGTCCGGCCATGGCGGCCGACAAGGGCGAGTCTGGCGCCGATTGCGAGACCCCCATGACGGAAACGTCGCCGCAGAACGTCAATCTCTGTGCCCTGCACTGCACCTGGGATCTCCAGGTCGCGGGCGTTGCCGTCGCGCTGCTCCGGTCCCCGGCTGATCTGCCGATTCTTACCGTCGCCGCGCCGCACGCGGTGCCCGCGCCTCGAACCGGACTTCACGCGCCGCCCTTGGGCGCACCACCGCACCGCATCCTCCTGCACTCCTTCCTGATCTGAGCTCCCGGCCGCCGTTCAGGCGGCTTCGCGTTTGTTTTCGAGGCGCGGCCGCCGGCCACCCGATGAATACATTCGGAGAATAGGATGCAGGTATTTCGAAAGATTTTTTGTGGCACCGCTCTGCTCGCTTGGCTCGTCGGGCTCGCGCACGGAGCGGGCGATCCAGCGCGCGGATCGCGGGTATTCGGGCAATGCGCAGCCTGCCACTCGGTGGCGCCCGGGGAGCACTTGACGGGCCCTAGCCTCGCCAAGGTCTGGAACCAAAAGGCGGCGAGCGCCGGAGGGTTTTCGCGATATTCGGAAGCGCTGAAACGCGCCGACGTGCTGTGGACCGAAGCGACGCTCGATGCGTGGCTCGTCAAACCGGAAAAGTTCCTCCCCGGCACTGGCATGACGTTTCCCGGGCTCAAGGAAGCCAAGGACCGGCAGGACGTGATCGCGTACCTGAGGGCGGTTTCCGAAGGCAAGGCTCCTCAGGGGCGGCAGGGCGGGCGCGGAATGGCCAGAATGTCTCGCGAGAAGCTCGATCTGCGCAAGGCGCCTGCCGAAGGACAAGTCACTTCCATCACCCAATGCGGCGACACCTACACGGTCGCCACAGCGGACGGCAAGACCCAGAAGATCTGGGAGTTCAACCTGCGGTTCAAGACCGACTCGAGCAAGCTCGGGCCGCTTCCCGGAAAGCCGGTCGCAGTCGGCGCCGGCATGCAAGGCGACCGCGCCTCGGTGGTCTTCGCATCGCCAAAGGAAATCAGTGAATTCGTCAAGCAGTCTTGCCCGTGACCTGGCAGCGCTCGGGCGAATTGACACGTAACGAGGAGAAACGATGAGAGCGATGCATTGGATCTTTATCGGCCTGGCAGCTGCGATCGCGACGCAGGCTGCGGCGCAAGTCACGCTCATGCACGTTCACGGCCTGGCTTACAGCCCGGACGGGAGGCGCCTGATGATTCCGAGCCATCACGGTCTCGTGGTATACGAGAACGGCAAATGGTTCAAGGCGCCCGGATCGCAGCACGACTACATGGGCTTCTCGGCGAGCGGAAAAACCCTCTACAGCAGCGGCCATCCCGCGCCCGGCTCGGGGCTCGTCAATCCATTCGGGCTCCTGCGCAGCCGCGACGGCGGCAAGACTTGGGAAAAGCTCGGTCTCGAAGGCGAAAGCGATTTTCACCTTCTCGCCACGAGCTGGAGCACGAACGCGGTATACGTATGGAATCCGGCGCCCAGCTCGCGCATGAAGCGACCCGGGCTGCATTACACGCTGAACGACGGCTTGGTGTGGAAACCGGCGCGCGCCTCAGGGCTCGAAGGCGATCTTCGTGCGCTCGCGGTCCATCCCGGCGATGCCGCAATCGTCGCCGTGGCGACCTCGAGCGGCGTGTTTCTCTCGCGCGATTCGGGCGAGCGCTTCGTCCGGCTTGCAGGCGGCGCCGAAGGTCTTTCCGTGCACTTCGACCTCGACGGCAAGAGTCTCTGGTACGGAACGTTCGACGGCCGGGCGCGGCTAGCGCGCGCTCCGCTCGACGGCGGGACGGGCGCATCGGTCGATTTGCCGGTCCTCGGGCAGGACGCCGTCGCCTATATCGCGCAGAATCCGGCCGCGCGGTCCGAATACGCGATCGCGACCTTCGCACGAAGCGTCTATCTGTCCAAGGACGGCGCACGCACTTGGAAGAAGATTGCCGAGCGCGGCAGAGCCGAATGACGAGGTCTGAGAACGCGGAGAGATGACTGCCTACGCGGTGGTCATCACCACCGGCGCATGGTCGCTCGTTCCGACGTCGGCGAGAACGGCGCAGCTCGCCGCGCGCTCCGCGATCGCTGGTGAAGCGAGGATGTAATCGAGGCGCCAGCCGATGTTGCGCTGGCGCAGGTTGCGCCACGGCGCCCACCAGGTGAAGAGGTCCGGATTGTCGGGGTCGAGCGCGCGACCGACGTCGACCAGGTGCTGGGCTAGGAGCTTGTCGAGCAGCTCGCGCTCATCCTCCCGCTGCCCGATGACGCCGGGCTTGCGCTCGCTCGGATGCACGTCGAGGTCGGTACGGGTGATGTTCATGTCGCCGCAGAGAACGAGCTCGCGCCCGTCGCGGTGCAGGTCTTTCGCCCACGCCGCGAGCTTGATCATGAAGCCGAGCTTCGCCTCGTAGTCTTTGCCGCCGTTGGGCACGTACACCGAGGCGAGGACGAGGCGGCCGATTTCGGCCTGCACGATCCGCGACTCCATGTCGAATTCGGGGTGGCCGAACGCGGGCTCGGCGTCGAACAGGCCCTTGCGGATGTGAAGCGACACGCCGGAGTAGGCGCGGTACCCGTGCCAGTACGCGTGGTAGTCCTCGAGCTTCACCTGCTCCGGAATCTGCGAAGGCTCAGCCTTCAGCTCCTGCAGGCACACGACGTCCGGCCGGTCGCGCTCCATCCACTCGCGAAGCTGCGCCTGGCGCGCGCGGACGCCGTTGACGTTCCAGGTGGCGATTTTCATTCTCGATGCGTGCCAAAAGAGATACCTCGGTATCTTACTTTACGACGCGGAATTTATGCGATGCCAGCGCGCGATCGAGAAGGAGCCTCTTCTCGCGCGCGTTGCGCGTGAGCGAGGCCGCGCGCTCGAACTCGGCGCGCGCCTCGTCGAGACGGCCGAGCTTCACGAGGAGGTCGCCGCGCACCGCGGGCAGGAGGTGGTAGTGCCCGAGAGCCGGCTCGGAGGCGAGCGCATCGACGAGTGCCAGCCCTTCCGCCGGACCGAACGCCATGGCGACCGCGACCGCGCGATTCAGCTCCACGACGGGCGACGGCGCGATCTGCGCTAGCGCGTCGTAAAGCGCCGCGATTCGCGTCCAGTCGGTCTCCCGCGCAGTGCGCGAGCGCGCGTGGCAGGCGGCAATCGCGGCCTGGAGCGCGTAGGGTCCCAGCGTCCCGCCGAGCTGCTCGGCGCGCGCCAGAGCCGCGAGACCGCGGCGCACGAGCAGATGATCCCAGCGCGAGCGGTCCTGATCGAGGAGCAGGATCGGGTCTCCCGAAGGGCCGATGCGCGCGGCCGCCCGCGACGCCTGGATCTCCATCAACGCGACCAAGCCGTGGACCTCGGGCTCTTTCGGGACGAGCTCCGCGAGGATGCGGCCCAGACGCAGCGCCTCCTCGCACAGCGCGGGCCGCATCCAGTCCTCGCCCGCGGTCGCCGAGTAGCCTTCGTTGAAGACGAGGTAGACGACCTCGAGCACCGATACAAGGCGCGCGGCGAGCTCGTCCTTGCGCGGCACTTCGAAGGGGACGCGCGTCTCGGCGAGCGTGCGCTTCGCGCGCACGATGCGCTGGGCGATGGTCGGCTCCGGGACGAGGAAGGCGCGCGCGATCTCGTCGGTCGTCAGGCCGCAGAGCAGACGCAGCGTGAGCGCGGCGCGCGCTTCGGTCGAGAGCACCGGGTGGCAGGCGACGAAGACGAGGCGCAACAGATCGTCGCCGATGTCGTCGTCCACGCGCTCGATCAGGGCGGCTTCGCGATCGGCCGCCGCGATCTCCTGCTCCAGCTCCATCTCGCCGGCGAGCTCCTCGTGCTTGCGCTCGAGGAGCTTGTTGCGCCGGAAGTGATCGAGCGCGCGGTTCTTCGCGGTCGCCATGAGCCAGGCGCCCGGGTTGTCCGGAACGCCGGTCCCGGGCCAGGTCTCGAGTGCGGCGAGGAGAGCGTCCTGCGCGAGCTCCTCGGCGAGGCCGACATCGCGCACCATGCGCGCCAAGCCGGCTATGACCTTGGCCGACTCGATCTTCCAGACCGCTTCGATCGCGCTGTGCGTGGCGGATGCGGTCACGGCGAGCGATCGTTCGCGCCGCGGCTAGCGCTTCTTCGATTTCCTCCAGCTGGCTCAGGCGTCGACCATGACCTTGAATCCTCCCCAGAACATGCGCTTGCCGTCAAAAGGCATCGTCTTCGGGTCCATCATCTTCGCCAGGCGCTTGTCCTTCATGACCTTGGCCATGACGCGGTCGCGATGCGTGCGCGACTTGTACACGACGTACGCGAACACCACCATCTCTCCGGATTTCAGCTTGACGCTCTGCGGGAACGACGTGCGCTTGCCCGGCTTGACGTCGTCGGCCGCGCACTCGTAGTACTCGAGGGCGCCGTGCTCGCGCCAGATTTTTCCAGAAAGCCGCGCAAGGCTGCGATACGCCGCCAGCTTCCTCTTCGGTACCGGTACCACTACTGCATCGACGTAGTTCATTGGGTCCTCCTTGGCTGGTTGTCGAAGCCTACTTCAAGTCGATCTTCTTCATCCTGAGTCAGGCTGCGGCCGGAGAAGCTGCTCTGGCCGCTTTGGGAAAGGGCGGGAACGCGAGCGCGATCGCCACGGCGCCGAGGCCGATCGCGGCGGAGCCGACGTACATCCAGGTGTACCGGCCGAAGGTGTCGAAGATCCAGCCGCCGATGGCCGGCCCGAGCGCCATCCCGAGGCTCGACACCATGGCGGCGGCGCCGAACACCGCGCCGAGGATGCGCTGCCCGAAGTACTCGCGCGCGAGGACCGCGTAAAGCGGCATCACGCCGCCGTAGGCGAAGCCGAATGTCGCGGCGACGGCGTAGAACTCGCCGAGCCGCGAGGCGAAGACGAACATGAACGCGGCGATCGCCTGGATCGCGAGGCCGGCGATGAGCACGCGCTTCACGCCGAGGCGATCCGCGAGCACGCCCAGCGCCAGGCGGCCGCCGAGCCCTGCGAGGCCCTCGACGCTGTAGATCGTGACGGCGGCGAGCGGCGCGAGGCCGCAGGTCATTGCGTAGGTGACGGTGTGGAAGATCGGGCCGGCGTGCGCCGCGCAGCAGGCGAAGAAGGTCAGCGCGAGGACGACGAACGGCCCCGAGAAGAACGCGTCGCGCAGGCTAGTCCGCGGTCCTTCGGCCGCGCCCGACCCGGCCGCCGCCGCGGCCGGCGGCCGGCGCACGAAGAGCGCCGCCGGAACGAGAGTCGCCCACACGAGCACCGCGATGACGAGTTGCGCGGCCCGCCAGTCCATCTGCGTGATGAGCCATGCCGCGAACGGCGACATGGTCATCGGCGCTACGCCGACGCCGACCGAGACCAGCGACACCGCGAGGCCGCGGTGCTCACTGATCCAGCCCATGACGGCGGCGATCATCGGCGAGAAGAAGCTGCCGACGGCGATGCCTACCAGCAGGCCGAAGGTGAGCTGGAACTGGAGCGCGGTCTGCGCATGGCTCGCTAGGAAGAGGCCTGAGCCGAGGAGCACCGCGCCCGCGAGCACCACGGGTCGCGGGCCGATGCGGTCGCTCAACGCGCCCCAGCCGAAGCCGGCCGCGCCCATCGCGAGGAAGTTGAGCGTCATTGCGGTCGACACGGCCGTCGTCGACCAGCCGGTCGACTCGGTGATCGGCCGCAGGAACACCGCGAGCGAGAACATCGCGCCGATGGCGATGCAGGTCATGAAGGCGCCGAGCGCCACCATCACCCATCCGTAACGTGGCTCTTTCATGACGTCTTCTCCGCCGCGGCCTTCAGCGCCGCGATATCGATCTTCTTCATCTTGAGCATCGCTTCCATGACGCGCTTCGCCTTCTTGGCGTCGGGGCTGGCGAGCAGCTGGCCGAGGATGGCGGGATTCACCTGCCACGACAGGCCGTACTTGTCCTTGAGCCAGCCGCACATCGATTCCTGGCCGCCCTGCGAGAGCTTCGTCCAGTAGTGGTCGACTTCCTTCTGGTCCTTGCAGTCTACCGACAGCGAGATCGCTTCGGTGAACTTGAACTGCGGGCCGCCGTTCAGCGCGATCATGCGTTGCCCGTCGAGCTCGAACTCCACCGTCATCACGCTGCCCTTGGGCCCTGGCCCGGCCTCGCCGTAGCGGGCCGTCTTCAGGATCTTCGAGTTGGGGAAGACGGAGGCGTAGAACTTCGCCGCCTCCTCGGCCTGGGTGTCGAACCAGAGGAACGGGGTGATCTTTTGCATGGCTCTTGCTCCATCCTGTCTAACGGGGCTGGTTCTCACTAACAGTCTTCAGATTGGCAAGACCGGCCTCGAAGTCCTTGCCGACCATGCTGTCCATGTTGACGAATACGGTGATGAGCTTCGAAATATAGAGCATGGGGCCCTGCATGACCCAGGTGACGTTGGTGGAGTCGCCCTGGGGTTCGAGCGTGAATTCGACGATGTTGTGTGTTTCGAACGGCTTCACGAAATCCAGCTTGATCGCGACCTTGGAAGGCGACACCGACTCCGCGATCTCCATGCGCCCTTGGCCGACGTCCCTGTTGCCTTCCCACGCGTACACGGCGCCCTTGCCGCTGGTCACGGCGCTGAAAGTCCTTTTCATCGCGGGGTCTTTCTTCCCCCAGGGCGACCAGGATTCCCAGCGCATGAAATCGTTGAGCACGGCAAAGATCCTCTCCGGCGGCGCCTTGATGCTCGTCGCGCGCTGGATCCGGAACGTGTCGGGCTTGGTCGCGGCATAGATGAGAAGAGCGGCGAGCAGAGCGACGACTGCAATGGCTATCCTCTTGATCATTTGTTTCTCCGTTGGGGTCGGACGCTCGCCGTCCCGCCGTTGACCATGCGCGGCGTGCCGAAGCGCTCGACCAGCATACCAAAGGCTTCGACCCAGAAGGTCGTCTGCAGAGGCATCGTCACCTTGCCGCCCTTGGCGAAGGCGTCGCTGTTTCCCCTTCCGGAGCGGGCGCCAGCGAGTTCGCCGCGGGCTGCGGCGCGGCGCGAAGCAGCGCGGCGCTCGCCAAGGACGCCGCGGCCGCGAAGACGGCGCCGATGGCGAAGGCGATATGGTACCCGCCGTTGAGCGCGGCGAGCGAATCCGCTCCGAGCGCGAGCAGCCTGTCGGTGCGCGCGGCGGCGAGGCTGGCGAGGACCGCGAGGCCGAGCGCCCCGCCCATCATGAACGCGGTATTGACGACTCCCGAGGCGAGGCCGGATTCGCTTTGGGGCACGTCTCTCATGGCGGCGAGCAGCACGGGGTTCATGGCCATGCCGCAGCCGATGCCGAGCAGCGCCATGCCGGGGAGCACGTGGAGGGCGAAGCTGCCGTCGACCGGCGACAGCGCGAACAGCGCGAGTCCCGCGGCCGTGAGCGCAAGGCCGACCGCGAGCGGCACACGGATGCCGAAGCGCATCACCATTTTGGCTGAGAGGCCGAGCGAAAACGCCGCCATGATGAGGTTGGCCGGAAGGAAGGCGAGGCCCACCTGCATCGCGCTGTAGCCGAGCACGAGCTGGAGGTAAAGCGCCGAAACGAAGAACCACGCGAACATCGCCGCGGACCAGAGGATGCCGACGACGTTCGCCGTCGCGACGCTTCGCAACCGAAACAGGCGCAGCGGCATCAGCGGGTCGCGGACCCACGTTTCGAGCGCGAGGAACAGGGCGAGCAGCCCCGCTGCGGCGCCGAGAAGCGTTAGCGTCTGCGCGGAAGTCCAGCCGACCTCGTTGCCGTTCACGACCGCATAGACCGCGAGCATCAGAGATGCCGTCACCGTCACCGCGCCGCCGACGTCGAGGCGCGCGGTTCCGGCCGGCGCGCGGCTTTCCCGGAGCAGAATCACGGTGAGCGCATAGACGGCGACGCCGATCGGGATGTTGACGAGGAAGACCCAGTGCCAGCTGAGCGCGTCCGTCAATAGGCCGCCGAGCAGCGCGCCGACCGATCCGCCGCCTGCCATGACGAAGCCGTAGATGCCCATCGCCTTCGCGCGTTCGACGGGGTCGGTGAAGAGATTCATGATGAGGGAGAGCACGATCGCCGAGACGACGGCGCCTCCCAGCCCCTGGACAGCCCTCGCCGCCACGAGCAGGCCCTGCGAGCCCGCCAGCCCGCACGCCAGCGACGCCAGGGTGAAGAGCGTGGTGCCGAGCAGGAAAAGCCGGCGTTGCCCATAAAGGTCGCCGAGACGCCCGCCGAGCAGGAGAAACCCGCCATAAGTGAGCATGTACGCGTTCACCACCCAGACGAGCGAAGTCTCGGTGAAGGCGAGGTCTTCGCGGATCGACGGAAGGGCGACGTTCACGATCGTCGTGTCGAGGACTATCATCAGATCGCCGAGGCAGAGAACGATCAGCGCGAGCCAGCGCTTGCGGCTGCTGTCGGACATGGCGGTCAAAGTATTTCTCCTTTCTTCGCAGTTCGCGATTACTTCTTATTCCCGATTTCCATCTCGCGAAAGCGCTCGACCGCCTCGCCCGGAGCGAAGTCCTCGAGCTCGAAGAACTGCCGGACCTCGATTTCGGCCTCCTTGCCGTCGATGGAGGGATTGGGAAAGCGCCTCGCCCACTCCCTCGCCTCTTCGCGCGACTTCACCTGGATGATGGTGTAGCCGGCGATCAGCTCCTTCGCCTCGGCGAAGGGGCCGTCGATCACGGTGCGCTTCGCGCCCGAGTATTTGACTCGCCAGCCCTTCGAGCTCGGCTTCAACCCCGAGGCATCGAGCAGCACTCCCGCTTTCTGCAGCTCCTCGTGGTACTTCTGCATCTCCGACATAAGCTTCTCGGAGGGCATCACGCCGGCTTCCGAGTCCTTCGTGGCCTTGACTATCATCATGAATCGCATGTTGTTCTCCAATCGACGAACGAGGCCCCGTGAAATCGACACACCCCGGGTTCGGCGCCACCCGCTACCTTTTCTTCTTCGCGGCTATCTGCGCGCGCAGGCGCTCCTCCTGCTCCCTCAGCTCGGGCGTGAACTCGGCGCCGAAGTCCTCCGCCTCGAACACCTGGCGGATCTCGATCTCGGAATCCTCCCGCATCGGATTGGGGCAGCGCTTGACCCATTCGATCGCCTCTTGCTTCGACTTCACCTGCCAGATCCAGAAGCCGGCGACCAGCTCCTTGGTCTCGGCGAAGGGCCCGTCGATGACGGTGCGCTTCGCACCCGAGAACCTGACGCGCGCGCCCTTCGAGCTCGGGTGCAGCCCTTCGCCCGCGAGCATCACGCCAGCCTTCACCAGCTCCTCGTTGAACTTCCCCATCGCGGCGAGGAGCTTCTCGTCGGGCATCACCCCGGCTTCGGAGTCCTTGCTGGCTTTGACTATGATCATGAATCGCATGGTCGCGTCTCCTTCAAGGTTGGGAGCCGGGCCTCCGGACGCTTCGGCCGGATGAAAAACCCCGCTCTTAACTGTACGACGAGCGAGGCTTTGAGAAATCGACAGCTTGAACGAACTTTTGTCAGTCGTCGATCGCTTGGTAGGCGGTGGTCGACACCTCCTCCGCCAGGTACTCTTCGAGGCGCGCCAGGGTCTGGTGCATGCCCTCGACGGCCCCGTAGTTCTCGACCACGAAGGCGCGCGCCTTGGCGGACGGGAACACCGAGCGCATGTCGAGGCGCGTCTTGCCGCCCTCCTCCGTCCCGCGGATCTCGCGTTCGCCGACGAGCGCGGCGTTGCTACTTTCTGCGGCCATGCTTCGTCTCCTCGGCGATCAGGTCGGCGAGGCGCTCGAGGGTCTCGCTCCAGCCCTGGTTCTGGCCGAGGCCGGGCACGCCCGGCGGGGTGGTCTGCCGCACGGTGAGCTTCGTGTTGCCGCCCTCGTCGGCGAACGTGACGGTGGTGAGGAGCTCATGGCCGGGGAGATTGTCCAGGATCGCGGTGAAGACGATGCGCTCGTTCCGGACGACCTCGCGGTATACGCCGTGGAAAGGATTGTCCTCGCCGTCGGGCCCGCGCATCACGAAGCGGTAAGCGCCGCCCGGGCGGAAGTCCATCTCGCAGCCGGGCAGCGTGAAGCCTTTCGGGCCCCACCATTTGCGGATGTGCTCCGGCTCCGTCCACAGCTTCCACACGAGCTCGCGCGGCGCGTCGAAGACGCGCGTGAGGATCATCTCTCCTGCATGCTTTCCCTCGACGAAATTCTTCAGCGAAGTACCGACGATTTCGGTCCAGCCTTGCTCGAAATTCTTTCTTGCGAACGCGGGGAGCTTCGGGAAAGTCTCGAGGCCTTCGTGCGTCAGCCTCACCCTCGTCTTCGCCCCTTGCGCGAACAGCTCGAAGGTCACCAGCGAATCCCCCGCGTAGCCTTCGTAGCGCCACGTATACGCCAGCCGCTTGTGCGGAATCGCCTCGGTGACCTTGCAGCGGTGGCAATATCTGAAGCCTTCGTGTTCGACGTCGAACTGGAACTCGAAGCCGACTGCTGGAGCGAATTCACGCAAGTCGAAAGACCATTGCTTGATGTCCTCCTTGTCGGTCAAGGCCTTCCAGACCAGGGAAACCGGGGCGTCGAAAGTGCGTTCGACGACGAGCGGTTCGTCTTTCGTCACGACCTTAGGTTTTGCGGCCATCTTTCCTCTCCTTGCGTTGAATTTCCTGCACCTTGTTCTTGCGCTGCAGTTCCTTGAGGTAGCGGTCCAGCTTGTCGAACCTCTCCTCCCAGTGGCGCCGGTAGACCTCGACCCAGTCGGCGATGTCCTTGAGCGGATTGGCCTGCAGCCGGCAGGGCCGCCACTGCGCCTCGCGGCCGCGCTCGATCAGGCCTGCACGTTCCAGGACTTTGAGATGCTTTGAAACAGCAGGGAGGCTGATATCGAAGGGTTCGGCCAGCTTCAAAACCGAAGTCTGGCCCGAGGCGAGGCGTGCGAGGATCGCGCGCCGCGTGGGATCGGCGAGGGCGGCAAAGGTGGCGCTGAGGCGGTCGGGTTGCATTTAACCTGTAGGTTAAATACGGACGATCCGTTTGTCAAGAGCTTGCGATTTAATTCTTGAGCCGATAACCGGTCCTGAAGATCCACGCCACCACCGCGAGCGACACCGTGAGAAACACGCCGGTCATGGCGAGGCTCAGGCCCACGCTCACGTCGGCGAGCCCGTAGAAGCTCCAGCGGAAGCCGCTGACGAGATAGACCACGGGGTTGAAGAGCGAGACCGTCCGCCAGAAGGGCGGCAGCATGTCGATCGAGTAGAAGCTGCCGCCGAGAAAGGTGAGCGGCGTGATGATGAGGAGCGGTATGGCCTGGAGCTTCTCGAAACCATCCGCCCAGATGCCGATGATGAAGCCGATCAAGCTGAAGGTGACCGAGGTCAGGACGAGGAAGAGGATCATCCAGACGGGATGCTCGATCCTGAGCGGCACCAGCAGCGCCGCCGTCGCGAGGATGATGAGGCCGAGGACGACCGACTTGGTCGCGGCCGCCCCCACGTAGCTCAGCACGATCTCGAAATAGGAGACCGGGGCCGACAGCAGCTCGTAGATCGTCCCGACGAACTTGGGAAAGTAGATGCCGAAGGACGCATTGGAGATGCTCTGCGTCAGCAGTGACAGCATGACGAGCCCCGGCACGATGAAGGCGCCGTAGCTGACCCCCTCGACCTCGGGGATGCGTCCGCCGATCGCCGCACCGAAGACGACGAAGTACAGGGCGGTGGAGATCACCGGCGACACGATGCTCTGCATCAGGGTGCGCCGGGTGCGCGCCATCTCGAACCTGTAGATCGCGCGTATCGCGTAGACGTTGATCGCGCTCATTTTCTATCGCTCACCAGCGTGACGAAGATGTCTTCGAGCGAGCTTTGCGTCGTCTGGAGATCCTTGAAGTGGATACCGGCTGCGGCCAGGTCCCGCAAGAGCGCCGTGATGCCGGCCCGATCGACCTGCTCATCGTAGGTATAGATCAAGTCGGTTCCGCCGCTCTTGAGCTCGAGGCTGTAGGAGGACAGCCCGGTCGGGATGCGCACCAGGGTCTTCTCCAGGTGGAGCGTCAACTGCTTCCTGCCGAGCTTGCGCATCAGCTCCGCTTTTTCCTCCACCAGGATGATCTCGCCCTTGCTGATCACCCCGATGCGGTCGGCCATCTCCTCGGCTTCGTCGATGTAGTGCGTAGTCAGTATGATCGTGACCCCGGAGGCCTGGAGCGAGCGCACGAGCTTCCACATGTCCTGCCGCAGTTCGACGTCGACGCCCGCGGTCGGCTCGTCGAGAAAGAGGATCCGCGGCTCGTGCGACAGCGCCTTGGCGATGAGCAGGCGCCGCTTCATCCCGCCCGAAAGCGTCATGACCTTGCTGTCCTTCCTTGCCCACAAGGACAGGTCCCGCAGCACCTTCTCGATGTGTGCGGGGTCGGCGGGTTTGCCGAAGAGGCCGCGGCTGAAGGACACCGTGTTCCATACGGTCTCGAATGCATCGGTCGTCAGCTCCTGCGGCACCAGGCCGATCATGTACCGCGCGGCGCGGTAGTCTCCGATGATGTCGTGACCACCGACCCGGATCGTCCCTTCGCTCGGATTGACGATCCCGCAGATGATGCCGATCAGCGTCGTCTTCCCCGCGCCGTTCGGGCCGAGCAGCGCGAAGATCTCTCCGCGGCGGATGTCCAGGTTGATGTTCTTGAGAGCCCGCAGGCCGGATGCGTAGGTCTTGGAGAGGTTCGTGACGGAGATAACGGTCTGCATGGAAACGGCGATGGCTGATGGGTTGGAGTTTCGTATCGAAGACGGTTCCCTGTCCAAGGGAGCCGGCCCTGGCCGGCTCCCTCAGCGCCGGCGCCTGGATTGCTTGCCGAACCCGCCTCGGTTCTTGCCGTGTGGATCGCCGCCGGGCCTGGGATTGCCGGGGTTGCTCGGGGCGTTCCGCCGGGCGCCGTGCTCCGGAGCGTCCTGTCGATTGCCCGAAGCGAGCTTGATTTCAAGCTCATTGAGCTCGTCCCATTGAGCGTCGCTACGCTGCCCCTCCGGTATCGCGAGCAGCTCCTGCAGGCGCTGGCGGGGGGAAATCGGTTGGGACCCGTTCATGACCGCATTATCCCATCGTTGCGGAAAACGCCGCGGGGGATAAGCCGGTTCGGGATCGAGTACCACCCCTCAGGCGTCTAGCCCGCCTCAGGCGCAACTGTCTTTTTGCTGCTGGTACTCGGCCACGGAAATCAGCCGACGACGCGGGTGTCCCACAGGGCAATCCAGGCTGCCCCAAGAAGGGGCGGCCGAAATCTTGCCGTCGCCGGGCGAGCCTGGTCAAGCGCTGGAACGCTCTTGCACCACCGCCGCCATTAGACCTCGCTTTGACCCAGGAACCGTCCGCCGTTAAGCTCGCCTTTCCAATGTCCTCGAGCGCTGTCATCCTCTTCGCCCACGGCGCGCGCGAGCCCGAATGGGCGCAGCCGTTCGAGAGCATCCGCGACCGGCTGCGCGCGGTCGCCATGCCGATCGAGCTCGCGTTCCTTGAATTCATGCCGCCCTCGCTTGACGAGGCGGCTGCACGCCTCGCCGGCAAGGGAATCGAGACCGTGGTCATCGTGCCGCTTTTCCTCGCGCAAGGCGCGCACCTGAAACGCGAGCTGCCCGCAATGGTGGAAAAGATCCGCAAACGCCACGCGAAGACCGAGTTCCGCGTGACGCCTGCGCTCGGCGAATCACCCGAGATCGTCGCGGCGATTACGGAGTGGGTGCTGCGCGCCGCGCGCTGACGAAAAAAGAAGTGAAGCTGGCCGATAAGCCGGGTTCTGTCGTGGACAGTCATTCCTCTAGGCCCCGGGTCACCCCGAGGCTCGAGCCATCTACCCGCGGACTCGGCGAGCCACGTCGTCGTCCGCCTATTTGATGTTGCTCCAGGTGGAGGTTGCCTCGTTTCACCCGCAACGCGCAGTCTTATCGACCACGTGTCACGACTCGTCTCTGTGGCCCTCTTCGTCGCCTCGCGGCGCCTGGGCGTTACCCAGCACCCTGCTCTGTGGAGCCCGGACTTTCCTCTGGCAGCTGAAACATTTGCCAGCGACTGTCTGGCCAGCTTCGGCGGCGATTTTACCGCATCGCGACGCGGGCAGCTTGACTTCGGGAGTGCCGCGGGGTAAGAACGATCGGCGAGTCGTGTTTCGGAGAGGAGACGAGCATGAGACGCAGAATGTACTTCCTGCTGCCCGATCTGGGCAGCGCCATCCAGACGGCCAACGATCTGCTGCTCGCGCGGGTCGAAGATGGGCACATGCATTTCCTCGCCAAGCGAGGGATGTCTCTAGGCCAGCTGCATGAAGCGAATTATCTGCAGAAGTCCGACGCGGTGCATGGGGCCGAGTTGGGATTTGTAATCGGCGGCTTGGGCGGGTTTCTGATCGGCATCTATATCTATCTCACGCCGCCCGAAGGGGTCACGCTGCAGCTTGTCACGGTGTTGATCGCCACCGTGATCGGCGCGATGTTCGGCGCCTGGGCTGCGAGCCTCGTCGCGATGTCCGTGCCGAACACGCGGCTGAAGCCTTTCCAAAAGGACATCGACGCCGGCAAAATCTTGTTGATGGTGGACGTGCCGACGTCGCGAGTCGAAGAGCTGCGGGAACTGGTCAGCCGCCGCCATCCGGAGGCGATGGCGCACGGCATCGAGCCCACTATTCCGGCGTTTCCGTAAAACCGGGGACAGACCCCGGTTTATCAGGCGCGGGCTCAAAACCGGGGTCTGTCCCCGGTTTTACTTCGCGGCCGGAATTGCGAGGGGTCGTCGTAATATTCCTCGCAGGCGTTGGCCGGCTCCCAGCCCGGAATCCCGAGAATCGGCAGCGGCGAAAGGTTGCGGGTCGAGGCAAGGGCTTGCGTCCCGGAGAAATAGTCCGCCGCGCGCGCGTCCAATTCCCGGAGTCGCTGGGCGAGCGGCGCCTTCAGCAGGCTGGGCGCAGCATCGATGATCAGGGCCTTTGCCGTCACGCCCTTGTAAGGCTCGAGGGCCTTTTCGTAGATCGCGTGGCCGAACACATAGAAACGCATGGATCGCAGCACCTCTGCGCGGCGCCTCCAGAAGAGCTCCTTCCACCTGAATTCGCGCAACAGCGCCGACAGCTCCGGGTCCGCCGCAGCGACGACGATCCCGCCTTCGTCGAAAAGGGTCAGCACGTCGCGGGCCGTACCCCTCAGGCGCTCGCCGGGACGCGCCCGGATCTCGTCGTAATGGTGGCCGTTCAGTACCGCCTTGGTTTTCGGAAACGCGAGCCACACGAGAGCATTGAACAGATCGTGCCAGCTGCCTGGGCGCGTCTCCACTTCTCCGCTCTCGAAGATACGGACTTCGTATTGGGGGGAAGCCGCAGGCGGCACGAACCGTATCGGCGCGCCGCCGCCGCTCACCACCGACGGGGTCCTCAGGGCGTTGAGCTCGTCGTGTCTGGGAAACCGATCTCGCGGCAGGCGTCCGAGCAGAGGCCTGAGCGCCGTGAAGATCGGCGCGTCGAGCGCCGGCATCCCGCGCCCGGCCATTCTTGTCAGGCGAGCCGCCACCCGACCGATTCGCCCGCCCGCAGCGGCACGAGCGTCGCCGCGCCGAACGGGATCTCGCCGGGCACGGTCCAGGTCTCCTTGCGCAGGGTGATCGTGCCGCGGTTGCGCGCCAGGCGGTAGAAATCCGCTGCGTGAAAGCTGGCGAAGGCTTCGAGCTTGTCCAAGGCCCCGGCCCGCTCGAAGACCTCCGCGTAGAGTTCGATCGCCGCATGCGCCGTATAGATGCCCGCGTGTCCGCACGGAGTCTCCTTGTCGGCGCGGGAATGCGGCGCGCTGTCGGTGCCGAGGAAGAATTTTGGATTGCCGCTCGTCGCCGCGCGCACTAGCGCCTCGCGGTGCTCCTCGCTCTTCAGCACTGGGAGACAGTAATAGTGCGGCCGAAGGCCGCCCGCGAACAACGCGCTGCGGTTGTAGAGCAGGTGGTGCGCGGTGATCGTGGCGGCAATGCGGGGCCCTGCCGCCGACACGAAATCCACCGCCTCGCGGGTAGTCACGTGCTCGACCACGATGCGAAGCCGCGGGAAACGACTGGCAACGTCGGCGAGGACCGTCTCGAGGAACACGCGTTCGCGATCGAAGACATCCACGCCCAGAGTCGTGACTTCCCCGTGAACGAGCAGGGGCAGGTCGTGCTCCTGCATCGCATCGAGCGCGGGATAGGCGCGCTCGATGCTCGTGACTCCGGCCCCCGAGTTCGTGGTTGCACCGGCCGGGTAGTATTTCACGCCGCATATGAAGCCCGATCGCTTCGCGCGCGCGATCTCCTCGGGGCGCATACCGTCGGTCAAATAGAGGGTCATGAGGGGCTCGAAACCGGAGCCCTTCGGAAGCGCCTTCAGCACGCGGCTGCGGTAGGCGGTGGCGAGCGCGGTGTCCGTGATCGGGGGCCGCAGATTCGGCATCACGACGGCGCGCGCAAACGCGCGCGCCGTGTGGGGGAGCACGCTCGCGAGCGCGGCGCTGTCGCGAAGGTGCAGGTGAGCGTCGTCCGGCCGGGTGAGGGTCAGGGATTGCACGGAATCAGGATCGCCGGGCGGTCGCAGCACGCGCGAGTTGCAAGGCGCGCGCGTACACCGCGTTCTTCTTCGCTCCGGTGAGCTTGCAGGCGAGCTTCACAGCGTGCGCAAGCGGCAGCTCGGCGAGGAGCGTGGTGAGCACGCGTTCCCAATCGAGCTTCGTGCCTTCGCTTCGAGCCGCAATGCCCTCCGCGATCAGCACGAACTCGCCGCGCTGGCGGTGGGTGTCCTCGCGCAGCCAAGCCGCCGCTTCGCCCAAAACGCACCGATGGATCTGTTCGAAGACCTTCGTGAGCTCGCGCGCGATCACGAGGACGCGCTCGGGACCCAGCTCGGTCGACATGTCCTCGGCGCACTCGACCACGCGGTGCGGCGCTTCGTAGAACACCAGCGTGTACGGCAAGGTGCCAAGCCGCTCGAGCGCCTTGCGCCTAAGGCCCGGCTTTGCCGGAAGAAAACCTGCGAACAGAAACGGGCCGTCCGCGATGCCCGCGGCCGAGAGAGCGGTGACCGCGGCGTTAGGCCCAGGAATCGGGACCACCCTGAATCCCGCGGCGCGCGCTTTTTTGACGACCGTCGCGCCCGGATCGGATATCGCCGGCGTGCCCGCGTCCGTGACCAGGGCAACGGTCTTGCCTCGGGCGAGCTGTTCGACTATAGAATCGGCGGCGCGCCGTTCGTTATGCCCGTGCACCGCCATCAGATTTCCCTGCAAGCGATGGTGCGCGAGCAGGCGCGCCGTCACGCGCGTGTCCTCCGCCGCTATGGCGTCGGCATGAGCGAGCGAATGAAGGGCGCGCGGGCTGATATCCTCGAGGTTCCCAATAGGCGTGGCCACCACATATAATTGACCTGCCCCACTCGGGCTCCCACTATGCTTCCCCGTCCTCGCGTCCAATTCTGCTTCGCTCTGTTGGCGTTGTTGAGTCCGGCATTGTGCGCGGCCGTCGACGATCCGGCAAGCAGACCCCCGGACGCTCGGCCCTTCATAGGCCTATTGCTTCCGCTCAATGCTCCCGAGTTCTCGCGAGCGGCCGAGGCCGTGCGCCTGGGCTGCCAGGCCGCACTCGTATTCGCGGAGAACCGCCAGTCCCTGCAGGTGGCGCGCACCGATGCCCAACCCGAGAGCATCCTCGCCGAATACCAGGCCGCCGTGCAGCGCGGCGCTGCCGTGATAGTCGGCCCGCTGACGCGCTCGGGAGTCACGGCGCTCGCTCAGGCGGGCCGCGTCAGCGTGGTCACGCTCGCTCTGAACGTCGCCGATGGCGACGCGCCGCTCCCACCCCGCCTCTATACCTTCGGACTTTCCGCTGAGACCGAAGCGCGTGCGGTCGCGCGCACGGCTTTCGCGCGCGGGCTGCGCGAGGGCGCAGTCGTGCAGGCGTCGAACTTGCTCGCCAAGCGCCTGAGCCGGGCGTTCGCGGATGAATGGTTTTCGCTCGGCGGAAGGATCAGCGACGTGCGGGAATTCGGAGCGCGAGCCGACTTGGTCGACTTGCGTCGGGGTCTGGCGGACTCGCAAGCACAATTCATTTTTCTCGCCGCGGAAGCAGACCAGGCACGCACCGTGCGACCCTATCTGAACAACCAGCTCCAGGTTTTTGCGACCTCCCAGGTCAACGACGGCAAGAACGATCCACTCGTCAACGCGGACCTGAACGGGATTCGCTTCGTGGACATGCCCTGGCTTGTGCAACCGGACCACGCGGCAGTGATGGTCTATCCGCGTCTGGAAGGCCTTTCGACCGAGCTTCAACGTTTTTACGCGCTCGGGATCGACTCGTGCCGCATCGCGGGTGAGCTGATCGGGGGGCAACAAACCATCAACTTGGACGGAGTGACCGGCAGGATCTCCTACCGCGGAGGCAATACGCTTCAGCGCGAACCGATCCAGGCGGTGTTCCGCGACGGCGTGGGTGTGTCGCTCGAAAACGCGAGATGAAAGCGGGATGAAGGCGAGATGAAGACCGGTGATCGTGCCGAGCAAATCGCGGCGGGCTATTTGCAGCGCAAGGGCTTGGCTTTGATCGAAACCCATTACCGCTGTCGCTGGGGCGAGATCGATCTCATCCTGCGGGATCTGGATACTGTCGTTTTTACCGAAGTCAGGCTGCGGCGCTCCAAGGACTTCGGGGGCGCCGCTTACAGCGTCGACGCGCGCAAACAAGCGCGCATTATCGCCACTGCGCGCCATTACCTTGCGGGCAAGAAGGAAGGGGCTTGCCGGTTCGACGTTGTGCTCCTCGATCGCCTCGAGTCGCCGCGGGTCGAATGGATACGCGACGCATTCTCCGCCTAAGCCTTTGCCGGGCTCCGCTCGCGCGCGCCCACGGCGATGCCCACGGCCGGCCCGGCGCGTCCACAAGGAAGGTTACGGTAGAATAAGGGTCGTATGAAAGCCGTCACCGCCCGCGCGGCCGAGGACAGCGTAGACCTTCTGGCACGTATCCGTCGCCAGTTCGACGACAGCGCTCGACTGAAACTGAAAGCGCACGACGCGCTCGCCGAGCCGATCGCCCGCGCCACGGAAATCATGGTGAAATGCCTGCTCGCCAACGGCAAGATCCTCGCTTGCGGGAACGGCGGCTCGGCCGCCGATGCTCAGCATTTTTCCGCTGAGCTGCTCAACCGCTTCGAGCGC
>Ga0209238_1000069_pt1 | contig 30323 bp, 29 predicted proteins | sample GraSoi013_1_20cm_FD_185823 | JGI IMG/M metagenome (GOLD analysis project Ga0209238, IMG submission 185823) | Grasslands soil microbial communities from the Angelo Coastal Reserve, California, USA - Sample 10_02_2013_1_20cm (SPAdes) (version 2) | ecosystem: Environmental > Terrestrial > Soil >...
CCGCCACGAGCGCCAGGAACGGGCGCCCTTCGCCGATCAGGATGCCTTGTTCGAATACCCCGTCCCCGAGAATGGCGAGTTCCACGTCCTGCGGCGGAAGTTTTTCGCCGTTCGACAGGACGAGAACGTCCTTCAAGCGTCCACGTATGAAAATCCTGCCCTCCCGGATTTCCGCAAGATCGCCCGTATGCAGCCAATCTTCGCGATCGAGCGACTTCGCGCTCGCCTCCGGATTGTTCCAATAGCCCTTCATGACGCTCGGACCCCTCGCGAGCAGCTCGCCGTCCGCCGCGACTCGCACCTCGACATTGTCGAGCGGCATGCCGACCGATTCCGGAACGTTGCCCTCCAGTCGATTCACCGAGATCACGGGAGAGGCCTCGGTCATTCCGTATCCCTGGAGAACCGGCAGCCCGAGCCCGAGGAACAGCCACGCAATCGCGGGGTCGAGCGGGGCACCGCCGAGGATCGCGAACCGCATCCTGCCGCCGAGCCTCGAGCGCACCGGTCCTGCGACGCGGTCGCGCAGCAGGGCGAGAACGATCCGGTCGGCGAGCCCCGCTTCGCGGCGCTGGGCTCGCCCTCCCGCCGCCACTACCAGCTCGAAAAGCCGCTTCTTGGCCGGAGATTTGGCGAGAGCCTCGTTGACGCGCGCTGCGAATTTTTCGAACACGCGCGGCACCGCGAACATCACGGTCGGACGCTCGCTCGCGAGGTCCTCTGCGAGCTGGGAGATCGAGCGGGCGTAAGTGACCTTCGCGCCGATCGCGAGCGGCAGGTAGTAGCCGCCGGTGCGCTCGAACATGTGTGAAAGCGGAAGCAGGGATAGAAATACATCGTCGCTCTGCGCGAGACGCAGGCGCTCGCAAGCGGAGACGTTCGCGAGGATGTTCCCGTGCGTGAGCATCACCCCCTTCGGTCTGCCTGCCGTTCCCGAGGTGTAGCAAATCGTGGCCAGGGCGCCATCTTCGACTGGCGCGGCCTCGAACGTGGAGGCCTGCCAAGGGAGCACCGCCTCGACCCCGTCATGGCCGCTTCCCGGATCGGCGGCGACGCACAGCACGCGCGGCAGAGATGCGGCCACGCCCCGCAGCGCGTCGGCCATGCGGCTGGTCTCCGCCACGAGCAGTCGCGCGCCGCTGTTCTCCAGGCACCATGCGACGTTTTCCGGGTTGTCGTCGGCGTAGAGCGGCACGACGACGAGACCGAGGCCGAGCGCAGCCTGGTCGGCCGCGACCCAGTGAATGCCGTTTTTCAGGCACAACGCGACACGGTCGCCCGGCGCGAGGCCCTCGGCGCGCAGAAAAGCCTGCCAGCGCGCCGCGTACGCGGCGATTTCGCGCGCAGAGATATCCCGCCAACTGCCCTCGGTGAACTGACGGTAGAGAATTCGCTCGGGCGTGGCGAGATGCGCGCCGAGAAGACTTGCGATGTTTGCCATGGCGGGGCTGTGTTAGGCTCCGGTCCCGTTAATGAAGCCCGTCCAGTCCATCATGCTGAATCCGCCGTGAGCGTGCAAGCCTTCTTCGCCTCTTGTCCGAGAGGCCTCGAATCGCTCCTCGCCGAAGAGCTCACCCGGTTTGGCGCGAAGAAAACCAGCCTCGTTCCGGGCGGTGTCGCATTCGAGGGGGAGATTCTCGCCTGTTACCGGGTCAACCTCGAGTCGCGGCTCGCCACCCGCGTCCTGATACGGCTTGCCCGCTCGCCCTACCGCGGAGAAGAAGACGTATACGAAGCCGCTCTCGCGGTGAAGTGGCCCGAATGGTTCAGCGAGACGCAAAGCATTCGCGTTGACGTCAACGCGATACGCTCTCCGCTGAAGAGCCTCGAATTCGCGACTTTGCGAATCAAGGACGCTGTGTGCGACCGGTTTCGCGCGGACCGCGGGCGGCGGCCCGACGTGGACACGCGCTCCCCCGAGGTGCGCATCCAGGCCTTCCTCGACAAGGCGGAGGTCACTCTCTACCTGGACACCTCCGGCGAACCACTCAACAAGCGCGGCTACCGCAGGGATGCGGGCGAAGCCCCGCTGAAGGAAAACCTTGCTGCCGGCATCGTTCGGCTCACGGGTTGGAACTCGAGCGAGCCCCTCCTTGACCCCATGTGCGGCAGCGGGACGCTCGTCGTCGAGGCGGCGATGATGGCCCTCGCGATCCCTCCGGGACACGCGCGCGCCTTCGGCTTCGAGCGCCTCGCCGGATTCGATCTCAGGCGGTGGAACGAGGTACGCGACGCGGCGCTCGCCCGCCGCAGGCCCAAGCAGCGGCTCCCGATCTTCGCCCGCGATCGCTACGGAGAGGAGCTGAAAAAAGCCCGCCTCAACCTCGAGGCAGCGGGCCTCGGCGACTGCGTCGAACTCAAACAGGCCGACGTTCTCGATACCCGCGCCCCGGCGCGCGCGGGCGTGCTCCTCGCCAATCCGCCCTACGGCACCCGGATCGGCGAACAGGCCGCGCTCGCGGAGTTCTACCCGGAGCTCGGCGATACGCTGAAGAAATACTACGCGGGCTGGCGCTGTTACCTCTTCTCGGGGGATGCGCGACTTCCGAAGCTGATCAGACTGAGCGCGTCCAAGCGCACCCCGCTTTACAACGGCCCGCTGGAATGCCGGCTCTACGAGTATCTGGTCGTCGCCGGGTCCAATCGCAAGAAATCCACTCCATCGCGTGCCAGCGGATCCGGCACTTAGCGCCTTTGCCCCCTTCCTAGCGCATCTGGCTGCGCGCGCTCGATACCGCCAGAAAAATCTCGCGCAGGAACACCAACAGTGACAGGATGAAAGCCAGCATCGCGGCGATAAAGAGCAGCCCGATGAACCTCGACAGGTCGATCGCGATGAACGCATCGACGAAGGCAACGGCGATCAGCAGCCCGACGAAAAGCGCGCAAATCACCGAGAGCACGATCGAGCCGTAGACCAGGCGCACGCGCCGGCTGAGGAGATTGAGTTCCGCGCGCGCCGCCTTCTGTCCCTCGGGGAGCAGCTGGCGCAGCCGGTCCTCGAGCGTGCGGCTGCGGTCGACCGCGCGGCCCAGGCGGTTGGAGAGCACGCCGATGATCGTCCCCACCGCGGTGAGCAGGAAAACCGGCGCAACAGCGAGCTGGATCAGTCGTGTGACGTCGATGACGTTGTCCGCGTTCATGCGGGAGCCTTCTCTTGCCTGCGGCCGCGCCTTATACCATGGCTTTGCGCAACTGGTGCTTGAAATGGTGGATGTGGTTGAGGGCGACCTTCAGCTTGCCGCGATCCTTTGCGGCGAGCGCCTCGTCGCGCTTTTTCTGCCACTCGCCGATCTTGGTCTTGATCGCGGTCTTGTCGACGCCCTTGACCTCGTGGTGCACGTGCATGTCGATGTTGAGTGCCTTGCAGAGCGCAGCGAGCAGATGGTCCTTGTTCAGCTGCGTGTAGCCTTTGACCGCCTCGTGCTCGATTCCGGCCGCGATCTCGCGCAGCTCGGCGAGAGGCTTGCTCTTCAGCTCAGGAAAAGTGTGGGCCATGTGTTCTCCGGGGTGATCGTCCCGGATAATACTGTAGAAGCGTCCGCGGCAGCTAGCGCAGCTACCTGCTGGCGCCTCCTACGCGTCTTCCCACGATGATGAGATCGCGTTCGACTCCGTCCAACACGGCGACCTTCGGCAGCTCCCCCCACCGCTGGAATCCGAATCGCCGGAACAACGCGAGGCTCGGTTGGTTGTGGCCGAATATGAACCCCAACAGCGTGTCGACCCCGAGCGTCGGCGCGTGAACCAGCGCTTGGGTCAGCAGATAGGAGCCGAGCCCCCGCTTTCGGAACGCTTCGTGAACGTAGACGCTGAGCTCTGCGGTCTTGGCGTATGCCGGGCGCCCGTAGAACGTTGAAAAGCTGAGCCAGGCCGCGACGCGACCCGCGTCCTCGACCACCCAAAGAGGCCTGCGATCCGGAGTGTGTTCCTCGAACCAGTGCACCCGGCTCTCGACCGAAACAGGCTCGGTATCGGCCGTCACGACGCGCGACGCGATCGTGGAGTTGTAGATCTCCACGATCTGCGGCAGGTCGCTTCGAATGGCGGCCCTATGGATGCAGCAGGGTTCAGGCATCGACCCCCTCAGCCCTTGTTCGCGCGGCCCGGGGTTCGCGCGGGGCGCCGCGCGCCGGTCTTGCTCGCGCTCCGGCACATGCGATTGTCAGGCGCAAGGCGACGCGACTCGCGAGGGCTATTTTCTCAGGTGTTTGTCGAAGAACCGGGCGATCTCCGTAAACGCCTCCTTGGTCTCCGGAGCTCCGACATCGCGGTAATACTGCGCGTGGGATTGACCTTCAAAGACCTGCAACACCGCTTCGACCCCCGCCTCGCGCAGCTTGCGGTGCACCCGCACCGTATTGGAGAGGAGCAGGTCACGCGTCCCGGTGGTGAGAATCGCCGGCGGAAAACCGCGCATGTCGCCGTAGACCGGCGAGAGCATCGGGTCCCTGAGATCGCGGCCGTTGGTATAGAGCGCGGCGCGCTTGTCGCAGTTCGCTCCGTACGCCACCAGAACATTGTCGAGCATCGCGTTGGTATGGAAGGAGTCGCCGGCCCCGGTCAGATCGGACATCGGCGTACCGGGCGCGATCGCGGCCGGCAGCGGGAGCTTCTCTTGCTTGGCGCGCAGGACCATCGCCAAAGTCAGGTTGCCACCGGCCGAAGAGCCGAAGATCGCCATGTTCTTCGGCGGCGCCATTTTGGTGGCGGCCTTCCACACCGTCATGGCGTCGTCGAGCCCGGCCGGATAGGGATGGTCCGGCGGCATGCGATAGTCGACGGAAATCACCTTGAATCCGCCGAAGCCCGCCATGTAGACCGCCTCGACCGTTCCGGATTCGCCGGGGAAGCTGACGAAGCAACCGCCGTGAACGTGGACCAGCAGCCGGTTGCGGTTTTCACGCGGGATCGCCGCCGGCGTGACCCGATACGCCTTGACCCCGTCGATGGTCATAGGCTCGACCTTGACGCCTAGGGTTTCGCGCAACGCCGGCAAGGCTTTCATGGCGGCCTGATAGCCCGCATTGACCTGCTCTTTCCAGCCCTCAGCCGTCGTCGGGATCACGTTCCAGGTCGAAGTGAGGGGCGCGGCGATCTGTTTTTGCATCTGCGGGCTCACCGTGTCCGGCACCGGCACTGTCTTGGCCGGCAGCTCGCGCGCCGCCGCCGCCGGCGTCTGTGCGACGGCATGCGATGCCATTAGGGCGATCGCGGCGGCGAAACAGGCGAGGCCGGGCACGCGCCACGGGCGAAGCGACAAATGGACTGGCGACGAGCCCCGACGAGTGAACTCGGAACGGATTTTCATGGCGTTTCTCCTCGATTTCTCGTTTTGGCTACCTGGCCCAATGCAAGGAGATGCGGTTAAGAAGCTAAGGTTCGCGTTGCGCGGGAGTCACAGGCAATTTCCAAGGGCACACCCGATGAAGAGCTCTCCCGCCGCAAACGCCAGCATCGAGTAAGGTATCGACAGAACTGCCAACGCGATTTTCAGGCATGGACGAATGGATGCCAGTGGAAGCAGTGCGAGCGTCAAGATCCACGGAACGAACTCCGCGACATCGAATGCTGTCCACGAGAACACCTCATCGGGGCGGTCTGGCCATGCGAGCCCGTATAGGGCAGCAACCGAGATCAGACAGGCGACGGGCAATGTCAGAAACAGGGCCGGAATCGCAACGCAGGTACGTCCTACGTACTGCACGTGACCTCCTGGATCGGCAAGCGCGGCCGACGCGTGAAATCCGAAATCAGCGGCGCGATTGCGCGCGTGCGCTCCGGACTACGAGCGAGGCTTCCGTAAGGCAGAAATTAGTCGTGGTAAACCAGGCCCGCCGCAACACCCGCTGCGATGAATTCCACCAGAGTTCCCACGAACCACCAGAACGCGAGCGCAAGCGGAATCGGCAGAATCACGTACCAGCCGAAGCTGTGCATCACGGACAACATGAGTCCCACATACAGGCCGAAGCGAAATCCCTGCCCCAAGCCCGGCTTGCCCTTCTCGTAGCCCTTCACGTAGATCAGCGAGAAGAATGGCGCGAGTACCAGCATCCCAACCCAGAAGATCCACATCATTTTCTGCATCTCGGCTTCCGGGCGCCACACGGCAGCCGTCTGCCGGTACAGATCTGACAGGAGCACGCCGTGGATGAGGAATTCCAGCGCCGCCACCACGACGAAAACAGCCCCGCTCGCCAGCACCCAGCGTTTCGTATTCATGGGCTCCTCCGCATGTTCGGCGTCCGCGTCAGACGATGTTGAGGTGCTCGAGTCCCTGCGTGATGTCCCGGTTCTTCGCTTCCTTGGAGTGCAGCTTGATGTTCAACCGCAGGTCGTTCACGCTGTCGGCGTTCCTGAGCGCGTCCTCGTAGCTGATCTTGCCCGCCTCGAACAGGTCGAACAGCGACTGATCGAAGGTCTGCATGCCGAGCTCGCGCGACTTCTTCATGATTTCCTTGATCTCGTGCACCTCGCCCTTGAAGATCAGGTCGGAAATGAGCGGGGAGTTGAGCATGATCTCGACCGCGGCGCAGCGGCCCTTGCCTTCCTTCAAGGGGATGAGGCGCTGCGAAATGAACCCCCGCAGATTGAGCGACAGGTCCATCAGCAGCTGTTGGCGCCGCTCCTCGGGGAAGAAGTTGATGACGCGGTCCAGGGCCTGGTTGGCGCTGTTCGCGTGGAGCGTCGCAAGGCACAGGTGGCCGGTCTCGGCGAAGGCGACCGCGTGATCCATCGTCTCCCGGTCGCGGACCTCGCCGATCAGGATGACGTCGGGCGCCTGGCGCAGGGTGTTCTTGAGCGCGGTTTGCCAGTTCACGGTGTCCACGCCGACTTCGCGTTGGGTGATGAGGCAGCCCTTGTGCGGGTGGGTGAACTCGATCGGGTCCTCGATAGTGATGATGTGGCCGTGGGAGTTCTCGTTGCGGTAGCCGACCATCGCCGCGAGCGTGGTGGATTTGCCCGAACCCGTGGCCCCCACCATGATCACCAGGCCGCGCTTGGTCATGACCACGTCCTTCAATACGTTCGGGAGCCCGAGGTCCTCGATCCTGGGAATGGCGGTGGTGATCACCCGCAGCACGATACCGACGTTCGCTTGCTGGACGAACGCATTGACGCGGAACCGCCCTATGCCCGCGGGGTTGATCGCGAAGTTGCATTCCTTGCTCGATTCGAACTCGGCAGCTTGCCTGTCGTTCATGATCGCGCGGGCGAGGTCGACGGTGTGCGCGGGTGTGAGCGGCTGGTTCGAGACGGGCGTCATCTTGCCGTCGATCTTGATCGCCGGGGGAAAGCCCACGGTGATGAAGAGGTCGGAGGCTCTCCTCGACACCATCAGCCGCAGCAGGTCGTACATGAATTTCATTGCCTGTTCGCGTTCCATATTCGCCTTTCTGGATCCTCAAGTCCCGAAGTCAGCCGGGAAGGTTGTGGCCGGCTCGCCCGGCGCGCCCCTGACTTCGGCTAGCCTAAGTTAGCCTGCGCCGCAATGTCCAGGCCGAATCACGTCAGCCTGGGAAATTGTCCTTGTTGGCAGCCTTGCCGCGCGCCTCGGCCGAGGAGATGACGTTGCGCCTCACCAAGTCCTGCAGGTTCTGGTCGAGGGTCTGCATGCCGAATTGCTGCCCCGTCTGGATGGCGGAGTACATCTGCGCGACCTTGTTCTCCCGGATGAGGTTGCGGATCGCGGGCGTGCCGATCATTATTTCGTGCGCGGCGACCCGGCCTCCGCCGTCCTTGGTCTTGCACAGCGTCTGGGCGATGATCGCGCGAATCGACTCGGAGATCATCGCGCGGATCATCTCTTTCTCCGCAGCCGGAAAAACGTCCACGATGCGATCGATGGTTTTCGCCGCGGAACTCGTATGCAGCGTGCCGAACACGAGGTGTCCGGTTTCGGCGCCGGTCAGCGCCAGGCGGATCGTTTCCAGATCGCGCATCTCGCCGACCAAGATGATGTCCGGATCCTCGCGCAGGGCGCTGCGCAAGGCGTTGGCGAACGACAGCGTGTGCGGTCCGACCTCGCGCTGGTTGATCAGGCATTTCTTCGACTCGTGCACGAACTCGATCGGGTCTTCGATGGTGAGGATGTGGCCCTGCTCGTTTTCGTTGATCTGGTTGACCATCGCGGCGAGCGTCGTGGACTTGCCCGAACCCGTCGGACCGGTCACGAGGACGATGCCGCGGGGCTGATCGACGATCTCGGCGAAGATCTTGGGTGTCCTCAGCTCCTCGAGCGACAGGATCCTCGAGGGGATCGTGCGCATAACCGCCGCCGCCCCGCGGTTCTGCACGAAGGCGTTCACGCGAAAGCGCGCGAGACCCGGTATCGCGAAGGAGAAATCGCACTCGAGGTTTTCCTCGTAGTGTTTCCTCTGCCCGTCGTTCATGATGTCGTAGATCATCCCGTGCACGTCCTTGTGCTCCATCGCGGGCAGGTTGATGCGGCGGATGTCCCCGTGCACGCGGATCATGGGCGGCAGACCCGAGGACAGGTGCAGGTCGGAGGCCTTGTTCTTGACGACGAAGGCTAGGAGTTCCGAGATATCCACTATAATCCCCTTCAACGTGAGGCCCGAAAGGAATCCGAAGGATGGGCCTAAGCAGATGAAAGAGCGAGAGTTTTCAAGGCCGCGCTCGCATCGCCGCGCTGATTATGTCCTCAATACCCTTGAACTTGCAAGCCGTGAGGCAGCGCATCGAATCCGCGACCCGGGCGGCGGGCAGGCCTCCCCGATCGGTGCGATTGCTCGCGGTGAGCAAGACGTTTCCGCCGCAAGCCGTGCGCGAGGCGGCGCAGGCGGGGTTGCACGATTTCGGCGAGAACTACGCCCAGGAGGGCGTCGAAAAGATCCGCGAGCTCTCCGCGCTAGTGCTCACTTGGCACTACATCGGCCCGATCCAGAGCAACAAGACGCGCACGATCGCCGAGCACTTCGACTGGGTCCACTCGATAGATCGTGCGAAAATCGCCGCGCGGCTTGCGCAAGCGCGCGGCCCCGGGCAAAGCGAGCTGCAGGTGTGCATCCAGATCAACGTGTCGGGCGAGGCGACCAAAGGCGGCGTCGCCCCGGCGGAAGCGGCGCAGCTCGCCAAGCAGGTGGCGGCGTTGCCGCGCCTGAAGCTGCGCGGTCTCATGGCAGTGCCCGAGCCGACACCCGACGAGGCGCTGCAGCGCCGCCGATTCGGGCAGTTGCGCGAGCTGCGCGACCGGCTGAATCGCGACGGCTTCGCGATGGATACGCTCTCGATGGGCATGTCCGCGGACCTCGAGGCGGCGATCGCCGAAGGCGCGACCCTGGTACGGGTGGGCACGGCGATTTTTGGAGAAAGGCGAGGTTGAGCCTGTCATGAGAATCACGTTTATCGGCGGCGGCAACATGGCCGACGCGCTTATCGGCGGACTCCTTCGCAAGGACTTCCCGTTGCAGGATATCCGCGTGGTCGAGATCAGCGCCGAGGCCCGCCGCAAGCTCGTCGATAAGTACGGAGTCACCAGCGTCGACAAACCCAAGGACGCGGTGCGGGCGAACGACGTCGTGGTGTTCGCGGTGAAGCCCCAGCATCTGCGCGAGGCGGCGGCAAAATCCGGGATCGCGGACAACGCCAATCTCGTCATCAGCATTGCCGCGGGGGTGCGCCTCGCCAACCTCTCGAAGTGGCTGAAGGGACATACGCGTCTTGTCCGGGCGATGCCCAATACGCCGGCGATGATCGGCGAGGGCGTCGCGGGCCTGTTCCCGTTCTCCAAGGCGGTCACCCGCGAGGACCGCGAGCAGACCGAAACCATCCTCGGCGCGGTCGGCGCCACCGTTTGGATCACCGACGAATCCCAGATGGACGCGGTAACCGCGATCTCCGGAAGCGGTCCGGCGTACGTGTTCTACTTCATCGAGGCGGTCGAGGACGCAGCACGGGAGCTGGGACTCCCGGTACCGATCGCGCACCAGCTCGTATTGAACACCTTCACCGGCGCGGCCAGGCTCGCTTCGAGTAGTCCCGATCCGGTGGCCGTTCTGCGCGAACGGGTGACCTCCAAAGGCGGCACGACCGAGCGGGCGCTCGCAAGCATGGCCAAGGACGAGGTGAAGGAAGCGATCATCCGCGCGATCCATGCGGCCAACGAGCGCGGCAAGGAGCTGGGCGAAGAGCTCGGGAAAGAATGATGCTCGTTCAGATCGCCGATCTGCTGCTCCTGAATGTATTCGGGCTCCTCGTTTACATGCTGCTCCTGCGGTTCTACATGCAGCTGCTGCGCGCGCCGTTTCGCAATCCGGCGGGTCAGTTTGTCACAGCGCTGACCAATTGGATGGTATTTCCGGCGCGGCGCCTCATTCCCGGCCTCATGGGAATCGACTTTGCGACGATTCTTCTTGCGTGGCTGGTGCAGGCGCTGATGCTCACGCTGCTCCTGCTGTTGCACGGCAAGACGCTCGCGAGCGCTTCCGGAGCAGGGGCCGGGCTGCTGTTCGGGCTTGCGGCCGTCAAACTCCTCCAAGCATCGCTGTATCTGCTGATCGCAGTGGTGATACTGCACGTTTTATTCAGCTGGTTCAACCCTCAGACGCCGATTGGGCCGCTGCTCGACTCGTTGACGCGTCCGTTCTACGCCGTCTTCCGGCGTTTCATTCCGCCGATCGGCAACGTGGACCTGTCCCCTATCTTCGTTCTGATCGTTGCGCAGGTGCTCCTGTATTTGATCGGCGACGTAGTGGGCAAGTTTTGAGCACCTGGGCAAAACGCATCAAGCCTCGTAGACGACCTGCCCGCCGACCAGGGTATAGCGCACCCGGCCAGGCAGCTCGTAGCCGATGAAGGGCGTGTTCTTTCCCTGGCTCTTCAGGGAATCCGCGGTGATCTTGACTTGCGCGCTCGGGTCGAACACGCACACATCTGCGTCCCTGCCGGCGGCGATATCCCCCGCCGGCACGCCCAGGATCGCCGCCGGTTTGGAGGTTACCATGGCGAGCGCCTCGGGCAGAGCCACGCGCATCTCCTCGGCCCACTTCAGTGCGAGGGGCAGCAGGAGCTCCAGACCCGTCACCCCCGGCTCCGACTCGGCGAAAGGCAGCTGCTTCGCGTCCTCGTCGACCGGCGCGTGATCCGAGCACAGCGCATCGATCGTCCCGTCGGCGAGGCCCGCCCGGAGCGCATCGCGGTCTCGCAAGGACCGGAACGGCGGGATCACGTTGCAGTGTGAATCGAAGTAGCCGAGGTCGATCTCGGAGAGGTGCGCGTGATGGGCGCTCGCGTCGCAACTGACGGGCAGTCCCTCTTTTTTGGCCGCGCGCAGCATCGCGACGCCTTCAGCCGTGGAAAGGCGGCATAAATGAACCCGGGTACGCGTGGCGCGCACGAGCTGCAGGATGGTCGCCAGCGCGATGGTCTCGGCGAACGCCGGAATTCCCGGTAGACCGAGGCGGGTGGCCACCTCCCCGTCGTGCGCCACGCCGCCCCGCGCGAGAAATCCGTCCTGCGGCCGCAGCCACACCGCGATGCCGAAGGTTGCGGCGTATTGCAGCGCGCGCCACAGCATCTGCGTGTCCGAAAGCGGCGTGTCGGCGTGAGAGAACGCAATGCAACCCGCGTCTCGCAGCACAGCCATCTCCGTAAGCCGCTCGCCGCCGAGCTTCCAGGTGAGGGCACCGAGCGGATAGACGTGTGCGAGATTCAGACTTTTCGCGCGGTACTTGAGCATCTCCACCAGGCCCGGCTCATCGAGCGGCGGGTCGGTGTCGGGGGGACAGGCGAGGCTCGTGACGCCGCCTGCGACCGCGGCCTGCATTTCCGACGCGAGCGTCGCCTTGTATTCGAAGCCCGGTTCGCGCAGCCGTGCGGATAGGTCGATCAGGCCCGGACAGACCACGAGCGCATCCGCGGCCAGCGTGCGCTCGGCCCGAAATCCGGCCGGGGCCTTGCCGAGCGCGGCGATTTTTCCCTCCGCTATGAAAACGTCCTGCTTCGCGTCGACGCGGTTTTTCGGGTCGATCACGCGCCCGTTCTTGATGTGGACCTTGCTCACTTGTAGGGGCTTCCGTCCTTGTGCGTGAAAACCCATTTCCCGTCTACCAGGCGCGCCGCCAGGTCCACGTCGGCGTAGGTGGCTGCGTCCCCGGTCGTGCGGTCGCCGATCTCCAGGTAGAGCGCGGGCTTCTTTGTCTCGTTGACGAGCTGATGCCCGTCCGCCCTTCCCGCGGGAAATCCGGCCGCCATGCCGCGCTTGAGCTTCTGTCGCCCGGCATCGGAGACGAGCGTGAGCTCGCCCTCGAGCACGTAGATAAACTCATCCTGCTTGGAGTGCCAGTGGCGCATCGAGGATTCCGCGCCCGGGTCAAGGCGCGTGAGGTTGACGCCGAAGTTTTTCAGGCCGGCCGCATCGCCGAGGCGGCGCTTGTGCCGGCCCGCGACTCGGGCTTTGTACGGTTCCGGGTAGCCGGTGGTCGACTGCTCGAGTACTTGCGCAGGATCGAGGGCGGGCGCGTTGGATTTCGTCACGGTCAGTTTCCGGCGAGGATGCTCATCACCGCCATGCGCACGGCGATGCCGAAGGTGACCTGCGGCAGGATCACCGAGTGCGGGCCGTCGGCGACCGAGGAATCGATCTCGACGCCCCGGTTCATCGGCCCCGGGTGCATGACGATGGCATCGGGCTTGGCGAGGACGAGCTTCTGCGGCGTCAAGCCGTAGGACTTGAAGAACTCCTGGGCGGAAGGCAGCAGCGCCCCTTTCATGCGCTCGTTTTGCAGGCGCAACATGACCACGACGTCGCAACCTGCGAGCCCCTCGCGCATGTCGTGATGCACGGAGACGCCGAGCTGCTCCACGCCCGTGGGCAGCAACGTCCTCGGTCCGATCACGCGCACGTCGGGTGCGCCGAGGGTGGTGAGCGCGTGTATCAGCGAGCGCGCGACGCGCGAATGCAGCACGTCTCCGACGATGGCTACCGAGAGCCCGGTGAAGTCCTTCTTGTAGTGGCGAATGGTATAAATGTCGAGCAGCCCTTGAGTCGGGTGCGCATGGCGACCGTCGCCCGCATTGATCACGTGCACATGCGGGGCGACGTGGCTCGCGATCAGGTGGGCGGCGCCGCTGGAGGAATGCCGCACGACGAACATGTCCGCGTGCATCGCGCAAAGGTTGTCGACCGTGTCGAGCAAGGTCTCGCCTTTGGTCGAAGACGATACGGTGATATTCAGGTTGATGACGTCCGCGGACAGGCGCTTCGCGGCGATCTCGAAGGTGGTACGCGTGCGTGTCGAGGGTTCGAAGAACAGGTTGAACACCGACTTGCCGCGCAGGAGCGGCACCTTCTTCACCTCGCGCTCGGTCACGCCGATGAAGGACGCGGCCGTGTCCAGGATGTGCACGAGGATCTCGCGGGGAAGCCCCTCGATCGTGAGCAGGTGCTGGAGTTTTCCGTCGCCGTTAAGCTGCGGGTTTCGCATCGGAGAGTCGCAAGAAAAATTTGCCGCGCTCGTCGCGCGCCAGTCGCAGAAGTTTGCCTGCGGGCATCGAAAGCGTGGCGCCGACATACTGTGCCGCGATCGGCAGCTGCCGTTCGCCGCGGTCGACCAGCGCCGCCAGCTCGATTTTTCCGGGGCGCCCATAGTCGAACAGCTCGTTCATCGCGGCGCGCACGGTGCGCCCGGTGTACAGAACATCGTCGATCACGACGATATGCCGGCCGTTGACGTCGAACGGGATCTGAGAAGGCTTCACCGGGTGGTGGAGTCCGGCGACGTCGAAATCGTCGCGATAGAAGGAGATGTCGAGCGTTCCCATCGGCGTCGAAACCTTCAGCTCCCGGTGCATACGCTCGGCGAGCCAGGCGCCGCCCGTGCGTATGCCGACGAGCCCCGTCGATTCGGTGACGCCGGCGCGGAGCTTCCGCGCGAGCTCTTCGCACAGCGCTTCAGCGTCGGGCAGGTCCATCCAGATAACTCTGCAGGATGATTTGAGCAGCGAGGGCGTGCACCGTCTGCTTGCGCTTGCGCTCCCTGAGGCCGCTTTCGCGGAACGTTTCTTCCGCGGCGGTCGAAGAAAGCCTCTCGTCGGTGAGTTCTACCGGGAGCCGAAAGCGCGCCGCGAGCCGGCGCGCGAATCGCCGCGCGCGCCGCGTCATGTCATGCTCACCGCCGTCCATCGCTAGCGGCAGGCCGACTACCAGCAGTTCGGGCCGCCATTCGCGCACGAGCGTTTCGACCTCCGCCATGCACCGGCTCGCAACTGCCGCCTCGAACATCCCCAGGGGATTGGCGAGTCGCGTTTCGGTATCACCCACCGCGACGCCGATCCAACGCGCGCCGAAATCGAATGCAAGTACGGTGTGGCCGGAGACCTTTGACGGGACCACGGCCGCCTCGCTCACGCGTGCCCTGCCTCCTCGGACAATCTGGCGAAGTCGATGCCGAGCAGCTTCATCGCCGCGGGCAGGCGTTCCTCAGTCGGCGTATCGAAAATGATCCCATCCTTGGCTTCGACGGTGAGCCAGGCGTTCTGCTTGATTTCATTCTCGAGCTGTCCCGCCGCCCAGCCCGCATAGCCGAGCGTGACCAGAAGCTTGTGCGGACCGCCGCCCTGACCGACCGCTTCCAGAATGTCCTTGGAAGTGGTGAGACCCATCTTGCCGCGCACCGCAAGAGTGGATTGCCACTCCCCGAGGGGCTGGTGCAGGACAAAGCCACGGTCGGTTTGCACCGGTCCGCCGAAATACACCGGCTCATTCACCAGAATCTGAGAAGTCAGCCGCAGGCTCAGGCGGTCGAACAGGGCGCCCAGAGTCATCTCGATCGGGCGGTTGACCACCACGCCGAGCGCCCCCTGGTCATTGTGCTCGCAGATGAATGTCAGGGTGCGGGCAAAATAGGGATCGACCATGTTGGGCATGGCGATCAAGAAATGATTGGTGAGATTGACCTGGGCCATGGAGGCGAGTTCGTATTGTAATCCCTCGGCAGGGTCACGCACAATTTTGCGCCGCGCCCTTAGCGTCGTGCAGGCGCGGGATTATCAGGCTGCAGCCCGCCGCTCCTTGAGAAACCCGGAGATTTTCTCGATGAGATCGTCTTCCCGGTAGGGCTTGCCGAGGAAGTGGCTGACGCCGATCTCTTTCGCGTAGCTCTGGTGCTTGTCGGCAGTGCGCGAGGTGATCATGATGATCGGCACCCGGGCGAGGCGCTTGTCGGCCCTCACGTTCCGCGTGAGGTCGAACCCGTCCATGCGCGGCATCTCGATATCGACCAGCATCACGTCGGGGACGATCTCCAGCAGCTTTTCCATCGCTTCGACGCCGTCGCGCGCCGTTACCACGAGATAGCCATGGCGCTCGAGCAGCCTTCCGGTGACTTTGCGCACGGTGAGCGAATCGTCGACCACCATGATCGTGGGCTGCGTAGCCGCGGCTTGCGGCTTGGGCGCTTCATAAACGATCGCCGGGCGAGCAACCACTTCCCTCAGCGCGAGCAGCACCGGATTCAGGATGAGCACGATCTCGCCCGTGCCGAGCACCGTGGCGCCTGTGATGCCCGCGACCCGCTGCAGCTGCGGACCGATCGACTTCACGACGATTTCCTGGTTGCTGCCGACCATTTCATCCACGTGCAGCGCGATGGCGTTGGTGCCACTGCGCAGGTACAGCGTCGGGGAGAAGCGTTTCTGTTCCGCGATCGCGTCGGAAATCCCGAGGAGGTGCGGGAGATAATGGAACGGGTAGCGCCTATCCTGCCATTCGGTCTGGCGCGATGCGTACGCGGAGACCAGTTGCTCCTGTCTCAATTGCAGCACCTGCTCGACCATCACGGAGGGAATCGCGTAGATCTTGGCGCCCGCGCGCACGAGCACCGTCTGGGTCACCGCAAGGGTCAGCGGCAGGTAGATGGTGAAGCGCGTGCCCTGTCCCCGCGTGAAGCGCATCTCCACCCGTCCGCCAAGCGCGGCGACCTCGCTGCGCACCACGTCCATACCGACGCCGCGCCCGGCCACCTGCGAGACCTCGGTGGCGGTGGAGAATCCCGCGTGGAAAATGAAATCGGCGATCTCCGCCTCCGAGAGCGTCGCACTGGGCTCAATGAGGCCCTTTTCGATCGCTTTCTCGCGGATCCGGTCGATCGGGAGGCCGCCGCCATCATCGGACAGCGAGAGCTGCACTTCGTTACCCTCCTGTTTCAGGTCGAGGCGAATTTCGCCGATTTCCGGCTTGCCCGCGGCCCGGCGTTTGTCCGGCGCCTCGATGCCGTGGGTGACGGCGTTGCGTAGCAGGTGCTCGAACGGCCCGGTGATGCGCTCGAGCACCGAGCGGTCGAGCTCGACCTGGGTGCCTTTGATATCCAGACTGGCGCGCTTTCCGACTTCCTTCGAGGTCTGGCGCACGATGCGGTAGAGGCGTTCCTGCAGGCTGCCGAACGGCACCATGCGCACGCGCATCAGGTCCTGCTGCAGGTCACGGTTGAGCCGCGCCTGCGCAAGCAGCGCCTTTTCGGTCTCGTCCACGGCGTTGGCGAGGTTTCCGTGCACGGTCGACACGTCACTCACGCTTTCCGCCATTAGCCGCGTCACTTCCTGGAAGCGGGTGAAGCGATCGAATTCGAGCGGGTCGAATTCACGCATGGATTCCTTGGCGAGCTCCTGGCGCGATTGCATCTGCGACTCCGCCTGGATTTCGATCTCGCGCAGCTGCGCGCGCAGCCGCGCGACGTTGTCGGTGAGTTCCTGCATGGCCGCCTTGAGCGCGCGCATTTCGCCCTCGATCCGGCTGCGCGCGATGGCGACTTCTCCCGCCTCGTTGACCAGCCGGTCGACGATGTCCGCGCGCACCCGCAACAGCGCCTTCGGCTGTAGCTCGCGCTCGGCAATTGGTACCGCCTTCGCCGCCGCGGCCGGGCCCTGGGGCGCTGGCTCGGGCGCCGCCTCGGTCGCCTCGACGGCGACGGCCGCCGGCTTCGAAGCCACGGCCATGGCGGAGAGGTCTTCTTCCGACACACGGGGCTTCTGCAGCTGCTCGAACAGGATACCCATGCGGTCCCACGACGTCTCCAACTCCTCAAACAGGGCCGCCGGCAGCACCTTGACCGACATGGCGTTCTCGACGCGCGTCTCCATGTGGTGCGTCAGCTCGCCCAGCGCCATCGCTCCCGCCATGCGCGCGCTCCCCTTCAGGGTATGCAGCACGCGTTGCAGGGCTTGGCCGAGCGCTGGATTGTCTCGATTGTCGCGCCAGTCGCGCATCGCCGAGCCTACCGCGGGAACCAGCTCCTGGGCTTCGTCGAGGAAGATCTGCAGGAGCTCAGGATCGATGTCGTCGTCGAGCCGCCGCTGGCGGCGATCGAGCGTAATGTCTAGATCGAGGTCGTCGAGAGAACTGTCGCCTGCCTCGGCTTGCGCGAGCTCTTCGGTCGCACCGGCCTCCGTTTCGCGGGACGGCGGGGAAAGAGGAGCCAGTTCCTTTTCCTCGGGCGGCGTCGATTCCTGAGAGACACCCGCCTGCTCCCCGATGCGCTCCAGCCGAGCGACCAGCTCCGGGACGGCTCGCGGCACGCGCAATTGGACCACGCCCGTAACCATCGCCTCGATCGTGTCGATCGCCTCTCCGACCAGCGACTGCTCGTCCTCGGAAAGCTCGCTGGTCGCGAGTTTTTGCAGCGCCTTCTCTAGCGCGTAGCCAAGATCCGAGAGGGCCGAGATTTTCACGGTCCCCGAAGTGCCCGCGAGCGTGTGTACCGCGCGCAGTAAGGCGTCGCTGACCACGCCGTGCTGGCTCAGGGTCTCGTGCTCCTCTCTGATCGCGATCACGTGCGCGCGCGCCTCCCCGCTGAAAATGGCGAAGAGCGTCGTCGAGACCCGGTGTTCGCCGAGTTGGACGAACTCCTCGGGTGCCGCCCGCGCGACCGGGATGCGAGCTGACGTCGCGGGCGCGAACTCGGCTTTTGCAGAAGCGGCAGGTTCGGCGGCCGGGGCCGGGGCTGCCCTCGGCGCCTCGAGGGGTGCCTGCTCCGTCGCTTCGCCGCGACGCACGCGTTCCGCGGCCGCGACCAGCGAGCGCTCATCGCCAGAGACTCCGCCCGTCTTGAGGCGCTTGACGTTGTCGGAAAAATAGTCGTGAGCGAGCCCGACCAGCTGCAGCAGTGCGGGCGTTGCGGCACGTTCCTCCTGCACCCACGCGTTCATGGTCTGCTCAACGGCCCAGGCGGCTTCCCCGAGGCGCATGAGGCCCACCATGCGCCCGCTGCCTTTCAAGGTGTGGAAACCGCGGCGGATCGTCGTGAGCGCTTCTTTGTTGGCGTGCTGTTCGCGCAACGTATCGAGCTGCTCCCGAATCGTTGCGAGCACCTCGTCGGACTCCTCCAGATAGACCCCCAGGAGCTCGGCGTCGATCGCCTCGGCGCTCGCGTCGATGAGCTTGGCAGCCTCAGGAGATGGTGAGGGTGCCGCCGCCGTGATTTTGTCGATGGCTTCCTTGAGGTAAGGCGTAAGCGGCATGGTGCTCGCCTTGTCGAGCGCCTTGAGCGCCTTCCCTGCGGAATCTTCCAGCTTCTGGTCGGCGATGAGTCCTGCGTCTTTCTGGAGCGCGGCGAGGTTTTTCTTCAGTTCGGCCCGAATGGCTCCGTCATGGGGTTTGGTCTTCCATTCCTCGTAGAGACTCGCCGTCTCGCGCTGCTGCTCGGCGACCTGCGCCTCGACGGTGGTGACCGGCTGGGCGGCGTCGGCTTCCTCTTTTCTTGCCGCCGCTAGCGGCTGCATCGCGGCTTCAAAGTCGACCTTGCCGTGGGCCAGGCTCTCGATGTAAAAACCAAGGCCCGAGAGAATCTGGGCGATGCGCTCGAAATCCTGCGAGTTCGCGCTGTGGGTTGCGCCGGAAAACCGGCGGATATCCTCCGCGGCCGCAGCCAGGGATTCTTGCGCACGCTGCTCGCCCAGCATCTCCAGCGCCCCGAGCAGCTGGTGCACGGGCTTCTCGAGCGACACGAGCTCATCGCGTTTCGCCGGATCACGGAAGAAGGTGTCCAGAACCTGCTCGATGGTGCGTAGGTTGGCACGCATTTCCGAGACAACCTGGTTCATGAGGAGCCGTTCCTGTGCCTTGCGCGACATCTCGTCTAGCAAGGGGATCTCCGGTGCGCTGCGTCGGAGCTTGCCGAGCATGCAATCCTCGAGGCGCGAGCGCAGGAGTTGCGCCTGCTGGGCAAACTCGCCGGAGAGATGCGCGAGACCGGCAAGCGCATTTTCGAGCAGCAGGAGTGCCGTTGCGACTTCGAGCGCGACCGCCTCGCTCATGTTTTCGCGGTTCGAGGTGAGCCACGCGGAGACCTCGGCGACTTTCCCAGCCAGCGCGGTGAGATCTGCGTTGCCCAGTTGCTCGGCGTCGTCCTTGAGCGCGGCTGCGCTGTCGCAGAATGCGTGAAGCGACGGAGGATTGCCTGATGCGAACTTGTTCCAGGCGTCCTTCGCATGGGTGAGGTGCTCGCGTGCCGACTTCAGCGCCGGATTCTCCTCGATCGTGTCGCCGTCGCTCTCGGGCGCCGGGATGGTCTGGCCCAGATGGTAGACTTCCTGCACTTCGCGCACGCGCGCGGTCGACGGTTTGGCGCGAGCCACGTAATAGAGGACCTCGCGCATCAACCGCTCGGCGACGCTTGGCGTGCCTTCGAGCAGCCGCTTGATCTGTTGCTCGATGCGGTTGCACAACTGTTTCGCGTCAACATCCTGGGCCAGCGCGTTGTGCGCAAGAGCATCGAACAAGGCAAGCGACACCCACCAGAACGCGCGCTGCGAGGTTGGGCCCTGCGCCGCTTCGATCGCTTCGATGGCGGCGCGCATGTCCTCGGCTCCGCTCGCGTCGTTCTTGAGCCACTTGAGGAGTCCACGCTGGTAGCGGCTGCGCTGCTCGCGCAGGTACTTGTCCGAATCGCCCGCCTTCGATGCGCCCGCAACCTTATCGCGCTTGGGCGGGCGGAAAGTGAGATTCGGATAATAGAGATCGGTCGGATCGGCGCGCCCGCCCCGCGCTGTAACGACGTCGCGGTACAGCGCATAGAGCCTCAAGGGCTGATTGGGGTTGCCCGCCATGAGCTGGTCGAGGTAGGTGCGGATTCCGTTAAGAGCACGCTCGACCAGCCGGAAGATCTCGCTCTTCCTTAGGGAAGCTTCCTTTTCGATGCCGGCGAGCAGGCCTTCAAGCTCCTCGGACACGCGAGTGACGCCTTCCAGACCGACGATCGAGAGCGCGCCGTGTGCCTGGTGCAGGTGCGATTGGCTCGACTTCAGCTGTGCGGCGTCAGCGCTGTTCGTCGCGAACGCGCGCAGCGCCTCCTGGGAGCGCTGGATAGCGTGGTCGATCTCGCCCTTGACCCAGGAAAGTGGCCCGACGTCGAAATCGGCGCGTGCAGTCATTGCTCCCGACCTGGCTCTCCCGCCTCAACCGATCTTGAAGCCCGACACCGAACCTTTCAGCTCCTTGGCGAGCTCGGCAAGCTGGCCGATCGACACTGCGGTGCGCTTGGTGCCCTCGGTGGTCTGCTGGGTGATGCTCAGAATGTCCTGCATGCTGGTCGCCACCGTATTTGCGGATCTCGCTTGCTGTTCGGTGGTCATCGTGATGCCCTCAATCAGCTGGGCGAGCTGCTGCGACACCGATCCGATCTCCGAGAGCGCCTGACCCGCGGCGTCCGAGAGCTTCGCACCCTCGACCACGCCCTGCGTGCTCTTCTCCATGGCGGACACCGCGTCCTGCGTGTCTGTCTGAATGGTCTTGACGATCGCACCGATCTGCTTGGTTGCCTCGGCTGAGCGCTCCGCAAGTCGCTGCACTTCTTCGGCCACCACCGTGAAACCGCGTCCGGCTTCGCCCGCTGAAGCCGCCTGGATCGCGGCGTTCAGCGCGAGAACGTTCGTCTGCTCGGTAATGTCCGAGATCAGCTCCACGATCTCGCCGATCTCCTGAGAGGATTCGCCCAGTCGCTTGATGCGCTTGGAGGTCTCCTGGATCTGCTCGCGGATTTCGTTCATGCCCGAGATCGAGTTCTGCACCGCCTGCGTGCCTTTCTGCGCGGCGGCGAGCGATTGACGCGCCACGCTGGCCGACTGCGAAGCACTCTCCGACATCGCGTTCATGGCCTTTGCCATGCTGAGAACGGAAGCACTCGTCTGGCGGATCTCGACGGACTGTTTCTCTGCGGCGGCGAGCAGCTGCGCCGAGGTCTGCTGCGCGGACTCCGTCGCGCTCGTCACCTGAGCGGCAGCCGCGTTGATCCGGGTGATGAGGGTTCTCAGCTCGTCGATGGTGAAGTTTACCGAGTCGGCAATGGCGCCGGTAATCTCTTCGGTCACCGTCGCCTTCACGGTGAGGTCACCTTCCGCGAGGTTGCCCATCTCGTTCATCAGTCGCAGAATTGCGTCCTGGTTCGACTGGTTGGTTCGCTCGGTCTCCGCGCGTTGGCGCTCGGCCTCTTCGGCGCGCCGGCGCGTGTCGCCCAAATACACCAGGACGATCAGCGAGATCACGGCGATGGCCGCGAGAATCAGGAACCCGAGCACGATGAAGTTGGTCGTGCGCTCGCCAAGTTCCTGCTCATACGCGTCAGCCAGTTTTTGCGACGCTGCAAGCAGCGGCTCGGAATCGTCCACGACCTTGCGGCCGGCCTGCTTTGCATTCACCAGCGACTGCAGATTTCCGAGAATCGAGGCCACCGCCCCCTGGAATTCCTGGTAGGCTTTGTCGAGTTCCGCAAGCTTTGCCTGCTGCTCCGGGTCCTTCGCTGCGGTGACGCGAAGCACGTCACTGCCCTTCAACAAGCCCTGCAGCAACTCGCGGAAGGTGGTGGTGTCCTTGCCCATCAGAAACGCCACCTCCGGGTCGATCACGTCGGCACCGAGCATGGCATTCGCGTTCCGCGCGAGGCGCTGCGTCAGCATCACCAGCTGCCCTGAAAGGGAGACCTCGCGCGCGGGCGCCTGGGACTGCAATTTGAGCGCCTGAACCTGCTCGGCAAGATCGAGCAGCAGCGGATTGTTGGTGTTGATCAGGCGTACCGCCGTGGCGAGTCCGATGAGGTTCTTGCTTTGCGCGAGCACGAGCTGCGCGCTGCGGTCGGTCTTTTCCCACTCCTTGGTCAACGCATCAAGCTGCGGTTTAACCGCGTCCGATGTCGCCGGCAGGGATACGTCACTCGCCTGCCCACCCTGCGTGAGCAGCTTCAGCGCCGCGATGAATTCATCGCGCGACTGCTGCAACTGCTTGAACGCCTCGGGGCTGCCGATGAGCCCCGTTTGCGCTGCCTTGGCGATGCGCTGGGACAGCATGCGCATCTGCGCGGCAGTGGAAACATAGACTGTGCCGTAAGTCGCTTCGCGGTTGTCCTTGAACACGATGAATGCGGCCGCGACGAAGAGCACCGCAAATATCGCGCCGAGAATCGTGTACTGCCGGCCGACGCGGACCGTTCCGAGACCGGCCACCCGCTGTTTCGGCCCTTCGATGACGGTCCTCGGGCCGGGCGCGGGTCTGGCAACCGGCCTGGGCACGGCCCGAGGGATTGCTCTCGGGGCCTGAGTAGTGGGTGTCGCACCCTTGGTTCCCGCCTTGGCTGGAAATCTTAGAAATGCCATTGGACCCTCCTGTGTTCGTTACCGGGGGCGCTAGGCGCCCACCTGAAGAAAATCGTCGTGCGCCACGAGCGCGCCCATGTCCAACTCCTGCCAGAGGCGGCCATCCTCGTCGCGGTAGGCCGCCCCCACCCAGGACTTCTCGGTCACCTTCTCCGCCGGCTGCATGGCTTGCACGTTTTTCAACCCGAGCATGCGGGTGATCAGCAGCCCACTGAACGAATGGAAGCGTTCGGCGATCAGCAACAAGCGGCAATCAGGCGTACGCACCGTGTGCTCCCCGCCCATGAAGGCGGCGAAATCCACGATGCTCGCGAGCACCCCGCGAATGTTCGCCAGCCCCAAGTACCACTCCTTGGTGAGCGGAACGCTGGAAAACTCGGGTAGCGGCAGCATCTCCCCGGCATCGTCCAGCTTGAGCAGCCAGTTGCCGCCACCGGCTAGCACCCCCAACCGCGAGGTGGGTTCGGCTTCGGTCTGGGCCTCCCGCAACCTCTGGGCGAGTCCCTGCTGGAATTCACGCAAGCTGATCTGTTTTGCCACGACCTCTCGCCTATTTGATCGCCGCGACCTTCGCGAGCAACTCCTTGGCGTCGATCGGTTTCATCAGGTAATCCTTGGCACCCTGGCGCATCCCCCAGACGCGATCGGTTTCCTGGTTCTTGCTGGTGACGACGATCACGGGGATGTGCTTGGTCGCCTCGTCGCGCGTGATGGCACGCGTCGCCTGGAAGCCATTGGTACCCGGCATGACCACGTCCATCAGGATGAGATCGGGCCTTTCCGACTTCGACTTGGTGATTGCCTCGTCGCCGTTCTCCGCCGTCACGACCTGGTACCCCTGTTTGGACAGGGTCTCCATGAAAAATTGCCGGTCGGTCGGCGAATCATCCACGATCAAGATCTTCTTTATGGCCATGGCGATCTCCTCAGGTGCGAACGGGCGCGTGCGCCCCTACGGTTTTCAAAAGACTATCCTTCGTGAAGGGCTTGGTCAGATATTCGTCCGAGCCCACCATTCGGCCACGCGCCCGATCAAACAGGCCGTCCTTGGAAGACAACATGATCACGGGTGTGTTGGCGAAGTGCGTGTTTTTCTTGATCAACGCGCAGGTCTGATACCCGTCCAGGCGAGGCATCATGATGTCGACGAAGATGATGTCGGGCTGGTGGTCGGTGATCTTGGCGAGCGCGTCGAAACCGTCTTCGGCGAGGATCACCTTGCAACCGGCTTGAACCAGGAAGATCTCCGCGCTGCGGCGAATAGTGTTCGAATCGTCGATCACCATCACTTTGACGCCGGCAAGATTCGCGGCTTCGCTCACGACCTTTATCCCCGCAAATGTCCTGTGTTTCCTGGATTCCGACAGTTTCGTCGGCCCTATTGAGCGGTGCCCTGACTGCACCCGTACAGCTTTTTACACTATACAACCAAATCCAGTCAAAACAAAGCCTTGTGCGGCGTATTTCAGAAGCGCTATCAGGATCGCCAACCCGCGCGGTCGCAACTCACGGGATGCTCCAGCAGGTGTAGCACGGGCCGTGCCCGAACTCAAAGCTCGATCATCTCAAAGTCCTCCTTCCGCGCGCCGCATTCGGGACAAGTCCAGTTCATCGGGACATCCTCCCAACGTGTCCCGGGCGGGACTCCTTCCTCGGGGAGGCCCTCCTCTTCGTCATAGACGAAGCCGCAGATCAGGCACATCCAGGTTTTGAAATCTTGCTTTTCCGTCATCGGGTTGGGATGGGTTACAATGAATGGGCCGCATCATAACCTAAAGCGACGAGCCGCCTGCCACCCTTCGCCGGTTCTTCGCTGCCTATGTCCTCCGCGACCCTTCCCCCTATCGTGCTTGCGTTTTCCGCTGCTGATCCGACCGGTGGCGCGGGAGTGCAAGCGGATTTGCTCACGCTAGCCTCAATGGGTTGTCACGCGCTCTCCGTAATTACGGCGATCACTGTCCAAGACACGGCGGGCGTCGAGAACTTGCAGGCCATCGATCCGGAGTGGGTGGTGGACCAGGCGCGCCTCGTGCTCGAGGATATGCCGGTCTCCGCGTTCAAGGTCGGAATGGTCGGGAGCATCGAGAACATCGCGGCAATTGCGGAGGTCGTGTCCGACTATCCCGACGTCCCGCTTGTCTTCGATCCGGTACTTGCCTCAGGGCGCGGCGACGAACTTGCGACCGAGGACATGATTTCGGCGATGTGCGAGCTGCTGCTGCCCCAGACCACCATTCTCACCCCCAACAGCCGCGAGGCTCGGCGCCTCGTTCAGGGCGATGGCGAGGACGACGATGAGCTTGCCCTTCCCGGAGCTGCGGAGAAACTGCTGGGTCTGGGCTGCGAGTATGTGCTCATCACCGGCACGCACGAAAACACACCGCAAGTCGTGAACACGCTCTACGGCCCGGAAGGCGTGGTGCGCTCGGACAGCTGGGAGAGGTTGCCGGGAAGTTATCACGGTTCAGGGTGTACGCTTGCCGCAGCGATCGCGGCGACGCTCGCCAACGGCCTCGAGCTGCCCGAAGCGGTGCGCGAAGCCCAAGAATACACTTGGCAAACGCTCAACGCGGGGTTTCGTCCGGGCATGGGTCAATACATACCAGACCGATTCTTCTGGGCACGGGAAATGGATGAGCCGGGCACAGGCAAAGCCTGAGCACTGGGTGGTTTCACATGCGGGGTTTCGCGGTCTGTACGCCGTGACATCCGATGAGCCCGATACCAGGTCGCTCACTCGCAAGGTGAGCAAGGCGCTTTCCGGCGGAGCACGCATCGTGCAGTACCGCAATAAATCCGCGACTGTAGAGCTGCGCCGCGAGCAGGGCGCGGCGCTGCTTGCACTCTGTCGCGAAGCGCGCATTCCGCTCGTCATCAACGACGATCTGGATCTGGCCTGCGGGATCGGCGCGGACGGCCTGCACCTTGGCCGCGAGGACATCCCCGTCGCAGCTGCGCGCGCGCGGCTGTGTAAAGACAAGCTGCTCGGGGTTTCCTGCTACGACAGACTTGAACTCGCTCTCGCCGCGCGGGAAGCCGGTGCAGACTATGTCGCCTTCGGCAGCGCTTTCCCTTCCGCGACCAAGCCGTGCGCAACGCGTGCGCCGCTTTCACTTTATCGCGAAGCGAAAGGGCGCCTCGGTTTGCCCGTTGTCGCGATCGGAGGCATCACGACCGAAAACGCACGTACCGTTATCGAGGCCGGGGCCGACGCCGTTGCGGTGATCAGCGCGCTGTTCGACGCGCCCGACATCGAAGCGGCCGCGCGCAGCTTCAGTCGCCTTTTCGAACAGAAGGACTCGTGAGCAAGAACGAATCGCTGTTTGCCCGGGCACAGAAAACTATCCCCGGCGGGGTCAACTCGCCCGTGCGGGCGTTTCGTGCCGTCGGCGGCACGCCCCGCTTCATAGTGCGCGGTGAAGGCAGCCGCATTTGGGACGCCGACGGTCGCGAATACCTAGACTACGTCGGCTCCTGGGGACCGCTCGTGCTCGGACACGCGGACCGGGAGGTCGTCGCCGCCGTGCGGGAGGCCGCGCGCCGCGGACTTTCCTTCGGCGCCCCGACCGAGCCCGAGGCCGAGATGGCCGAGCAGCTCGCGCGACTGGTTCCGGGGCTTGAATTGGTGCGACTGGTCAGTTCCGGAACCGAGGCGACCATGTCGGCGCTGCGGCTCGCGCGTGGATTCACCGGACGGCCCCGCATCGTCAAGTTCGAAGGCTGCTATCACGGACATGCGGACAGCCTGCTCGTCAAGGCGGGCTCGGGCGCGCTCACTCTGGGCAATCCGAGTTCGGCCGGGGTGACGGCCGAGACCGCAGCGCAGACGCTCGTCCTCGACTACAACGATGTCGCAGGGCTGGACGCTGCGTTTCACGAGCTCGGCGATTCCATCGCCTGCGTCATCGTCGAACCGGTCGCCGGGAACATGAACCTGATTGCGCCGCTGCCCGGGTTTCTCCAGCGCATGCGCGAGCTATGCACGCGATACGGGGCCGTACTGATTTTTGATGAGGTGATGACGGGTTTTCGCGTCGGGCTGCAAGGCGCTCAGCAGCTCTACGGAGTGCAAGCGGACCTCGTCACGCTGGGGAAGATAATCGGCGGGGGAATGCCCCTGGGAGCCTTCGGTGGTCGCCGCGATATCATGGGGAAAGTCGCGCCGCTCGGCCCGGTGTACCAGGCCGGTACGCTTTCGGGCAATCCGCTCGCAGTAGCCGCAGGACTTGCGACTTTGAAAAAAGTCGAAGCGCCGGGATTCCATGAGCGTCTTGCTGCGACAGCGCGCAAGCTCTGCGAGGGCCTAGTCTCGGCGGCGCGCACGCGTGGCATTCCGTTCTCGGCGCAGTCCGTGGGAGGCATGTTCGGCCTGTATTTTCGTGCTGCGCCGCCGTCGACCTACGCCGAGGTCATGCAGTGCGACAAAGAGGCGTTCAACCGATTTTTCCACGCCATGCTCGAGCGGGGCGTGTACTTCGCGCCGTCGGCCTATGAGGCGGGTTTCGTGTCCGCTTCGCACTCCCAAGCAGATCTTGCAGTCACGATCGCCGCGGCCGACGCGGCGTTCGGTTCGATGTCCTAGCCCGGTGCAGGTGGCTCGCCCGCGCGTCACACCAGAAACAGCGTCGCCAAGCCGAGGAAAATAAAAAAACCGCCGCTGTCGGTGATCGCGGTAATCAGTACCGAGGAACCCAGCGCCGGATCGCGCCCGAGCCGAATCATGGTGAGCGGGATGAGCACTCCGGCGGTTGCAGCAAGCACAAGGTTCAGCGTCATCGCCGCCGTCATCACCAGGCCGAGCGACACCTTCTGATAGAGCCAATAGGCGAGCAAGCCGAGCGCGCTGCCCCAGATCAGGCCGTTGAGAAGCGAAACGCCCAGCTCCTTCGCGAGCAGCTTCTTTGCGTGCTCTCTCTGCACCTGGCCGAGGGCGATCGAGCGCACGATCATGGTGATGGTCTGGTTGCCCGAATTTCCCCCGATTCCGGCGACGATGGGCATGAGCGCGGCGAGCGCCACCAGCTTCTCGATCGAGTGCTCGAAGGCGCCGATCACTCGCGAGGCGACAAATGCGGTGACCAGGTTGATCGCCAGCCACGACCAGCGATTCTTCACGCTCGCCCAGACCGAGGAAAAGACGTCTTCCTCCTCGCGCAACCCGGCCTGCGTGAGGAGTTCGTTCTCGCTCTTGCTGCGGATGAAGTCGACGACCTTGTCCACCGTCACCCGCCCGACGAGTTTGCCCTGCTCGTCCACGACTGGTGCAGAAACCAGGTCATACCGCTCGAAGGCCTTGGCGGCGTCCTGCGCCTTGTCGCCCGACTGGAGCGTGACGACATCACTCATCATCACCTTTGCAACATTGTGCTCAAGTTCGGAGACGATCAGTTTGGAGAGCGGCAGCACGCCCTTCAAGCGCTCGTCCCGGTCGACGACGAAGATCTGATCGGTATGGTGCGGCAGCGCGTCGAAACGCCGCAGATACCGCGTGACGGTCTCGACCGCGGTGTCCTCGCGCACGCTGACCACGTCGAAATCCATGAGAGCGCCGACCGCGTCCTCGGGGTACGACATCGCCGCGCGCAACTGCTCGCGTTCCTCGACCGGCAAGGCTTGGAAGACATCGTGGATGACCCCTTCGGGGAGGTCCGGCGCGAGGTCGGCGATTTCGTCGGCCTCCAACTGCTCGGCTGCAGCGACCAGCTCCTGCAAATCCATGCTGCGGATGAGCGTCTCGCGCACCGCATCGGAGGCTTGAAGCAGGATTTCGCCGTCGCGCTCCGCTTTGACGAGATTCCAGACGACGAGCCGCTCCTCCAGGGGCAGCGATTCAAGCACGTACGCGATGTCGGCCGGATGCATGGAGTCGAGCTTCGCGCGAAGTTCGGCGACGTTCTGCCGATGCACGAGCGATTCCACCAGCTCGTGCTTTGGCATTTCCTGGCGCTCCACCAGGTGCTCGACCAGGCGGTGCCGCCGCAGGAGCTCTTGAACCTCACGCAAGTCGGCCTGGAGGTCTTCGAGCTCCTTCTTCGGGCTGAGGGTTTCGATCATGCGAGGCGGCCCTTCGCCGTGAAATGGTCCCCGGGTTTGCCGCGGACAACGCCCGACGCGCCGCGCGCGGCTGAGGCGATTCTAGCAGTCGGCTGTATGATGGGCGATAGAAAAATCTCGCCCGATGGCACCCCATACTCCCCGCTTCGGTTGACGTGACGGCTTCAAATCGCTTTGCCGACGACGTGCGCCCCAGGGAGGTTCTCGCCTGGGCGATGTACGACTTTGCCAACTCGGGCTACACCACGGTCGTGATCACCGCCGTGTTCAACGCCTATTTCGTCTCGATAATCGCGGGCAACGCTCCTTGGGCGACTTTTGCCTGGACGGCGGCGTTGTCGGCTTCGTACGCTTTAATCCTGCTGACTGGCCCTGTCATTGGGGCCTACGCCGACCTACGTGCCGTAAAAAAGCGCTTGCTCGTTCTCACCACGGCTGGTTGCGTGATTGCTACTGCCTTGCTCGCGTTCACCGGGCCCGGAACGCTCGCGCTCGCGGTGGTGCTACTGGTATTTTCCAATTTCTGCTTCGCCTCCGGGGAAAACCTCATCGCCGCGTTCCTGCCCGAGCTCGCCCAGGGCGAATCGCTGGGACGGGTATCGGGCTGGGGCTGGAGCCTGGGTTATCTGGGCGGGCTTTTGACTCTCGGTCTTTGCCTGGGCTACGTCACCTGGGCTCAAGCCCACGGCCAGGAACCGCAACAGTTTGTGCCGGTCACGATGCTGATCACCGCCGCAACCTTCGCCGCAGCGAGCCTGCCGACGTTCTTGGTGCTAAAGGAGCGTGCCCGCGCGGTTCCGGTCGCCGCCGGCGAAAACCTAACGCGGGCGGCCTTTGCGCGCCTCGCGCAAACGCTGCGCCAAGCCGCGCGCTATCGGGACCTCGCGCGGTTCCTGATATGCATCGTCTTCTATCAAGCGGGAATCCAGACGGTCATCGCACTCGCCGCGATTTACGCGGAACAAGCGCTCGGTTTCACGACGAAGGATACGATCGCCCTGATCTTGGTGGTCAACGTGACTGCCGCGGTCGGTGCGTTCGCTTTCGGCAATATCCAGGATCGACTCGGGCACGTGCGAACCATTGCTCTTACTCTTCTGCTGTGGATCGCAACGACCTTGATAACCTGGTCCGCGTCGAACTCCGGACTCTTCTGGGTGGCCGCCAATCTTGCAGGACTGTGCCTGGGTTCCTCGCAGTCGGCCGGCCGGGCCCTGGTGGGTTACCTGAGCCCCGCTGACCGGCACGCCGAGTTTTTCGGACTCTGGGGATTTGCGGTAAAGCTGTCTTCGATTCTGGGGCCGATTACCTACGGCACGGTGACCTGGATGACCGACGGCAACCATCGTCTCGCCATGCTGGCGACCGGTGGATTCTTCGTGGCCGGCCTTCTCTTGCTGTCAGGGATCGACGTCCCTCGCGGTCGACGCGCGGCAGAACGGGCCTAGCAGTCGCAGCCGCGGAAGACTAGGGGACCTGTGCGGCGGACATCTGCGTCAATATGCTCTCGCTATAGCTCGTCAAATAGGGTGAGCTGCGGTTGCGGTCGTAGTAGCGCGGACGCGGAAGCATCGCAGCGAGGCGCGCAGCTTGCTCGGGTTCGAGGCCGGCTGCGTCCACGCCGAAGTAGTGGCGTGCCGCCGCTTCGGCTCCGAAGACGTTTA
>Ga0209238_1000070_pt1 | contig 30124 bp, 30 predicted proteins | sample GraSoi013_1_20cm_FD_185823 | JGI IMG/M metagenome (GOLD analysis project Ga0209238, IMG submission 185823) | Grasslands soil microbial communities from the Angelo Coastal Reserve, California, USA - Sample 10_02_2013_1_20cm (SPAdes) (version 2) | ecosystem: Environmental > Terrestrial > Soil >...
CATGAGGCGCCCGGAGAGACCGAGGGACCGCAGCCATCCGAAGAGATCGAGACCGCACCTTGATTTGGAAACCCGCCGAGGAAACCCGAGGGTGCGGCGCTGACCGTGATTTGCGCTACATTCAGGTTGAAATCCCCGTCGCTCAGCAGGGGAGCCGAGAACGTATAAGGCGAGTCTGGAATGACGTAGAGCTGCCCGTTCGAGGACTGCCAAGCGTAGTGAGAACTCGGAGTGATGACGAAGCCCTTGTCCGCCCCTGAGAGCGCCGAGTCGCTTCCGGTGTTGTTCGTCCCGTTGTCGGCGTAGACGGTCCTGGTTCCGTCGACGTAGAGCGGAGCGGGTGCCGTGGGCGCGCCCGCAACCGAGCCTGTCGGATTCCCGAACAAGTCCCAGGTTGCGGTGTAGTCATACTGAGTCGTGATGCAGTGCGCTCCGCGACCGCTGGAGCACCGGGTGAGAGCGTAGTGAATCAGACCGCTGACGCCACCGGCGTCGGTGAAGGCGTACCCAACTACGTTGACTCCCCTTGCTCCCGGAGGCGGGATGAACTGGAGCTTGTACTCATAAGCGTGGGCCGTGCCGAGCAACATCAAGCCAAGTGCTACCAGGATTTTTCTCATGGCTTCGTCTCCTTGGTTGGCCTATGCGGCCTTGGGTGCCGCACTTTCTGCAATAGTACTCTAGGCGTAAAGATTTAAAAGCCCATCCAACCCGACATAGTTAAAACAGTAAGTCGCTTTTTCCCGCACCACCGGCTTGGCGTGGTACGCGATAGAAACGCCGGCCTCCGCCATCATCGCGAGGTCGTTGGCGCCGTCGCCGAAGGCGATAACTTGGTCGCGCGACAGCCGCAGTCCGTCGCGCAGTTCGCGCAGTTTCGCGGCTTTGATTTGCGCGTCGACGATGCGGCCGACGACTTTGCCGGTGAGTTTGCCGTTTTTGAATTCGAGGGCGTTCGACAGGGTGTAGTCGAGCGAAAGGCGTTCCTTGAGCCGCTCGGTGAAGTAGGTGAAGCCGCTCGAGACGAGCAGGGTCTTGATGCCGAGGGAGCGCAGCCGCGCTAGCATGCGCTCCGCGCCGGGCGAGAGTTTCAGCCGCTCGTCGTAGACCCGCGCGAGCGCCGATTCGTCCATGCCTTCGAGCAGCGCGAGGCGCCGGCGCAGGCTCTCGTGGTACTCGATCTCGCCGCGCATGGCGCTCGCCGTGATCGCCGCGACCTGCGGCTTGATGCCCCGGATGTCGGCGATCTCGTCGATGCACTCGATGGTGATGAGGGTGGAGTCCATGTCCATCGCAACGAGGCCGAAATCGGAGAGCTTGCGCGCCACGGGCACGAAGGCGAAGTCGAGCTTTGCCTTTGCGCAGTATTCGGCGACGCCGTCCTGGGTCTTGTAGTCGTGCAAGCGGAAGGCGTTGTTGCCGACGTTCTCGATGCGTGAGGCGCCGCAGAGCTTGGCGATCGCCTTGAGGTCCGGGGTTTCGACTTCGAGGCCGTGGATGACGAGGTAGCTCATGGAGAAACGTGTGAATAGTATCCTTGATCGACGCACCGCTCTACGGGTAGTCTTGAAGCAAACCACGGAGGCACACCGATGGACGAGAGATACAGCATGATTGGATTTGTCGTGATCGTAATGCTCTACGCGGTGGTCGGGCTTTTGGCGGCGGCGGGCGCCATCTCCATCACCCGGAAGATCGGCCCCAAGGCGGAACAGGTTCTCTACGGGCTTTTCCTCGTCATCATCGCCGCGTTCTATCTGGCCTTCGTCGCGTATTTCGGAAATGCGGCGACGTGGCGGGTGGAAATGGTCGCCGTCGTTTTGTTCGCGCTGATAGGCCTGTTCGGCGTGCGCCTGCCGATCGCCGTGGTGATCGGTTATGCCCTGCACGGGGCGTGGGACCTGGTGCACGAGCTTCAGGCTCAGGGAGCCATCTCCGCTTACTACCTGGGCCGGTTGACCGCGGTGCCGATGGCCTATGGAGTTTTCTGCGCAGCCTTCGATGTTTACATCGCGGCCTATGCGTTTAAGCGGCGCGACGAGTGGAGCGTCGCGTGGGCGCCGCAGCTGCAGGAGGAGACTACGCCGCCTGCTTGAGCGCCGCCGGGGCGAGCGCTTCCAGCACCTGCCGGACGGCGAGCGCGCGCTCGGGGAGCTCGCTCGTGACGCGCTCGACGCGCAGCTTGTTCGGCGCAGTGAGCTTCCAGCCGCGCTGTTTCCGCACGAGCTTCAGCACCGCGGCCGGGTCGAGCGGGGGATGCTGGACGAACTGCACCTGGATAAATTCAGGAGCCGCGTCGACGCGCGAGACGCCCAAGCGGCGACCGAGGATGCGCAGGCGATGGCTCTCGATCAGCGCGCGCGCCGCGCCCGGCAGGTCGCCGAAGCGGTCGACCAGCTCTTCCTGCATCGCCTCGACGCGCTCCGCGCTCTCGCAATTGGCGAAGCGCTTGTAGAGCACCAGGCGCTCGTGCACGTCGGCGCAGTAGCTCGCGGGCAGGAGCGCCGGGAAGTGCAGGTTGATCTCGGTCGTGACCTCGAAAGGCTGCGACAGGTCGGGCTCGCGTCCGGCCTTCAATGACCGCACCGCGTGGTCGAGCATGTCGGCGTAGAGGTTGAAGCCCACTTCCTGCATCTCGCCCGACTGCGATTCGCCCAGCACCTCGCCCGCGCCGCGGATCTCGAGGTCGTGCATGGCGAGGTAGAACCCCGAGCCCAGCTCCTCCATCATCTGGATCGCTTCCAGCCTTTTTTTCGCCGCGGCGGAGAGCGCTTCCTCGCCGGGGGTGAGGAGGTAGGCGTAGGCCTGGTGGTGCGAGCGCCCGACGCGGCCGCGCAGCTGGTGCAATTGCGCGAGGCCGAACTTGTCGGCGCGCTCGATGATGATGGTGTTGGCGGTCGGGATGTCGATCCCGGTCTCGATAATGGTCGAGCAGAGGAGGAGGTTGTGCCGTTGCTGCAGGAACTCGCGCATCACGCGCTCTAGGTCCCGCTCGCGCATCTGGCCGTGCGCGACCGCGATGCGCGCTTCCGGCAGCAGCTTTTCCAGCTTTTCGCGCATGATCTCTATGGTGGCGACGTCGTTGTGCAGGAAGAAGATCTGCCCGCCGCGCTTCAACTCCCTCAACGCCGCCTCGCGGATGATGCCGCTCGAATACGGCGTGACGAAGGTGCGGATCGCGAGGCGCCGTTCCGGCGCCGTGGCGATCACCGAGAGATCGCGCAGGCCTTCGAGCGACATCGCGAGCGTGCGCGGGATCGGCGTCGCGGTGAGCGTGAGCACGTCGACCTCCGCCCGCAGCGCCTTCAGCGCTTCCTTCTGGCGCACGCCGAAGCGGTGCTCCTCGTCGACGATCACGAGGCCCAGGCGCTTGAACTTCACGTCGCGCTGCAGGAGCTTGTGCGTGCCGATGGCGATGTCGACTTCGCCTGCGGCAAGGCCTTCCAGCGCCGCCGTCGTCTCCTTGCCGCTCTTGAAGCGCGAGAGCTCCGCCAGCTTGATCGGCCAGTCGGCGAAGCGGTCGGAAAAAGTGTTGAAATGCTGCTCGGCCAAGAGCGTCGTGGGCGCGAGCACCGCGACCTGCATGTTGTCGGCGACGGCGACGAAGGCGGCTCGCAGTGCGACTTCCGTCTTGCCGAAACCGACGTCGCCGCAGACGAGGCGGTCCATGGGCTTGCCGCTCTTCATGTTGTCGATGGCAGCCGAGATGGCGGCCGCCTGGTCCGGCGTCTCCTCGAAGCCGAAGCCTTCGGCGAAGGCCTCGTAGTCGTGCTGGTTCAGCTGGAAGGCGTGGCCTAGGCGGGTCGCGCGCCGGGCGTAGAGGTTGAGCAATTCCGCGGCGGTGTCGCGCACCGCGCGCGCGGCTTTGCGCTTCGCCTTCTCCCACTGGTCGCCGCCCAGCTTGTGCAGCGGCGCCTGCTCCGGCGGCCCGCCCGAGTAGCGGCCGATCGAGTGCAGCTGCGCCACCGGCACGTAGAGCTTGTTCTCCTCCGCGTATTCGAGCAGCAAAAATTCCGCGGCGCCTTCCCCCAGGTCGAGATCCACGAGGCCCCGGTAGCGACCGATGCCGTGCTGCACGTGCACCACCGGGTCGCCCGAGCGCAGCTCGGAGAGATCGCGCAGCATCCCCTCGACCGAGCTCACCGGTTTGCGCTCGCGCGCCGCGGGCGAGCGCGCGGTTCCCGCATAGAGCTCCGACTCGGTGACGAAGCAAAGGCCCTCCGCATCGAGGAAGAAGCCGGCGAGGAGCGGGGCCACGCCGAGCGAAAAGCGCGATTCCGAGCGCTTGAATTCCTCGAAGCCAGCGCAGGGTTCGGGCTTCAAGCCGTATTCGGCGAGGTACTGGGCGAGCGTCTCGCGCCGGCCGGGCGATTCGGCGAGCAGCATGACGCGCGCCGGCGTCGCGGCAAGGAAGGTCTTCAGGCGGTGCAGGGGATCGGCAGCGCGCCGCTCCACCGCGAGCTCGGGCAGCGGATGCGCGGACGGCGCTTCGCCTTCGAACTCGGCGCGCCGGAAAGCCTTGGCGCGCACGAAAAAATCCTCGGCGGAGAGGAAAATCTCCGCGGGCGGGAGCAAGGGCCGCGCGCGGTCGCCTTGGAGGAGGCGATAGCGCCCTTGAGCATCGCGCCAGAACTCGGTGAGGGCCGCGTGCACCTCGCCGTGCATGCTGACCGTGGCGCCCTTCGGCAGGTAGTCGAAGATCGTCGCGGTTTTCTCGAAGAAGAGCGGCAGGTAGTACTCGATCCCCGCGGGCGCGACGCCGTTGCTCACGTCCTTGTAGATGCGGCTCTTCGAGGGATCGCCCTCGAAGGCGTCGCGGTAGCTGCGGCGGAATTGGTTGCGCCCGGCTTCGTCCATGGGAAACTCGCGCGCCGGCAGGAGGCGGATCTCCGCCACCTTGTAGAGCGTGCGCTGGGTGTCCGCATCGAAGGAGCGGATCGACTCGATCTCGTCGTCCAAGAGATCGAGGCGGTAGGGGAGGGCGCTGCCCATGGGAAAGAGGTCGACGAGACCGCCGCGCACGCAGTACTCGCCCGGCGCGACCACCTGCGTAACGTGGCTGTAGCCGGCGAGCGTGAGCTGGGATCGCAGCGCGTCCAGATCGAGCGCTTCCCCCGCCTTCAGGAAAAAACTGTGCGCGGCGAGGAAGGACGGGGGCGCGAGGCGCGTGAGCGCGGTCGCTGCGGGAACGATGGCGACGTCGAAGTCCTCGCGCATGATGCGGTAGAGCGTCGCCAAGCGCTCCGACACCAGATCATGGTGCGGCGAGAAGCCGTCGTAAGGCAGGGTCTCCCAGTCGGGCAGGAGCAGCACGGCGAGCTGCGGCGCGAACCACGCGATCTCGTCCTTCAAGCGCTGCGCCTCGGTCGCGCGGGCGCAGAGCACCACCGCCGGCCGCGAGGCTTTCGCTGCGAGCGCGAGCGCGAGCGCGTCGCTCGAGCCGTGAAGGCGGGCGGCGCTCGCGTTTTTTTCGATGACTGCGCTCATCGTCTTCGTTTCAGAAATAGCAAAACCCGAGTTGAGCGCCGCTCGCCTTGCGAAGCGGAGTTCGAACTCGGGACCCAGTTATAATCGAGGTAATTATATATCGTGTCGAATTCTTCGAATCTCAACCGATTTCAGTGACTTCCAGATATTTCGGCCTGGTTCCGGCCGCAGGCTCGGGTTCGCGCTTCGGGGCCGACGTGCCCAAGCAATACTCGCCGCTCGCGGGCAAGCCGATGCTGCACCACTCGATCGCGCGCCTGCTCGCCACGCCGGAAGTGGAGATCGCCTTCGTGGTGCTCGCTCCGGGGGACGCGGACTTCCGCAAGTACGACTGGAGCGCATTCGGCAACCGGCTCGCCCCGCTCTACTGCGGCGGCGCGAGCCGGCGCGACAGCGTGTTGAACGGAATCATCGCTGCGGCGAGCCTGGTCGACCCGAACGACTGGATACTGGTCCACGACGCGGTGCGGCCCTGCCTGGGCACGCCCGAGCTGCGCCGCCTGATCGAAGAGGCCGGGGGAGACGAAGTCGGCGGAATCCTCGCCGTTCCCGTCGCCGACACGCTAAAGCGCGCGGACGAGGAGCGGCGCATCGCCGCGACCGCGCCGCGCGACGGGCTGTGGCGGGCGCAGACGCCGCAGATGTTCCGGCACAGCATGCTGCTGCGCGCGCTGCGCGAAGCCGAGCACGTCACCGACGAGGCGAGCGCGGTGGAAGCGCTCGGCTACAAACCGAAGCTCGTCGAAGGCAGCACGAAAAACATGAAGGTGACTTTTCCCGCGGACCTCGAGATCGCGGAAAAGATGCTCAGGGATCTGCCGTGAGGATCGGCCAGGGATACGACGTGCACGCGCTGGTGAAGGGCCGGAAGCTCATCCTTGGCGGGGTGAACATACCGTTCGAAAAAGGCCTCGCGGGGCACTCCGACGCCGACGTGCTGGTCCACGCGGTGTGCGACGCGCTCCTCGGGGCTGCGGCGCTCGGCGACATCGGCCGGCATTTCCCGGACAGCGATCCGAAATACAAGAACGCCGACAGCCGCGCCTTCCTGCGCGAGGTCGGCGGAAAGATCCGCGACGCCGGATTCTCGATCGCCAACGTCGATGCCACCATCGTCGCCGAAGCGCCGAAGATGGCCCCGCACATCCCGACGATGGTCGCAAACCTCGCCGCCGATCTCGGGATCCGCGCCGACCAGGTCAACGTCAAAGCGAAGACCGCCGAACGGCTCGGCGCGATCGGTCGCGGCGAAGGAATCGCCGCCGAGGCGATCGCGCTGATCGAGTAAACCGGGGACAGACCACGGTTTTCATCGCTCGTTCGGTCACGAAACCATGGTCTGTCCCCGATTTTGATCAATGAGGCTGTTCTTCGCGTTGTGGCCCGACGACGCGGTGCGCGCCGAGCTCGCGCGCTGGTCGCGCGAGCTCCACGCGCTGTGCGGCGGCCGGGCCACGCACCCTGAGAATCTGCACGTGACGCTCGCCTTCCTCGGCAGCGTCGAGGAGGCGCACGTCGCGGAGGTCGAGCGCGCCGCTGGCGAGGTCGCGATGCAGGCCACGTCGCTCGTGCTCGACCGGCCGGGCTACGCGACGCACGCGAGCCGCGCGCCACGCCTGAGCTCGCGCCGATCGAATGGCGGCTGTCGGGATTCGCGCTGGTGCAGTCGGGGACGCTGCCCCGGGGCAGCCGCTACGAAGTCCGGAGATCCTGGTCGGCGTGACGTAATGCCTTCCAGGGGAAGGAAAATCCGAGTAATTTCGCTATGTGTTCACCTGGATGGAGTCCCCAAATGGATATCGCATTCCCCCTGAAGCCGAACGTCGCGGCGCCGGTGGATTACAGCAAGCGCCGCCACCAGCCCGAAAAAGACGACCTCGAATTGAATCCCGCGGGCGAGGCGCTGCTCGCGTACATCGAAGAATCGGCACGGCCCAAGGAGCTCGCCGCCGCGTTTCCGAGGATCGTCAATCACATGGCCAAGCTGTGGAAGATACCGCGCGAGATGAACCGCTATTTCGAGGAGCTGCTCACCGACACCCGCGGGAAACGCAACGGCTTTCCGCTCAACATCCTCATGGAGCTGAGCACGCTCGACGACTACTACAAGACCAAGACGCATACCGCCACGCGCGACGTGTGGGATACCTGAGCTGAAGTCCCCGGCGGGCGCGAGCCCGCCGGTCGCGTTTTACTTCGCAAGCCCCATCTTTTTCGCTACGCCCGTGTAGACGCGGATGCGTTCCTTCATGAACGCGTCCATCTGCCCCACGCCGACGTTCACCAGCTCGAAGCCGCTCTTCGCGGCGAGCTCCTTCATCTCCGGGTCGTTGTTCAGCTCCGCCCACAGGTCGGACATGCGCTTGCGCACCGCGGGAGGCGTGGACTTCGGCATGCCGATGCCGCGGAAGGCGCCGTCGACCCAGTTCACGCCGAGCTCCTTGAACGTGGGCGTGTCCGGCAGCAGCGGGTGGCGCTTGTCCATCGCCACCGCGAGCGCGCGCATCTTGCCCTTGTTGTTGATCGCGAAGGCGGTGTAGGACATGGCGCCGCTCACGTGGCCGCCCGCCACCGCGATGGTCATGTCGCCGGTGCCCTTGAAAGGCACGTAGAGGGTCTTGACGCCGAACTCCGAGTCGAGGCGCTCGTGCGCCGCGTGGTTCGCGGAATTGATCCCCGATCCGCCGAGCGTGAGCTTTCCGGGCTCCTCCTTCGCGGCCTTGAGGAAATCCTGGAAGGTCTTGATGGCGCTCGACTCGGGCACGACCAGCGCGTCCGGCGTGTAGTGAAACCAGTACGTCGGCGTGATGTCCTCGGTCTTGTACTGCACCTGTCCCTCGAAAGGCGCGAGCACGATGTGCGGCAGATTGATGCCGACGACGTTGAGCCCGTCGCCCGGCAGGGTGTTCATCTGGTTCCACATGACGGCGCCCCCCACTCCCGGCTTGTACTGGATGATGGTTTCTATCGCGGGGCATTTCTTCTTCAGCACGAACTGCTGGTGCCTCGCCGAGATGTCGGATTCGCCACCGGCCGGAAACGCCTGCCAGTACATCAGGTTCTTCTCCGGGCAGGTCTGCGCGAACGCCGCGGGGGCGGCGGCCAGGGCGAGGACGGCGAGCAGTCTCTTCATGGCGGGATTGTCCTTTTGAGTTGCCGCGAAGTGTACCGGAAAAGCGTCTCTCGTCCGGAGCGCGGTCACGCGGCCGCTTGCCCTTCGAGCGGAAGGCGGATGCGCGCGACGAGGCCCCCGCCCTCGCGGGGGAGCAGCTCGAATCGCCCGCGGTGCGCGCGCACCACGCGCTCGACGATGGCGAGACCCAGGCCCGCGCCGCCCTTGTCGCTGCGCGCGACCTCCAGGCGCGTGAACGGCTGCTTCAGCCGCTCCACCTCCGAGTCCGGAATGCCCGGGCCGCGGTCCGCGACCTGGAGCACCACCGCGCCGTCTTCGGCGCGCACCGCGACGCTCACTTCCTTTTCCCCGTAGCGCAGCGCGTTGTCGATGAGGTTCAGCACCACGCGCCGCATCGACATCAGCTGCAGCGGCACCTCGGGCACGCGGGAAAAATCGGTGTCGATCGATTTGCCGCGCCGCCGGTAGTGCTCGGCGACCTCGGCCGCGATCGCGGCGAGATCGGCGCTCTGCACGGGCTCGCCGCCGTCGGTCCTCGCAAAATCGAGGAACTGGTTGACGGTGCGGTCCATCTCCTCGATATCGGCGGTCATTCCCTCCCTCAGCTGCGCCTCGGCTCCGCTCATCTCCAGTCCCAGCCGCAGCCTCGAGAGCGGCGTGCGCAGGTCGTGCGAGACGCCCGCGAGAATCAGGGCGCGGTCGGCGTCCAGGCGCGCGAGGCCCTTCGACATCTGGTTGAAAGCCTGAGACAGCATGCGGATCTCCTCGGGACCGGACTCGGGGACGGGCTCGGGCATCTTCCCCATGCCGATGGCGCTTGCGGCCTGAGCGAGCGCCTTCAGGGGGCGGTTGAGGCGCGACACGAGGAAGTACGCGGCGAGGAGCGACAGCGCCAAGACGAGCGCGCCCCAGCCGAGCCAGCGCAGGGCGATCTGCCGCTCGATGCGCTCGCGCGGCACCCGCAACCAGTATTCGTCGTCGTCGATGTGGAAGCTCACCCAGAGCCCGGGCTGGCCTTCGCGCTCGATCGCGAACCGGGTGTCGGGCCCCAGCCCCTTGCGCACTGCTTCGCTCACCAGGCGCAGCAACGGCAGGTCGGGCAGCGGTACGACGCGCTCGCCCGGCTCGGACGGGTAGACCTGGATGCGTTCGCGTTCGGCGATCTCGGAGAGCAGGTCGCGGCGCTTGTCGGGCTGGGAAGTGATCAGCGCGGTTCGAATGAGGTTGACGGCGCTGATGAGATTCTGGGAAATCTGGCGCGCGCGCGGCTCCCGTTCATAGCTGCGGAAAATCTGGAACCACCCGACCGTGGTGACGATCACCAGGATGGCGAGCAGGATGAAAGTGCGCCACAGGAGCGAGCGCGGCCACAAGACCGGCAAAATCATTGCGGCCGGCCGTCGGGCACGAAGACGTAGCCGAACCCCCACACGGTCTGGATGTAGGCGGGATGCGCGGGATCCTTCTCGACGAGCTTCCGCAGGCGCGAGATCTGCACGTCGATCGAGCGGTCGAACACCTCGTACTCGCGGCCGCGCGCGAGCTCCATCAGCTTGTCGCGCGACAGCGGCGTCCTCGGATTCGTGACGAGGACCTTGAGCAGGGCGAACTCGCCCGTGGTGAGCGCCAGCGACTGGCCGTCGCGCTCGAGCGTGCGCGTGGCGAGGTTGATCGTCATGTTTCCGAAGCTGACCTCTTCCGCCTCGACGGCGGGGGCGCCCGGGGGGAGCGGCGCCGCGCGGCGGCGCAACACCGCGTTGATGCGCGCCACCAGCTCGCGCGGGTTGAAGGGCTTGGGCAGGTAGTCGTCGGCGCCCATCTCCAGGCCGACGATGCGGTCCACGTCCTCGCCCTTGGCGGTCAGCATGATGATGGGGACCGTATTCTTCCCGCCGCGCAGCCTGCGGCAGATCGTCAGGCCGTCCTCTCCCGGGAGCATCAGGTCGAGCACGAGGAGATCGACGCGCTCGCGCGCTAGCAGCTTGTCCATGCCCGCCGCATCCGGAACGGTGTGCACGCCGAACCCCTGCTCGGTCAGATAGCGTTGCAGCAGGTCGCGCAGGCGCAGATCGTCGTCGACCACCAGGATTCTTGTCTTGGGCTCGGTCATCGGCGTATCGTAACCTGATGGGCGCCGTGCTTGCAGGGCGAGCGTAACCGCAGGTTGCTGGATGCCGCGCGGAAACAAGTTGTTACAATCGGTGCGACGGTCGTCGCAAATCACTTACAAACGCCGTCTAATCTTCGCACACGGCCGACAATGAAGGGTTCCATGGAGGCGAGTGTGAGGTTCCTGATCGCATTGGGTGCTGTCGCCCTAGTTGTGCTCGCCGCGCATCCGGCGGCAGCGCAGCACGGCCAGGGCAACCGCGGGCTCGGTCGCGCCGCGCCCGGACGCCCGACACCGCCTCAACAGGTACCGGCGCGCGACGTCGCCGGGCAGAACGCGAATCGTGAGGCGCGCATGACTCCGGAGCAGCGCCGGCAGCTGCGGCGCGACGTCCACGACCACGGCCGCGATATCTACCGCGAGCGCACTGCCGGCCAGAACCGGCCCTGACGGGATCTCCAGCCCATCACAACGCCGCGGCGATCGCCTTGCCGACGTCGCCGGTCGAGGCCTTGCCTCCGATGTCGCGCGTGCGCGGACCTTCGGCGAGCACGCGCTCGATCGCGCGCACGATCGCTTCGCCCGCGTCCTTGTGTCCGAGGTGCTCGAGCATCATCGCGCCCGACCAGATCTGCCCGATCGGGTTCGCGATGTTCTTGCCCGCGATATCCGGCGCCGAGCCGTGCACCGGCTCGAACACCGACGGGAATTTGCGCTCGGGATTGATGTTGCCCGAGGGCGCTATGCCGATGGTGCCGGTGCAGGCGGGCCCCAGGTCCGAGAGGATGTCGCCGAAGAGGTTCGACCCGACCACGACGTCGAACCAGTCCGGATGCTGCACGAAGTGGGCGGTGAGGATGTCGATGTGGTACTGGTCGGTCTTCACCTCGGCGTAGCGCGCGGCCATGGCGCGAACGCGCTCGTCCCAGTAAGGCATGGTGATCGAGATCCCGTTCGACTTGGTGGCCGAGGTGAGGTGCTTCTTCGGGCGGCTCCTCGCGAGCTCGAACGCGTACCTGAGTATGCGGTCGGTGCCCGCTCGGGTGAAGGTGCTCTGCTGCACCACGGTTTCCCGCTCGGTGCCCTCGAAGATGCGCCCGCCGATCGACGAGTATTCGCCTTCGGTGTTCTCGCGAACCACCCAGAAATCGATGTCGCCCTGTTTGCGCCCGGCGAGCGGCGATTGGATCCCCGGCATCAGGCGCACCGGGCGGAGATTCACGTACAGGTCGAAGCCGCGGCGCATCGGGATCAAGAGCTCCCACAGGGATACGTGATCGGGCACGCCGGGAAAACCGCAGGCGCCGAAGAACACGGCGTCGTGATTCCGGATCGTCGCGAGGCCGTCTTCGGGCATCATGCGCCCGTGCTTCAGGCGGTACTCGCAGCTCCAGGGAAATTCGTCCCACTCGAATGCGATGCCGAATTTCCTGCCTGCGGCCTCGAGCACGCGCACGCCCTCCGGCACGACTTCCTTGCCGATGCCGTCGCCGGCGATGACGGCGATCCTGTAGCTCTTCATCGATCTTTCACCTCTAGAATGCGACGTTTCGTCCGCCTTTGAGCTTGAGCATCTCGCGCGCTTCGTCGGGAGTCGCGACCTGCAACCCGAGCTCCTCCAGGATGCGGCGGATCTTCGTGACCTGCTCCGCGTTGGTCCTTGCGAGCGTGCCGCGGCCGAGCCACAGGCTGTCCTCCAGGCCGACGCGCACGTTTCCGCCCATGACCGCGGACATCGCGGCGACGAACATCTGGTTGCGTCCGGCACCGAGCACCGACCACAGATACTGGTCGCCGAAGAGGCGGTCGGCGGTGCGCTTCATGTGCATCACGTCCTCGGGGTGCGGGCCGATTCCGCCGCGGATGCCGAACACCGACTGGATGAAAAGCGGCGGCTTCACCAGCCTGCGGTCGAGAAAATGCGCCGCTGTATACAAGTGCCCGATGTCGTAGCACTCGATCTCGAAGCGCGTGTCGTTGCCGCTGCACGACTGCAGTATGTAGGCGATGTCCTTGAAGGTGTTCCTGAAGATGCGCTCGTCCGAGCCGGCGAGGTAGGGCTTTTCCCAGTCGTACTTCCATTCCTTGTAGCGCGTCAGCATCTCGTACAGGCCGAAGTTCATCGAGCCCATGTTGAGCGAGGCGACTTCGGGCTTGAGCTGCAGCGCCGGCTGCAGCCGCTCCTCGACCGTCATGGTCGGCGCGCCGCCGGTGGTGAGATTGATGACGACGTTCGAGGCCGCCTTGATCGCAGGCAAAAAGCGCATGAACATCTTCGGATCCTGAGTCGGCCGGCCGTCGGCGGGCTCGCGCGCGTGCAGGTGCACGATCGCCGCGCCCGCCTGCGCCGCGCCGATCGCGCCTGCGGCGATCTCCTCAGGCGTCACCGGAAGGTGCGGCGACATCGTCGGGGTGTGGATCGCGCCGGTCACGGCGCAGGTGATGATGACCTTGCCTTGCGCTGCGGCCATTCCCGGTCTATTGCCTTTGCTCGACGATCTTGACGCGCTTCACGGCCTCGGCGAGTTTATTCGCGTCCGCGTCCCAGAATTTCTGGAACTCGGGGGCGTCTAGATAGTTGATCGGCGTCTCGACCTTCGCCATGGCGTTGCGGAAGTCGGGGTCCTGCACGGCCTGGCGCAGCGATTCGCGCAGCTTCTTCCGGACGGCCGGCGGAGTCGCGGCGGGCGCCATCAATCCCGCCCAGATGAAGTACTCGGCGTCGATACCGAGCTCCTTCAGCGTCGGCACGTCCGGAAGCGAGGCGAGCCTCTTGCTCCCGAAGCTCGCGAGCGGCCGCAGCCGCCCTCCCTTGATCTGGCCGATCATGGCCGCCGGACCGCCGACCGTGGAATCCACCTGCGAGCCGAGCAGGGCCTGCAGCGCCGGTCCGCCGCCGCTGTAGGGAACGTGCCACAGCGTGATCCCGGTGGCGTGCTCGAGAAGCGTGTAAGGCATGTGCAGCGCGCCGAATATCCCGGAAGAGCTGTAGCTGATCTTGCCGGGACGCTTCTTCGCGTCCTCGACGAAATCCTTCACGGTCGCCCAGGGCGCTTCCTTGCGCACCACGAGGACGACGGGGTCCGCGGAGATGAGGGCGATTGGAGCGAGCTGGTTGAGTTCGTAGGGCGCCCTGTGTCCCTGGAGACGTTCCGCTTCCGGGATCACCGAAATGGACGAGAGCGCCATCAGCAGCGTATACCCGTCCGGCTTCGCGTTCGCGACATAGGCGTTGCCCGTGGCCCCCGCGGCGCCGGGCTTGTTCTCGATGATGACGCGCTGCTTCAACATCCTTTCCATCGCGAACGCGGTCGGCCGTGCGGTGATGTCTGCCACGCCGCCCGGCGGGAACGCCACGACCATCGTGATGGGGCGGGACGGATACGCGTCCTGCGCGAACACGGGAACAGGCAGAAGCGCCACAGCCACCAACGCGATCCGTCGACGCATCTTTTTCCTCCGGATGGATGTCTTATTTTCCGGGACCATCATCGGGGCTCGAGCGCCCGGCGTCAAGCGCCGCCGGCGGCTCTGCGATCCGATAGAATTCCCGAGCGACCATGAACCTGCTCGCGATCGATACCTCCACCGATTTCTGCTCGGTCGCGGCAAGCCGCGGCGAGGCGCTGTTCTCGCGTCACGAGCGCGCCGGCCAGCGCCAGGCGGAGACGATCCTCGGCATGGTCGATGAGGTGCTCGCCGAGGCGGGCATCGAAGTCGCGCAGATCCAGGGCATCGCCTACGGCGCGGGCCCGGGCTCGTTCACCGGCCTTCGCATCGCGGCGGGCGTGACGCAGGGACTCGCGCTCGCGCGCGGCATCGGCGTGATCGGCGTGGGCTCGCTGCTCGCCTTGAGCGAGGAAGCGGGGAAGGATGCCGCGGGCGGGCGGGTGATCGCCTGCCTCGATGCGCACAGGGGCGAGGTGTATCATGCGGCCTACCGCAGGACGGGCGCCGGATGGGAAGAGGTTTCCGCTCCTGGCCTGTACCCGCCCGAGGCGGTGCCGGTCGCGTCGGGCAGGGACTGGACGGGCTGCGGCGACGGTTTCGCCGCTTATCGCGAGCGCCTCGCGGCCCGGCTCGGCGAATGCGTTTCGGCGATCCGTCCCGAAGCGGCCCCGAGCGCGCGAGCGGTGCTGAGGCTAGCGATCCCGCGTTTCGCCGCCGGGGAAGCGAAGGACGCCGCCACTGCGGTGCCTGTGTATCTGCGCGACAAGGTCGCGCTCAAGACGAGCGAACGCTGATGAGCGCGGTACTGCGACCTGCCCCCAGCCTCGAGCCGATGAGCGAAGCCGATCTTCGCGCCGTGATCGACATCGAGGAACGGCTCTATGATTTTCCCTGGACGCTCGGGAATTTCCGCGACTCGCTGCGCGCCGGGTACGGCTGCTGGGCGTACCGCGACGGTGCTCAGCTGATCGGTTACGCGGTGCTCATGCTCGCCGCGGGCGAAGCGCATCTCCTCAACCTGAGCGTCGCCGCCCACGCGCAGCGCCGCGGCCACGGACGCACCCTGCTCGCGCACGTCGTGGCAATCGCGCGGGAGAGCGAGGCGAAGGTCCTGTTCCTCGAAGTCCGGCCGACGAACGCAGTCGGACGCCGCCTGTATTCCGGCTACGGCTTCAAGCAGGTCGGCGTTCGACGCGGCTACTATCCGGCGCGCCGCGGCCGCGAGGACGCGCTGGTCCTGGCGCTCGAGCTGTGAGAGGGCGGAGCGAGCGCTATCTGGAAGAGATGGGGCTCGCTCCCGTATGGAAGCTGCGCGGGCCGAAGCGGGCGCGGGGGATTCGGGATCCGGAAAAGAAATCCGGCGAAAGCCGCCCTGCCGCGCCCGTCGCCTTGAAACCGGCGCCGCCGCGCCGCGCTGCGGAGATCCTTCCTCCGGTTCCGGGGCTCGTGGGGGCGGCCAGGCTCGATCTCGCCGATGACCGCGCGGCGCGCATTCTGCGCATGGATTGGCCGGCGCTCAAGACGGCGGTGGCGGCCTGCCAGGCCTGCGGACTGCGCAAGACCTGCACTCAGACCGTTTTCGGCGTGGGCGACGAGCAGGCCGACTGGCTGCTGGTGGGCGAGGCGCCGGGCGCCGAGGAAGACGCGCGCGGCGAACCTTTCGTGGGGCAGGCCGGCCGCCTGCTCGACAACATGCTCGCCGCGATCGGCCTCGCGCGCGGCGAGAACGTCTACATCTGCAACGTGCTCAAGTGCCGCCCGCCGGGCAACCGCAATCCGGATCCCTTCGAAGTCGCCCAGTGCACGCCCCACCTGCTGCGCCAGCTCGAGCTCATCCGGCCGAAACTGATCCTCGCGATGGGGCGCTTCGCGGTGCAGGCGCTGCTCAACACCGAGGCGAGCATCGCGAGCCTGCGCGGGCGCCTGCATCGCTATCAGGGCGTGCCGCTCATCGTGACCTATCACCCGGCCTACCTGCTGCGCAATCTCCCCGACAAGGCCAAGGCCTGGGAAGACCTGTGCTTCGCCCGGCGCAGCATCGCGGCCTTGTAATCCGGAGCGGCGTCCCCAATTCAGGGGCACGACTTTCAGGGAGGAATCCATGCGCAAACTACTTTCAGCGGCCGTCGTCCTGATCACCGTGGGGTTGGCGGGTTGCGGCTACAACGACATCCAGCGAGGCGACGAACAGGTCAAGGCGGCCTGGTCGGAGGTGCTCAACCAGTACCAGCGGCGCAACGATCTCATTCCCAACTTGGTCAACACGGTCAAGGGATTCGCGGCGCAGGAACAGCAGGTCCTGATCCAGGTCACCGAGGCGCGCTCGCGCGTCGGCAGCATCCAGGCGACGCCCGAGCTTCTCAACGACGAAGCGGCGTTCCGGCGCTTCCAGCAGGCGCAGGCGGGAATGACGAGCGCTCTCTCGCGGCTGCTGCTCGTCGCCGAGAATTATCCCCAGCTCAAGTCGGACGCGAACTTCCGCGACCTGCAGGCGCAGCTCGAAGGCACGGAGAACCGCATCACGGTCGCGCGCAACCGCTACATCAAGGCGGTGCAGGAATACAACGTGCTCGTGCGCCAGTTCCCGGTCAACCTCACGGCGATGCTGTTCGGCTACCAGCTCAAGCCGAGCTTCAGCGTCGAAGACGAAAAAGCGATCTCGAAGCCGCCGACCGTCGATTTCGGCAAAGCCGGCGCGCCGGCGAAGCAGTAGTCCCATGCTCGGGCGCTGGCTCGGCCTCGTCGCGGCCGGCGTTCTCCTCGGGGGTCTGGGCTCCGCGCGCGCCGAGGTGGCGGTGCCGCCGCTCCGGGCACACGTCAGCGATTTCACCGGCACGCTCTCGGCGCAGCAGCTTCAAGATCTCGAGTCGCGGCTCGCCGTCTTCGAGCGCGGCAAAGGCAGCCAGGTCGCGGTGCTGATGCTGCCGACGACTGCGCCGGAAACCATCGAGGAGTACTCGATCCGCGTCGCCGACGCCTGGAAAATCGGCCGCGCGCGCGTCGACGACGGCGTCATCCTCGTCGTCGCCAAGAACGACCGCAAGCTCCGCGTCGAAGTCGGCCGCGGTCTGGAGGGCGCGATCCCCGACGCCGTCGCAAAGCGGGTGGTGAGCGACGTGATCGCGCCGCATTTTCGCTCCGGCGATTACTACGGCGGCATCGCGGCCGGGACCGACGCGCTGATGAAGCTGATCGAGGGAGAGGGCCTGCCTGCGCCGCAGTCGGGAGTGATCATCCGTGGCGTTCATCGCACTATCGATTTCCAGACGATATTCCTGCTGTTCGTCGCGCTCGTCGTGACCGATGCGATCTTCAGGCGCCTCTTCGGCCGCGTCGTCGGCGCCGGAATTTCCGGAGGGATCGTGGGCGCCATCGTCTGGCTGGCCGCGGGCGTGCTCGCGTTCGCAGTCATCGGGGGCCTCCTGGGGTTCGTCGTGGCGCTCGTCAACGGCTTGGGCAGCCGTCGGGGCAGTTGGGCTAGCGGCGGTTGGCCCGGCGGAGGATGGTCGGGCGGAGGCGGTTTCGGCGGAGGCGGTTTCGGCGGTGGTGACGCGATGACCGCCTGGAAACGCTGGTTCCGTCACCTGTTCACCGACCACTGGTCGGTCAGGCGCGCGTTCCCTCCGGCCGCTCTGCGCGCCATCGAAAAAGCGATCGGCGAGGAGGAACGGCGCCACGCCGGGCAGCTGCGCTTCGCCGTCGAAGCTTCGCTGCCGCTGGGCGAGCTGCTGCGCGGAATCCGTTCGCGCGAGCGCGCGCTGGAGTGCTTCGGCCGCTTGCGCGTGTGGGACACCGAGCACAATACCGGCGTGCTGATCTATCTTCTGCTCGCCGACCGGCGCGTCGAGATCGTCGCCGATCGCGGCATCCACGGCAAAGTCGGGACGACCGCCTGGGAAGCGATTTGCGGCGAGATGCAGCAGGAGTTCGCGCGCGCGCAGTTCGAGCGCGGCGTGGTGCTCGGCGTGCGCGCGGTCAGCGATCTGCTCGCCGCGCACTTCCCGCCTTCGGGTGACCGCCGCAACGAGCTGCCGGACAAGCCCGTGGTGCTGTGAACGCCTCAAACTTGGGGGATCTAAAGGGGGCGTGCCCCCTTTCAACAACCTGCTAGCCCCTAGGCGGCAACTCGGCCGCTTGAATCGGCAGATCGAGCTTTTGGGTGCGACGCAAGAGCGCGATTTTCGTCGCCTTGCCGATCCGCTCTTCGCTGAGCAGGCGGTGCAGCTCGTCGACGCCAGCGACGTTTTCTCCGTCGTAACCGATGATGACGTCTCCGGGCTCGATCCCCGCCCGCTGCGCGGCGCCGCCCGGCTCGACCGACTCGACGCGCACTCCCGCCCCGGCCGCGAGGCCGTGAAAGCGCACGGCGCGGCGCGAGAGAGCGATGGTCGCGCCGCCCACGCCGATGTAGCCGCGGCGCACGCGGCCGAAACGCAGCAACTGCTCCACCACCCATTTCGCGGTGTCGATCGCGGTCGCGAAGCAGATTCCTTGCGCGAACGGGATGATCGCGGTGTTGACGCCGATCACCTCGCCCGCGGAGTTCACGAGAGGCCCGCCCGAGTTGCCCGGGTTGAGCGCCGCGTCGGTCTGGATCACGTCGTCGATGAGCCGTCCGGTCGTCGCCCGCAGACTGCGCCCGAGCGCGCTCACCACGCCGGCCGTCACCGTGTGCTGAAAGCCGTAGGGATTTCCGATCGCGATCGCGAGCTGGCCGACGCGCAGGCCGCGCGAGATTCCCAGCGTCGCCGCTGAAAGATGGTGCCCGCCAATGCGGATCACGGCGACGTCGGTGTCGGGATCGTCGCCGACCAAGTCCGCGTCGAAGCTCGCGCCGTCGGCGATGCTCACCTGGATGGCGCGCGCGCCGTGCACGACGTGGCTGTTGGTGAGGATGAATCCGTCGGGGGTGAACACGAACCCCGAGCCGCTGCCGCGGCGCGGCGCTTCGCCTTCGGCCGAGCGCGCGCCTTGAGCGACCTCGACGTGAACTACGGCGGGGCCGACCCGCTCGGAGGCCGCGATCACCGCGGCGGAATAGGCGTCGAGCAGGACGGCGTCGCCTTCGCCGCGCGCCGGGGAAGCCGCCCGCGGCGAACCGTCATCGAGCCGCGGCGAGCCGTCGTCGAGTACCGCAATCGCGTCCATGGTCTTGCAGACGTGGGGGCGCCCGGCGGAAAATCAAGGATATCCGCGTTCCTTGCTGGTCTTCATTCCGATCAAGTGCAGCGAATCGCCGCGGCTCTGGTTGTAGCGGTGGCGCAGCATCACCGCGCCCATCGCGAGCACGACGAACGCGCCGAAGGCCACGATGATGGTGTTGATGTGCACGTTGGCTTTGATCATCGCCGAATAGATGGCGAGCATCAGCAGGATCGAGATGTTCTCGTTGAAATTCTGCACCGCGATCGAATGGCCGGCGGAAAGGAGCACGTAGCCGCGGTGCTGCAGCAGAGCATTCATCGGCACCACGAAGAATCCCGCCATGGCGCCGATCACGACCAGCAGGGCGTAGACGAGCGGCATGCTCGTCACGAAGATCATCCCCACGACCACGACGCCCATCGCGATTCCGGCCGGCAGCACCTTGAGGGAGTCCCGCAGGGCTATGAAGCGTCCGGCAATCACCGCGCCCAGGGCCACGCCCGCCGCGGTGATGCTCTGGAGCACCGCGCCTTTGTCGAGCGGGAGCCCGAGGTGGCCCGCGGCCCACTGCAGAACGAGAAACTGCAGGGTCGCTCCCGCCCCCCAGAAAAGCGTGGTCACCGAAAGTGAGACCTGCCCCAGCTTGTCCTTCCAGAGCATCACGAAGCAGAGGTAGAAATCGCGCATCAGCAGCAGGGGATTGGTCTGCTGCCGGCCGTAGCGCGCGCCGGTATCCGGGATGAACAGGTTGAAAATCGCGGCGATCACGTAGATCGCCGAGATGACGAGGATCGCGGCCTCGGCCGGTGTTTCGATCCCCGTGTCGATATGCGGCACGTCGATCGCGAGCAGCAGCGAGGCGATGCGCGGGCTGATCAGCGCTCCGCCGAGCACGGTCCCGAGGATGATCGATGCGACGGTGAGCCCCTCGATCCAGCCGTTGGCGGCGACGAGCTTCTCCGGGGGCAGCAGCTCGGTGAGGATCCCGTACTTCGCGGGGGAGTACGCGGCCGCGCCGAACCCGACCACCGCGTACGCGGCGAGCACCAGCGCGTAGCCGGGAATGCCCGCGAATTCGACGTAGTCGGTGAAGAACATCATCACGCAGCCGGCGATCTTGATCGTGTTGGTGATGAACATCACCCGGCCCTTAGGGATCGCGTCGGCGAAGGCGCCGACGAACGCGGCGAGCGCCACGTAGGACACGGTGAAGAAGAATTTCAGCAGCGGCACCATCCACGCCGGTCCGTCGAGCTCCAGCAGCTGGGCGATCGCGGCGATCAGCAGGGCGTTGTCGGCGAGGGAGCTGAAAAACTGCGCCGCCATGATGGTGTAGAAACCCCGCTTCATGATTGCCGGCGCCTGCGTCGAGCGGAGTCGTGGGTGCTGAAGCTGCGATTCATCGATACCCTGCGTCCTGCACGGGCGTCTCGGAAGGTAAACGCCCTCGGCCGCCCGCTTTATACCATGAGTCATTTGTCAGGTGCGTAAGCTTGTGCATGACCGCTCTCCGGAAATCCCGGTTTTGTGGTCGAATGGCGGGCCATGCGCCCCATCCGAGTCCGCATCGATTCCGCCGCGCTGCGCCACAACCTCGACGCGGCGAGGCGGCGCGCGCCGCGCTCGCGCATCTGCGCGGTGGTGAAGGCGAACGCCTACGGTCACGGTCTCTCGCGCGCGGTCCGGGCGCTCGCGGCGGCCGATGGCCTCGCGCTGATCGAACTGGAAGCGGCGCTCGAGCTGCGGCGCCTAGGCGAGCGGCGTCCGATAATGCTCCTTCAGGGATTTTTCTCCCCCGACGAGCTCGAGCCGATCGCAACGCACGGTCTCACCGCCGTAGTGCACGACGCGGAGCAGCTCGCCATGCTCGAGCGCGCGCGGCCGCCGAAGAAGATCGCGGTGGTCGCGAAGCTGAACACCGGCATGAACCGGCTCGGCTTTCCCGCGGAGGATCTTCGCGGCGTGCTCGAGCGCCTGCGCAACTGTCCGGGCGCCGGCGCGATCGCGCTCATGACGCATTTCGCCGACGCCGACGGCAAGCGCGGCGTGCGCTGGCAGCTCGAGCGCTTCGAGGCGGCGAGCGCGGGCGTCGATCTTCCGAAGAGTCTCGCCAACTCCGCCGCGCTGCTGCGCTATCCGGAGGCGCACAAGGACTGGGTGAGGCCGGGAATCATGCTCTACGGCTGCTCGCCTTTTCCCGACGAAAGCGCTGAAAAATTGGGTCTGAAGCCGGCGATGACGCTCACGAGTGAGCTGATTGCGGTGAAGGAGTTACGCCCGGGCGACTGCGTCGGCTATGGCTGCACCTTCACCGCCGATGCGCGGATGCGCGTCGGCGTCGTCGCCTGCGGCTACGCCGACGGCTATCCCCGCCACGCGCCTACCGGGACCCCGATACTCGTCGCCGGAAAGCGCACTCGCACCCTGGGACGCGTGGCGATGGACATGCTGTTCGCCGATCTCAGCGGAATTTCCGGCGCAGAGGTCGGTTCGGCGGTGACTCTCTGGGGCGAAGGCTTGTCCGCCGACGAAGTCGCGGCGAGCGCGGGCACCGTAAGCTATGAGATCTTGTGCGCAATCTCGCAGCGGGTGCCGGTTGTGGAGGCCTGAACCGCGTTAAGATTCGGATCTGGCGCGCTTCGAGCAGGATACCGTCCGAAGGATACGTCCCTTGCTCGTGCCGTTCAATCTCAAGTAGAGGTCATCATGGCAGTGCACAGCTATACCGCGATCGTTGAAAAAGAGGGCGACATTTACGTCGCGCTCTGCCCGGAACTGGATGTCGCCAGCCAGGGAGCAAGCATCGAACAGGCAACGGCCAATCTCAAGGAGGCGGTGGAGCTGTTTCTCGAGTGTGCCGATCCGCAGGAGATTGCGCGGCGCCAACACGGCGAAGTCTATGTGACCCGCTTCGAAGCGGCGCATGGGTAAGCTTGCCGTTCTTTCCGGCAAGGAAGTCTGTAAGATTCTCGCGCGGCACGGATTTCAGGAAGTGAGAAGGCGCGGCAGCCATGTGGTGATGCAGCGCCGCACCCCCGCCGGCACGACCACCGTCCCGGTTCCCGACCATCACGAGCTGAAAATCGGCACGCTGCTCTCCATCATCCGGCAGAGCGGCTTGCCGCGTTCGGAATTCGAAACCTGAGAGAAGGCGCGTGCAGCTTAAGCGCCGGCAGGACACGTTGCGTCAGATATTGCCAACTTATCGCGCCTGAGAGAGTGACAGGGTCCGGCAGTGGCGAAAACGAAATCCGTCTACGCCTGCACCGAATGCGGCGGCGAGTCGCCGAAGTGGCAGGGACAGTGCCCGCACTGCGGCGCCTGGAACACGCTGGTCGAAGGGGTCGCGGAGTCGACGCCCAGAAACCGCTTTTCAGGCGTCACGAAAAGCTCGGAGCTCAAGCGGCTCGCGGAGGTGAGCGCGCGCGACGCGCCGCGGATGGCGAGCGGGATGGAAGAGCTCGACCGGGTGCTCGGCGGCGGATTCGTCGCGGGCGAGGTGGTGCTGATCGGGGGCGACCCGGGCGTGGGGAAATCCACGCTCCTCCTCCAGGTCCTGGCGCGCATGAGCGGCTCGCACAAGGCTGTATACGTAAGCGGCGAGGAGTCCGCCGAGCAGATCGCGCTGCGTGCGCGGCGCCTTGCGCTCGACTCAGGAAAGCTCGAGCTGCTCGCCGAGATCCAGCTCGAGCGCATTCTCGCGACGCTGGAGAAGGCGAAGCCCGAGATCGCCGTCGTCGATTCGATCCAGACGCTGTACTCGGAGCAGCTCACCTCGGCGCCGGGCTCTGTCGCGCAGGTGCGCGAGTGCGTGGCGCACCTCACGCGCTACGCCAAGGCGAGCGGCGCGGTCGTGGTGCTCGTCGGCCACGTCACCAAGGAGGGCGCGATCGCGGGCCCGCGAGTCGTGGAACACATCGTAGACGCGGTGCTGTACTTCGAAGGCGACACGCACCAGAGCTTCCGCCTCATCCGCGCCTTCAAGAACCGCTTCGGCGCGGTGAACGAGCTCGGCGTGTTCGCGATGACCGACAAGGGCCTGCGCGGGGTTTCCAATCCGTCGGCGATTTTCCTGTCGCAGCACTCCGGCGAAGTCTCGGGCTCGTGCATCCTCGTCGCGCAGGAGGGCACGCGGCCGCTGCTGGTCGAGATCCAGGCGCTGGTGGACGCGGCGCACGCGCCCAATCCGCGGCGGCTGACAGTGGGCCTGGAGCAGAACCGCCTCGCGATGCTGCTCGCGGTGCTGCACCGCCACGCGGGCATCGCCTGCTACGATCAGGACGTGTTCGTGAATGCGGTGGGCGGCGTGCGCATCAGCGAGCCCGCCGCCGACCTCGCGGTGCTGCTCGCGATCGTCTCCTCGCACGTCGACAAGCCGCTGCCTGCGAAGCTCGCGGTGTTCGGCGAGATCGGCTTGGCGGGCGAGGTGCGCCCCGCGCCGCGCGGGCAGGAGCGGCTGAGGGAAGCCGCCAAGCTCGGCTTCACCCAGGCGATCATACCCAGGGCCAATCAACCCAAGCAGAAGATCGACGGGCTCGATATCGTCGCCGTGGAGCGGGTCGCGGATGCGATCGCGAGGTTTCGGGCCTAGAATCGAAGCGAAAGGGACGACGCTTGAAGAATGCCCAACCCGGAATCCTGGCGCCTATTCCGCGGCACGCCCGCTATCTCACCTTCGGCTTGAAGCCAGGGCGCGCGCCCGCAAGCCGCGCTGCGGGCCCTGGCGGCGATCGCGGACGGCGAGAGCTGCGTCGTGGGCTTGGGCGCCGTCCTGCTGTTCGCGCTGCAAAAGAGGATCGAGGGGCTGCGCCCGTTTCCGCATCACAAGGGCGAAGGCGTCGACGTGCCATCGACTCCGGCCGCGCTCTGGTGCTGGCTGCGCGGCGAAGACCGCGGCGACATCGTGCTCCGCGCGCGCGCGATCGAGAAGACCCTCGCGCCCGCTTTCGAGACGAGCGGCGTCGTCGACGCATTCAAGCACGGCCGCGGGCTCGATCTCACCGGCTACGAGGACGGCACCGAGAACCCGAAGGGGAAGAAAGCCGCCGAGGCCGCGATCGTGCGCGACAAGCGGGCGGGATTCGGTGGCGCGAGCTTCGCCGCCGTGCAGCAATGGGTGCACGACCTGGAGAAATTCGCCGCGATGCCGCGGAAACGGCAGGACGACACCATCGGCCGGCGCAAAACCGACAACAAGGAGATCGGCAACGCGCCGCCTTCGGCGCACGTGAAGAGAACCACGCAGGAGAGCTTCTCGCCCGAGGCCTTCGTGCTGCGGCGCTCGATGCCTTGGGCGGATGAGACGCGCGCGGGACTCGTGTTCGTCGCCTTCGGCAAATCGTTCGACGCCTTCGAGGCGCAGTTGAAGCGCATGGTGGGTGCCGAGGACGGCACGGCCGACGCGCTGTTTGCGTTTACGCACCCGGTGACGGGCGTTTATCTCTGGTGTCCGCCGGTGAGGAAAGGGCGGATCGATCTGCGAGCGATAGGGCTGTAGTGGTGTCAGATGGAGATCCGCGCCATCCAACCGTCGGAGGTCGAAGCGGCCCGGCGCCTGCTTGTCGCCAACGGGTGGGAGCGCGGAGTTTCCGACGCACAGGACTTCGGGAAACTCCTCTCACGGTCCCAGCTGGTGCTTGTGGCCGTCGAGGGCGGCGAAGTGCTGGGCTTCTTGCGCGCCTTTTGCGACGGTATGGCGAATGGATACATTTCGATGCTCGTCGTGGCCGAGCAGCATCGGCGAAAGGGCGTAGGCCGCGCCCTGGTCAAAGCAGCCATGGGCGACGACCGGCGAATCACTTGGGTTCTGCGCGCGGTCCCGAAGAGTGTTGCTGCGTTCTATGAGAAGCTTGGCTTCACTAAATCTGGAGTCGCAATGGAGCGTCCAGGTGCAAGGACATCTGGCACCTAAAGGTGTTCGAGCGGACGAACTTGCATGCAACTAGTTATGTTTGACATCGACGGCACTCTCACCGAGACCATGGAGGTCGATGGGGAGTCCAGGATTTTTCAGAGGAGGGTTTGTTTTTGGAGAGCCTGGATGAGCTTTCGCAAGCGGTCTAACAGGTGCGAGGCGGCGGCCATTAATTTCTCCCCAGCGCCGTCGCCGCGGCGATCCCGCTGCGTACGGCGGCTTCTAGCGTCCCCGGATATTCGCTCGCCACGTAATCCCCCGCGAGCGCGAGGCCTGGAATTGCGGTAAACGCTTCGGGCCGCTCGAGCGCCGGCGTGCAGGAGAACGTCGCGCGCTTTTCGGTGATGACCTGCGACCATTGCGGCGCGGGCAGCTCGCCGAGCGCCGCTTTCAGTTCGATCCCGATACGCGCCGCCAGCTCTTCTTTCGCGAGCTGCTCGTGCGCGCCTGACGCGCTGATCACGGCGGCGAGCAGGCCTTTCGGGCCGCCGAGCCGGCCGCGGTCGAACACCCACTGCGCGATTCCCCCGGTGAAGCCGAGCATGGGCACGGGGAGCGATACGGATCCCGGATACTTCAGGTAGCAGGTGACGATCGGCTCGTAGGCGAAGGCGTTGATCGCGGAAAGCGCTTCGTCGAGCGCGGGCAATTGCACCAGCAGCTGCCCTGCCTGGTGCGGCCCGCAGGCGATCACCACGCAGGAGAAAATCTCGGCATCGTTGAGGCGGAACCCGCCGGGAACGCGCGCGACGCGGCGCGCCGGCACGCCGAGCAGGATCGCGCCGCCGCGCGCCTTCACGTATTCCGCCGCCGGTTCGGGGAACAGGCGCCCGAGGTCGGTGCGCGCGATCAGGAGATCGCTCGCCTCGCGCGCGGCCGTGAGGCCGTCGCGCAGCACGTTGACGAAGATTTGGGCGGAGGCGCGCTCGACGGGCGTGTTGAGCGCCGAAACGCACAAGGGTTCCCAGACGCGGGTGCGCAGCGCGCCGGCTTGAGCGTGCTCGTCGAGCAGCCGCGCGACGCTGCAATCGGGCAGCACGCGGAAATTCCGCGCGCGCAGCGAAATCAGGAAGCGCGTCGCGCCAAGCGCCTCGGAGAAGGTCAGCTTTCTCGCGCCGAACAACGCGGCGAGCAGATTGAGCGGGTAGGGGAGCCGCGGCGCCCGCAGGTGAAATCCGTCGGCGTAGCGCAGCTCGAACGGCAGCCGCAGGAGAAGCGCGCCCGGGTCGGCGCCGACCTTGAGCATCAGGCGCAGCGTCTCGCGATACGCGCCGACAAGGACGTGCTGGCCGTTGTCGAGGTCGACGCCGTCTATGCTCACGCGGCGCGCGCGGCCGCCCAGGCTGCGCGAGGCTTCGAAGACCGTTACGCGGACGCCCTGCTCGGCGAGGGTGACCGCGGCAGCGAGTCCGGCCCAGCCGGCGCCGACGACCGCGGCGCCGCTCAAGCCGTGACCCAGGTCCGCCACGCGATCCAGAGCTTGCGGATCGGGGTCAGCGCCGTGCGCTGCTCGAGCACCCGGAAATCGTCGCCGGCGATCTCGTCGAGCAGCGCGCGATAGATCGCGGCCATCATCAGCCCGGGGCGCTGCGCGTGGCGGTCCTCGGCCGGCAGGAGCGCGAGCGCCTCGTCGTAGCAGCGCCGGGCGCGCTCGGTCTGGAAGCGCATCAGGCGCACGAAGCTCTCGGTGTGATTCGCGTTGAGAATGTCCGCCGCCGTCACCCCGTGTTCCTTCAGCTCGTCCATGGGAAGATAGATGCGGTTCTTGCGCGCATCCTCCCCCACGTCGCGGATGATGTTGGTGAGCTGGAACGCGAGCCCGAGCTTTTCGGCGTACTCCAGCGTCTTCGCGTTGCGGTACCCGAAAATGCCCGCCGCCAGCGCCCCGACAACGCCCGCCACGCGGTGGCAATAGAGCCGCAGCGCCGGAAAATTCAGATAGCGGCTCTGGTTCAGGTCCATCTCCATACCGTCCATGATCTCTTCCAGCCTCGCCCGCACGATCCCGAAAGGCGCGATCACCGGGGCGAGCGCGCGCGTCACCGGATGCTGCGGGTGGCCGGCAAAGAGCCGCGCGACCTCGCCGCGCCACCAGGCCAGGGCCGCGCGCGCGACCGAAGGATCGCTCGGCTCGTCCACCGCGTCGTCGACCTCGCGGCAGAAGGCGTAGAGCGCGGTGATCGCGCGCCGGCGCTCGGGCGGCAGAAACAGGAACGAGTAATAGAAGCTCGAGCCGCTGTGCGCAGCTTTTTCTCGGCAATACTCGTCGGGAGTCATCGCATCGCCAGCGCCCGCGCGAGCATCAGCGGCCAGTCCCAGGCGCGCAGCACCGGCCGGCGACGGAACACGTTTCCGCGTTGCCGCTCGAGCTTCTCGAGCACCCTCAGCCCTCCCTGGACCACGGCGCGGATTTCCAGTCCAACGCGGCCGGGCAGGCGCGTCGCGAGCGGGGCGCCGGCGAGCATCATCGATCTTGCGCGTTCGATCTGGAAACGCATCAGGTCCCACCAGCCGCCCGAAGGGTCGCCTGCGGCGATCTGGTCTTCGCTGACGCCGAACCTCGCCATGTCGTCTTGCGGAAGGTAAATGCGGTTCTTGCGGAAGTCGATTTCCACATCCTGCCAGAAGTTGGTGAGCTGCAGGGCGGAGCAGATCGCGTCCGAGCAGACGATGTTGCGGGCGTCGCTTTCGCCGTAGAGCCCCAGCATCAGGCGCCCGACGGGGTCGGCCGACCGGCGGCAATAATCCATCAGCTCGGCGAAGCTCGTGTAGCGTTGCTTGGAGACGTCCTGCGAGAAAGCATCGAGGAGGTCGTGGAACGGCGCAAGCGGAAGGCGGTGAGCCGCGACCACTCCGCCCAGCTCGCGGAAAAGGGGCGACTCCGGGGAAAGGCCGGCCTCGAGCCGGCGCAGCTCCGCGCGGTAGCCCGCAAGGAGCGCGAGACGCTCCTGCGGCGCGAGATCGCCTTCATCGGCGAAATCGTCCGCCGTGCGCGCGAACCGGTAAATGAGCGTCACCGGGCGGCGCAGCGCCGCCGGAAGCAGCACCGAAGCGACCGGAAAGTTTTCGTAATGGCCGACCGACATTGCCCTATTTTTCAAAGGGTTTCAGCCTTCTTGGGCTGACAGTATAGGAGGCTTTACTGTAGAATGGCAGGTGCGTTGCGAGGCCGGTCTGTCGTCAGCCCGCGAAGGTGGCGGAATTGGTAGACGCACTGGATTTAGGTTCCAGCGCCGCAAGGCTTGGGGGTTCGAGTCCCTTCCTTCGCACCAGGGAACAGGGTTTCGGGAATGCAAACGAGCATCGAAGCGTTAAGCAGGCTGGAGCGAAGGCTCAACATGGCGGTTCCGGCCGAGCAGATCGATCGCGAAGTCGAGCAGCGGCTGCGCAAGCTCTCGCGCACCGTGCGCATGGACGGTTTTCGGCCGGGCAAGGTTCCGCTCAAGATCGTCGCGCAGCACTACGGGCCGCAGGTGCGCTCGGAAGTGATCGGCGACGCCGTGCAAAAAGCGTTCTCCGAAGTCGTCCAGGAGCAGAAATTGAAGGTCGCCGGCTACCCGCGCATCGAACGCAAGGAGGGAGGCGACGGGAAACAACTGACCTTCAGCGCCACTTTCGAGATCTACCCGGAGGTGAAGCTCGGTGATCTGGCGGCAGCGACGATCCAGCGGCCCACCCACGCGGTGGACGATGCGGACGTCGAGCGCACGCTTTCGATCCTGCGCAAACAGCGCGCGAGCTGGGAACCGGTCGCGCGCGCTTCGCAGACGGGCGACCGCGTCACCGTGGATTTCACCGGTCGCATCGACGGCAACGAATTTCCCGGAGGCCGAGGTATCGGGGTGGCCGTGGTGCTCGGCGAAGGCCGCATGCTGCCCGAGTTCGAGTCCGGTCTCGCGGGCGTCAGCGCGGGGGAACACAAGAGTTTTCCGGTGGCTTTCCCCGCCGGTTACCCGGGCAAGGAAATCGCGGGGAAGACCGCAAACTTCGAGGTGAGCGTGCAGAAAGTCGAGATGCCCAAGCTCCCTGAGATCGATGCCGAGTTCGCGAAATCGCTCGGCGTGGCGGACGGCGACATCGCGAAAATGCGCGAGGAGGTCAGAGCGAACGTCGAGCGCGAAGTCAAGAAACGCGTGGACGGAGAGGTCAAGCAGAAGGTCATGCAGGCGCTCATCGACTCGACGACGCTCGAGCTGCCGAAGTCGCTCGTCGAGATCGAGACGCAGCGCATGGTGCGGCAGGCGCGCGCGGACCTCGAGGCGCGCGGCGTCAAGCTGGAGAGGCTGCCCGTGAAACCCGAGGCGCTCGAGGGGCAGGCGCGGCGGCGCGTGGCACTGGGGCTCATCTTCGGCGAGCTGGTGAAGTCGCACGAGCTCGGCGCCAAGCCCGAGCAGGTGCGCTCGCTCGTGACCGAGCACGCCCAGACCTATGAGCAGCCCTTCGAAGTGGTAAGATGGGTCTACTCGGAGCCGCAGCGTTTGAACGAATTCGAGGGTCTGGCAGTCGAGTCGAACGTCGTCAGCTGGGTCCTCGAGCATGCAAAGGTGGAGGATAAGGCGATCAGCTTCGAAGAACTGATGGGAGCGGCCGCGTGAGTCAGGATCCGCAAGGCCTGGGCCTGATTCCCATGGTCATCGAGCAGAGCGGGCGGGGCGAGCGCGCCTACGACATCTATTCGCGCCTGCTCAAGGAGCGCGTCGTCTTCCTCGTCGGTCCGGTCAACGAGATCTCCGCCAATCTGATCGTCGCGCAGCTCCTCTTCCTCGAGTCGGAAAATCCCGACAAGGACATCTTCTTCTACATCAATTCTCCGGGCGGGTCGGTGTCGGCGGGGCTCGCGATCTACGACACGATGCAGTTCGTCAAGCCCGACGTGTCCACGCTG
>Ga0209238_1000071_pt1 | contig 30045 bp, 27 predicted proteins | sample GraSoi013_1_20cm_FD_185823 | JGI IMG/M metagenome (GOLD analysis project Ga0209238, IMG submission 185823) | Grasslands soil microbial communities from the Angelo Coastal Reserve, California, USA - Sample 10_02_2013_1_20cm (SPAdes) (version 2) | ecosystem: Environmental > Terrestrial > Soil >...
GCCGTCGATACTGATCATCATGGCGGGTGATCGATGTCCTTCATCCTCGATGCCCTGAAGAAGTCCGAGAGCGATCGCCAGCGCCACAGCGGCCCGGCGCTCTTCGAGGTCAAGGTCGCGCCGCCGCGCAGCGCGTTGCCGCTGTGGGCCGTCGCGGTTGCGGCGTTGCTGGTGGTGAACCTCGCGATCGGCATGTGGACGCTGTGGCGGCATCCGGCGGCACCCGGCCCCGACAGCGGCACGGCCGCTGCCAGTCGCGCGGCCCAGGCGCCAACTGCCGCAGCCGCAAGCACGCCCGCGCGCGCCCCGCTGACGCTGCCGGCTGCATCCCCACCCGGCGCGGCGCCCGCGCTGCCGCCAGCCCCGGGCGCCGCCAGCGGCGCCGCCGACAATCCCGACGACTACGCGCCCGCGGCCGAACCGGCGGCCGCACCGCTGCTCGGCAACCGCGTGCGGCGCGCCACCGCGGACGGCGTGCCCCTGTATCAGGACGCGGCGGCCGCTGCCGGCGCGAGCATTCCGCAGCTGCGGCTGGATCTGCACGCGTTCGCGCAGCGCCCGCAGGATCGCTTCGTCATGATCAACATGCACAAGCTGCGCGAAGGCGACTCGCTGCCCGAGGGCGTGCACGTGGACAGCATCACACCCGAGGGTGCGGTGCTGTCCTACCGCGGAGCGCGGTTCCTGCTGCCGCGGGACTGAGGCGCCGGCTACTCGGCGACGTACCAGTGCTTGTCGACCTGCTCGAGCACGAAGTGATCGAAGGGCAGCCCCTGGCCCGTCAGGTCGTAGGTCGCTTGCTGTCCTTCGTACTCATAGCGCGGCTCGAGCCCCTGCACGATGTGCAGGGTCGCTAACAGCATCTCGCGCGTGCCCAGGCTGTTCTGACACGCGGCCACCAGCGCCGCCAGCGCCTTCTTGCCGGTCACGCGCCGGAAGTTAGGACTCATCTGCTTGCCGTAGTAGACATCGCACTTGCCCTCCGACAGCAGCTTCTCCGAGGTGGCGAGCAGCTCGATGATCCCGGGCTGCGCCGGGGCGGTGCTGCGGCCGCCGCCGCGCAGCGCGGCGGGCGTACGCGCTGCGGTGGAGGTGCCGTGCCGGCCTGCGATGAGATCGTCGATCTGCGCCTCGATCTCGGTCGGCAGCGCCGCTTTCCAGTCCTTGCCGAAGGGCTTGAGCGTGACGACGTTGACCACCTGCACCTTGCCGCGATCGCGGGGCGGGCGGGCGCGGATCAGCACCTCGACCTTGCCGTCCTTCTCCGCGATGCTGGCAATGCCTTCGGCGCCGTCGTATTCCCGGCCAGGCAGATACAGCCGGTCGGCGAGGGTTGCGTAGAAACCGGTGTCGGTGAGGTGCTCGATCTCGTCGAGCGGCCGGGCCGGACCAAACAGCCGGTTGCGCACCGTGCTGTCGCCGCGCTTCGCCTCCTCGTGCAGCAGGGTCAGGATCCGCAGCCGCAGGGCCCGCAGGTCATCCGGATGAATCGCGAACGCCACCGCTTCCGGATCGCCGCTGGCGACGGCCTGCAGAAACTCGAGCGCCGCGTTCTTCTGGCTCATGCTCACCCCGGTGGAGCTGACGGCCGCCCACGCGAGCGGGTACGCCGCCATCGCCAGCCAGGCGGCGAAGGCCCACGCACACCTTGCCGGAACGTGTCGCATCACACCTAGGATATGTCGCCTGTGACTTCGGTTTTGCAGGATAGCGCGTCCCACCCGGGGGTGCCGCGCGGGTAAATAACCCCTGCGTATGACCAGTTTCACAGAATCCAGCCGCCGTTAGCGACAGGCCGCGTGCATTGCGTCATGGTAATTCCCGCGGCCGGGCGCTGAGCCCAACGGGCGGGTTTTAGATCGTGACAGCCGTGGCTTCCCACACCAAAGCGCAAAGTTCGGCCGCTACGCCACCCCCGGGCGTCGCGCCGCCGCCGCAACTGACGCTCATCGGCAAGCAACTCCTGGCGTTGACCCAGGACCGCAAGCTCATCCAGACCCTCAGGCAGGTCGCCGACCCGGCGCACGAGGTGTACGCCGCCGGCTCCGAGATCGATCTGGCCGGTGCATTGATGGCGCATCACACCGGGGTCGTGGTCCTGGATGTCGCCGCGCTCGCCACCCCCGCCGGGCAGCTGGCGGCGCGGCTGCACGCGCAGTTCCCGGACATCGTGCTCATCGTGGCGGGCGGCGCCGAGGACCAGGTGGGCCTCTCGGCCCAGATCACCGACGGCTCGGTGCATCGTTTCCTGCACAAGCCCGTCTCCGCGCAGCGCGTGCGGCTGTTTGTCGAGGCGGCCTGGCGGCGGCATGCGGAAGGCCCCGGCGGCCCCGCAGGCATCGCTACGGCGCTCGCCGCGCGCGCCCCGCGCGGCGCGAAATGGTGGCTCCTCGCCGCGGGCTTCGCGGCGCTCGCCGCAGCATTGCTGTGGGTCGGCCTGAACGCTCCACCGACACCGCTGCGCCCGGCGCCCCCGGCCGCGGAGCGCTCTGCCGCCACCGCCGCCGGGGATGCGACCCTCGAGGCTCTGCTGGCGCGAGCCGACCGCGCACTCGCCGCCGGTGAGCTGGTGGCGCCGCCCGGGGCGAGCGCCGCGGACCTGTACCGCGAGGCCCTGCGCCGCAACGCGCGCGATCCGCGCGCCGTGAAGGGCCTCGAGCAGACCATCGACAGACTGGTGTCGGACGCGGAAGGCGCGCTGCAGGAGCGACGCCTGCAGGATGCGCAGCAGCTCGCGGACCAGGCGCACGCCATCGACCCAGGCCACCCGCGCGTGGCGTTCCTGCTGGCGCAGATCGGCGCGCAACGCGAACGCCTGGTGCTCGACAAGGCGCAACACGCCGCCGCCACCGGCAACGTCGCCGGCGCCCTCGCGGCGCTCGATGACGCCACGCGCGGCGGGCGTCACTCGATGCTGGTCGAGCAGGCGCGCCGGCAGTTCGCGCAGCAGCAGGTCGACGAGCGCGTGGCGGAGTCTCTCAGGCGCGGCCGCGAGGCGCTGCTGCGCGGGCAGCTCATCGAGCCGCCCGCACAGAGCGCGCGCTTCTTCTTCGAATCGGCGCGCGCGCTCGCCCCCGGCGATGCGCTCGTGCAGCAGGCGACGCGGGATCTCATTGCGCGCCTGCAGGCCGAGGCGGCCAAGGCGCTCACCGCCGGCAACCCGGACCAGGCGGACGGCTGGACGTCCGCGGCCGCCGCCGCGGGAGCGCAACGGGCCGACGTCGCGGCACTGCGTGCCGGGGCACAACGGCTGCGCGGCGCCAGCAAGGCCGAGTCGCTGGCGCGTCTGGCACTCGCCTTCGACGCGCGCCTCGCCGAAGGAAGAATCACCGACCCGGCCGCCGACAGCGCCAAGTTCTACCTGGCGCAGCTGCTGCAGGCGGATCCGGACCATCCGACCACGCGGCTCGCGCGCACGGCATTCGACACCCGCGTGCTCGATGAAGCGCGCGGCGCGCTGCGCGCGCAGGACTATGCGCTCGCGCGCCGCTGGCTCACCGAAGCCCGTGCCGCGGGCGCCGACCCGGCGAGCATCGGAACCGTGGAAACCGCCATCGGCGCCGCTCAGGATGCGGCGCAGCAGGCGAGCAGTTATGTCAGCGCGAGCTCCATTACCCGCACGCGCTACGTGGCGCCGCTGTTTCCCTCCGACGCCAGCCGGCGCGGCATCGATGGCTGGGTGGACCTGCAGTTCCTCGTCAACACCGACGGCTCGGTCGGCGAGCTCACGATCGTCGGCGCCCAACCGGTCGGCATCTTCGAACAGGCGGCGCTCGATGCCGTGCGCCACTGGCACTACCAGCCCGTGCTGCGCGACGGGCAGGCCGTCACCCAGCGCGCCCGGGTGCGCCTGCGCTTTGCCATGCAGCGGTGAGCGCGCGACCCATGGACACTCCCGCCCGCGTGCTGGTCGTCGACGATGACGTGCGCTACGGCGAGTGGCTGCGCCATCACCTGGACGCGCTCTTCCCGCAGGCGAGCGTCAGCATGCTGGATCGCGGCGAATTCGAGCGCTGGTGCACCCAGTTCTCGGGCCGCGACTGCGACCTGCTGTTGCTCTCCGCCGTGTTCGGCTCGAGTCCCGAGGACCCGCAGTCCCCCGGGCTGTCGCTGTTGCGCCGCATGCGCGAGCAGCCGGCGCCGCCCGCGGTCATCGCGCTGGCCGAGGACGGTAACGAGCTCACCGCGGTGCGCGCCCTGCACCTCGGTGCGCTCGACTACCTGCCCAAGCGCCTGCTGACGCCCGAGCGCCTGGGTACCGCGGTGCGGGTCGCGTTGCGGCGCGTCGAACGGCGCGTGGCGCGGCGTCTGGCGAGCCTCGCGAACCTGTCGCGCGACCAGGCGCTGCACGCGCTCGCCGCGCCACAAGCCGCGCCGGAGTCCGGCGCGCCGCCAGCCGCGGGCGAGCCGTCCGTGCCGAGCGCCGCCAAGGCTGCCGCGCCGGCTGCCGCGCCCGCTGCCGCGCCCGCTGCAGAGCCCGCTGCCGCGCCGGCTGCCGAGCCCGCTGCCGAGCCCGCTGCCGGGGCGGCCCCCGGCTCCGAGCCGCTGCCGGGCGCGGACGTGGCGGCGCTGCTCGCGGGCGCGAACGCCGAGGTCATTCCGGGTTACACGCTGCGCCTGAAGATAGGCGAGTCGGCAAAGGCGGTGGTGTATCTCGCCACCAGCGCGCAGCGCGGACACTTCGTCGCGCTCAAGGTAAGCAAGACGCTGCGCGACGAAGTGGCCGGCCGCCAGTTCCTCGAGCGCGAGTACACGGCGGTCATGGCGGTCAGGAGCCCGCTGGTCGTGGAGATCTACGACTACGGCGTGCACGCCGGTTTCGAATACCTGGCGATGGAGTACCTGCCGCGCGGGGATCTGAAGGCGCGTATCCAGCGCGGCGTGAGCGAGCGCAAGGCGCTGCATTTCGTGGCACAGATCGCCGCGGCCCTGCAGGTGGTGCACGAGGCGGGACTGGTGCACCGCGACCTGAAGCCGCCGAACGTGATGCTGCGCGAGAACGACGCCGTGGCGCTCATCGACTTCGGCCTGGCGCGCTCCCTCGACGGCAGCACCGTGAGCACGCAGACGGGCGTGCTGCTCGGATCGCCGTATTACATGAGTCCCGAGCAGGCGCTCGGCGAGCCGCTCGATGCGCGCTCGGATTTCTACAGTCTCGGAGTCATCTTCTACGAGATGCTGACCGGGAGTAAGCCCTACACCGGCAACACCGCCATGGAAGTGCTGCAGCAGCACGTCAGTGCACCGCTGCCGGCGCTGCCGGCCGGGCTGGCGCGCTACCAGCCGCTGCTCACGGGGCTGCTGGCGAAGTCCCGCGCCGAGCGCCTGGGCAGCGCTCAGCTGATCATGGCCGCCGCGACCGCGCTGCGCGCCCGCGCAGCAGGCGAGGCACAACAGTCGAGCGCTGCCTAGGGGTTGGCTCGAACGCTGCGACCGCGCTGCTCAAAGGCGCGTCCCAACGCCAGCGCCAGCACGCTCCACAGGGCCGAAATCCCTGCACCCAGCCAGCCGATCGCCGTGGGACCTGCGCCGAGCCCGCCGGCGAGCCCCTTGTAGAGCGAGCCGGAGAGCGCATCCCCGCCGCGATAGGCGAAGGTGTCGATGAGGCTCTTCGCCTGGTATTTCTCCTCGCGGCTCACCACGGTGAACAGCGAGTCGCGGCACGGTCGCGTGATGGCGTAGTCGGCGACGCGGCGCACCGCGTACACCAACACCAGCACCGTGAAGACCGGCGCCAGCGCGAACAGCGCGTAGCCGGCGGTCATGATGAGCGGCACCGAGGCGAGCAGCGCGCGCATGCCGAGCCACCTGAACAGCCGGCCGAACAGCAGGAACTGGATCGTCAGCGATGCGCCCTGCACGCACAAATCGATGCCGGCAAAGAAGCGCGTGCGCTCATCCGCGTTGCCGAACGCCTTGGCGACGAACGCCTGCTGCTCGAGGTACAGGAACGTCGACACCCAGGTCATCAGCAGCACGAACGCCGCGATGCCGAGCAGGTAGGGCGAGCGCACCACCTGCACGAATGCGGCGAACACCCCGCTGCCGACCGCGCCGTCCGCGCCTGGCGCAGCGACCCCGTCGGGCATCGCGGCCGTGCGCGCCGGTGCGCGCGCCCCCTGCCGTCGCTGCCAACGGATGACCTGCGCCATGAACAGCAGCGACACCAGCAGCAGTCCTGCGGAGAGCGGCAGCAGATTGATGGCACCGAGCGGCACGGCGAGCTTGCGGTCGATGAACGGGCCAATCAGCCCGCCGCTGCTGGCGCCCGCCCAGATGAAACCGAACAGGCGCCCCGCCTGCTCGCGGCTGAACACGTCCGCCATCAGGCTCCAGAACGCCGCCACCACGAACAGATTGAACACGCTCACCCACACGAAGTAGCTGCGCGCGATCCAGGTGTGGTCCGCCTGCACGCGGAACCACACCCAGAAGATGAGCAGGTTGGCGGCGAAGAATCCGTACACCCACGGCAGAAACACCGAGCGCGGGAAGCGCGAGGTGGCCCAGCCATACAGCGGCTGCAGCAGCAGCATGACCACGAACACGCCCCAGAACAGGTAGGGGATGTTTTCCAGCCCCGAGGTGATGCCGAGGGCATCGCGCACCGGCCGCAGGATGGTGTAGCTCGAGAACATGCACAACAGCGTGGCGAACGACGCCAGCAGCGCGGGCGCCTCACCGGGCTGCAGAACGATGAGGCGCCGCAGCAGCCGGCTCATGAGGCGATCAGCCAACGGTCAGTCTCACCCGCGGGTGTCGGGCGCTAGTGTGCCACAGCCGCGCATGGCACAGGCCGACGGCTTGACGGACGCCCCGGGCCCGGAGCACCCTCCGGGAGCGCCGGCGTCTGAGCGCCTGGGGGGAAATAACATGCGAAGAAGAGACTTCTGCGCGACAGGTGTCGCCGCGCTGGCCGCCGCAGCCCTGCCCTGCCGTCGCGCCGCTGCGAGCGCTGGCGCAGACATTCCCGCGGTGGGACTCGACGGGCGGCAGCTGACTCTCAAATCCGCGCACATCGAGGACCTGCGCGCGGGGCTGCGCGGTGAGCTCATCAGCGCCGACCAGTCCGCGTACGAGGGCGCGCGGCGGCTGTGGAACCCGTCATTCGATCGCAAGCCGGCCCTCATCGTGCGCTGCGTCGGAGCGGCGGACGTCAGGCGCGCGGTGAGCTTCACGGCCGCTCACGGCCTTCTGACCGCGGTGCGCGGCGGGGGCCACAGCGTGTCGGGTCAGTCCGGGTGCGACGGCGGGCTGGTCATCGACGTCTCGCCCATGCGTGCGGTAGAGGTCGATCCGATCGCCAGGGTGGCGCGCGTGGAGGCAGGGGCGCTCCTCGGCCAGCTCGACCGCGAGGCGCTGGCGTTCGGGCTCGTCACACCCGTCGGCACCGTCGCCGACACCGGCGTGGCGGGATTGACGTTGGGCGGCGGGGTCGGACGCATCGGCCGCAGGTTCGGGCTCACGTGCGACAACCTCCTGGGCGCTGAGCTGGTGACGGCGGACGGCAAGTGGCTGCGCGTCAGCGCTGCCGAGAATGCGGATCTGTTGTGGGCCCTGCGCGGCGGCGGCGGCAACTTCGGCGTGGTGACCTCTTTCACGTTCCGCCTGCACGAGGTCACGCCGATCATGTACGGCGGGGAGCTCAGCTACCCGTTCGCGGATGCGCGTCAGCTGCTGCGCGGCTTCGCGGACGTGGTCGCGGCTGCGCCGGATGAGTTGTACGTGGATATGGCCATGGGCACGGCCCCGCAGGGCGCGCGCTGGCTGGGACTCACCGTCTGCTACTGCGGTCCGCAGGCCGACGCGCAGCGCGTGGTCGCGCCGCTGCGCAAGATCGGCAAGCCGCTCAAGGACCAGTTGGCCGTGGCCCCATACGCCACGCTGCAGGGCAGCGCCGACCTGCGCGGCATCAGCCCCCTGGGCGCCTATGGCAAGGGCGGACTGGTCTACGGCATTACACCCAACCTCATCGATACCATGGTCGAGTTCACCGAGAGCGCGCCGTCGGACGGCGCGTTTCTGTGGATGCAGCACCAGGGCGGCGCGATCAGCCGCGTGAAGCCTGCGGCCACCGCGTACTTCAACCGCGGGGCGAGTCATAACGTCGGAGTGTTCACGTCGTGGAAAATGCCCGCCGGGGACACCGCGCGCGAGATCGACTGGGTGCGCCGCGCCTGGGCGAAGCTCGAGCCACAGACTCGCGGGCAGTACGTGAATCTGGCCGCCAGCGATGATCGTGAGGTCCGCGTGCATGCCGCTTACGGCGACAACTACCCGCGGCTTGCCGCCCTCAAGAAGCGTTACGATCCGGCGAACCTGTTCCGCCTCAACGCCAACATAAAGCCCGCATAGACTGACGCGCTGCGCTGAACCAACTGGCGCGCGTCGGCGGTAACCGTCGCGCCGCGGCACTGTTGCCAGGCACTGCACAGCTTGACACCCAATCCTCCTGAAGGTGCAATGCGCACCTTCGGCGTGCCGCTGACAAGAATCCATGCATCTCGTCGATACGACCCTGTTCTACTCACCCACCAGCGGCGGCGTCAAACGCTACCTGTCCGCCAAACATACCTGGCTCGAGGCGCACACCGGCTGGGAACACACGCTCGTCGTGCCCGGCCGCGCAACGCGGCTCGAGCGCGGCGGCGTCTGCACCCTGTCCGGCTATCCGGTGCCGGGAACTTTCAACTATCGCCTGCCGCTCAACCCGCGCCGCTGGGCGCGGCTGCTCGATGCGCTCGAGCCCACCCTCATCGAGGTGGGCGATGCGTTTCATCCGGCGTGGTGCGCGTGGCGCGTCGCGCAGCGCCGCGGCATTCCACTGGCGGCCTTCTATCATTCGAACCTGCCGCAGCTTGCCGGGCGGCGGCACTGCGGCTGGTTGACCGAACCGGTCATTCGCCGCTACCTGCGCTGGCTGTACGAGCGCTTCGACGTGGTGTTTGCGCCGAGCCGACTCATGTGCGAGTACCTGAACGAGCTCGGCGTGCCGCACGCGCTGCACCAGCCACTCGGCGTGGACGCCGAAGTGTTCAGTCCCGCGCGGCGCAGCGGCGGACTGCGCGCGCGGCTCGGCCTGCCCGGGCAGGCGCGCGTGCTGATATACGCGGGCCGCTTCGCGCGCGAGAAGAACCTGCCGGTGCTGCTGCAGGCGTTTGCGCGCCTGGGACGTCCCTATCACCTGCTGCTGATCGGCGGGCAGCGCGCCGCGCGCCCTGCGGCCAACGTCACCATGCTGCCATACCGGCGCGACAGCGTGGAGCTGGCGCAGTGGATCGCCTCCGCCGACGCGCTGGTCCACGCCGGCACCAGGGAGACCTTCGGGCTGGTGATCCTGGAAGCCATGGCGTGCGCTCGTCCGGTGGTGGCGGCGCGCGCCGGCGCCTTTCCGGAGCTCATCGACGAGAGTGTCGGGGTGCTCGCCGCGCCCGACTCTGCCTCCGGCATGGCGGAGGCGATCGCGGCTCTCTACCAGCGTGACCTCGACGCGGTCGGCGCCGCCGCCCGCGCCCGCGTACTCAGACAGTTCACCTGGCAGCGCGCCTTCCACGGCGAGTTGGCCGCGTACGCGTCCCTCATCGGCGCACGCCGGCTGCCGGTCGCGCCGGCGCAGATCATCGGGCTGAGCACGCCGACGCCGACCTCCTGAGCCTGGAGCGCCTGACTCTTCAGCGCCGCAGCGCGCGCAGCAGCGCCAGTCCCGCGCGGGTCGCGGCGAGCGCGAGCACGATTCTCCACATCCAGCGCTTCGGCGCCGGCACCGCTCGCGGCGGGATCGCGCGGTAGAACTGCGCGGCGATCTCGCGGTGCAGGTGCACGGCGGCGGCGGCGATCAGCCACTCGCGCGGCGGACTGTAGATCCGATACTGATTCGCGCCCAGGCGCTCGACCACCGCATCCTCCAGCGCGTCGGGGAATCCGGCCGGCGCCGCGGCGCTGAAGGCGAGCGCGGTCGTCTCGTCGGGGCGCTCGGGCGTGCCGCCGATCAGCGTGAGACCGAGCGGCCCGCTCGCGCGCCGGCAGCGCACCGCACCGCGGAACGTAACCACCGGCTCAGGCATCGAACTGCGGCTCGCAGCGAACCTCGGTGGTGACCGAGTTGGCGATGAAACACTCATCGTGCGCGCGCTGATGCAGCTGCAGGATGTCCGCGCGCGCGGGCAGCCGCTCGCCCGAGAACGCGACGCGCGGGCGCAGCGTGACGCGCACCATGGCGGTCCGGCCGGCGGCGTTCCTGCCCATCACGCCCGCGGCATCGTCGCTGTAATCATCGACCCGCCAGCCGCCGCCGGCGGCCAGCGACAGGAACCACAGCATGTGACAGCTCGACAGCGCGGCGACCAGCGCCTCTTCGGGATCGACCGCCGCCTCGACCGACAACGGCACCCGCACCACCTGCGGCGAGGAAGACGCGGGCACCTCGACGCCGCCGTCGAAGCGCCAGGTGTGTGCGCGGCTGTAACGCTGGTCGGTGAAGGCAGCGGCGCCGCGCGCCCAGTGGATACTGGCCCGGTATTCGTGCCCTGCCATCGCTTTACCTCCGTGCGCTGGTGCGTGGGATTGTACGATAGCGTATGAGTTGCTCCGACCTGCAGCCGCGCCGCGACCTGACGCTCACGCACGCCGCCTCGCTGGTGGTCGGTATCACCATCGGCACCGGCATTTTCCTCAAGTCCGCCGCCATGGCCCAGGCGGTGGGTACGCCGGCGCTGGTGCTGGCGGCGTGGGTGGCGGCGGGCGTCGTGGCCATGCTCGGCGCCCTGTGCTTCGCCGAGCTCGGCGCGCTGCTGCCGCACGCCGGCGGCGAGTACGTGTACCTGCGGGCCGCCTTCGGCGAGGTCCCCGGCTTCCTGTACGCCTGCAACAGCTTCGTGCTCGGCGGGGCGAGCATCGCCGCGTACGGCGCCGCGGTGGCAATCTTCCTCTCCGACATCCATACCTTCGACAAGCAGTGGTTCGCGTACCGCGTGCACCTGTTCGGCGCCGATTACTCCTGGCAGTTCGGGACGCGCCAGCTGATCGCGATCGGCGTGATCGGCGTGTTCGCCGCCATCAACTGCGCCGGCGTCATGCTGGGTGGGCGCGTGCAGACGGTACTGACGGTCGCCAAGGTGGCGGCGATCATCGCAGTCGCCGGCGGCACGTTCGCATTCTCCGACGTGCACGACTGGTCGAACCTGGCGGCGCCCTCCGGCAGCGCGAGCGGCGGCCTCGCCGGCTTCGGGGCGGCGATGTTCGCGGCCCTGTGGGCCTACAGCGGCTGGCAGTACCTGCCCATGGCGGCGGGCGAGGTCCAGGATCCGCAACGCAACCTGCCACGCGCCATCATCGGCGGATCGTTGCTGGTGCTGGCGATCTACCTGGCCATCAACACCGCGTACCTGTACGCGTTGCCGCTGTGGCAGGTCGCGAGTGCCAACTCCACCGCCTACCCGGAAGCGCCCTCGGTCGCCGCCCGCGCGGTGCAGACCTTCCTCGGCAGCCGCGCCGTGGCGGTCGCGGCGCTGATATTCCTGATCTCCACCGTCGGCTCACTCAACGGCACCATCCTCGCGCGGGCGCGCGTCTCCTACGCCGCGGCGCGCGACGGGCTGTTCTTCGCCGGCTTCGGACGCCTGAGCCCGCGCACGCGCGTGCCGGTCACCTCGCTGGTGCTGCTGTGCATCTGGGCCGCGCTGCTGGCGGTCTCGGGCACCTTCGATCAGCTCACCAACATGGCGGTGATGTCGTACGCGCTGTTCTGGATTCCGGTGATGCTCGCGGTGCTGGTGCTGCGCCGCCGGCTGCCGCACGCCGCGCGGCCCTATCGCCTGCCGGGCTATCCGTGGGTACCGCTGGTGTTCATGCTGGTCATGGTGTGGATCGTGATCAGCGCGCTGCTCACGAGTCCGAAGGAATGTATTGCGACGCTGGTGTTGATCCTGCTCGGGCTGCCGCTGTACCCGCTGTTCCGCCGGCGCCCGCCCGCGGCGGCCGCCGTCACTCCGACTCCAGCTCCCAGAGCGTGACCGGCGCGCCGCGCCGCAGCCAGAACCCCAGGCCCGCCTCGCGAAACTGGCGCGTGAGCCGCGCGCGGTACCAGTGCGCGCTGCGCAGGTGCACGTCGGCATCGGTGCGCTCGTGATCGCAGTTGCGCTCGAGGTCGAGACGCGTGAGGGCGCTGAAGTACAGCACGCCGCGGCACAGCCGGCCGAAATTCGCCAGCGCCCGCCGCGCCGCCGCCGCCTCCAGGTACTGCAGCACGTCGTAACAGATCACCAGGTCAAAGGGCGCTGGTGCGCGGTAGGTCTCGATGCGGCCGCGCTCCCAACCGTAGCGCCGGCACAGGTACTCGCTGCTCTCGAGTGCCACGTAGTGCGCGCGCGGCAGCAGCCGCCGCAGCGCCGTGCGCAGCATGCCGGTGCCGCAACCGGCTTCCAGGATGCGCCGCACCGGCAGCCCCACGTGCCCGGTGAGCGCGGCGATGAGGCGCGCCCGCGCCTTGATTTCGCGGCGCGTCGCCACCGCGGTGCGCGCATCGAAGTAGTAGCGCTGGTAGTACTCGCGGCCGAAGCGCATGGTCGGTGTGTATGCTGCGGTTGGTTACCTCACGCGCGTTGCCCGGTAATATGTTCCAGCACCCGCGCGTGAACAAGTTGCGCTCCACCTCTGCCGCGCTGCACACTGCGCCGCTTCCGGTGTCGATACGCACGAGGAGCGGACCCATGAGACGGACAGGAATGACGGGCGCCGGGCTCGCCGCGGCGGCTGTGGCCGCGACCGCCCTGCTGGCGGCGCAATCGCCCGCCGCGCCGGCCCCGACTGACGCCGCGGCGGGCTTCACGCTCACCAGCACGGACATCTCCGCCGGCGGACAGATTGCCGAGCGGCAGGTGTTCAACGGCTTCGGCTGCAAGGGGGACAACGTCTCGCCGGCGCTGTCCTGGAGCCACCCGCCCGCCGGCGCCAGGAGCTTCGCCCTGCTGATGCACGATCCGGACGCGCCCACCGGCAGCGGCTGGTGGCATTGGGTCCTTTACAACATCCCCGCGAGCGTCAGCTCGCTCGCGGCCGGCGCCGGCGACCCGCACAAGAGCCTGCTGCCCGCGGGCGCCGTGCAGGGGCGCACCGACTTTGGCACTTCCGGATACGGCGGGCCGTGTCCGCCGCCCGGCAAGCCGCACCACTATTACCTGCGCCTGTACGCGCTGAAGGTGGCCAGGCTCGACGTGCCCGCCGATGCGACCGCCGCCTATATCGGGTTCACGGTGCGCAGCCAGTCGCTGGCGAAGGCCGAGCTCATGGGTGTGTATGGCCGCTAGCGGCCCGCGCGACCGGCGGCCGGCGATATGGCCCTGGCTGCTGATGCCGGCCATCGTGCTGCTGGTGTTCTACGCGCTCTTCAAGGTGCACCAGCGCCCGAAGGCTCCTGCGGCGCCACCGCCGGCGCGCGCGGCGAGCGCGCCCGGGGTGGGCTGAGGCGCCGTGCCGCGCCCCCGCACACGAGCGCGTAGCGGCCCGGGGGCCGCCGCGCCGGAACGTGCGCCGCGGGTCGGCTTCGTGAGCCTCGGCTGCCCCAAGGCGCTGGTGGACTCGGAGCGCATCCTCACGCAGCTGCGGGCGGAGGGCTACGAGGTTGCACCGACCTACGAAGCCGCCGACGTCGTCGTGGTCAACACCTGCGGCTTCATCGATGCGGCGGTGGATGAATCACTCGATGCGATCGGGGAGGCCCTCGAGCACAACGGCCGCGTGATCGTGACCGGGTGCCTGGGCGCGAGGCCCGAGCGCATCCTCGAGCGTCACCCGCGCGTGCTGAAGGTGACCGGTCCGCACGCCTACGAGGACGTGGTGGGCGCGGTGCACGAGCACCTGCCGCCGCGGCACGATCCGTTCCTCGATCTGCTGCCGCCCGAGGGAGTGCGGCTCACGCCGCGGCACTACGCGTATCTGAAGATCGCGGAAGGGTGCAACAACAAGTGCAGCTTCTGCATCATCCCGTCCATGCGCGGCCGCCTCGCGAGCCGTCGCATCGACGAGGTGCTGCGCGAGGCGCAGCGCCTGGTCGCGGCCGGAGTGAAGGAGCTGCTGGTGATCTCGCAGGACACCAGCGCCTACGGCGCGGACCTGCGCTACGCGAGCGGCGCGTGGCGCGGCGCGAGTTACCAGACACGCTTCATCGACCTCGCCCGCGGCCTGGCGCAGCTGGGCGCCTGGGTGCGCCTGCACTACGTCTATCCCTACCCGCACGTCGATGAGGTGATCCCGCTGATGGCCGCGCGGCGCGTGCTGCCGTATCTGGATGTGCCGTTCCAGCACGGCAGCCCCACGGTGCTCAGGCGCATGCGGCGCCCCGCGCACTCGGAAAACACCCTGGCGCGCATTCGGGCCTGGCGGGCGCAATGCCCGGATCTCACCATCCGCAGCACCTTCATCGTGGGTTTCCCGGGCGAGACGGAGGGCGAGTTCGCGCAGCTGCTCGCGTGGCTGGATGAGGCCGAGCTCGATCGCGTGGGCTGCTTCAAGTACTCGCCGGTGGCGGGCGCCGCCGCCAATGCGCTGCCCGACCACGTGGCGCCCGAGCTGCAGGAGGAGCGCTACGCGCGCTTCATGGAGCGTGCCGCGGCGATCAGCCGGCGGCGCCTGGCGCTGCGGGTCGGCCGGCAGCTGCGGGTGCTGGTGGATGCGGTGCAGGATGGCACGGCGACCGCGCGCAGCGAAGCAGACGCGCCGCAGATCGATGGCGTGGTGCGGATCGAAAATGCCGGCACACTGCGCCCCGGCGACTGGGCCGAGGTGCGGATCGTGGCCGCGGACGACTACGATCTCACCGGCCGCCTCAGCCCGCAGACATGCCCAGGGATCTCATGATCTCCGCGGCTTTGTCCTTCACCGCCTGAGCCTTGGTCACGGCGGTGGTAAAGTCACCCGAGGCGGAAGCGCTCGAGGCCTCACTCCACATCGACTTGAGCGAATCGACGCCCGACTTGGCCGCGGCGAGGCCCGCCTTGGTGACGCCCTTGGGCAGGTGTTGCGATTTGGACAAGGCCGTGACGCGGTTCTCGGTCGCATCGACCATCCCGGGCACTTCGGTGCTGAGCGGCCCCCAGGCGTCCTTCGCCTTGGCGAGCGCTGCCTCGGCGTCGGCCTTCTTGGCCTCCGCCGCATCCTTCAGGGAGCTGATCTGGGAATTGAGGGTCGGCGCCCCCGTCACCACGGCCTTGTAGTCGCCCTTGGCGAGACTGTCCTTGAGCGCCGCGAGCTGCCCGTCGAGCGCCTGCAGCTGATCCGGAACGTACTTCTGCGCGTCGTCACGGACCGCGGCCAGGGCCGCCTCCGCGCCCGCGACCGCCTGCTCGGCGGGCCCCTTCTGGTTCGCGCAACCGACGACGAGCACCGCGGCCAGGGCCAGCAGCCACACAGATTGCTTTTTCATTGTTGGTCCTCTCGTTACGGTTTTCCTGGCGTGCACCGCGGCTGCCATGATGTGTAAAGGGTAGCACGAAGCCCGCCGCGCCAGCGCGGGAGCGCTGTCGGGCTCAAGTTCCAAGTGGTTGATTTGGGCTGACGCCTTCACCCGCACCGCATCATCCACGCTGACACTCCACGCCGCGCGCGCTGAGCACCAACGGGAAGAAATCGCCGCTTTGCGTACGCAGGGATCGCTGCCGCCGAGCGTGAGCGTGGCGGAGGCCAGCACCGCGGCGGACGAGGAGGTCGCGGTGACGATGGCGAAGCGGCTGCGGCCGATGAGACCGTAACACAGCAGTCCGGCGAACAGGCCGATCACGCCCGCCCGGGGGGCAGGTTGGCAACCCCCGAATACGCCACCGCTTCGGGCAACAGCAGACCCGCGACAGACAGCCCGGCGAGCAGGTCCGCGCTGGAGGCTCTTGTTGTCGAGGCTCTTGTTGTCATGTGCCGGATATCTTAACTTGCGGGCATGGACGATCGGCCCTCCCTGATGCGCGAGCTCGCGCACGAGCTGCGCGACGCACTCAGTCCGATTCGCGCGGCGATCGACCTGTTACGCCTGCGCAACTTCGACACCGAAGTCAGCCGGCGCGTGGCGGAGAAAGTCGACCGGGGGCTCGATGCCGCGCTGGCCGCAGTCGATGCCTTCGTGGCCGCCGATCAATCGGAGAGCGGCACGCTCACGGTCGCCGTGACGCCCATTTGCCTGGAGCAGATCGTCGAAGCCGCGCGCACCGCGCTCGCACCGCTGCTCGCGGGGCGCGCGCAGCGCTGTGATTTCCCGCCGCCGGCCCGCCCCGTCGAGGCGCTGGCCGATGCCGCAAAGTCCCTGCGGGTCGTCAGGGCAATGCTTGAGCAGGCGAGCGCGGTCGCGCCGCCGCGCTCGGTCATCGAAGTGCAGGCGGCCGACGGGCATTCGGGGCCGCAGATTCGCGTGCGCTTCTCCATCGAGACGCCGGACCCGCAAGCCGAGCACTGGTTCGAGAGCTACGGCGCACGCGCGCGCGGAAGCCGCATGGCGCTGCGCACGGCGCGCCATGTCATGACGCTGCAGCAAGGCAGCCTCGATCTCACCCTGCGCTCTCCTGCCGCGGGCGAGCTGGTGGCCGCGTTCGCGCCCGTCGGCGCCGCGGGCATGCCCGCTGGCGACGACGGCTCGCGGCCGGCGGCGAGCGTCGAAGCCAGCGCCGCGAGCGGCAAGGGGCCGTCGCGCCCGCGCATTCTCATCGTCGAGGACAGCACCGAAGTACGCGTCATCTACCGTGAAGCCCTCGCCGCCCTGGGTTACACGGTGTCGGAAGCCGGCAACGCGGAAGAGGCGCTGCGCACGACGGTCGAGGCCGCACCCGATGTGGCGCTGATCGACATCCATCTACCGGGGATGAACGGCTACCGGCTCGCCCAGGCGCTGAAGGCGCGGGCATCCCCCAACATGCGGCTGGTGATGTTGAGCGGCATGACGCTCGATGACACCACGCTGCGCCTGTCGCGCGATGCCGGCTTCGATGATTGCATCGACAAGGCGGCGGGCCCGAAAGCCCTGCACGCGCTGCTGCAGACGCCAAGCGGGTCGCACGGCCCCGTGACGTATCGCTACTGAGTTGATCCCCGAACGGCTCGAGATCCCGGCGAACACGCTGTCTTTTCACTTCAAGACCCTGAGTCACGCGCATCTCGTGCACGCCCGGCAGTCGGGTCGGTTCATCTACTACTCCGCCAACTACGAGCAGATCAATGCACTGCTCGGGTTTCTGACCGAGAACTGCTGCGGCGGACGAAGCTGCGCTGCGGCTACGCCCCGCAGGAGGAAAGCCTCATGAAGCGCATCCATGTGCATGTGTCGGTCGGGGATCTGGCACAAAGTATCCGCTTCTACTCTGAGTTGTTTGGCACCACCCCGAGCGTGCGCAAGGCCGACTACGCCAGGTGGATGCTCGAGGATCCGCGGCTGAACTTCGCGATCAGCCAGCGCGGCGCCATCCCCGGCGTTGAGCACCTGGGAATACAGGTGGACAGTCGCGGCGAGCTCGAGGAAGTCTATGCCCGATTGCGGCGCGCCGAGCGGCCGGTCCTCGAGGTAGGAGCCACGACCTGCTGCTACGCTCGGAGCGAGAAGAGCTGGATCGCCGATCCGCAGGGCGTTCAGTGGGAAACGTTCCTCACCACCGGCGAGAGCACGGTATACGGTCATGATTCCGTGCGGGCCGATGCGGTCAAAGCTGCAGAGCCGCCCTGCTGCGCCCCGACTTGCTGCACGACTGCAGCGGTCTGAGACTCATGTCGGTCCCCCGGCTACGGACTGCGACCGCGGAGGACGCGGAAAGCATCCGCATCCTGCTCGAGCGCTCTGGCCTGCAGGACGCCCGCGCCGGACGAGACCGGGTGAGCCGGCGACAGGTAACTCTAGCCACTCGCCGTGCGCCGGCCGGCGCCAAAGTGCAGCCTCAACGTAGCGGCGATGTGCTCGCGTTGCTTCGCAAGCACGCCGGCCTCATCGGCGTAGCGGCGCCAATTTTCGACGGCGCCGATGACCTCGGCCAGAATTTCCTCATCGCGTGCACGCTTGAGCCCTGCGACTTGCGCGCAAGCGCGGAAATCCGCCAGGGTGAAGCCGTCCGCCTTGCCGTTGATGGTCATCTGATGGCGCGCGGTCCAGGCGCCTGTCGGGTTGTACGCGTAGGTCACATCGAAGGCCGGCGAGAGCGACCAGACGCCGCCCTTGTTCATCAGGAAGGCGATGTTTTTCACGTGATCGTCCTGGTTGCGCGCGACCACGTTGAAGAGCATGCGGCGAAATTGTTGCTCGAGGAAGCGCATCGGCAGCTCGAGTCTCTTCATCACATCGAAAGCCTGCTCGTAGGCGTATACCCCGGCCGTGTTGAAATCGAAATGGGCGAGCGCGGCGAGTGACTGCATGTGGAGCTTGCCGCCATCGCTGTCCCGATCGAAGCGCCGCGTCATGAAGTGGCTTCGGCCGCCCTCCTCGAGGAGCCTGCAGTCGCTCATGTGGATGCCCGCATCCTTGGCCATGAGTGCGTACGCATACTCGATCAGCGTGTAGCCCTTCGGGTCCTCGAGCTCCTTGTCCTTGTTGGCGCTGACACCATCGAACTTGAGCAGCCAGTAACCAAACCCGTGCGGGGCCTTCACCTGGCCGGAACGCACCTCGTTCGTCTGCGGGTTCCAGGCAATGATGGCCTTGGCACGCGCCCCGCCGGCCGAGGTGCCCACGCGCAGAAGCTCCTCGAGCCCCTCATGGCGTTGCTCGGGCGCAAAGGACACCTGGAGTGAGTTGCGATGGGTGAGCACTTCGGAGGCGAGAGCCACGAGCGCATCCACCTTGACGGTGGCCGAGCGCCGCAGCGGCGGGCCGATCACGGGCGCGAACTCGAGCGCGCCCATGCCGCGCACGCCGACGTAACAGAGCCGCTCGATGGCGTTGAAGCTCTCGGGCCTTCGGCCCCGGGTTGCGAGCCACGCATCGATCAGCACGTTTCCGAACCGGTCGGGAAGCGAATCCGCGAGCAGTCCCGGTAAGCCGTGGAACGACACTTCAGGAAGCGACGGAAACTGGTACACCTGCGCGGATAGCGGCATGACCACCGGCGAGAGCTGAATCCCGCTCGCGACAAAGGCAGGGTCATACTGAAACGCGGCGATCCGCGCTCCATCTTCCAGGGAAACGGCCCCGATCGACCTGCCCCACAGCCGCACTTCCGCAACGGCGGCCATCGTCTATTCGCCCCACTTCCAGGGGGCGGACGCCTTGGGCGCCGGGGCGCGATCCGGCTCCCCGCGCGGATGACCCACGCGCCTGCGCTCACGCCCTCTGTGCTTCAGGAGGGCGATCGGACTTTGCGCCCGATCCGGGATCAGGCTCTCCAGGCCGTGGACGAGCTGCAACGCGCGCACGACGCGAATGAGCATGACGAGGTCAGTGCTGTGTCCGGCCTCGATGCGTTCTACAGTGCGCTTGGAAACCCCTGCTTCCTCGGCCAGCTGCGCCTGCGTGAGATTGGCATCGATGCGCCGGCGATGCAGGCGCGCGCCGAGCTCCTCTAGAACCGCGGCATCAGTCATCTCGGTGGTGAGTTTCATGACTCGTCCCTGGCGGCGAGTAAAATTAAAGAACGACAACTTTTCGCCTTTACAGGCGAATTATATCATAAATTAATTATTGTTGTTACTCGACTTAATGGACGATTTATAGACGCTTCAAGCGTCTATTCGCCCAATCGGGCGAGAAGACCAGAGCGCTAGCTATTCGACGGTAACGCTCTTGGCCAGGTTGCGCGGCTGATCGACGTCGGTGCCCCTGAGGATCGCCGCGTGGTAGGCGAGCAGCTGCAGCGGGATGGTGTAGACCACCGGAGCCTGCACGTAACTGATGTGCCGCGGCATCTCGATGACGGTGACGCCGTCACTCGAGCGGATGCCCGACTCCGGATCGGCGAACACGATGAGCTCCCCGCCCCGCGCGCGCACTTCCATGAGGTTGGACTTGAGCTTCTCGAGCAGGTCGTTGTTGGGCGCGACCGCCACCACCGGCATGTCGGCGTCCACCAGCGCGAGCGGCCCGTGCTTGAGCTCCCCCGCGGGATAGGCTTCCGCGTGAATGTAGGAGATCTCCTTGAGCTTCAGCGCGCCTTCCATGGCGATGGGATAGAGCGCGCCACGGCCGAGGAACAGCGCGTGCTGCTTGCCGGCGAAGCGCTCCGCCAGGCGGGCGATGACCGCATCGAGCTCGAGCGTCTTTTCCACCAGCCCCGGCAGCTCGATCAGCCGCGCGATGAGGCCGCGCTCGCGCTCGGCATCCGTGCCATGGTGCCGGGCGAGCGCGATCACCAGCATGCCGAGCGCGGCGAGCTGGGTCGTGAACGCCTTGGTGGAGGCCACGCCGATCTCGGGGCCCGCGCGCGTCAGCATCACGAGCTCGGATTCGCGCACCAGTGAGCTCTCGGGGACGTTGCAGACGGCGAGCGAGGACAGGTAGCCGGACTGGCGGGCGAGGCGCAGCGCGGCCAGCGTGTCCGCGGTCTCCCCGGATTGCGAGATGGTGACGAGGAGCGAATTCACCGGCACCAGGGGGTTGCGATAGCGGTACTCGCTGGCGATATCCACGGTGCAGGGAACCTTGCAGACCTGCTCGATGAAATAGCGGGCGACCGCGGCGGCATGAAAGCTGGTGCCGCAAGCCACGATGTGCACGTTCTGGGTGCGCCGGAACACCTGCGTCGCCGCCGGGCCGAACGCCGCCTCCAGCAGCCGTCCGTTCGCGACCCGCTCCTGCAGAGTGTTGGCGATCGCGCGCGGCTGCTCGTGGATCTCCTTCAGCATGAAGTGCCGGTACGGCCCGCGCTCGGCGGCCTCCGCCGACAGCTCACTCTCGCGGATCGGGCGTTCCGCGGGGCTGCCGTTGCGATCGACGATGCGCACGCCCTGGCGCCGCACTTCGGCGACATCCCCCTCCTCGAGAAACATGAAGCGCCGCGTGACCGGCAGGAGGGCCGCCACGTCCGAGGCCACGAAATTCTCATCCGCGCCGAGCCCGATCACGACCGGGCAACCCTCGCGAGCCAGGATCAGCCGCTCGGGCTCGTGCTCACTCACGACCACCAGCGCATAGGCGCCCTGCAGCTCCGCCACCGTGGCACGCACCGCCTCGAAGAGCTCGTGCACGCTCTGCAGGTGGTAGTGAATGCGGTGCGCGATGACCTCGGTGTCCGTCTCGGAGGAGAAGCGGTAGCCGCGGCGCTCGAGATCCGCGCGCAGCTCATCGTGGTTCTCGATGATGCCGTTGTGCACGATAGCGAGCCCATCGCGCGAGATGTGCGGGTGGGCGTTGCGCTCGCTCGGTACCCCGTGCGTGGCCCAGCGCGTATGCGCGATGCCGACGTGGCCGGCGGTGGGCGTCTGCGCGAGCGCCGCGTCGAGCATGTGCACCTTGCCGACGGTGCGCAGGCGCGTCAGATGCTTCGAGCCGTTGAGCACGGCAAGACCCGCCGAATCATAGCCGCGATACTCCAGCCGCCGCAGGCCCTCCATCAGGATGGGGACGACATCGCGCTCGGCGACCGCTCCAACGATTCCACACATCGGCTATGCGCCTCGATTCGCAGGGCCCACCCCTTCCGGCCGGCAGGCGCGAGCCGCATTTTGCCTGAAACGGACGGAAAACGCTGCCGGACGGCAGGCGCGCTACTTCTTGTTCTTCACCGGCCGATGCCAGCCCTCGATGGTCGCCTGGCGCGCACGCGCCACCGTGAGCTTGCCCGCCGGCACCGCGCGGGTCACGGTGGAGCCCGCGGCAATGGTGGCGCCCGCGCCGACCGTGATGGGCGCCACCAGCACACTGTTGGAGCCGGTGTGCACGTCGTCTTCGATGAGCGTGGCGTGCTTGTTGGCGCCGTCGTAGTTGGCCACGATGGTGCCGGCGCCGATATTGACGCGCTCGCCGAGGCGCGCATCGCCCACGTAGGCCAGGTGGTTCGCTTTGGAGCCCGCACCGAGGCGCGAGTTCTTCACCTCGACGAAGTTGCCGATGTGCACTTCGCTCCCCAGGGTGGCGGACGGGCGCAGGCGCGCGAACGGCCCGATGTTGCAGCCGGGACCGATGAGCGCGCCGTCGATCACGCAGTGCGGGAACACCTGGGTGTCGGCGCCGATCTCGCTGTCGCGGATCACGCAGCCCGCACCCACTCGCACCCGGTCACCGAGCACCACCCTGCCCTCGAGCACCACGTTGACGTCGAGGAATACGTCCGTGCCGTGGGCGAGCTCGCCGCGCACGTCCAGGCGCGCGGGATCGGCGAGCGTCACGCCCGCGAGCAGCAGCGCGCGCGCGCAGCGCGCCCGCCATACCGCTTCCAGCTGCGCGAGTTGCGCCTTGTCGTTCACCCCCAGCACTTCGCCGACCTGCGGCGCCACGAGCGGCCGGACCGCGATCTTCTGCCTCACCGCCATGGCGATGACGTCGGTGAGGTAGTACTCGGCGGCCGAGTTGTCCGGCTTCAATCGCGCGAGCCAGCCGCGCAGCAGCTGCGCCGGGCTCACCAGCACCCCGGTGTTGCATTCGTGGATGGCGCGCTGCGCTGGCGTCGCGTCCTGGTGCTCGACGATGCGCTGCACGAGCCCGCGGGCGCCGCGCACGATGCGGCCGTAGCCTTGCGGATCGTCAGCCTTCATGGTGAGGAGCGCCAGCCGCCGCGGCCCGGCGAGTGCCACGAGCTCGGCGAGCTGGGCGCGACTGATGAGCGGCACGTCTCCATAGAGCACCAGCACCAGGTGTCCGTCGGGGATGTGTTGCATCGCCTGCAGCACGGCGTGCCCTGTGCCCAGGCGCTCGGCCTGCAGCGTCCAGGAGACCGGCTCGTCCTCGAGTGCGGCGCGCACCTGCTCGCCCCCGTGGCCGTAAACCACCTGGATGGCGGCGGGCGCGAGCGTGCGCGCCGTGTCGATCACGTGCTTCAGCAGCGGCCGGCCGGCGAGCGGCTGCAGCACCTTCGGCAGAGCCGATTGCATGCGTTTGCCCTCGCCCGCCGCCAGGATCACCACCGACAGTGGGGCGGTACGCATGGCCGGGATTGTACTCATCGTGCTACGGTAAATGAGCGCTGATCGTGCCCGGGCCGTCCGAGCGGCAACTCGGCGAGTTTGCGGCGCATGAGCGGTCCCACGTACAGCTGGGGGTTGGAATGCGCCTCGTGCTCGGCGTCCTCGCGGTGCGCCACCAGCGCGGCGGCCTTGTGGAAGGCGTCCTCGAGCGAGGGGCTGCCGGTGAGCGAGTCCTTGAGGAAGGCCTCGCCGAACCAGGTGAGCTCACGGTCGTCCTGGCAGCCAAAGGAGGTGTGCGTGGCGTCGGCTGCGGTAATGATCGCCGTGGTGTCGCTCTTGAGCTCGTCGAGAAACACGCCCGCGTAGCAGGCCGACACCACCACCACGCGCCAGCGGATCTCGGCATCATCGAGCGCCTCGCGCAGATCCGCGGGCGCCAGCTGCGAGAGCGGCAGCGAGCCGTTCTCGACCTCCAGCCCGTCCGGCGAGCCGTGCGAGGTGAGGAACAGCACCAGCACATCGTCGTCCGGGTGCATGCGCGCGGCGAGCAGCTTCAGCGTCTGGGCGAGTCCCGAGACGCTCGCCAGCGGATACGAATCGCGGTCCTCCACGTCGTTCATCAGCAGCACCGAGCGCTCGCCCGCGCCGAAGCGCTCGGCGAACACCCGGCTGGCAAACAGCGTCTCGCGCTTGAACACCGCCTGCTCGCCATCACCGGCGAAGCCGACGAAGTAGACGCCCGGCTTGCCCGCCGGCGCGCTCTGCACGCGCGCGACGGCGGCGGCGATCTGCGCCGGCTGGTCGTAGAAGAGGGCTTCCGCCTGATCGGCGTCATCCGCGTCCTGGGGCTGCTCCGGCTCCTCTGCCACCCACAGGCGCGTGTCGAAGTTCAAGAACCCCATCACCCAGGGCGAGGCGAGCACCAGCGCCAGCGCGATGAGGGTCGCGCGCGTGCGCGCCACGGCGTACGCCGCGCCCAGCACGCGCACGCACAGCAACGCCATGTAAACGAGTGTCAGCACCAGTGCCGTCACCGGCCGCGCCTGCACCAGCGTGCGGTCGCTCGCCAGCCAGAAGACCGTGAGCACGAACGGCGCGACGGACAGCGCCGGCACCAGCAGCGCGCGGGTATCGGCCGCGCGGCTGTGCGCGCGCGCCACCACCGCGCAGGCCCCCAGCGCCAGCAGCAGATAGCAGCCCCAGCCGAAGAGCCCATCCAGAGCGAGCGGCGCATGCGCCTCGGCGTGCAGGGCGTCCAGCCCGACCCACACGGCGAGGTCGAGGATCAGCAGCGCGAGCACCTGGTCGAAGTTCACGACGAAGCGCGGCGGCCAGCGGCGCCGCAACGCCAGCAGCGCAAGGCCGCCGCTCAGGTTGCGCGCCAGGCCTGCGAGCAGCCCGGGCGGCGCCGCGGCGGGCGCTGCCGGGGAAGGGACCGGACACTCCGGTGACGGTTCCAGCGCTCAACCCCGCAATTTGCGCAGGCGCTGAAGGACCTTCAGCTGGGCCATCGCGCGTGCCAGCTCGGCCTGCGCTTCGGCAATCGTGATGTGGCCGGCCTTGTCCCTGAGCGCTTCCTCGGCGCGCTGCCTGGCGGCGAGCGCCGCCGCCTCGTCGATGTCCCTGGCGCGCAGCGCGGTATCCGCGAGCACCGTGACCTTGGTGGGTTGCACCTCGAGGGCCCCGCCGCCGACGAAGAAGAAATGCTGCTCGCCATCGGGGGTCTGCACGCGCACCTCGCCGGCCTTGAGGAGCGAGAGCAGCGGGGCGTGGCGCGGCGCGATGCCCAGCTCCCCCTGGGAAGCCGGTGCGAACACCATGGTGGCGGGACCGGAGAAGATCTCGCCCTCGGCGCTCACGATGTCGACCTGGATGGTGTGTGCTTCCGCCATGGCTTGCCTGGTGCTGGTGCCTTGCCCTTACTGCAGCGTCTTCGCCTTCGCGACTGCCTCATCGATCGAGCCGACCATGTAGAAGGCCTGCTCGGGCAGCGCATCGAACTCCCCGCCGATGATGCCCCTGAAGCCGCGGATGGTGTCCTTCAGCGGCACGATCTTGCCGTCCTGGCCGGTGAATACCTTGGCGACGTTGAAGGGCTGTGACAGGAAACGCTGCACCTTGCGCGCGCGATACACGGTGAGCTTGTCCTCCTCCGACAGCTCGTCCATCCCCAGGATCGCGATGATGTCCTGCAACTCCTTGTAGCGCTGCAGCACCGCCTGCACGCCGCGCGCGGTATTGTAGTGCTCCTCGCCCACCACCAGCGGGTCGAGCTGGCGGCTGGTGGAATCGAGCGGATCGACCGCCGGGTAGATGCCGAGCGATGCGATCTGGCGCGACAACACCACGGTGGCGTCCAGGTGCGCGAACGTCGTGGCCGGGGACGGGTCGGTCAGGTCGTCCGCCGGCACGTAGACCGCCTGGATCGAGGTGATCGATCCGGTCTTGGTCGAGGTGATGCGCTCCTGCAGCACGCCCATCTCCTCGGCGAGGGTGGGCTGGTAGCCGACCGCCGAGGGCATGCGCCCGAGCAGCGCCGACACCTCGGTGCCCGCGAGCGTGTAACGGTAGATGTTGTCGACGAAGAACAGCACGTCGCGCCCCTTGCCGCCGTCCTCGCGCGTTTCGTCGCGGAAGTACTCGGCCATGGTGAGTCCGGTGAGCCCCACGCGCAGGCGGTTGCCTGGCGGCTCGTTCATCTGCCCGTACACCATCGCGACCTTGGAGTTCGACAGGTTCGCCTTGTCGATGACCCCCGACTCGATCATCTCGTGATAGAAGTCGTTCCCCTCGCGGGTGCGCTCGCCGACGCCGGCGAACACCGACAGGCCGCTGTACTGCTTGGCGATGTTGTTGATGAGCTCGAGCATGTTGACGGTCTTGCCGACTCCGGCGCCGCCGAACAGGCCGACCTTGCCGCCCTTGGCGAACGGCACCAGCAGATCGATGACCTTGATGCCCGTGACGAGCAGGTCCTGGCCGCCGGCCTGCTGCTCGAACGAGGGCGGCGGCCGGTGAATCGGCAGGTATTCCGTGGCTTGCACCGGTCCGCGGTTGTCCTGCGGCGCACCCAGCACGTCCATGATACGCCCGAGGGTCCCCTTGCCCACCGGTACCGAGATCGGTGCGCCGGTCGCCTGCACCGCCAGGCCGCGCTTCAAGCCTTCCGAGGAGCCCATGGCGATGGTGCGCACCACACCGTCCCCCAGCTGCTGCTGCACCTCGAGCGTCAGGTCCACGTCCTTGAGCTTGAGCGCCTCGTAGATCCTGGGGATGGATTCGCGCGGAAACTCGACGTCGATGACGGCGCCGATGATCTGGGTGATCTGTCCCTCGGGAGTGGCCATGGTAGGTTTCCTCAAACCGCGGCGGCGCCGCCCACGATCTCCGAAAGCTCCTTCGTGATCGCAGCCTGGCGCGCCTTGTTGTAGATCAGTTGCAACTCGGTGATCAGTTTGCCGGCATTGTCCGAGGCCGCCTTCATGGCGACCATCCGCGCCGCCATCTCGGAGGCGACGTTCTCGACCGCGCCCCGATACACCTGGGACTCGATGTAGCGCATCAGCAGGCCATCGAGGATCCCTGCGGCGTCCGGCTCGTAGATGTAGTCCCAGTGCTCAGCCAGGCCTTCGGTGTCGAGCGCCTCGATCGGCAGCAGCTGCTCGACCGCCGGCTTTTGCGTCATGGTGTTCACGAACTGCGCGTTCACGAGGAACAAGCGGTCGAGCCCGCCGGCGCGGTACGCATCCAGCATCACTTTGACGGTGCCGATGAGGTCCTTGACGTGCGGCTTGTCACCCAGGTGCGAGACGTTCGCGAGGATCGGCACCCCCAGGCGCCGGAAGAAGGTGAGGCCCTTGACGCCGATGAGGCACAGGCTCACCTGCGCACCCTTGCCCTGCCACTCGCGCATGAGCAGCAGGGTCTGCTTGAAGACGTTGGCGTTCAGGGCACCCGCGAGTCCGCGGTCGGTGGAGATCACGATGAAGCCGACCGCTTGGGGCTCGCGCCTCACCAGGAACGGGTGCCGGTAATCCGGATTCGCCTCGGTGAGGTGCCCGATGACGTTGCGCATCTTCTGTGCGTAGGGCCGCGCGAGCCGCATGCGCTCCTGCGCGCGGCGCATCTTGCTGGTGGCCACCATCTGCATGGCCTTGGTGATCTTCTGAGTGCTCTTGACACTCGCGATCTTGGAGCGGATTTCCTTGGTGCCGGGCATGGTGGGCTCAGTAGGTGCCGGTGGCCACGAAGTCCTCGATGCACTTCTTCATCGCCGCCTCGTTCTCCTTGGTGAGCTTGGGGGCGGAGTTGATGGCATCGAGCATCGCCTGGTGGCCGGTGTGCGCGAACGCCTGCAGCGCCGTCTCGAACGCCACCACCTTCTTCAGGTCCACCTTGTCCAGGTAGCCGTTGTTGACCGCGTAGATCGCCAGCGCCATCTCGGCGACCGACATGGGCGCGTACTGCTTCTGCTTCATCACCTCGGTGACCCGCTGGCCGCGCTCGAGCTGCCGGCGGGTCGCCTCGTCCAGATCGGAGGCGAACTGCGAGAACGCCGCCAGCTCGCGGTACTGGGCGAGCGAGAGGCGGATGCCGCCGCCGAGCTTCTTGATGATGTCGGTCTGCGCAGCTCCTCCGACGCGCGACACGGAGATGCCGGCGTTCATGGCGGGGCGGATGCCGGCGTTGAAGAGGTCCGTCTCGAGGAAGATCTGCCCGTCGGTGATCGAGATCACGTTGGTCGGCACGAACGCGGTCACATCCCCTGCCTGGGTCTCGATGATCGGCAGCCCGGTGAGCGAGCCGGTCCTGCCCTTCACCGCGCCCTTGCTGACCATCGCCACGTACTCTTCGTTGACGCGCGCGCTGCGCTCGAGCAGGCGCGAGTGCAGGTAGAACACGTCTCCCGGGAACGCCTCGCGGCCCGGCGGACGGCGCAGCAGGAGCGAGATCTGCCGGTAGGCGACCGCCTGCTTGGACAGGTCATCATAGATGATGAGCGCATCCTCGCCCTTGTCCATGAAGTACTCGCCCATGGTGACGCCCGAGTAGGCGGAGATGTACTGCAGGGCGGGGGGCACCGAGGCCGAGGCGGCGACCACCACGGTGTGCGCGAGCGCGCCGTGCTCCTCCAGCTTGCGCACCACGTTGGCGATGGTCGACTGCTTCTGGCCGATGGCGACGTAGATGCACTTGATGCCGGAGGACTTCTGGTTGATGACGGTGTCGACCGCGAGAGCGGTCTTGCCGGTCTGGCGGTCGCCGATGATCAGCTCGCGCTGCCCGCGGCCGATCGGCACCATGGCGTCGATGGCCTTGTAGCCGGTCTGCACCGGCTGGCTCACCGACTGTCGGTAGATGACGCCCGGGGCGACGCGCTCGATCGGGGAGGTGCGCTCGGCCTTGACCGGGCCCTTGCCATCGAGCGGCAGGCCCAGGGCATCCACCACGCGCCCCAGGAGTGCCGGCCCCACCGGCACCTCCAGAATGCGCCCGGTGGTCTTGACGGTGTCGCCTTCCCCCAGGTGCTTGTACTCGCCCAGCACCACCGCGCCGACCGAGTCCTGCTCGAGGTTCAGCGCCAGTCCGAAGGTGTTGCCCGGGAACTCGAGCATCTCGCCGTAGCAGGCATCCGCCAGCCCGTGGATGCGGGTGATGCCGTCGGTGACCGAGACGATCGAGCCGACGTTGCGCGCCTCGGTGACCGACTTGAAGTTCTCGATCCGTTGCTTGATCAGGTCTGAGATCTCGGATGCCTTGATGGCCATATCGTCAGTTCCTGTGAAAGCTCAATTTCATGGGTGGTCTATGCAGTCAGTTCGTAGGCGATGCGCTCGAGGCGCGTGCGCAGCGAGCCGTCGATCACCAGGTCGCCCGCGCGCAGCACCGCGCCGCCGATGAGCTGGGGATCGACCTCGCAGTGCAGGCGCACGTTGCGCTTGAGGCGCTTCTGCAGCGCCCCCGCGAGCCGCTGCTGCTGCGTGGCGTTCAGCGGCGCGGCGGAGGTGACGGTCACATCGGCCACGCCCTGGGCGGCAGCCTTCAGCGTATCAAACTGCGTCGCGATCTCCGGCAGGTAGGCGAGCCGGCGGTTGGCGGCCAGGGGACGCACGAAGTTCTCGCCGTGCGCGCCGAGCCCCTCGCCGGCGATGCCGATCAGCAGCTGCGAGAGCTCCTCGGGCGTCACGTGCGGATTGCCGAGCAGCGTCTCGACGCGCGGGTCCCTGACGACCTGGGCCGCCACCTGCAGTGCCTGCGACCACGCCTGCAGACGCCCGTCGGCCTGGGCCTCGGCGAACGCCGCGCGCGCGTACGGTCGGGCGATGGTGAGCCGCTCTGCCATGGGTCCTAGATCTGCATCGCGAGCTTGTCGAGCAGATCGGCGTGGGTGCGTGCGTCGATCTCGCGCCCGAGGAGCTTGGAGGCCGCGCCGACGGCGATCCCGGCCACCTCGCGCCGCAGCGCCTCGCGTGCGCGCGCGGCGTCGAGCTCGATCTGCTGCTGCGCGGCGGCGAGAATGCGCGCGCCCTCGCTGCCGGCCGCGCCCTTGGCCTGCTCCACCAGATCGCGGGCAGCGTGCTGCGCCTGCTCGATGATGTGACTCGCGCGCTCGCGGGCCGCACGAATGATGGCGTCCGCCTGGTCGCGCGCCTCGCTGAGCTGCTGCTCGCCCCTTTCGGCGGCCGCCAGTCCCTGCGCGATCTTGCGCGAACGCTCCTCCATGGCGCCGAGAATGAGCGGCCAGATCCACTTCATCGTGCCGAAGACTAGCAAGGCGAACACGAGCATCTGCACGATGAGCGTGAGATTGATGTTCACGGGCTATCTCCTGCTCGCGCCGTCACTGCGTGCGTGTCAGTGCGCCGCCTGCAGCGCGCTCACGAACGGGTTCGCGAACGTGAAGAACAGCGCGAAGCCGATGCCGATCATCGCCACCGCGTCCAGCAGGCCCGCGACCAGGAACATCTGCACCCGCAGCACCGGCAACAGCTCCGGCTGGCGCGCCGAGCCCTCGATGAAGCGCCCGCCCAGGAT
>Ga0209238_1000073_pt1 | contig 29881 bp, 23 predicted proteins | sample GraSoi013_1_20cm_FD_185823 | JGI IMG/M metagenome (GOLD analysis project Ga0209238, IMG submission 185823) | Grasslands soil microbial communities from the Angelo Coastal Reserve, California, USA - Sample 10_02_2013_1_20cm (SPAdes) (version 2) | ecosystem: Environmental > Terrestrial > Soil >...
CGCGGTGCCGGAGTTCTCGAAATACGCGCCGTCGACGACGTGCGCGGCGATCTCCTTCTCGCTGCGCTTGCGCAGCGACCCCGCCGGGCTCACGTAGGTGAAGCGCGCGGAGAGGTGCGCCGCGGTGCTCGCCGGAACCGGGTAGTCGATGAAGGCGAAGACGTCTGCCGTGTCGTTGAAGATGCTGGCGTCGACTGCGAGGTTGCTCGCGATCATTCGCTTGCCCGTCTCCACCCAGGTGCCGTTCAGGAGTAGCGACGGGATGCGGTGCGCGCGCTCGCCCTTCCACAGCGCGTCGAAGGGCTCGGCGAGCCGGTCGTTGCCCATGCCCTTCCTCCACGCGTCCTCCCAGGACGCTTCCAGCGAGCGCGCCCGGTCGAAGCGCTCGACCGGAAAAGGCAGAAACCGCTGCACCAGATCCGGGAACAGCAACCCCGCCAGCGCTGGCGACAGGAAATCCTGCCCGAGGACCTGCGCGGCGCAGCGCTCGATACTTTTTTCCGCCGTCCCCCGCACCTCGCACAGTCCTCCCGCGGCGCCCGGGGATTGGGCGAGGAGCGCGTCGAACACCACGGCGCCCAGGCTGCCGCCCGACACCCCGCTGATCGCGTAGATGTGGCGCGCGAAACGTGGCTGCTTCTCCTGGATCGCGGCGAGCAGCGTCGCAGTCCAGTACGCCGCGCGGATCCCGCCGCCTTCCGCGGCGACGATCACGACCGGATAGCGCCTCTTCGGGTCGCGCTCGCGCTCGGGCGAGGCGATCCATTGATCGAAGTGCTCGCGCACCTCGAGCCCGCGGGGAACGGCGGGAGCGCCTTGCGCCTCGCGCACGCGGTGGTTGTCGTTCAAGCTGCTGATCGCGACCGCCCAGGCGATCAGCGCGAGGAGCAGGGTCGGGGCGCGATTCATGCGCGGCATGCAGGTCAGCACGAAGTTGCCGAACACGAGCCACGCCGACCAGGCGAAGAGCACGATCGCGAGCGTGCCGATCCCCTGCGGCAGCCAAACCGGCGAGACCACGAACAAGGCGAGGAGCACCCAGCTCGCTCCGAGCACGACGAGCAGCGCGCGCGTGATCCCCGAGACCGAGAACACGAGCGGCGCCTCCCCGCGCCTCAAGAGCTTGTTGATCTTCGCCGGCACGGCAACGCGGGATTTCTGCGCGAGCGCCTCGCGCACGCCGTCTTCGTACCGCCAGGCGAGGGCGAGAAGACCCGCGGCGAGGAGGAGGTACGCCGCGCCCTGGAGGTGCCGGGCCACGACGATCGACCCGATCGCGACGCTCAACACCGATAGAAACGCCAGCGTTCTCGGCATAAAGCGCTCGATCTTCCTCGCGCGCGCCGCGTCGCTCACTGCGCGCGCGGGCTGGTTCGCGAGGAGCGCGACCGAGGTGAGCCAGGTCGTCCAGAACCAGATCAGCACCGCCGCGAGGAAGAAGAGCTGGTGCGCCCAGTAGCGCGGATCCTCGGTCTCGCTGGCGAGCGCCTCGACGAACTCGCGCCCCTGCCCCACGAGCACGAAGAAGACGAAGCCGAGCAGCGTGAGCAGCGTGCTCAGGCGGCACGCGAGCAGCACGGCGAAGAGGTCGGTCGCGAATCCCAGGCTCGCACGCAGGAGGGTCCAGAGCGGCTTCACGCGGGTGCTCCCGGTTCAGACCCTGCGCCCGAACGGCGGCGTCGACTCCTTCAGCGTCCCCTCACTCGGGCACGGTCTGCGGTTGGGTCGGATCGGAGACCTGGATGACCAGGTACTTGACGGGCCGGGTCGAGCTGCCGTTGCGCGAGACGGCGTGCAGCGCTCCGGGCGGCTCGTAGAACGTTCCGCCCGGCCCGAGCTTCTGCAGCGGACCGTCGCCGACCTTTACCTCGTAGCTGCCTTCCAGCACGTAGCCGAAGGTGTGGCTGCCGGGGTGGCGGTGCGGGGCGCTGCCGGTCCCGGGATCGCGCTCGAGGCGCCGGATCGTCACCTCGCGGCCGAGCACGTCGCTCATCGTCTTCTTGAAGAGCTCCGTCTGGCGCGCCGGGGCGTTCGTGGGCGGTGTCTGCGCGTGCGCCTCGAGCAGCGACATCGATCCGGGCGCGAGAGCCAGCCAGGTAACGAAAGAAGCGAGCAAGGCCGTCGCGCCACCGAACACGGCATGGGAAATGACGGATTTCTTCATGATCTCCTCCTGGTGGGGAAATGATATCCGAATACGCAGGGCCTGAAACCCGGCACCCTTGACGGTCAGGCACCGCGTGCCCCATCTTGACGGAGGGCGCGCCCGCTCGCCTTACACCTTGCGTCTTACACCTTGCGCCTTACACCTTGCGCACGAACGCCGGCGTAAATTCCTTCACCGTGCGCACGCCACACTGCATCATCGCGACGCGCGTCTCCGTGCGCAAAATCTCGAGGACCTTCGCCACGCCGGCTTCGCCGAAGGCGCCCAGCCCCCACAGATAAGGCCGGCCGACGCCGACCGCGTTCGCGCCCATCGCGAGCGCCTTGGCGATGTCGGTGCCGCGGCGGAAGCCGCTGTCGATCAGGACGAGGATCTTGCCCTGCACCGCGTCCACGACCTCGGGCAGCACGTCGATGGTGGCGCGGCCGCTGTCTTCGCCGCGCCCGCCGTGGTTGGAGACGACGAGGCCGTCGACGCCGTTCGCGACGCAGAGCTTCGCGTCCTCGGCGGTGAGAATACCCTTGACGACGATCTTCATCCTGGTCGCGCCGCGCAGCCGCTTGATGAAGTCCCAGCTCATGTTCGCCGACTGCAGGTTGGGCAGGCCCGAGAGATCGATGCCGGCGTAGGCGGGCTTGCGCTTCACGCTCTCCTGCAGGTCTTCCGAGTGGCAGCCTTTGCACTCGCGCGTGTCGTTCTTGCGCAGCCGGAAGAAGGTCTCCTGGTTCCTCCCCGCGACGCGGTCCACCGTCACCACGACGACCGGCGACCCGGCGCGCTCGGCGCGCTTGACGAGCGCTTCGGCGACTTCCCACTTGGGCGAGGCGTAGAGCTGGTACCAGACCGGGGCTCCGCGCGCCGCGATCGCGTCCTCCATCGAAGTGGTCGCGGGGGTCGCGAGCATCTCGAGGTGCCCGCCCGTCTTCGCCGCGCGTGCGACCGCCGCCTCGCCTTCCGGGTGATAGGCCTTGTTGCCGCCCGTCGGGCAGATGAAGATCGGGTTCGGATACTTCACGCCGAGGATGTCGACGCTCATGTCCACCTTGGACACGTCGTTCAGGCGCCGCGGCCGCATATAGTATTTGGAGAAGGCCTCGCGGTTCGCCTTCAGCGTCGCCTCGGCGTCGATCCCCGAGGCCATGTAGCCGACGTGCGCGGGCGGCACGTTCTTGAAGAACACCGGCTCGAAGTCGAACACGTTGATCGCCTCTTCGGGTTTTCCGATGAGCGGCGCGTTCGCCTCGAGCTCGGGGAGCTTCGAGGGACGGTCCACTCCGGCAAATGAGAAGCCCGGCGAGGCGAGCAGGGGGCTCGCGGACAACCATTGAAGGAGACGGCGGCGGTGCTCGAACCTAGAGTCGAATGAAGGCATGAGGGCTCCTCTGTGTGGTGAGTGAGATTCCGTCAGTCCGGTTTATAACGCTCATTTGATAGGCGGACAGAAAGGAAGGCCGCGGTTTGGCGAAAATCCGTTCTAAGCGCCGCCAACTCACGGTAGATCAAAAAGAGCAAGAACCCCATAGAAAAGAACCCAACGACCAAGATCCACTCCATGGAACCCATATTTCCCTCCCTAGGTTAGCCACCCTCACCACCCCGCCGCCTTCGGCGGCACCCCTCCTGAAGACAGGAGGGGAAAAAATCGCGCCCTCACTCCACGCGCATGCGCCTTTCCCGGATCAGCTTGCCCCACTTCTCGATTTCTTTTTTCAGGTGGGCGGAGAATTCCTCCGGAGAACTCGCGATCAGGTCCAGGCCCATCTGCGCGAAGCGCGCCGAGAGCTCCGGGGAGCGCAGGGCGGCCTTCAGCTTCGCGTTCAGCAGGGCGACGATCTCCGCGGGCGTACCCCGGGGCGCGAGCACGCCGTGCCAGGTGACGAACTCGTATCCGGGCACTCCGGCTTCCGCGATCGTCGGAACCTCCGGCAAGGCCGCGGCGCGCCTCGCTCCGGTCACGCCGAGCGCGCGCAGCCTCCCCGCGGCGACGTGAGGGACCGCTTCCGAGATGTTCGGATACGTGATCCCGATCTCACCGCCCAGCACCGCGACCAGCGCCGGGCCGCCTCCCTTGTATTGGACCGCCACGATGTCCACGCCTCCCAGCATGTCGAACAGCTCGCCGGCGATGTGCGGGTTGGTGCCGGCACCCGCCGCCGAGTAGTTCAGCGCCCCGGGCTTGGCTCTCGCGAGCTGCAGCAGCTCGCCCACCGAGCGCGCCGGCACCGAGGGGTGCACCACCAGCACCGAGGGCGAGGAGGACAGCAGGCAGACCGGAGCGAAATCGGCGAGCGGATCGTAAGGCAGCGGGCTGTAGAGGTGGACGTTCGCGACGAACGGAATCGTGTGGATCAAAAGCGTGTAGCCGTCGGGCTTCGCGCGCGCCGCGAGCTCGGTTCCGATGTTGCCCGAGGCGCCGCTGCGGTTGTCGACCACCACCGGCTGTCCCAGGCTCTGCGAGAGCTGCGGCGCGACGAGGCGCGCGACCACGTCCACGCTGCCGCCGGGAGGAAAGGCGACGATCAGCCGCAGCGGCCTCGCCGGATAGGTCTCGGCTTGCGCCGCCGCGAATCGCACGGCGGGAAGCGCCGCTCCCAGGAACGCGGCGATCAGGACGATTTTCTTCACGACGCCTCCTCCCGAGAGATTCCCGACGGCTTCAGGCGGGTCGCCTCGCCATCAAGAGGACCACGCCCAGCAGGATCACCGCGGTCGACAGCCACTCGAATGCGGTGACCAATTCGCCCGCGAGCCATACGCCGAGCAAGAGCGCGATCACGGGGTTGACGAAAGTGTAGCTCGACGCGAGCCCGCCCGATACGCGCGCGAGCAGCACCATGTAGGCGTTGAAGGCGAGCAGCGACCCGAACACCACGAGGTAGGCCCACGCGAGCAGCGCTTTTGCGTGAAACGGCCAGTGCGAAGCCACGGCGGCCGGCTCGCCCGAGGCGAGCGAAATCAGCATCAGGGCGCATCCGCCGCAGAGCATCTCGCTCGCGAAGCCCGTCGCCCCCGGAGCGAGCGTCCAGCGGCGCTGGCTCAGCACGCTCCCCGCCGACCAGCTGAGGCACGCGACGGCGATCGCCGCGAGGCCGGTCGGCGACGCGCGGAAGCCCGCGCCCTGCGTCAGCATCAGGACGCCGGCGAGGCCCACCGCGATGCCGGTCGCCTCCAGCCTCGAGGGATACACCTTCCACAGCATGTTGATCGCCGCGATCATGATCGGGACCACGGCGATGAAGGCCACCGCGAGTCCTGAATCCACCGACTGCTCGGCGTACGCGGTGCTTCCCATGCCGCCGCCCAGCATCAGCGTGCCCACGAAAAACGCGTTGCGCCACTCCGCGCGCGTAGGCCAGCTCGCCTTGCGCGCGAGGCGCATCCACGCCATGAGCAGCCCACCCGCAACGAGGAAGCGCGTTCCCATCTGGAAAAAAGGCGGCAGGCTGATGAGCGCCCACTTGATCGCGAGATAGGTCGAGCCCCAGATCAGCCAGGTGGCGGCGAGGCAGGCGAGGATCAGCGGGCTCAAGCCCGGGCTGGGCGCCGCGGCAGCCTCGGTCAGGGAATTCGCCATCGCCGTCCTTACCACACGCGGCAGCGGTTTTCGCGGACCATGGGCGCTCCGGCCTTGCACGAGAACGCGCGCTCGAACTCGGGCATGTTCACCACGAGCCCGTTGACGCGGTACTTGCCGGGCGAGTGCGCATCGGTGAGGGCCCTCGCGCGCAGATCCTCCGGGCGGTTGCTCTCGCAGGCCCACTGCGCGTAGCCGACGAAGAAGCGCTGCTCGGGCGTGAAGCCGTCGCGGCTCTCGGGCTCGGTGCCGGCCGTCTCGGCTTTCCAGGCGAGCCACGCGAGCACGAGGCCGCCCAAGTCGGCGATGTCCTCGCCTTCGGTCAGCCTGCTGTTGATCCTGATGTCGTCGACGATCGTGTACTGCGCGTACTGGTCGACGATGCACTGCGCGCGGTCGTTGAACTCCTTGGCGTCCTTCTCAGTCCACCAATCCTTCAGATTGCCCTGCGCGTCGAATTGGCGTCCCTCGTCGTCGAACCCGTGCGTCAGCTCATGGCCGATGGTGCCGCCGGTGTTGCCGTAGTTGGGCGCGTCGTCCATCTTCGGATCGTACAGGGGCGGCTGCAGCACGCCTGCGGCGAAGTTGATGTCGTTCATCTGCAGGTCGTACGAGGCATTGACCGTCGGCGGCGTCATGCTCCACTCGCCGCGGTCGAGCGGCTTGCCGATCTTCGCGAGCCTGCGTCGCGACTCGAACAGGTTGGCGCGCGCCACGTTGCCGGCGAAGTCATCGCGCCTGACGTCCACGGGTCCGTAGTCGCGCCATTTGTCCGGGTATCCGATCTTGTTCACGATGGCGTGCAGCTTTTCCAGGGCCTTTTGCTGGGTCGCCGCGCTCATCCACTCGATCCGGTTGAGGTCGTCCTCCATCGCCTGTTCGATTTGCTTCGTCATGTGCAGGGTCTTCTGTTTCAGCTCGGGGCTGAAGGCGCGGCTCACGAACTCCTGGCCGAGCGCTTCGCCCAGTTGCGCGTCGACCAGCGCTACGCAGCGCTTCCAGCGCGGCTTCAGCTCAGGCACTCCGTAAAGGGTCTTGCCGAAGAAATCAAAGTCTTCGTTCACGAATGCGGAAGACAGGAACGGCGCGCTCGCGTGGGCGGCGTGCCAGCGCAGATAGGTCTTGATGTCGGCGAGGGCGATTGAGCGCCATTGCCTGTCCAGCTCCCTGAAGAATTCCGGCTCGGTGACGTTGAACGCATTCAATCCCGGGAGACCGGCGGTTTTCAGGTAGAGGTCCCAGTCGAATCCCGGCGTAAGCGCCTTCAGACCCCTGGCGTCCATCTTGTGGAACAACTGGTAGGGATCGCGGCGCTGGGTGCGGGTGAGCGAGGCGCGGGCGAGCTTCGTCTCGATCTCCATGACCTGGGCGGCTTCGCGTCCCGCCGCGCCGGGCCGATCGCCGAGAAGCTCGAACGTGCGCGCGACGTGGGCCGCGTAGCGGGTGCGCAGCTCCCTCGACTTGTCGTCGTCCTTCGTGTAGAAGTCGCGGTCGGGAAGGCCGAGACCGCCCGCGCCGGCGAACGCGATCACGCTGGTGGAATCGGCAAAGTCCTGGTTCGAGCTGAATACGAAGTAGGGGCCGCTCGAGCCGGTCACGAGATGCAGCCGGGCGAGCACTGCGGGAAGATCGCGCTTCGATTTCATCGCGAATATCTGCTCCAGATGCGGCTTCAGCGGCCGCGCGCTCGATTTCTCGACCGCGGCTTCGTCCATGCAGGCGGCGAAATAATCTCCGATTTTCTGCTGCGTAGCGCTTCGGCCGGCGCTGCGCTTCGCCAGGTCTTCGAGTATCCCCCAGAGGAAACGCTGGTTCTCGCGCGCGAGCTTGCCGTACACGCTCCAGCGCGACTCGTCGGGCGGGATGGGGTTGTTCCTCATCCATCCGCCGCAGGCGAAGCGGTAGAAGTCGACGCAAGGTTCTGCGGACCTGTCCATTGCGCTCACGTCGAGGCCGGGAGTGTAGGGAAGCGAGGCGAGCGGCGTTTCCGCGGGAAGAGCGGGGCTAGCCGCGCCCAGGAGCGCGAGGAGAAGCAGATGCGTCCGGGCGCTCACCAGATCTTGGCGCGGTCCTCGGGTCTGCGCCACATCGGGTCGCCTTCCCGGATGCCGAAGGCGTCGTAGAAGGGCTGGAGGTTCACGAGCGGGCCGATGGCGCGGATCATCCCGGGCGAGTGGGGATCGACGGCGAGCTGCTGGCGCAGGGCATTCTCGCGCATGTTGGTGCGCCACACCTGCGCCCACGAGAGGAAGAAGCGCTGCTCGGGCGTGAGCCCGTCGATGAGCTTCTTCTCCTTGCCGGCGAGCGAGCGCTGCAGGGCTTCGTAGGCGAGGCTCGCGCCGCCGAGATCGGCGATGTTTTCGCCGAGGGTCAGCTCGCCGTTCACTTTCACTCCCGGCAGCGGCTCGTAGCCTGAGAACTGCTCCACGACTTTCTTCGCGCGTGCCTGGAACTGGGCGGCATCCTCGGGCGTCCACCAGTCCGCGAGGTTGCCCTCCGCGTCGTAGTGGCGGCCCTGGTCGTCGAAGCCGTGCGTGATCTCGTGGCCGATGACCGCGCCGATGCCGCCGTAGTTGACCGCGTCGTCGAGCGAGAAATCGAAGAACGGCGGCTGGAGGATCCCGGCGGGAAAATTGATGTTGTTGGCCGTCGGATCGAAGTAGGCGTTCACGGTGGGCGGAGTCATCCTCCATTCGGCCTTGTCGACCGGCTTGCCGAGCTGCGAGAGGCGGCGCCTGACTTCGAACTCGGTCGCCGCGCGCACGTTGGCGAGAAAGGCGCCGGGCCGGATCGCGACGCTCGAGTAGTCGCGCCACTTGGCCGGATAACCGATCTTGGCGAAAAAGCGGTCGAACTTGGCGAGCGCCTTCGCTCGGGTGGGCTCGGTCATCCATTCGAGCTTCGAGAGGCGCTCGCGCATGACCGCGGTGATGTTGCGGATCATCTCGTCCATGCGCGCCTTGGCCTCGGGCGGGTAGTAGCGCTCGACGTAGAGCTGTCCCAAGGCCTCGCCGATCGCGCCGTCGATCGTCCTCGCTGAGCGCTGCCAGCGCGGCTCCATCTCGGGCGTGCCGCGCAGGACGGTGCCGTAGAAGCGGAAGTGCTCCGCCTCGAACGGCGCGGCGAGATAGGGGGCTGCTGAGCGCAGCACGTGATAGCGCAGATAGACCTTCCAGTCGGCGAGCGGGCGCTCGCTCAATTGCCGCTGCAGGCCCTCGAAGAACCGCGGCTGACCGACGACGATATCGGCGGCGGCCGGACCGGCGATGCCGCGATCGGTCAGGTAGCGCGCCAGGGGAAAGACCGGCACTTTGCCCGCGAGATCGGCGGTGGGCATCTTGTTGTAGTTGGCGAGCGCGTCGCGCAGCTCGGCGGGAGTCTTGGCGTCGGCGGCCAGCGCTTTCTCCACCTCGAACACCGTCTTCGCGCCGGCGGCGGCGATTTCGGGCGCGTCGCCCGCGAGCGAGAGCATCTTTGCGACATGCTCGACGAACGCGGCGCGGAATTTCTCGAATTGCCCGTCGAAGTAGTAGGCCTTGCTCGGCAGGCTCATGCCGCCCTGATAGGCATAGAGGGCGTTGATCTCGCTCTTCTTCTGGTCGGCCCTGACGAAGACGCGGAAAAACCCGTCGATGCCGTGGTCGTGCAGGCTCGCGAGCGCGCGCGCGAGCTCGGGCGTCGAGGAGATCGCCGCGACCCGCGCGAGGTCGGTCTCGACCGGCTTCAGGCCCGCGGCATCGACGGCGGCGGTATCCATCGCCGACTCGAAGAAATCGCCGACCTTCTGCTCGACCGAGCCGGGCTGATGAGCGCGCGCCGCCGCGCCTTCGAGGATGCCCTTGAGCGCGAGCTGGTTGTACTGCTCGAGCTCGTTGAAGCTGCCCCAGCGCGCCTTGTCGGGCGGCACGGGATTCGCCTTCTGCCAGGCGCCGAAGGCGTAGCGCGCGAAGTCGGCGCGCGGGTCGACGCTCGCATCCATGTAGCCCACGCTGAAGCGCGGCGGAACGGGTCGGGCCGGTTCGGCCGCAGACAACGGCAGGGACGCGCCGGCGGCCCATGCCGCGGCGGCGAGAAGGAATCGAAGGTGTTTCATGTGGGGAGAAGGACTGATGCAGACCGTGGCGAGTGGGCATTATAGAATAACCGGCGTGCCCGCCCCCTCGCACAGTCCCTTCGTCCCCGACAGCGCCAGCCTCGACGAATTCACTTTGCGCGCGGTCGTCATGGGCGCGCTCCTCGGCATGCTGTTCGGCGCCTCCTCGCTCTACCTGGTGCTCAAGGTCGGACTGACGGTCAGCGCCTCGATCCCCGTGGCGGTGATCGCCATTGCCCTCTTTCGCCTCGCGTCGAAGGCCGGGGTGCGCGATTCCACCATCCTCGAGAACAACATCGTGCAGACCGCGGGGTCCGCGGGCGAGTCGATCGCCTTCGGCCTCGGGGTCACCATGCCCGCGATCCTCATTCTCGGGTTCGACCTGGAGATCGCGCGCGTCACGCTGGTGGCCGTGCTCGGCGCCCTGCTCGGCATCCTGATGATGATCCCCTTGCGCCGCACGCTGATCGTCGCGCGCCACGGCCAGCTGAAATATCCGGAAGGCACGGCGTGCGCCGAGGTGCTGAAGGCGGCGGAGATCTCGAAATCGGCGCAGTCGGGCGGCTCGGGGGCGGTGGATTCGGGCCGTGCCGGCGTCATCTTCCTCGGATTCGCCATCGGCCTCGCCTACAAGACCGTCAACATCGCCCTGAAGGGCTGGAAAGACGTGGCCGAGAAGGTCTTCGGCGCGCCTTTAAAAGGCGGCTCGGTGGGCGCGGAGATTTCCCCCGAGCTGCTCGGCGTAGGCTACATCATCGGCCCGCGCATCGCCTCCATCATGTGCGCGGGCGGGGTGCTCGCCTACCTCTTGCTCATTCCGCTCATCAAGTTCTTCGGCGACGCGCTCCCGGTTCCGCTCGCGCCGGGCGCGAAGCTGATCCACGACATGAGCCCCAACCAGATCCGCGGCGCCTACGTGCTCTACATAGGCGCGGGCGCGGTGGCGGCGGGCGGCGTGGTGCCGATGATCTGGCGCAGCCTCGGCGGAAGCCTCAAGGGCTATGGCGGCGGCGCGGGCGGCGCGGCAGCCGGGCGCACCGATCAGGACATCCCCATGAAGTGGGTGCTGGTCGGCTGCCTTGCCATCATCATCGCCATCATGCTCTCCCCGCCCCTGCACATGAACCTGCTCGGCGCGCTGCTGATCCTCGTGTTCGGGTTCCTCTTTTCCACCGTATCGTCGCAGCTGACCGGGGAAATCGGCTCGTCGAGCAATCCCATTTCCGGGATGACGGTGGCGACGCTGCTCCTCACCTGCCTGATCTTCCTCGTGGTGGGCTGGACCGGCGGTCCGTACTACGTGACCGCCCTATCGGTCGGCGCCATCGTCTGCATCGCCTCGAGCAACGCCGGCTCGACGTCGCAGGATCTGAAGACCGGGTTCCTGATCGGAGCCACGCCGCGGCTGCAGCAGATCGCGATCCTCGCCGGCGCGCTCGCCTCGGCCGTCGTGCTGGGGCCGATCCTGCTCAAGCTGAACGACGCCGCGACCGTGTACGTGCCGATCGCCCAGGTCGCGCCGGGGCTGCGCACCGACGCCGCCGCGCTCGCTGAGACCGCCGTGCTGCAGGGACCGCAGGCTCTGAAGGACGCCGCCAGCTACCGCGTTTGGCACAAGACGGACCTCGCGGGCGGCCCCGCCGGAAAATATCTCGTCGACGACGCCGGCAGAGCGGTCTACCTCGTCGACCCGGGAATCAACGGCAGCCACACGACGCGCCCCGACGGCACGCAAGTGCGCAAGTACGACGCGCCCAAGGCGGTGCTCATGTCCTACATCATCAAGGGCATTCTCGATCAGCAGCTGCCCTGGGCGCTGGTGATCTTCGGCGTGGTCATCGCGCTGGTGCTGGAGATGGCGAACGTGCCTTCGCTGCCTTTCGCGGTCGGCGTGTACCTGCCGCTCTCGTCCTCGGCGCCGATCTTCGTGGGCGGAATGGTGCGCTGGCTCGTAGACCGCCGCCGCAACCGGCTGCCGGCGTACGCCAACGCGAGCGAGGAGGAGCGCGCCGCGGCGGGCGACCGCAGCCCGGGGGTGCTGCTCGCCTCCGGCTACATCGCCGGCGGCGCGCTCGCCGGGATCCTCATCGCCTTTTCGGCCGGGGTGCTCGGCGATTTCGACAAGGCGGTCACCGCCTGGTCGGCCGCGCACAATCCGTTCTTCGAAGGCCGCGCCGCCGACCTCCTCTCCCTCTTGCCGTACGCCGCCCTCATCGTGCTGCTCTACTGGACGGCGAGGGAAGAGCCGGCACGCTGATGCGCTTCCTTTCGGCCGCGTTGCTGATCCCCTGCGCCGCGATCGCGGCCGAGGGAATGTGGCCCCTGGACAATCTGCCGGTCTCGCGCCTGAAGGCGCAATACAGTTTCACGCCGGGCAGGGATTGGGTCGATCACGTGATGCGCGCATCGGCGCGCATCGCCGGCGGCTGCTCGGCGTCGTTCGTTTCCAAAGACGGCTTGGTGATGACCAATCACCATTGCGCCGCGGCGTGCCTCGCCCAGCTCTCGAGCGCGAAGAAGAATTTCATCGCCGACGGCTTCCTCGCGCGCGGCCGCGGGGAAGAAGTGCGCTGCCCGGAGATCGAGATCAACCGGCTGGAGAGAATCAGCGACGTGACCGACAAGGTCAAGGGCGCCGTCGCAGGCCTCGACGGCGAGGCGTTCAAGCTCGCGAAAAACGCCGTCGAGGCGAAATTGTCCTCGGCCTGCGTCGGCGCCGAAAGGGAAACCGCGCGCTGCGACGTGGTCGATCTCTATCACGGCGGTCTGTACCATCTGTACCGCTATCGCCGTTTCCAGGACGTGCGCCTCGCCTTCGCCCCGGAGCTGGCGATCGCGTTTTTCGGCGGCGACCCGGACAACTTCAACTTCCCGCGCTACGACCTCGACATCGCGCTGCTGCGCGTCTACGAAAACGGCGGACCGGCGCGGCTGAAGGATTTCTTCCCGTTCAGCAAGGCGGGCGCCGAGGCGGGCGAGATGGTCTTCGTCAGCGGCCATCCGGGCTCGACCCAGCGACAGCTAACGATGTCGGAGCTGGAAACCTTCCGCGATGTGCGTCTGATCGGCGGCCTGCTGCGCCTCGCCGAGGAGCGCGGCATCCTCGAGCAGTACGGCAAGCTCGGGCCCGAGGCGGCGCGCATCGCTGAAAACGATCTGTTCGGCATCGAGAACAGCTACAAGGCGCTGGTCGGCGAGCTGAAGGCCCTGCTCGACCCCGCGTTGATGAAGTACAAGCAGAAGGAGGAAAACGAGCTGCGCGCCTTCGTCGCTTCGCGGCCCGCGCTGCGCGCCCGGGTGGGCGGCGCGTGGGATGCGATAGAAAAGGCGCAGCAGGTCTACCGCGAGATCGAGGCGCAATACTCGGCGATCGAGCAGGCGCGCGCCTTTACAGGCCGCCACTTCGGATACGCGCGAGCGCTCGCGCGCGGCGCCGAGGAGCGGGCGAAGCCGGACGCGGACCGCCTGCCCGAGTTCAACGATTCGCGCCTCCCGGAGGTCGAGCAGCGCCTGTTTTCCACCGCGCCGATCTATCCCGAGTACGAGACGATGAGGCTCACCTGGTCGCTGACGAAAATGCGCGAGCTGCTCGGCGCGGACGATCCTTTCGTGCGCCTCGTGCTCGGCAGGAAGTCGCCCGAACAGCTCGCGGCGCAATGGATCGCCGGCACCCGGCTCGGCGACCCGGCGGTGCGCAGGGCCCTGTGGGCCGGCGGCAAGGAGGCGATCGCGGGATCGGACGATCCGTTCATCAAGCTCGCATCGGCCGTGGACCCGGCGGCGCGCGCCATCCGCAAGCGCTATGAGCGTGAAGTGGAAGCCGTCGTGCAGAAAAACGCCGAATTGATCGCGCAGGCGCGATTCGCGCGGCACGGAACCAGCGCCTATCCCGATGCGACGTTCACCCTGCGGCTCTCGTACGGCGAAGTCGCCGGCTGGAGCGAAGGCGGCAGGAAGATCGCGCCCTTCACCGATTTCGCCGGCGCGTTCGCGCGCGACACGGGCGCCGATCCCTTCGCCCTGCCCGCGTCATGGCACGCGGCGAAGGGCAGCCTGAACCTGGCGCAGCGCTTCGATTTCGCGACCACCAACGACATCATCGGCGGCAACTCCGGCAGCCCGATGATCAACCGCGCGGGCGAGATCGTCGGCCTCATCTTCGACGGCAACATCCATTCGCTGGGCGGCGCCTTCTGGTTCGACCCGCGCACCAACCGCGCGGTCGCAGTCCACAGCGGGGCGATCCTGGAAAGCTTGAGCAAGGTCTACGGCGCGACCGACCTCGTGCGCGAGATCATGGGGCAGTAGAACCGCAACGCAACCGATCGGAGGCCAGTTTGACCCACGTGACTCACTCCAAGATGCTGGAGACCCGGCGCAGAAGGAAACGGGCGAAGAAGGATTTCGCCGGAACCGCGAAGCGGGCGAAGAATCTCGCCAAGCGCAGCGCGAAGAAGATGCGCGCGGGCGTAGCGAACGCCTAGTCGAGCGATACGCCGAGCTCTCTCGCGAAAAGGTAATGCAGATCGCTGCCCGATCAAGGCCTTGCCGCCGAGAGCCGGGAAACCGGGCGAGATCCCTCACTTTAGCGTAGAATACGGCTCCGCTTTCGGGGTGGCCAGGCACATCCCCGGCATGGAAAACAAGGAGTACCGCCTTGCAGGAAATTCTCAAGTACCTGAAAGACCGCGGCGAACGGCTGGACTCGGAGATCGCGTCGGATACCGGAATCTCGCTCGAAAACGTGCGGCTGCACGTGTCCGCGCTCTCGGCGCGCGGCGAGGTCATGCTGTGCCAGTCCATCCGGTTCAACAACGGCAAGAGGAGCGAGGGCCTCCTCTGCAGGATCGCGGGCTATATTCCGCCTGCCGCTCCCGGCAGAAAATCCAAGGCGCACCTGAAAGCGCAGACGCAGTCCTAGCAAGAGCCCGGGACGCCCGTCCCGGGGGTGTCAGCGCCGGCCGTCGTACCAGGTGAAGCAGTGCTGCCGGCTCCGCAGCGTGCGCCCGCGCGACACGACGGCCTTCACCACGAACCAGAAAAACTCGCGCCAGCCGTAGAGCCGCAGCTTGCGGTCGCTGGTGCGAAGGGGATGGCGGTACAGAATCACGATGGTTCGCCGGTCGCGGCGAGCCAGGCGCTTCAGGCGCCGGAATAGGTCGATCTCCTCGCTCGCGTACAACTCCTCGCTGAAGCCGCCCGTCTCGCGGAACGCCGCCGCCTCGCAGAAGATGAACGACCCCGCCGCCCATTTGTTGATCCGGCTCACCGCGTTCCAGATCCCGGCCAGGATCGCGACGGCGGGATGCGGGTCCTCGTAGCGCACGGTGCTTCCGCCGGCGAGACAGCCCGCGCGGATGGCATCGGCCGCGTCCAGAAAAAGCTCGGCGCTCGGATAGGAATCGGCGTCCACGAAAAAAATCCAGTCTCCGCGGGCGCGGGCTGCGCCGGTATTGCGCGCCCGGCCGATCTGGTTCACCGGCTCGAACACGACCTCGGCCCCCGCGCGCTTCGCGATCTGCGCCGTGCGGTCGTTCGAATTGTTGTCGCACACGATCAGCTCGGACTCCCAGCCGAGCCGGGCGAATCCTTCCGCGGCCGCGCGGATGCTGGAGAGCGAGCCGGGCAGCAATCGCTCTTCGTTGAACGCGGGAACGACGACGGAGATCTTCATTTCCTTGGCGCCGATTTCAGCATCACTGCGCGCGCGACTGCCGCGGCGACATCCATTCGGACCATCTGGCGAGCATCACGTAGGTAACGCAGGAAGCGAACAATGCCGTTGCGCAACCGAACGCCGCGTGAGAAATGAGGCTGTTTTTCAGGGCCTCCTCCTTGCGAGGAAATGATATCCGAATGTCGCGCAAGCGTTACAGGGAGTCGTGGAAATCCGACGTGAACGAAGCGGCCCGGGGCCGGATCGCGTTTTCGCGCGGAAAAATATCACAGCGCCTCCCGCCTTCGAATTGATCCGGGCTTTCGCCCCCGGCACACTGGGTGAGCCCGGCGCCGGCCGAGCCTGCGTAGCTGGGCGGCCATCCCGGGTAAGCGATCCGGTACAAGAAAAATACGGACGCGACGACAGCGAATTCCGCGGGAGTGTTCTATGTTAATTGCGTGGGAGTGTTCTACCTTATTCGCGAGGTGAGCATGAAACCTTCAGTCAACGCACGCATGCGCTCGACGCGTCTTCTGGGGATGTTGTGCGTCGCATTTTGCGCCGCTGCGCTCGCTCTGCCCGTGTTCGCGGAACCCGCCGGAAAAGTGCTGGGCGCGGACGGCGATGCGCTCGTGCTCCGCGGCAGCCAGATCCTGCAGCTCTCCCGCGGCGCCGCCGTCGAGTCGGGCGATCAAATCCATACCGGCAGCGACGGCAAGGTGCTCATCGTCTTCACCGATTCGGGCCTAGTCTGGATACGCGCCAATTCGGATTTCGTCGTCGACGAGTATTCCTACGCGCAGGGTCGCCATGAGGCCGCCTTCTTCAGCCTGTTGAAGGGCGGCGCGCGCTCCGTCACGGGCCTGATCGGCCGCCGCACCCGCAGCAATTTCAGGCTGCGCGTGCCGGTCGCCACGATCGGAATCCGCGGCACGGATTTCAGCGTCGTCATGTGCCAGCGCGACTGCAAGGAATCCGACGGCAGCACCGCCGCCAGCGGACTGTACGGTGAGGTCATCCAGGGCAGGATCGCGGTGACGCCCTTCGAAGACCGGCTGCTCGAGCGCGAATTCGGCGCGGGCGAATTCTTCCACCTCGCCGACGAGCGCTCGAGCCCCACGCCCCTGTTCCTGCCGCCGCCGTTCCTGCGCAGCGCGCAGGACGAACAGGCGCGCTTTGCGGACAGGACGGGAATCGTGATCGCGCCCCTGCCCCCGATACTGGGCGGGCCGGGTGGCGGGACGGGCGGCGGCTTGAGCGGCGGCCTTCCCGGCGTCGGCGGCGTCACCGGGGCCTTGAACGGCGGTCTGACCGGCCTCGGCGACCTGACTGGGACCTTGACCGGCGGTTTGACCCGGAGCGTCCGCAGCGTTCTCGCAGCAAGCCCGACCCGTGATCTGACCGGCACGCTCGCTGGCGCGCTTCAGTCCCTGCCGCTATCGTCGGCCCTCGACTCGACTCTCGGCAATCTCACCCAGACGCTGTCGAGCCTGGCTGCGACCTTGCCGCTCGTCGAAACTTCTCCTGTCCCGACCCCGGTCGCTCCGATCGGGCTGCCCGGAGGAACGCCGATCACGACGCCGGTCCTTCCGCCGATTGGGGCGCCGGTCCTACCGCCCGTTGGGTTGCCTGGAACCCCGATCACTGCGCCGATTGGGGCGCCCGTCGGAACGCCTGCCGCCCCGCCGATCGGGCTGCCCGGAGGAACCCCGATCGGGCTGCCTGCGCCCGGAGGAACCCCGATCACTTCGCCGATCGCAACGCCCTCCGTGCCGCCGATCGTCGCCCCTGCTCCGATAACGACGGGACCGGCTCCAACCCTGCCGACCCTGCCGAGCCTGCCGGGGCTCGGGCACTAGCGTGCAAGCCTCGAGCCGCGTCTAGTCGAGCGGCTCGAGCTTCACGATCGAGGCGCCGTGGTTGCTGCCGACCCAGAAAGTCACGGGCGTGGTCGAGTTGTCCACGAACACGCGGCGAATATTGGTCGTGCGCGGCAGCAGGTAGTCGACGGACTGTCCGGTCCTGGTATCCAGGCGCGTCACCTGGTCGGTGATCATCGAGCCGGTCCACGCTTCTTCGTTCCTGTCGATCATGACGTCGTAGGGCGATGACCAGCGCGGCGATATCGTCCAGTCCTTGAACTCGCCGGTGCGCGTATCGAGCATGGCGATCTTGTCGCCGCGGTATTGCGCGAACCAGAGCCGGTCCTTCGCGTCCATCATGCCGCGGCGCGGCGCGACCACCTTCGCAGTCGCCGGTATCTCGAACAGCTTCACCTCGCCCGTTTTCGCGTCGATGCGCCCGATGTGGCGCCAGCGGAAGTCGGTGAAATACGCGTTGTTCTGCGAGTCCGGGATGACGTCGTAGATGTTGTGCGGCTCGCCCTTGGGCGCGCTCTTGAACGGCTCCCAGGTCTCGATCTTGCCGGTGGCGACGTCGAGGCGGTGCACGCCGGCGAAGCCGTTGTTCTGCGTCCACACCTTGCCGTCGACGTGCATGGCTTGCGGGCTCACCATGTTCACCTGCGCGGCGTCGATGTTCCGCTCGGGCGGCAGCTTCCAGGTGGTGAATTTCGTCGTCTTGCGGTCGAACTTGAGGATCGTCGCCTGGTACATGTTGCCGAGCCACAGGTTCCCCGCGCGATCAGCGCGCAGACCGAGGAGCCCCGTCGGGAATCCCGGTTTGTGCACGTCGATGGGAAATTCCGTGACCTCGCCCGTCTTCGGATCGAGGCGGCCGAGGTTCTGCTCGCCGAAGCTCGAATACCAGGCGATGCCCTCGGAATCGACGATGACGTCGTGCGGCGAGATCGTCTCGCGCGGCAGGTCGTATTCGGTGTAGACGACGCGCGTCGCGCGGCCGCTCGGGCGCGGAAGCGTCTTCAGCTCGTAGCTCCACTTCTGCGCGGGCCCGCGGTTGATCGTGGCGAGATACTCGGCGGTGGAGCGGTACACCTGCACGCGCTGGTCGCCGCGCTCTTCCATCAGCCGCTCGGCCTTGCGCAATTGCGGATGCTGCGGAATGCTCTGGTTCACGTAGCCCTGCATGCGCGGCAGGATGGTCTTGGTGAAGGTGTCGGCGTCGTATTGCGATCGCACCACGCGCTCGAGCGTGTGGCAGCCGACGCAATTCAAGAGCTGCCCCTTCTGAGCATCCGTGCCGGGGACGCTCGCCATCCACTCGCCGTTGGAGAGCTGCGCGGCGAGGTCGGAGGTCCTCTTGAGCCTGAGATCGAGCGCGGCGGGCTGCGCCGTGACGTCCACGGCGCCCGGCCCCTCGAGGTCGTAGCCAACGGCGCGGATGCGGATCGAGTAGCGGCCGGGCTCGAGCTTCGCGGCGGGAAAAGCGTAACGGCCTTCCTTGTCACTCACGACGGTGATCGTGACGGTAGCGCCCGCCCTCTTCGCGCTGATGAGCACGCCCTCCATCGCGCCTTCTTCGGCGGAGCTGACTTTGCCGGCGAGCGCTTGAGCGACGGCGCCGGTGGAATAGGCGGCGAGCGCGACGCTCAAAACCGCCGTCGCGACGATTGAATGTGTTCCAAAGCGCATGGGCGCCTCCCCAGAGATGTTCTTGAAAAACCCCGGGTGAAATCCTACTCCGCTTTCACCCCGATCGCGCGCACCAGCCTTCCCCACTTCTCGACTTCGGACGCGCGGTAGGCGCGCGCGTCCGCGGGAGAGGCGCTCGCCTCCGCGTCGATGCCGATGTTCGCGAGCTGCTCCTTCAGCTGCGGGCTCTGCGCGATTTTCGCGAGCGTGGCGTGGAGGCGGTCGACGACGTTCTCCGGCGTGCCGGCAGTGCAGAGGACCGCGTACCAGGTCCAAACGTCGAATCCCGGCAATCCGCTCTCGGCGAGCGTCGGCGTGCCGGGAGCGAAGGCCGAGTGCCTCGCGCCGGTGAGCGCGAGGAGCCTCAGTTTCCCGAACTTGGCGAGCGGCACCACGTTCGCGACCGGTGCGAAGCTCATGTCCACCTGGCCCGACACGAGGTCGGTCATCGCCAGCGCCGCGCCCTTGTAGGGCACGTGCACCAAGTCCACGCCCGTCATCTGCTTGAAGAGCTCGGCCGCGAGGTGCAGCGAGGAACCGTTGCCCGAGGAGGCATAGGTGAGCTTGCCAGGCTGGGCCCTCGCGAGAGCGACGAGCTCCTTCACGTTTGCCGCGGGGACGCCCGGGTGCACGGCGAGCGCGCTGTTGCCGGTGGCGACGAGGCTCACGATGTCGAGGTCGCGCACCAGGTCGAAGGGGAGCTTCGCGTAGAGCGCGGCGTTGACGGCGCTGGGGCCGGTCGAGCCGAGCGTGAGCGTGTAACCGTCGGGCGCGGCGCGCGCCACCGCTTCCGCGGCGAGATTGCCTCCGGCGCCGGTGCGGTTCTCGACGATGAAGGGCTGGCCGAAGGTCTCGGCGAGCCGCGCGCCGTAGGCGCGCGCGATGATGTCGTTCGGGCCTCCCGGCGCGAATCCGACCATCACGCGCACCGGGCGCGAGGGGTAGGACTGCGCGAGCGCCGAGGCCTGCAGGACGATCGCTCCCGCGAGCAGCAGCCATCGCGTCCCCGTCATGTCAGCTCCTTCCCTAGTCCGGCACGATGGCATTGCGGCGGATCACCGCGTCCCAGGCGGCTCTTTCCTTTTTCAGGTGAGCGGCGAAGAGCTCCGGAGTGTCGAACACCGGGATCAGGGTCTCGTGCTCGAGCTTCGCGGCGAGCCCCGGCGATTTCATCGCGCGGGCGATCTCGGCGCTCAGGCGCTGCACGATCGCTGCGGGTGTCCCCGCCGGCGCGACCACGCTGAAGGAGCTGTAGATCTCCAGGCCCGGAAATCCGGCTTCCGCGAACGTCGGCACCTTGGGCAGCTGGGGAGCGTGATCGATGATCGCGAGCGGGACGAGCTTCCCCGCCCTGATGTGCGCGAGCGCGACCGCGGCGTCGGGAAAGGCGAAACTCAGCTGCCCGCCGAGAAGCGAGGGCATCATGTTGCCGATGCCCTTGAAGGGCACGTGCAGGAACTTCGCGCCCGAGACTTCCTCGAGCATGCGGATTCCGAGGAAGGTCGGGCTTCCCGTTCCGGCGGATCCGAAGGAAAGCCTCCCGGGATCGCGTTTGCCCAGCGCGACGAGCTCGGCGAGCGTCCTCGCGGGCACCGAAGGGTGAACGCAGATCACGAGCGGCGCGACGACGCCGCGGGCAACCGGCACGAAGTCGCGCTCGGCGTTGTAGGGGAGGTTCTTGTACAAACTCGGGTTGACCGCGATCGCCGGATTCGCGGTGACGAGAAAGGTGTAGCCGTCGGGCGCCGACTTCGCCGCCGCTTCGGCGCCGATGTTGCCGCTCGCGCCCGGCCTGTTGTCCACGATGAATTGCTGCTTGAGCGGCTCGGAGAGCGCCTGCGCGAGCTGCCGCGCGTAGAGATCGGTGCCCCCGCCCGGCGACGACGGCACGATAAACTTCACCGGCCGGGCGGGCCAGGTTTCCTGCGCATGGGCTGATGCGGCCTGCAGCGCCAAAAAAACGACGACGACGGCTCCGAATCCCCGATTCATGACGTTTCCTCCTGCGGCGAAAGTCTACTCTCGCTTCCCGCCTTTCGCGAAGAGTCGGCTCGACGAAATCGGCGCGGAGCGTGGCATACTGATTGCAAAGGAGCCAAGATGCGTAGCGGTAGCGTTGCACGCGCGATGTTGCTGTTTCTCTGCGGATGGCTTGCGTCGGCAGCCGCGCAAACGCAGTACCCGAGCCGCATGGTCAAGGCGATCGTACCCTACACTCCGGGCAGCAGCGCCGACTTGATCGCGAGAAACCTGGGCCCGCGGCTTTCCGAGGCCTGGAAAGTGCCCTTCGTCGTCGACAACCGCGCCGGCGCGAGCGGGATCATCGGCGTGCAGGCGGCCGTGGCCGCCCCCGCCGACGGTTACACCGTCCTCGTCATCGCGGACAACTTCGCCTCCGCTGCGAGCGTGAACCGCAGCTACAACCCGGTCGACGACCTCGAGCCGGTGATCCTGCTCGCGCGGGGCGATTACGCGCTGATGGCCTCGGCGTCTTTTCCCGCGAAGAGCGTCGCCGAGCTGATCGCCATGGCGCACGCGAAGCCCGGCAAGATCTTCTACGCTTCACCCGGCAGCGGCCTGCCCGCGCATCTGATGATGGAGCTGTTCAAATCAACGGTCGGAATCGATATCGTCCACGTCCCGTATCGGAACAATGCCGCCGCGGTCACCGATCTCGCCGGCGGACAGGTGAGCCTCATGTTCACCTCCCTGGGCGTGGCGCTGCCCCTCGCCGAAGGCGGGCGCGTCCGCATCCTCGCCGCCGGCGCCGCAAAGCGCACGCCGCGCACGCCCGGCATCCCGAGCTTGATCGAGGCGGGCGTGAAAGACTTCAACGTCGGCACCTGGTTCGCGATGCTCGTGCCGAAAGGGTCGCCGCGCGAGGCGCGCGCGAAGCTGAACGCGGACGTGGCGACGCTTTTGAAGGAGCCCGAGGTGGCGGACATCATGGCCAAGCAGGGCCTCTCGCCCGCGGGCGGAACGCCGGAGGAGCTGCACGATCTCATCCGGTCGGACTTCGAGCGCTGGACGAGGATCGTGCGCGAGGCGGACATCAAGGCGGACTGATCATGCAAAAAGCAGCAACTCGAATCACCGAAGCCCACCGTCGGGACGATCCCTTCGAGGATCACTGCTGGAAGGACATCATGCCGCCCGATGTGATCGAGCTCTACTCGAACTACCGGCGCGAAGTCGGCGTCGGTCCCTCGCCCGCGCTCGTCGCGATCGACCTGTACGAGCTCGTGTACCAGGGCGGAGCGAAACCCGTGCCGGAGGTGATGAAGAGGTATCCGAACTCCTGCGGCGAATACGCCTGGGCGGCGATCGCGCCGACGAAGCGCCTGTTCGCCGCGGCGCGCGCGGCGGGGCTGCCCGTCTTCTACTCGACCGGCGACACGCGGCCGCAGAGCCAGCCGAAGAACGTGCGCGCGACGCGGCGCCAGGGCGTGAGCACCGATCGGGAGCTCTACTCGATCCGGCCCGAGTTCAAGCCGGCGCCCGACGACGTCGTGATCACCAAGGTCCGCGCGAGCGCGTTCTTCGGAACGCCGCTCGCCGCGCATCTCACGCAGCTCGGCGTGAAGAGCGTCATCGTGTGCGGCGAGAGCACCTCGGGCTGCGTGCGCGCGTCCGCGGTCGACGCCTATTCCCACGGCTTTCACGTGACGCTGGTCGAGGAGTGCTGCTTCGACCGCAGCTTGCTCTCGCACAAGGTCAACCTCTTCGACATGCATCACAAGTACGCCGACGTGCTGCACGCGGAGGAGGTCATCGCCCACCTTGAAGGAATGCGGGCGAAGTTGCGATGAGGCCGCGATGAAGCCGCGCGCAGCAACATACGGGCCGTTCCCCTACTCGCCGATCACGCGCCGGCCGCGGCTCGAATGGCCGGGCGGCGCGCGCGTCGCGCTCTGGGTGATCCCGAACATCGAGTTCTTCTCGCTCTCGGAAAACATTCCCGCGGGCGCCGGCGGCTCGGGCGTGAAGCCCCCCGATGTCCCCGCGTGGGCCGCGCGCGATTACGGCAACCGCGTGGGCGTATTCCGTCTGATGAAAGTGCTCGACCGCTACGGGGTGCGCGGCACGGCCGCGCTGAACAGCGACCTGTGCGCGCAGCATCCCGAGATCATCGAGGAATGCAAGGCGCGCAAGTGGGAGTTCATGGGGCACAACGAGAGCAACACGCGCCGCCTGAACGAGCTGCGGGCCGGCCAGGAGAGCCGCACCATCCGCAGCGCGCTCGACACGATCGCCCAAGCGACCGGCTCGCGGCCGGTCGGCTGGCTGGGCTCGGGGCTGCAGGAAACCTGGGACACGCTCGAATACCTCGCCGCCGAAGGCTGCGAGTACGTCTGCGACTGGGTGAACGACGATCAGCCCTACCTGATGACGCTCGAAAGCGGCCGCAGCCTGGTGTCGGTGCCCTACAGCACCGAGATCAACGACAAGCCCGCGTTCGAGAAGCGCAACCGCACGGCGGAGGAGTTCCGCGACATGATCGTGCATCAGTTCGACGTTCTCTACGAGGAAGGCGCCGAGTCGGGCCGCGTCATGGCGATCGCGCTGCATCCCTATCTCACCGGCGTGCCCCACCGCATCGGCGCCCTCGACGCGGCGCTAGAGCACATTCTCCGGCGCGAAGGCGTGTGGCGCGCGACCGGGGCCGAGATCGCGCAGCACTATAGGGGCCGAAAGCCGACGCATTGAGGCCCCTCAAGGAGGAACGAGGCATGGCGGGTCGTTTGGCGGGAAAGGTGGCGATCGTCACGGGCGGCGGCCACGGCATCGGCAAGGTCTACGCGCTCGGATTGGCGGGAGAAGGCGCGAAGGTCGTGGTCGCCGAGATCGACGCGATCGCCGCCGAGGCCGTCGCCGCGGACTTGAAGCGCCGGGGCTTCGAGGCGATCGCAGTGCGCACCGACGTCGCCGACCCTGCGAGCGTCGCGGCGATGGTCGAGCGCGCGCTCGGGGCATTCGGGCGAATCGACATCCTCGTGAACAACGCGGCGATCTTCGCCACCGTCCCGATGTCGCGCTCGCCCTTCGACGAGATCGAGATCGAGGAGTGGGACCGCATGATGGCGGTCAATCTGCGCGGCACCTGGCTCGCCTCGCGCGCCGTGGTGCCGCACATGCGCAAGCGCGGCTCCGGCAAGATCATCAACATCAGCTCGGGCACCGCCTTGAAGGGCTCGGCGAGCCGCATCCACTACGTCACTTCGAAAGCGGGGGTGCTGGGCTTCACGCGCACGCTCGCGCGCGAGCTCGGGCAACACGGCATCTGCGTCAACTGCGTCGCGCCGGGCAGCACCCTGTCGGAGGAGAATCCGAGCGAGGGCATCGTCAGGATGCGCGCGGCGGCCGCGGGGGAGCGCGCGCTCAAGAGAACGCAGAAGCCCGAGGACCTCGTCGGCGCGATCGTTTTCTTCGCCTCCTCCGAGAGCGACTTCATCACCGGTCAGACTCTGGTGGTCGACGGCGGAGCGTGCATGCACTAGTCGGGCTTCGCGCCGACCTCCCTCACCACCGCCCCCCACCTCGCGTATTCGCGCTTGATCATCTCCGCAAATTCGGCCGGGCTCGCAAGCTCCGGCACGACGCCCTGTGCGACATAGACCTCGCTCAGGTCGCGATCGGAAACCGCGTTCCCGATTTCCGCGTTCAACCGGGAGACGATGCCCGCCGGCAGTCTCGCCGGGCCGACCACACCGACCCAGGCGGTCGCCTCGATTCCGGGAAATCCGGATTCGGCGAGCGTCGGGACCTGGGGCATCAAAGGCACGCGCCTGGCGCTCGTCACGGCCAGCACCTTCACCTTCCCGGCTCGAGCCTGCGGCAAAGTGGTGTTGACGACGTCGAACTTGTAGTCGATGTTGCCGGCGAGCAGCGCCGTCATGGTGGGCGCGCCGCCCTGAAATGGAACGAATACGGCGTCGAAGCCGGCCTGCTTCTTGAAAAGCTCGGCCACGAGGTATACGTGCGTGCCCAGACCCGCCGCCCCGTAGTTGAGCGCGCCGGGTTTTGATCTCGCGAGCGCGATCAGGTCAGCGATCGAATCGACCGGCAGCGTGGCTCGCGCGATCACGGTGAGCGGACTGCTCATGATCGGCGCGATCGCCGCAAAATTCTTGCCGGGGTCGATCCGTGGATTGGAAAACAAGTGCGGCGCGACGGCGAGCGAGCTCACGCTGCCGAGGAGCAGCGTATAGCCATCGGGCGCGGCCTTCGCCACCGCCTCGGAGCCGAGCAGGCCGCCGACCCCCGGCCGGTTCTCGATGACGACCGGCTGGTCGAGGCCTTCGGAGAATTTCTGGACGACGACGCGCGCGACGCTGTCGCTCGACCCGCCCGGAGGGAACGGGACGATCAGGCGGATGGGGCGGCTTGGATACGGCCGTCCTGAGCCCGCCGAAGGCCCCTGCGCTTGCAGCCCGAGCGCGTAAGACATCCCCGCGACGCATAAGGTGAAGCGGATCATCCCGGTGATCATGGAGTTCGTCAGCGCCCGCTCGCTGCAAACGCCTGCGCGGCACGTTCGCGCCCAAGCGCGATCAGCTCCTTCGCGCGCCAGAACTCAAAAAAGCCGCACGCATCGCGCGGTATCTCTACCGTTACGTCGGGCGAGTATGCGGCGAGCTTGAGCCGTGCGATCGTGTTATGCATCGCTTCCATAGATGCGAACGCAATGTCGAAAATCCCGTACTCAGGCGCAGCGCCTGCCCTAGAGCGGCGCAGGCTCTCGATGAACGCACGGATGCGCCGCCGATAGGCGTTGCCGTCAAGGACGGGCGCGCTTGGGAGCACGGACGGCCTAAACTCGATTGGGCCGCCCAGATGGACAGCGACAGTCAGTTCGGTCGTATCGTTGAGAGTGGGCGCAATCGGAACCGGATTCACCAAGCTGCCGTCAAGCAGCTTTCGACCGCGATATTCGAAGGGCGTGAAGATCAGAGGGGTCGCGATCGAGGCGCGGATCGCGTCGAACAGCTTGCCCTCGCGCAACCACACTTCCTCGCCAGACTCGAGGTCGGTTGCGACAGCCGTGAACGATACCGGGAGATTCTCGATGGCGAATTCGCCAATGAGCCCGCGCAGTGCGCCCATGATGCGATCGCCCTTGAAAAGCCCGGCGCGGCGGAACGCCAGATCGAACAAGCGAACGACGTGGATGCGCTCGAGCGCCAACACCCACTCCGTATAAAGTTCGAGTTTGCCCGTAGCGTAAATTCCCCCGACGAGAGCGCCCATGGAGGAGCCCGAGATCGAGCGAATGTTGTAGCCGTTTTCGGTTAGCCACTGAATCACCCCGATGTGGGCCAAGCCGCGGGCGCTGCCACCCCCGAGAACGAGCGATATCGTCGGTGAATCTGCCACCATTTTTCCCACAATTGGCGAAGGGACGCTCTGGCGCGCTCTGACTCGAAGACAAATGCCAGAATCGCAAGCCAGACCAGAGAGGACCTGTGTTACCCAGGGGCCTCCTTTGTCGAGCTGGAGGACTCGTCTCCCTTTATTACCCCTGCACTCTACTACGCCAGTCGCGCCCGCTCAATCGGCCTGCGCGCCGGAATGCTTCACCGCCAGCGCCCAGCGCCGGATTTCCGCGTCGAGAAACTCGCCGAACTCGCGCGCGCCTGCGAAGCTCACGGTCATGCCGGGCCTCTCGAACGCGGCGATCAGCTCGCGGTCGGAGAGGATCCTGCGCAGCTCGGCTTCCAGGCGCGCGATGACGGCGGCAGGCGTGCCCCCCGTGGTCATGACGCCCGTCCACCCGCTCACGTCGAACTCGGGAAAGCCCGACTCGACCAGGGTCGGCGCGTCGGGGAACATCGGGCTGCGCTCGCGCGAAGTGACCGCGAGCAGGCGGATCTTGCCTGCCTTGATCTGCGGCGCGGAGATGGAGAGCGCGTCGAACATGAAATCGACGTCGCCGGCGAGGAGCGCGGCCATCGCCGCGGGCGCCCCGCGGAAGGGAACGTGCACTGCGTCGAACTTCCCGTAGTACTTGAGCAGCTCGCCCGAGAGATGGATGCTGGTGCCGTTGCCGTTCGAGGCGAAGTTGAGCTTGCCCGGATTGCGGCGCGCGTGCTCGAGGAGTTCGCGGACGCTCGCGACGGGGGTCTTGGCGGAGACCACCAGAACGTTCGCGCCGCTGCCCACGAGCGCGACCGGCGCGAGGTCCTTCTTCGTGTCGAAAGGCAGCGACCGGTACAGCGACACGTTGATCGCGTTGGGCGGCGCCGCGATGAGCAGCGTGTGGCCGTCGGGCGCGCTCTTCGCGACGAAGTCGGTGCCGATGTTGCCGCCGGAGCCGGTCTTGTTCTCGATGATGACCGGCTGTCCCAAGGTTTCCGAAAGGCGCGGGCCCAGAGCACGCGCGGTGAAATCGGTGATCCCGCCCGGCGGGAAAGTGACGACGAGCCGGATCGGCTTGGAGGGATATTGAGCCAGCGCCGACAGCGAAAGAAACAATCCGGTGGCGACGAGCGTTACCACCCCGGCGCTTCGCGCCACCCCTCCTTTGAAAGGAGGGGAAAAAATCACGCCGCCTGCTTGGAGGCGGCGCGCGGTTTCTGCAGCCGCGGCAGGACTTCCTTCGCGACGAGGGTGATCTGGTCGACCGCTTCCTCGTGCGTCATGTGCCCCGCGTGGCCCATCATGAGGAAGTTTCCGAGGCCGCCGACGTTGTCGACGAATTCGGCGAGCTGCTGGTGGACGTCGTCGGGCGTGCCGACGGACATGATTCCCGCCTTGACGAGGTCCTCGATCGCGCCGTGGTGCGTGTCGACGGCCTTGCCTTCGCGCGTGGTCGTGGTGCGCTTGCCGCGCGCCTTGATCATGCGCGCCGCGTCCTTCACCGAAAAATATCCGGGCGGCGTGCCGAAGGGCTCGGCGACGCGGCCCGAGGAGCGCAGGTAACCGACCATGACTTCCGCGCGGCGCAGCGCTTCCTTCCTGTCCTCGGCGATCGCGACGATGCCGAGATAGGAGAAGCGGTCGGGCGCAGGCGCAGGCCGGCCGAGGTCGGCGCAGGCCTTGCGGTAGTGATCGAACAGGTCCTTCGTCTGGAAGCCGGAGAGAAAGGTGCCGAGCACGTAGCCGCGCTCGGCAATCTCGCGGATGTTATGCGGGCTCCTGCCCGTGATCCACACCGGCGGGTGCGGCTGCTGGTAGACGCGCGGCCAGACGTTGACGTTGCGGTACTGGAAGTGCTCGCCCTGCCAGTCGAACGCCCCGTCGATCGAGGTCATCGCCTTGATGATGAGATCGTGCGCTTCCCAGAAGCGGTCCATCTGGCCGACGGCGGAGCGCACCGAGAGCGGCACCTCGTAGGGCACGCCGCGCACCAGGCCCATCTCCAGGCGCCCGCGCGAGATCACGTCGATCATCGCGAACTCCTCGGCGACGCGCACCGGGTCGAGGCGGTTCGCGATCGGGTAGCCGAGGGTGAGCAGGCGCGCGCGCTTCGTCTGCCGCGCGAGGATCGCGAGCGGAACCGCGGCCACCGGGCAGCAGCAGGTGGCGGTCGCGTGGTGCTCGTTGATCATGATGTCGAGGCCGAGCTCGTCCGCGAGCATCCATTCGTCGAGGCGGTGGTGATAGTTCTCGGCCATCACGCGCGGATCGCAGTTGCGGCTGGGCAGGATCACGCGCAGCGACTTGTGCTCCGGCGCCCAGGCGTCGGGACACGGTTGCTCGGAAAAGTGGTAGATCCTCATGGTCTCACCTCGTATCTCCACGTCGGCGCGGCCTGTCGCCTGCGAACCCGATCACGTGCCGCGCTACGGCCTCGGGCTGCTCCATGTGCGGGAAATGGCCCGAGTCGGCGATCTCCTCGAATTTGGCGCCGGGGATGGCCGCGCAGTAATCCTTGCCGTAGGCGATCGGCGCGAAGCCGTCGTTCGCGCCCCACAGGAACAACGTCGGGATCCGGATGCGGTGCAGGCGCCCTCTCAGCTTCGGGTTGTACATGTAGGGATTCCACGCGAAGAGCGCGGTCGCCTCGCGGTTGCGCGCCATCGCCGTCAGCTCTTCCTCCGGGAGCGATTCGTAGTCTCGCAGCCACACCGCGGGATCGCGGAACGACAGCTCCTCCCAGCGGCTGCGCGGCGTGGCAAAGATGTCCACGATGTCGCTCTTCTCGCGCGCGCCGAATTTCGCGCCGACCGCCCCGATCAGTACGAGGCGCGACAGGCGCTCGCGAGTCTTGGTCGCGATTTCCGCCGCGATCCATCCGCCGAACGAAGCGCCGACGACGACGAGGTCGCGCAAGTCGAGGTTCTCGATCAGGTCCAGCTAGAAATACGACAGGTCGTCCACGGTGGACATCCCTCTGGGCAGCTCCGAGTGCCCGAACCCGGGATGCGAAGGCGCGATCACCTGCACCTCCCGCGCGAGCCGCTCGATGAAACGCCCCGAGCCGTGAATGCCGATGTGGGGATGGAGGAAGAGGATCGGACGCCCTTTCCCCCGCCTGAGGATTTCGATGTTCACTCCCGCGATTTTTTCGGTGACCGGGCCTTCTGCAGAATCCATGTTTCAGTCCACCTTGATCTTCGCCTCGCGTATCACCTTGCCCCAGCGCTCGTATTCCGTCTTCAGCAGCTCGCGGAACGCCGCGTCGCTCATGGGTTGCACTTCAGCGCCCTGCTTGAGCAGCACATCCTTCACGTCGGGCTGCGCGAGGATGCGGTCGATCTCGACGTGCAGCCTCGCGAGGACCGCGCTCGGAGTCGCCGCGGGCGCAAACAAGGCGTTCCAGATTACCACGTCGAAACCCGGAAAGCCGGACTCGGCGACGGTCGGGATCTCCGGCGCAAAAGCCGAGCGCCGCGCG
>Ga0209238_1000074_pt1 | contig 29874 bp, 22 predicted proteins | sample GraSoi013_1_20cm_FD_185823 | JGI IMG/M metagenome (GOLD analysis project Ga0209238, IMG submission 185823) | Grasslands soil microbial communities from the Angelo Coastal Reserve, California, USA - Sample 10_02_2013_1_20cm (SPAdes) (version 2) | ecosystem: Environmental > Terrestrial > Soil >...
ACCACATCATCGGTTACAGCGAGATGTTGCTGGAGAGCGCCAGCGAAGGAAGCATCGCGGGAATGGAGCCCAGGCTGCGTGAATTGCACGAGTATGCGCAGCAGCTGATGCTGCTCGTCGATGAGGTCCTCGGGCGCACGCGCAAGGACAATGAGATCGATCTGGGCCGCCTCAGCGCCGAGGCGTCCGGGCCCATAAGCGCCATCATCGCCGCCGCCGATGAGCTCAAGGCGCAGGTACAGCAGACGGCCGCTGCAGAGGTGGGCCAGGATCTGGAGCGAATTGCCAGTGCCGCGCACACTTTGCACGGCATGATCGCTGACGGGGTCAGCGCGCCGCCGGTCGCGCCGATCGCCGACCCGGATACGGCGCGCATCGCGGTAGCGCCGGTGCCGACCGGGGAAACCGGCAACATCCTGGTGGTCGATGACAACGCCGCCAACCGGGAGATGCTGAGCCGCCGGCTGGCACGCGCGGGCCACCGAGTGCAAGTGGTGGCGAACGGGCCGGATGCGCTCACCCTGCTGCGTCAGCAGCCGATCGACCTGGTGCTGCTCGACGTGCTCATGCCGCAGATGAGCGGCTACGAAGTGTTGCAGCGCCTCACTGCAGAGGAGGCGCTGCGGGAAATTCCGGTCGTCATGATATCGGCGCTGGACGAAATGGACAGCGTCGTGCGCTGCATCGAACTGGGCGCAGAGGATTATCTGCCAAAGCCCTTCGACCCGGTGCTGCTGCGGGCGCGCATCGGCGCTTGCCTGGAAAAGAAACGGTTACGCGATCGCGAGGCCTTGCATCTGCGACAGTTGGCCGAGTGGAATCAGAGACTCGAGCAGCGCGTCGAAGAGCAGGTGGCGCTGCTCGATCGTCTCGGGCGGCTCAAGCGTTTCTTCTCTCCGCAGCTTGCGGAACTCATCGTGGCCGGTGGTGCGGACGATCCCCTGGCTACCCACCGCCGCAACCTGACCGTTTGCTTCCTCGATCTGCGTGGCTTTACCGCTTTTGCGGAAAGCGTCGAACCCGAGGAAGTGATGAGCGTGCTGCGCGAGTATCACGCTGCGATGGGGCGGCTGGTCATGCAGCACGAAGGCACGCTGGAGCGCTTTACCGGCGATGGCATGATGGTTTTCTTCAACGACCCGGTGCCGGTGCCCAATGCCGCGGAACGCACGCTCCGCATGGCCCTCGCCATGCGTAAGCGGGTCGGCGAGCTGATCGTCCCCTGGCGCAAGATGGGCTACGAGCTCGCACTCGGCGTGGGCATCGCGCAGGGTTATGCGACGATTGGCGCGATCGGCTACGAGGGGCGCTGGGATTACGGTGCGATCGGCACGGTCACGAATCTCGCGGCACGGCTGTGTGGTGAGGCCAAGCCTGGACAGATTCTGGTCTCCAAGCGCGTGCTCGCCGCCACCGATGATCTCTTCGAGCTCGAATCGGTGGGTGAGCTGACTCTCAAGGGACTGCACCGTCCGGTCACGGCCTACAATGTTCTCGGGGCCAGGGCGTCACGCTAGCTACGCAGCGGTCAGATACAGCGCTGATCAGCTTCCCAGTCCAACGCGGCGCAGCATATCCGCAAAGCGCGCATCGGCGCGCAAGTTGTCGTATCGGGCATCGACCTTCAGGTGAGTGAGCCTGGCGCTTCTGCCGGCATAGGATTTTTCCAGCCAGGCAAACGCGCGGTCCAGATCACCCACCCGGGCGGACAAAGACGCAATCTCATCACAATCCGGCTGCCCCTGGGCTTCGAGACAGCGGATTCGCAGCTGCAGAAATCCCGGCCACGAGTCCTTGGCAAACGCCTCCTTGAACGCAGCCACCTCCGTTGCTGGCTCCCCGTCCAGCTGCTTCTGTCGCGCATACGCCGCCACCGCCTCCTGGTACAGGCCTTTGTTGGCGTAGGCCTCAAAGAGCAAATAATTGGTGTCGGCAAAGTTGCGCCCCAGTGTCAGAGTCTTCTGCAGTTGCTCGATGGCTTCCGTATGGCGGCGGGCGGAATTCAACTGGATGCCCAGCGCCAGATTGGCCACCTGTGACAGGGGGTCCAAGTCGACGGCACGGCGGCCTTCCGCCAGTCCCGCGTCGAACCGTCCGGTATTGACGAGCAGCTCACCGTACCACTGGTGCGGCACGGGAGAATTAGGGCTGAGCTCGATCGCCCGCTGGTACTGACGTTCCGCCGCCAGCCACTCGAAATCGAACAGCGCCAGTATCAACCCCAACGAGGCGTGGGCTTCCGCCAGATTATCGTCGATCGCCAGCGCTCTGAGTATTGCCGTTCTCGCCTGCGGCATCGTCTGCGTCGCTTGCGACGTGCGGTCGTAGATGGGCAGCAGACTGTAGCAGTTTGCGAGTCCCGTGAACGCCAGCGCATAGTCAGGGTCAACGGCAATGGCTTGCTGAAAGAATGTTACGGCTTTTCTGAACTCCTCCGGCGAGCGGCGATTCCAATGAAAGTGCCCGCGCAGGTAGAGTTGATAGCTTTCCGAATTCAGCGCAGCGCTCCGCGCCGGCAGCGTGGCGCTCAGCAGGGCAGCGCACAGTGAGCGCACTACCGAGCCGGCAATCTCGTCCTGCACCTTGAAGATGTCATCGAGCGTGCGATCGAAGCTTTGCGACCACAGGTGGAAGCCCGTGTCGGCCCGGATCAGCTGAACCGCGATGCGTATGGTGTTGCCGGCCTTGCGCACGCTGCCTTCGAGCACGTGGGCGACGTTCAGCGCCCGCGCAATATCGGCAATGGTCGCCTGCTTGCTCTTGAAGTAGAAGCAGGAGGTGCGAGCCGGGACGCGCAGTTCGGGAACTCTCGTGAGCAAGCCGATGAGCTCCTCCGTCAGGCCGTCCGAGAAGTACTCCTGATCCTTGTTCTGGCTCATGTCCACGAACGGCAGCACTGCGATCGACTGTTCCGAGCAGGGACTGCGCCCGACTGAAGGTGTTGGCGCCATCGGCGGACACCTGCGCGACGAAAGCGGACGAGGTCTGCCCGCCGCTCAGCCACGTCCACTGTACTTCGTGGAACTTCTCGGGCACCCGGGCGTCGACCTCGCCGGTGCCGTCAATGACGACCGGCAGCAGAAATGCCTTCTCGGCGGCCATCAGGTGGGAGCGATCGACGGCGAGTTTCCATTCGAAGCGGAAATATCCCTCGACGCGAGCGCGCGAATTCGCGGAAATGATCGGGATGAACAAGGCGCAGGTCCTGATCTGTTTCTTGATCGCGGAGTCCCAGGCAGCCCCGCCACGCAGCTCGTTCTGGTCGAACCACACTTCAATGCCTGCATTGCGCAGGCTGCCGCTGATGCGCGCCGCCGCTTCGGTGTCCTCGGAAGCGTAGCTGAGGAAGACGGCTCGATGCCCGTCCGAGGCGGGAACCGGGTCGCCCTTAGGCCCAGATTCGTCGGTCACGGAGTGCTTCGAGGTGGCTGTCTTGAAGCCGCAGAGTGTACTACGGAGTCTGATTGCGCAAACTAAGGCGCCGCGTGCAGTCAGCAACCGCACGCAACGGTGGTCAGGCGCGCATGCGGAATTTCAGTTCACCGGCTGGAACGCTCCAAGCTATTGATCATGCAAGGATTGTGTGAAGCGGATCATGTGATGGGATTATGAGTGCGGCTGTCATCGGTCTGACGCTTTTTGCAGCGGTGCTGCATGCGACATGGAACGCCGCATTACGAAGCGGCGTCGACCGGTTGTGGTTTGTCACGGTCATGAGCTTCGCGACGACGCTCGCCGCTATTCCTTTTGCACTGCTCCTGCCCCTGCCAGCGACGCAGAGCTGGACGTATCTGGGCATCTCGGCAGTCTTACAGGTTCTTTACAGCATCTTTTTGGCTCACGCCTATCGATACGGCGAACTGGGACAGGTCTACCCGATCGTCAGGGGCAGCGTGCCGCTCATGGTGACCATCGGCGGTTTCGTTCTCGCGGGTCAGCGAGTGAGCAGGCCGGCGTTGTTTGGCGTGACGTTGATTTGCCTTGGGATCATGAGCCTCGCCTTTGGCAGAACGCGAGCGGGGGGAAAGTCGGTCGTTCTCGCACTCGCAACAGCGCTGTTCGTCGCGTGCTACGTTACCGCCGACGGCATCGGCGTACGCTTTGCGGGAAACGCGCAATCCTATGCAGCCTGGATCTTCCTGATCTACGGCGCTCTCCTGCCCCTTGCGTTCCTGCTCCTCAGGCGAGGAATTGCCGTGGACCCGCGCTCCCCTGAGACTCTGAAGGCAATGGCCTGCGGCTTCATTTCATTCTTGAGCTACGGAGCCATCACCGCCGCGCTCGCCCTGGGAAAGGTCGGTCCGATTTCCGCCCTGCGCGAGACCAGCATCGTCTTTTCTGCGCTGCTTGGTCGTATGGTCCTCGGAGAAGCTCTCACGCGTCGCCGTATACTCGTGTGCATGGCCGTCACACTCGGCGCCGTCTGCATCGGCTACGCATCATGATCCACTGAGCCTGCCGTGAAGTTCCCGAGTCCGATCCAGCAGCCGCTCGCGTGGGAACTCTCTCAGGCTCTTGATCGCGGTGGCCACACCGGTGCAGGCCCGTAATTTCTCAAGCGCGGCGGGCGCACCGATCGCAACGATATAGCCGACACCGGCGGCGTAGGCCGCGGCGAGTCCGGAGACCGCATCCTCGACCACTACACACTCTTTCGGAGCGACCCCGATATTGCGTGCGGCCGCCAGATACACATCCGGTGCGGGCTTTCCGGGGCGAATGCCATCGTCGTAAATGATCTTCGCCACGTCGAACCATCGATCCAGGCGCAGGTGCTCCATGAAGAACTTCAGATTCGTGATCTCCGAGGAGGTCGCGATGGTTCGCGGGATGTTGCTGCGCGCCAGCGTCTCAAGAAGACTCTGTGCGCCGGGAGACAGCACCAGGCGGCGGGGGTTCGACAGGCACAATTCGCGATAGAAAGACTCCTTGACTTGAGTCATATCGAGAAGTTCTTGCCCCGCGATCGCCCGGCCGGCCAGGTAGCCCAATACGTAGGAGTTCGGACGACCGTGCATGTGAGTGGCGAGCTCATCGTCCGTCATCTCATGTCCGCGCAGGTTCTTCGCGATAACCTGCCATGACCTGACCTGCAAATCGGCGTCCCAGAACAACACGCCGTTGAAGTCAAAGACTATGCCCCTATACCTCGTGCCGCGCAGGCCCATCGCGATCTAATATCACAGACGAGGACCGATTGCAGGAGTGATCAGACGTTGAATGGCCTGCCATCATGCTGATAGCGTCGCGCCGTGAGTACCTGGATAGCGCTGTTCCGCGGGATCAATGTCATGGGTAGCAACTCGCTACCAATGAAGGACCTTGCCGCGCTTCTACAGCGTGAAGGCTTCGCGGACGTGCGCACCTACATCCAAAGCGGTAACGCCGTATTTCGCAGCGCGGCGCGTAGTGCGAATTCGTTGGCGAGCCGCATCGGCCGTGCCGTGCACAGGGCGAAAGGCCTGCATCCAAGAGTAGTGGTACTGAGCGTCAAGGAGTTGCAGACAGCGGTGTCCAATAATCCGTTCCCCAAGGCCGAGAGCCAGCCTAAGACGCTGCACCTCTTCTTTCTCTCCGAGGAGCCACTCCGCGCGGACCTGGCATCGCTAAACCGGCTCAGATCCGGCAGGGAAGCCTTCGCTCTCAGGGGCAAGGTCTTCTATCTGCACACACCGGATGGATTTGCTGTCTCAAAATTGGCCGCGAATGCGGAACGGCACGTCCATGTTGACGCAACAGCCCGCAACTGGAATACCGTCACCAAGCTGCTGGAGATGGCAAACGGTGACGATTGACCTGATGCCCCTTTCGACATCCCGCCTCTATCATTCCGGCGACGCCTGGAATCAAGAACAGGACCTCTCGGGCGCGCACTTGATGCCCTTGTAGCAGCAGTGGCCGCTAAAGCCTCCCCGGATACCGGCAGGCGCCGTGGCCGGGCAGCAGGTTGCTCACGGTTCATAGCCGGGTCCATGCAATATCTTCCCAGGCAGGGCATCGGTCATCTTGCCTCCCTCAATTACCGGCACGCCGTTGACCAACACATACTCCACCCCCTCAGACAGCTGATTGGGGCTTTCAAAGGTGGCAGCGTCATGGATCGTTGCCGGATCGAAGATCACGATATCGGCCCACATCCCCTCCTTCAGTACGCCACGATCGGTCAACCGCATGCGCTGGGCGGGCAATGCAGTAAACTTTCGAATGGCATCGTGCAACGTGAGCTTCTGCTCTTCTCTCACGTATTTGCGGATGATCCGCGGGAACGTCCCGTAGGCGCGCGGATGCGGGTGCTCCTGCCCCAGAATTCCTTGCAATGAGGTACCAGGAGAATCGTTGTCCACCGACACCCACGGCTGCTGCAGCGCCAATGCGACGTCGGCTTCCGACATCCCGAACACCGCCACCTCAGTGAGCGCATCGTCTGCAATCAGCAGATCGAATAATGACTGCATCGGATCTTTCTTCCAGAGCCTCGCCACCTCGGCCAGGGTCTTACCCTGCAACGGCAGCAGGTCGGCCTTGTGTACCACGCCGATGAGGACCGCCTCCGGACCCGGAATCTCATCCCATTCGTTGTCCCATTCGCTCGAAGTGCTCAACATGTCTTTGCGAATGCGGGCCCGAAGCGCTGGATCCCTGAGTCGCGCAATGAGTCTCGCGTTGCCGCCATCGTGGGCCCACGGCGGAATGAAAGCAGAGAGATCGTTGTACCAGGCTGTGTAGGCATAGGTATTGGCACCGATGTCGGTGCCCGACGCGCGCGCTGCATCGATCTTCGCTACCACCTCTGGCATTCGGCCCCAGTTGTTCCTGCCCGCGGTCTTCAAGTGCCAGATCTCGACCGGAATACCGGCCTCGCGGCCAATCCTCACAGCCTCCTCGAGTGCTGACATGATGCCGTCGCCCTCGCTGCGCATGTGGGTAGCGTAGATCCCCCCGAACTTCGCGGCCTCCCGTGCCAACGCTATGAGCTCGTCCGTGGTTGCATACGGTGCCGGCGCATATTCCAACGCAGTGGAAAGTCCCATGGCGCCCGCGCGCATGCTCTCTGCCACCAGTCCCTTCATCTGCTCCAGCTGCTGCGGAGTAGGTCGCCGGTCCTCGTCCCCCAGAATCATTCTGCGGACGCTGGTCGCCCCAACGTAGGTAGCGAAATTGATCCCGATACCCTGCTTCTCGAGTCGCGCAAAGTATTGCCGCAACGTGCGCCAATCCGGCGTTACGCCGTAGTGCTCGTAGACCTTCCGGTCGGCCCGAATGATGGAGTCATTGAGCGGCGCCACCGAATCCCCCTCGCCCGTTATTTCGGTGGTAACGCCCTGAAATATCTTCGACGGCAGCCGAGGCTCGACCAGAATGCTCAATTCGGACTGGCCCAGCATGTCGATGAACCCAGGCGCTACCACACGATCGTGAGCATCGACGGTTTTCACGCGCGATTCCCGCTCGAGCTTGCCGATGGCGGCAATCCTGCCGTTGCGAATTCCAACATCACCCGAATACCAGGGCGAACCCGTTCCATCAATGATCCGCCCGTGGGCAATCACCAGGTCAAACCGCGCATTCGCAGCGTGGGCGGCGAGCGGCGCGATTGCCGGCAAGAAGAGCGCGAGGCAAAGGGCTACGCGGCTCGCGGAGGCTACCAGCTGTTTGCTCGCCGTCCCGGGGCCGCATCGCATTGACTCCCGAACTCTGAGCATGTCGCACCTCGGGTCTATCGGTACCGATCCCAACCGCTATTCAAAGCTGATTTTTACAATCCTGCCCTGCGTCCCTACCAACCAACCCGCCTGCGGGCTAGCGAACGCTACAGCCCAGTAGTTCGCGATCCCTGTCAGGCTGACCCAAGTGTCCCCTTCGTCGGGTGACCAGGCCGCGCCGCCCGGCCCGGTGACCACGACGGTCCGCGTCGCGCTCACCTCCGCATCAGCCGCGCCCTCTGCGGAGCGTTCGCGCACGTAGCTCAGGCCGTAAATTGCGCCCGGAACTGGCGGGCGGCTCGTGAGCCGCCACGTCTTCCCGCCGTCGCTCGAGCGGGCGACGGTGTCGGCGAATGCGGTGGGCGCCGCCAACTCGCCAGCACCGAGGATGCCGTGCAAGGCATCGCGGAAATCGACGCTGAACACACCCGAGCTCGCGGTGCCCTGGACGATGGGCGTGTCGTACGCGGTCCACGTGTGGCCGACGTCGGTCGTCGCGAGGATTCTGGCCTTCGCCGCGCCGCCGGTGCCGATCCAAGCGCGACTCCTCCCTTGAGTCGCAACGCACGTGCCGCTCGCCGCGAACGCCGCTTCTCCGACCTGCGCCGCCGGCAACCTGTGGCCGATATCCGTCCAGGTCGCGCCGTCGGCTGTCTGGATCACGGGAAGCCGGCCGTTGACGGCGTCGCTCATTGCGATGCCGCGGCGCGCGGTCCAGAACGCGAAGCAGTCATAAAATGCGTCGGGGTCCAGGTTCTGGAACTGCAACGACCAGGATGCTCCGCCGTCCTCGGTCTTATAGATACGGGAAGCCGGGCCGACGCCGGCGGACAGGAGATAGGCGACCGTTGCGCTCACCCCCTGCACATCGCGGAACTGGAGTTGTGCGGCCCCCGCAACCACGCCCGCCCGCCAGGTTGCCCCGCCATCGGTGGTGACGACATAGGTGCCGCCCACGCCGCTGGCCCACACCACGCGTGAGTTGACCGGGCTCACCGCCTGCAGCCGGTTGACAGTGCCGCTGTGCTGGGGTGTCAGCGTGGGTGAGCGCAGGGCGGCCACGTCGCCCTTGGCGACCTGCGAGTCGACGAGCGCTGTCGCACTGGCCGAGACCGCCAGCACGACCGGTAGCACACGAAGCGTTTTGAGACGCATGGCTGGGTCCTCCACAAAGTCTGATGAGAGGTGCGATGCTGGCGAGAAGGCGACCGGCAAGCTTGGCCTGAAGCGCGCCCGCCGACCCGATCCGCAGTCAAGCGAATATTTTACTCACGCTTCATAAAGGACCGTAACGCAAAACACCTCGTCCGCATCGCTTTGCGTACACCGGCCTCCCAGCCGCGCCCTATGAAATCGGCCCACCCCTCAGCTGACGGCTTTGTTCCGGCAGCAAGCTCATGCAAGACGATGTTGTATAGCGCGATGGAACCCGCACATTGACGCGCTACGGGACGGCGAGGAAAATCGCCGCGACCGTTGCGAACTGGAGAAACAGGGAGACCACAATGGTACGTGGCGGCAGATGTTGGATTGCTCTGGCGGCCCGACTTAGCGCTGCCGCGGGCCTCTTGACGATGACCGCCGCTCTTGGGGCCGGGCCAACGTATATCGTAGGTCCTATCAGTGACCTCAGTGGCTCGTGCTCCGGGCAGAACGCAGAGGTCGAGCAAACAGTCGATCCGATGCTCGGCTACGTCTACGAGGAATGGATGGGGTGTCAGGGCATTGCCTTTGCGCGCTCGGTCGACGGGGGAATCACCTTTTCAGACCCGATTTCGCTGCCAGGATCAGTTGGCTCGAATGTGAACTCGTGGGACCCGGCGTTGGCGGTTGCGCCGGACGGTACCGTGTACGCAGCGTTCATGCTGGCCAAGGGCGGGCAATGGTATCCGGTCGTGGCGGCATCATTCGACCACGGCGTAAGCTTTCCGCAAGTGACCTCTCTGGTGCCGCCCGATGCAAAAAACTGGGGCGATCGGGACTTCATAGCAGTCGGCCCCGACGGTGTCGTTTACGTGACTTGGGACTACGGTCCGAACCGCACGTCGATCACCTTCATCTGCAGCTCTTCCGGAAGCTGTGCCTTTGGGACCGGTGACCTGAATGTCGTGATGCAGAAGTCCAACGATGGCGGCAGGACGTTCGGCGCGATGGTGCATGTAAGCCCGGGGTTTCCGGCGAGCGGCGGAGACAGCGCACCTCTTGTGGTGGAGCCGAGCGGCCGAGTTGACCTGCTCTACCAGGGCTACCAGGTCACCAACACCACGACCTACACCCTGAACCCCGCGTACAGCTATTTCACATCGTCCATCGACGGCGGAAACACTTGGTCCACGCCGCTCAAGGTAGGTCCCCAGGCGGGAACGATGTCGCTGGCGGAATGGTGGATCGACGGCGATATCGCCATGGACGCGGCCGGCACCCTGTACGCGACCTGGGACACACAGGGAACCAACAGTGACGGAACGGCAAATGACATCGGTTGGCTCTCGTGGTCAGCCGATCATGGCCAGCATTGGTCGATCCCTGTGCAGGCGACACCGGATACGCTCGACGTTCCTCACATCATCGAGGTCACCGGCGCCGGCTCTGGGGTCGCGTATGTCGCGTGGCTCTCCGACAGCAATCCTCACGGGTACGCGCTTTATCTGCGGGCGTTCTCCGTCACGAAGGGGTGGCTCTCCGATCCCATACCGGTCGCAAGTGCCTTCGGGGACCCGTCTGTGTGGCCTGGTGACACCTTCGGCATCTCATCGCTTTCACCAAACTCTGTTGTGGTCAGCTGGGGTAGCGCAACGCCTTCCACGGGCAGGAAATCGGAAATTTTCGCGGCGCCCGTGACGGTGCAGTTTCACTAACAATCATCGAAACAGGGCGGTCCCGAACTCGACCACGGCCGCCACGCCTCGACGAACAACTCCCCCGTGATGAGCGGGTTTGCAGAACAGCGGGTCGTGCCAGAAGTCAAGCCTCAGGCACCGGCGCGCTCCGCAAAGCGCCATGCCTGGGCCGCGATCTGCGGCAAGCGGCCCGCCAACTCGGCGGCGCGCGCACTCGAGGCATTGCCGTCCATGAGCCGCTTCTTGACGCCCTGCGCGATCCCCAAGAGACGAAACAGGTTGAAGGCAAAATACCAGTCGAGATCTTGAATCGCATCTCGCGACGTTTTCTCGCAGTATCGCGCAACCACCCGCTCGAGCGTCGGGATGCCGAGCCGATCGAGATCGAGGCCCAGCAGCCCCGCACGTCCATCGACCGGCGTGACCCAATTCATCAGGAAATACGAGAAGTCCGAGAGTGGATCGCCGAGCGTCGAAAGCTCCCAATCGAGAACCGCGAGTATTTTCTCGCCGGATCGAGCCATGATGAGATTGTCGATCCGATAGTCGCCGTGCACGATCGCGACGCCGGTCTGCGGCGGCAAGGTCGCTGGCAGCCAAACGATCAGTCGCTCGGCCACCTCGATTCTGTCGGTCTCGGATGCCCGATATTGCTTGATCCAGCGCGCGACTTGACGCTCGAAGAAATTGCCGGGACGACCGAATGTCGCAAGGCCGGCGGCCTGCGGGTCGATCCGATGAAGCGCCGCGAGCGTATCGATCATGCCGTGATAAACGATCGTGCGAGCACCCTCGGTCAAATGGGGAAGCGCGCCGTCGGTGAAATTCGCGCCCTCGACCAAGGCCATCAGATAGAAAGCCGAGCCGATCACCGCCTGGTCTTCGCAAAGCGCAAACACGCGAGGCACTGGGAAGCCGAGTGGGCGCAGCGCCGTCAGGACGCGATATTCGCGCTCCACGGCGTGGGCCGACGGCAACAGAGTCCCGAAGGGCTTGCGACGAAGCACGTAGGTGCCGCTCGCAGCATCGAGCCTATAAGTCGGATTCGACTGCCCACCCTCGAATTTCGCCAAGGCGATCGGCCCCCGAAACCCCGCGACGTGTTGTTCGAGCCACCCGGTGAGCGCGGCGGCGTCGAGGTCGGCAGTTCCCGCACCCGTGGCGGAATTCGTGGACGCAGGCATTGGCGCGCAGCTTAGCTCCAACGGCCGAGAGCGTCGAGACGCGATCCGCTTCAGACCCAAGTCATCTTGACTCTACATTGATCGAGACCACCGTCGCTAATAGACTCGGCTCTCGATTCCAGGGTCCCGGGCCCCAAGACTTCAGAGGCTGCAACGAATGAGCGTCCGCGAAATGTTCGAACTCGGCGGAAAAGTAGCTCTGATCACTGGCGGTTCACGCGGTCTCGGGCTGCAGATCGCGACCGGACTCGGCGAAATGGGCGCGAAAGTCGCGATCAGCGCACGCAACCCCGCCGAGCTCGAAGAGGCCAAATCGCAGCTCGAGAAGCACGGCATCGATGTGCTTACGGTGGTCAATGATCTGTCCGACGCCGCGCAGGCACCGGCGCTCGTCGACGCGGTGCTCGCGCGTTTCGGCGCCGTCCATATCTTGGTCAACAACGCGGGCACGTCTTGGGGCGCGCCGGCCGAGCAGCTCCCGCTCGAGGCCTGGAACAAGGTCATGACGCTCAATGCGACGAGCGTGTTCGTGCTGAGTCAGGCCGCCGCGAATCGTTGTTTCATCCCGAACCGCGCGGGCAACATCATCGTCGTGGCCTCGGCCGCGGCGCTGCGCATCGGGATGAAGATGAAAGCGGTGCCCTACTACGCCTCGAAAGCCGCGGCGCTGCACATGGTTCGCGCGCTCGCGAGCGAGTGGGGACCCTACGGCATTCGCGTCAATGCGATTTGCCCGGGATTCTTCCCCTCGAAGATGGCAAGCGGGTTGCTCGAGAAAATCGGGGCATCGGTCATTGCGCAAACCCCACTCGGGCGCATCGGCAATGACACCGACCTGCAGGGTGCGGCGGTCTATCTCGCCTCGGACGCTTCGCGCCACGTGACCGGTCAATACATCGCTGTGGACGGTGGCGCCTCGATCGTTTGAGCGGATCCCGATGTCACTGACCGTCGGCCGGCTGATCAGACGGGCGCTGGCGGATATACTTGAAGGTGCCCATCGACCTCGCGATGAGTCGCCCGGTCTCATCGCGCACCTCGCCCTCGCAAAAAGCCATCGTCGAAGAGCGATGAAACGCATGACCGCTCGCGGTGAGGCGGCTGCCCGCGAACCCCGGCTGCACGAAGCTCGTCTTCATCTCGACCGTGACGCCGCCACCGGCGCCAGGGTCGAGCGAGCGACCGGCAACGGCCATCGCGACGTCTAGCAAGGTCATGATGACGCCGCCGTGCGCGACGTTCCAGCTATTGAGGTGGCGCGCATGCAGCTGCAGCGCGATCGTCGCGCGCCCTGCATCGGCCGCGAGAAACTCCACGCCCAGATCGTTGACGAACGGAATGTCGGCGCGGAACGCGGTTGGTGCAGTCACGGTCGCACGATCATTGCACCGCACCGCGATCAGATCCATCGCGGGCCAAACGGCGGGCCCCAGGCGCGGCCGATGTCGCCGTCCCCGGCTGCTGGACTTCGAGGGCGTTTGCGCTAAGCTTTGTCTGGGACGCTGGAATCTCATGACGATCAGGGCCGGAAATCCAGCAACGCGAACGCAGGCCACCGCAGGTCGCGGCTACTTTTCCTCCGGCAGCAGTTTCACGCGCGCATTTCGGCGTTGGACCGGCCAATCGCCGTCGAACTGGCGCGCGGGCGCGGCAGTGCCGTGAGTCAACGATCGAGAGCCGTCCTCGCGCGGGAACTCGGCTTGCCCGTATCGGTCGAGCAGATCGACGTGCAGTCGCCGCGCCACGGCGAGGTCATGATCCGGCTTGCCGCGTGCGGCGTTTGCCACAGCGATTTATCGGCGACCAACGGTACGATCGCCTATCCCTTGCCGCTCGTGTTGGGGCACGAGGGAGCCGGAATCGTGACCGCCGTCGGCGAGGGCGTGAGCCGCTACGCGATCGGCGATCACGTCGTCAGCTCATTCGTAAGCATTTGCGGCCGCTGCCACTACTGTCAGACGGGTCGCCCGCAACTGTGCGTGCAGTCCTTGCAAGCGCTCTACACCTTGCCCGACGGCAGCGTGCGCACATTCGACGCGGCCGGATCGCCACTCAACGTATTCTGCGGCTGCGGCGTCATGGCCGAGTACGCGACCTTGCACGCCGACAACCTCGTGAAGATCGACCGGCAGATGCCGCTCGATCGGGCCGCGTTGATCGCTTGCGGCGTCATGACCGGCTTCGGCGCCGCGGTCAACACCGCTCGCGTCGAAGCGGGCTCGGTCGCGGTCGTGTTCGGATGCGGCGGAGTCGGCCTCAATGCGATCCAAGGCTGCGCGATTGCGGGCGCCGCAATGATCGTCGCGGTCGACACGAGCGCGCCCAAGCTCCAATTGGCCGAGCGCTTCGGAGCCACGCACACGTTCAACGTGACCGGACAGGACCAGATCGGCAAAGCCTTGTACAAGCTCACGGGCGGTGGTGCCGATTATGCCTTCGATTGTGTGGGACTCGGTCGGGTTTCCGAGCAGGCCTTCGGTGTCTTGCGCCGCGGCGGGACGGCCGTGACCGTCGGTATTGCCGCGCCCGCCGACAAGATCGTTCTGAATGCGCAACACGTCGCGATCACCGAAAAAACCCTGACCGGCAGCTATTATGGCTCGGCGCGACCGCAGCTGGATTTTCCGCGGCTCATTGGTCTTTATCGCAGCGGTCGATTGAAGCTCGACGAGCTCATTACCCGGACCTATTCGATCGATGAGGCACCGCGAGCATTTGCCGATCTTCAAGAGGGCCAGCCGGGCCGCGGCGTCATCGTCTTTGGAGATCCAAACGCCCGGCCAGCGTGAGTACTACCGGATGGTGTTTCGCGACATGGTATACGCGACGTTCGCGGACTGACCGTGTTGGTCGACCGATCCGAGTGACCGCCGCCGCGGCGCAGGCAGGGTGCGCGATGCGCTGCCGGCGCGCCATTCTGACGGCGATAAACCGGTCCAGCGCCTGAACGCGCGCGTGAAGCTGCTGCTGCAGGAAAACCCCAGTAGATGCGTGACCTCATTGACGCTCATTTGCGGCATGCTCAAGTGCGCGAGCGCCTGCGCGTGTCGGGTTTCGTCGACGATCTTTCTGAACGTGGTGCCGCTGTCGCCGAGCCTGCGCTGCAGTGTGCGCGCGCTGACGTTGAGAATCTCCGCGACTTCCTCCTCGGTGGGCTCGCTGTGCTGCAGGCGCTGCGTGAGCACCGCACGCACCCGTGCCTCCATGTTGTGCCGCTCGATGCGCGCCAGGTAACGCGCCGAGACGGCATCACTCAGGCGCGCGAGCTCGGGGTTGCCGCTGTCGAGGACGCGCTCGATGCTTGCCCGATCGAATCTCATACGGTTGTGCTCGGCATTGAAGCGCAGCGGCGCGCGCCACAGCCGTTCGAAATCGGCGATGACCGCGGGCCGTGGTCGCCGCAACTCGACCGACAGGGGTGAGAAATCGCGCCCGATCAGGGAGCGGCACATGCGCAGGTGCATCCCGACCAGGGCGTCGATCGACTCGATCGGCACCTCGATCCTCGGCTCAATGTAGAAGTGGTACTCCGCCCCACAGCGGTAGAAGCGATACCCGACCGCATCGCTCACCACGTGCGAGTAGTGCTGCACGCGCTCGAAGGCCTCTTTGAGGGTCGAGCTGGCGCTCAACCCATAGCCCAGGGCGTGGAACGCGGTGTGCGTGAAGTAACTGGCCAGTTTGACGCCGAAGGCCTCGTCCCCGGTCGCCTCGAGTGCGACCCGCCACAGCCTTCCGGTCTTGGTGAGGGGGCAGCGGGCAGCGGGTCCGCCGAGATGACTCACGTCAAATCCCGCCTGCGCGAGTAGCGCGGAACCATCGCACCCGGCGGCGTCCAGTGCGCGCCCGAAGGCCTTCACCCACGTCACCAATATCGAGTTCTGATGCGTCGTGGTGAGTGTCCGCATACCGTTTCAATCCTCCCGGCCGGATGCACTAAACGAAGCGCGGATAGCAGCTTAGCCCCAAAGACGGGGAAGCGTCGATCTGCCCCGCCCCGCAGACCGGCCCGCGGGCGCTGTTCGGGATCTCCGACACTCAGTCCGGGAGGCTGTCCTGCGTGTAGCCGTTTCACCACGGGGTCTTTTGGCGTCTGGGGTTAACAGTTTGGCGCCTGAAGTGCCTGCAGGGCGGGGGCCTTTTCGTAAGCTTTCGACCGGCAATTTGCCGGGGCGGCACCGCGACCGTCACCTCCCGTGCGTTGGCAGAGGCGCGCTGCGCGGGGGCTTGCGAGCCGCAGCTTGTTGGAAGAGGGGGACATCACCATGGTCGTCACCTGGGACGTTGCGGCAGCAAATGACTCAAAGCGGTTTGCTTTCAAGGGGATATTGCCCGTACTGGGGCTGTCAATCGTGCTCGGCCCGGGCGGTAACGTCAGCCATGCAGCGGACGCGACCGCAAGCGCCACCGAGCTGGCGGAAGTGGTCGTCACCGCGCAGAAACGCGAGCAGAACCTGCAGGAAGTGCCGATCGCAGTGATCGCGCTCTCCGGGCAGCAGCTGCAGGACGCGGGCGTGACCGATCTCAAGAACATGACCGCGCTCACCCCGGGCCTCACCGTGACTTCGACCACCTCGGAGAACTCGACCACGGCGCGCATCCGCGGCATCGGCACGGTCGGTGATAACGTGGGCCTGGAGTCCTCCGTCGGTGTGGTGATCGATGGGGTCTATCGGCCGCGCAACGGCGTCGGTTTCGGCAATCTCGGCGAAATCGACCGGATCGAGGTGCTCGAAGGCCCGCAGGGGGAACTGTTCGGCAAGAACAACGATGCCGGCGTCATCAACATCGTGACCGAGCGCCCCTCGGCCACCTTCGGGGTGACCGGCGAGATCACAGGCGGGAATTTCCCCGACAAGGAGGCCTCAGGGTCGATCACCGGGCCGGTGGGCGATTCTTCCGCCTTCCGCCTCTACGCCGGATACCAGAAGCGCGACGGCTTCCTCAACGTCGAGACGGGAACCGGGAATTCCGACGACGCGGTCAACAACCGCAACTTCTACACGGTGCGCGGACAGTACCTGGTCACTCCCAGCCGCGCCGTCAGTGTGCTGTTTATCGGCGACTTCTCGCGCCGTAATGAGGTGTGCTGTCAGGCCACGCCCGTGTATCCCGGCCCCTTTGCCGGGATCATCACCGCGCTCGCGATCAATCCCCTGCTCGGCGGCACACCCGGACAAGTGGCTTTTCCGGACACACCCACGAACCCCTTCAACCGACAGTCGTTTGCGAACTACCCGATCTCACAGCAGATCTGGGACCGCGGATTTTCCGCTCAGCTCGACTGGAAATTTGGCGCCGCCCAGCTGACCTCGATCAGCGCGTGGCGGGACAACAGCATCGACGCCGGCAACGATCCGGATTACGCCGACACTGCCCTCGTGCAGGAGCCGGCCAACGACAACTTGACGGACTTCAAGCAAGTCAGCGAGGAGTTGCGGCTCGCGGGCAAGACCGACCGACTGAACTGGCTGATCGGCGGCTTCGCCGACAAAGAGCTTCTGAACAACACCTCGACGATTTTCGGCGACAATCAATTCGACCTGTATCTGGGTGGGACGGCATCGGCGGCCGCGGGCGCCAACCCGCCAAATTTCCTGTTGTTGCCGCAGCTGACCGGCAACTTGCCCGGACGCACGTTCATCCCCGGCGTTTCCGGGCAGGCGGACTCCTACCAGCAGACCGAGAAGAGCTACGCCTTCTTCACCAACGAGACCTATACGCTGATCGAGCATCTGGATCTCACGGCGGGTCTGCGTTACACGCATGATTCGAAGGACGAGACGGCCAACTACAACAGCCCCGACGGCGGTTCAGCCTGCGGACAGCTGCTGCGCGCGCCCCCGCCGTCAGCTGCGCTTCCCTACAATCGGTTGCTGTTGCTCGGATACGGTTGCGCAACGCCGTTCAATCCATTCTTCGCCGGGGTCACGCATGGCCAGTCCCTCAGCGAGGACAATCTCAACGCTACGGTCAAACTGGCCTATCGCTTCACGGACGAGGTGATGGGGTACGCCTCCTGGGGCAATGGCACGAAGGCGGGCGGCTTCAATCTGGCGCGGGTGACCAATCCGGCCGCCCCCAATCCTCTGGCGCCGATCCTCGATACCGAGTTCCCGCGGGAGACGGTCAACTCCTTCGAGATCGGTGTGAAGAGCGAGCTCGCCCGGAAAACCGTGCGCCTCAATGCCGCCGTGTTTGATCAGCAGTACCATGATTTCCAGCTGAACACCTTTACCGGCATCGTGTTCGTCGTCAGCTCGCTCCCGCACGTGAACTCCAAGGGCGCCGAACTGAGCCTCGACTGGCTCACGCCTCTGTCCGGACTGAGCATCTCCGGTGGCGTGGTCTACGCAGACACGACGATCACGAACTTCGGGGACGCGCTGTATCTGTTTGCCACGAATCGCCTGAACAACCGGCCGTCGTTTTCGCCCCTGTGGTCCGGGGTGGTCTCGGCGGCGTATCAGGTGCCGCTCTCGTCATCACTGGCGTTGCGGATCAGTGCCGATGAGAAGTACAACTCCTCTTACAGCACGGGCTCCGATCTGGACCCGCTCAAGCTTCAAGCAAGCTATGGAATTTTGAACGCGCGCATCGGCATCGGCGCCCCCGATGGTAAGTGGGCCTTTGAGGTCTGGGGCCAGAACCTCGCCGACAAGGGCTACTTCCAGGTCGCCTTCGACGCACCGTTCCAGGGCCTCGCCGTCCCGGGCTTCAATAATCAGATCGATTCGTTCGTGGGCGACCCGCGCACCTTCGGCGCCACCCTGCGCGTGAAGTTCTGATCGGGGGACCTGCGCGCCGAGTCACACCAGACTCATGGGATCAGCGGCTCGTCAGGGATGCGCGTCGGCGTATGATTAACGTGGACTTCGAAGTCAGCGGCGCAGTTGCCGTCCTGCGCCTGGATAATCCTCCGGTCAACAGCCTCGGCCACGAGCTGCGCCGTTCGATCGTGAACGCGCTGGCGCGCGCCGAGAACGATCCGGCCGTGAAGGCCATCGTCCTCATCGGCTCGGGTAAGGGCTTCTCCGGCGGCGCCGATATCCGTGAATTCGGCACGCCGAAGTCACTCGCTGCCCCGAACCTCCACGGCGTACTGCGCGCAGTCGAGGACTGTACCAAGCCGGTGATCGCGGCCATCGATGGCGTGTGTATGGGCGGGGGGGTTGAGCTCGCGCTCGCCTGCCACTACCGCATCGCCGCCTTGGATGCGCAGATCGCGCTGCCGGAGGTGAAACTCGGTCTCCTGCCCGGGGCTGGCGGCACTCAAAGGCTGCCGCGCGCGGTCGGAGTCGAGCGGGCGCTGAACATGATCGTGTCCGGCAATCCGGTGCGCGCCGAGGAGCTGCGCGGCACGGCGCTGTTCGATGCGATGGCTACCGGGGATCTGCGCGCGGCCGCGCTCGATCTCGCACGCGCGCTGATCGCCGAAGGGCGCGGCCCGAAGCGGGTGCGCGACCTCGAGATCAAGATGCCCAACGCGGAAGGCTACCTGCAATTCGCCCGCAATACGGTGAAGGGGCTCGCCGGCCCCTACCCGGCGCCGCCGGCCTGTGTGGAAGCGCTCACGGCTGCGCTCAAGGAGCCCTTCGAGGCCGGGTTGAAGCGCGAACGCGAGCTGTTCGTGACGCTCATGGCTTCTCCTGAATCGGCGGCGCTGCGGCACATCTTTCAAGCCGAGCGCGCCGCTGCCCACATCAACGGCATGCCCGATTCGGTCGCTACACGCCCGATCAATCGGGTCGGCGTCGTCGGCGCAGGCACGATGGGTGGCGGCATTACGATGAGCTTCATCAACGCGGGATTGCCGGTCACGCTCTTGGAAACGACGCAGGAGGCGCTCGACCGGGGCCTCGTCAACATCCGCCGCCATTACCAGGGCGCGTTGCGCAAGGGGTCGCTTACCGAGGCGAGCCTCGAACGGCGCTTGGCGCTGATCACGCCGACCTTGCAGTACGAGCCTCTGCGCGACGTGGACCTGGTGGTCGAGGCCGTGTTCGAGAATCTCGAAGTCAAAAGGAAGGTGTTCGAGAGGCTCGACGAGATCGTCAAGCGAGGCGCGATTCTCGCGTCCAACACCTCGGCTCTGAATCTCGATGTAATCGCCCGGTTCACGAAGCGGCCGAAGGACGTCATCGGCCTGCACTTCTTCAGTCCCGCGAACGTCATGCGGCTGCTCGAGGTCGTGCGAGGAGCAGAAACCGCGAACGACACCCTCGCCACGGCAATGGCATTGGCCAAAACGATCGGCAAGATCGCGGTCGTATCGGGCGTTTGCGACGGCTTCATCGGCAATCGGATGGTGGCGCGCTACGGCATGGCGGCGCACGACCTGCTCGTCGCAGGCGCGCTGCCGCGGCAGATCGATGCAGCGCTGCAGAATTTCGGGATGGCGATGGGCCCGTTCCGCATGGCGGATCTCGCCGGACTCGACATCGGATGGGCGATTCGCAAGCGTCGCGCGGCGGAATTTCCCAACGAGGATTTCTCGAATGTTGCGGATATTCTCTGCGAGGCGGGTCGATTCGGGCAAAAGACCGGCTCGGGGTTCTACCGCTACGAGGCCGGTGCACGCGTGGGCGTGCCCGATCCGGCGGTGACTGCGATCATCGAACGATACCGCGAGAAAAAAGGCGTGGTACCGCGCACAGTCTCGGATGCGGAAATCGTCGAGCGCTGCATCTATGCGCTGATCAACGAAGGAGCCAGAATAGTCGATGAGGGCATCGCACAGCGCAGTTCGGACGTCGACCTCGTCTACCTCAACGGTTACGGTTTTCCGGCTTACCGGGGCGGCCCCATGTTCTATGGGGATAGCGTCGGTTTGATCACGGTTGCGCGCGCGCTGAGTCGCATCGCGGCAGTACACGGCGCGGACGCGGCGTTCTGGACGCCGGCGCCGCTGCTCGCCCGACTCGCCCAGGAAGGGAAGACATTCAGTGAATTCAGAGGATCCTCCACGTGATTGAAGCCGTGATCGTCTCCACGGCGCGCACCGGACTCGGCAAGAGCTGGAAAGGCGCCTTCAATATGACCTATGGCGCGACGCTCGGCGCTCATGCCGTGCGGCATGCCGTGGCGCGTGCCGGCATCGACGCCGCCGAAGTCGAGGACGTGATCATGGGATCGACGTTCGGCGAAGGCACCACGGGCGGAAACATCGCGCGGGCGATCGCGCTGCGCGCAGGGCTGCCCGTGACGACCGCGGGGTTGAGTATCAACCGCTTCTGCAGCTCCGGATTGCAGTCGATCGCGCTCGCAGCACAGCGCATCATGACCGAGGGCACGCAGGTCTTGGTCGCCGGCGGTCTGGAGAGCATCTCCTGCGTCCAAAATGAAGCCAATACCCACATGCGGGCCGACCCCTGGATTCTCGAACACAAGCCGACGCTCTACTGGTCGATGCTGCAAACCGCCGAGACCGTGGCCAAGCGCTACCACATCTCCAAGCAGGCGCAGGACGAATACGGCGTTCGCAGCCAGCTGCGCGCGGCCGCGGCGCAGGCTGCCGGCAAGTTCAAGGACGAGATCGTGCCGATGACGACGACCATGGGCGTGGTCGACAAGGCGACGGGCGCGATCATCACGCGGGAAACGACGATCGACGCCGACGAGGGCATCCGGCCCGATACGACGCTCGAAGCCGTGGCCAGGATCCGGCCGGCACTGCCGGGCGGCGTCATCACGGCGGGCAACGCGAGCCAATTCTCCGACGGCAGCAGCGCCTGCGTCATCATGGAGCGCAAACTCGCCGAGCGGCGCGGCCTGCAACCCTTGGGACTGTTTCGCGGATTTGCGGTTGCCGGTTGCGAACCCGACGAAATGGGCGTGGGTCCGGTTTATGCGGTCCCGCGGCTGCTCGAGCGTACCGGTTACAAGGCCGGTGACATCGATCTCTGGGAGCTCAATGAAGCATTCGCTTGCCAGGTGCTGTATTGCCGCGATCGCCTCGGCATTCCGGACGAGCGCTTGAACGTCAACGGCGGCGCGATTGCGGTCGGCCATCCCTATGGCGTCAGCGGCGCACGCCTCACGGGTCACGCACTCATCGAAGGCAAGCGCCGCGGCGCGCGGCTCGTGGTCGTGACGATGTGCATTGGCGGTGGCCAGGGGGCGGCGGGCCTGTTCGAAGTGACCTGACGGGGTGGCTGCAATGAATTTTTCGCACAGCGATAAGGTCCGCGAGTTGCAGCAACGGGTTTCCGCGTTCATGGAGAGGTTCGTATATCCCGCCGAGAGCCGCTTTCAAGACGAAGTGGCCAAGAACCGCCGCGGCGGGAACCCCTGGCTCGCGACCGAGGTCGTCGAGGAGCTCAAGCGCGAGGCGCGCACCGCAAAATTGTGGAATCTGTTCCTGCCGAACTCCGAGCACGGCGCCGGCCTCACGAATCTCGAATACGCGCCGCTGTGCGAAATCATGGGACGCTCGCCACTGGGTCCGGAAGCGTTCAATTGTTCGGCGCCCGACACGGGCAACATGGAGGTGCTCGCTCGGTACGGCTCGCCGGAGCAGCGCAAGCGCTGGCTCGAACCGCTGCTCGAGGGCCGAATCCGCTCCGGCTTTGCGATGACCGAACCCGCGGTCGCCTCCAGCGACGCGACCAACATCGAGGCCGAGATCGTGCGCGACGGGGATCATTACGTGATCAACGGCCGCAAGTGGTGGACCAGCGGCGCCGGTGATCCGCGCTGCGAGATCCTGATCTTCATGGGCAAGACGGATCCCGGCGCCGCGCTCCACAGCCAGCAATCGATGATCCTCGTGCCGATAAAGACGCCGGGGATCACCGTGAAGCGCCAGCTCTCGGTCTTCGGCTACGACGACGCGCCGCACGGCCACTCCGAAATCGAATTCACCGACGTGCGAGTGCCCGCGGCGAATTTATTGCTCGCGGAAGGACGTGGCTTCGAAATCGCGCAGGGTCGGCTAGGACCGGGGCGTATTCATCACTGCATGCGTCTCATCGGTCTCGCCGAGCGCGCGCTCGAGATGCTGTGCCGGCGTGCGGTCGAGCGCGTCGCATTCGGCCGGCGCCTCTCGGAGCAAGGCGTCACGCTCGAGCGGATCGCCGAATCGCGCATCGAGATCGATCAGGCCCGGTGGCTGGTGCTCAATGCGGCCTACATGATGGACACGGTCGGCAACCGCGCCGCGAAGAAGGAAATTGCGATGATCAAGGTCGCGGCGCCCAAGATGGCCTGCCGTGTGCTCGATTGGGCCATTCAGGTGCACGGCGGCGCCGGCCTCAGCCAGGACTTCCTGCTCGCCCACGCCTATGCGGGCGCACGCTCCCTGAGGCTCGCCGACGGCCCGGACGAAGTGCACCGCGCGCAGATCGGCAAGCTCGAGCTGTCCGGGTACCGATCAGCCTGACAGCGCTCCATGTCGGATAGGCACTTCAAATTCTGGCCTGATCATTCGCGGCAGCATCTGGACGCGCCGGCCACCAACGTGTTCTACAACCTCGAGGTGTCCGCACGGCGCTATCCGGCCAAACCCGGTCTCGTCCATTACGACACGCCGATCGGCTTTGCCGAGCTTCACGACGAAGCGCAGCGGATCGCGGGCTGTCTCGAGCAGCGCTGCGGTGTGCGCAAGGGCGATCGCGTGCTGCTCTACATGCAGAACAGCCCGCAGTTCGTGATCGCCTATTACGGCATCTTGCGCGCCAATGCGGTCGTCGTGCCGCTCAATCCAATGTACCTCACGCAGGAATTTCTTCGCTGCGCCAAGGACGCAGGAACCACGACTGCGATCGTCTCGCAGGAGCTGTACTCGCGCATCGAACCGCTGCTCGATTCGAGGGACCTCGAGCATGTGATCGTCGCCGCATATTCGGATTATTTGAAACAGCCCACCAACCTCTGCGTGCCGGAGTTCATTGCGGCGCCGCGCGTCGAGCTTTCGCGGCCCGGTGTCACGCTTTGGGGCGATGCGCTGGCGAGCGGCCTGCTTCCGGGACCCTTGAGCGCAGGTCCCGACGATTTGTGCGTGATGCCGTACACCTCCGGCACCACCGGCGAGCCCAAGGCCTGCATGCATACGCACCGCACGACCATGCATACGCTCGTGGCCTCGATGCGCTGGTTCACGGTGCAGCCTGAATTGACGATGCTCGCGGTCGCGCCCTTCTTTCACGTGACCGGCATGCAAGGCAGCATGAACGGTCCCCTCTACAACGGCAACACCGTGGTTCTGCTGCCGCGTTGGGACCGCGTGGTCGCCGCGGAATGCGTGCAGCGCTATCGGATCGCGAGCTGGACCGCGGTTCCGACGATGATCCAGGATTTCTTCATGAACCCGAACATCGAGCGCTATGATTTGTCCTCGATCCGCAAATTGAGCGGCGGCGGCGCCGCGATGCCGGCCGCCGTGGCGCAGCGGCTGCTGCACCGGGGCATCACCTATTACGAAGGCTATGGACTCTCGGAGACCATGGCGGCCACGCACATCAACCCCCCCGATCGTGCAAAACAGCAATGTCTGGGCATACCGATCTATGGCGTCGATTCGCGCGTCGTCGATCCTGCGACCGGCGACGAGCTCGCCGCAGGCGAGGTCGGCGAGATCGTGACTCACGGCCCACAGGTGTTCCTGGGCTATTGGAACAAGCCGCAAGACAGCGCGCAGGCGTTCATCGAGATCGACGGCAAACGCTTCTTGCGCACCGGCGATCTCGGCAGAGTCGACGAAGACGGCTACTTCTTCATGGTCGACCGGCTCAAGCGCATGATCAATGCGTCCGGATTCAAGGTGTGGCCGACCGAGGTCGAATCGCTGATGTATCAGCATCCCGCCGTGCTCGAGGCCTGCGTCATCGGCGCGAGCGACGCGCATCGCGGCGAGACCGTCAAGGCCTTCGTCGTGTTGCGGCCGGAATGGAAGGGACGCATCGAGGCCCCGGCGATCGTCGATTGGTGCCGCGAGAACATGGCGGCGTTCAAAGTCCCGAGGATCGTCGAATTCATCGATGCGCTGCCCAAATCGGGCAGCGGCAAGATCCAGTGGCGCGAACTCCAGGACCGCGAACGGCGCGCCGAAGCCGAGCGCAGCGCCGTGGCCGAGCGCGGCGGCTCAGCATGAGGGCGCTGCTGAGCCGCCGGCCCGGCGGTCCCGAGACTCTGGAACTCGACGAGATTCCCGAGCCAGTGGCAGGTTCCGGCCAGGTCCGGGTCGCGGTGCGCGCTTGCGGCGTCAATTTCCCGGATTTGCTGATCATTCAGGATCTCTATCAAGTCAAGCCACCGCGACCGTTCGCGCCCGGCGGCGAGATCTCCGGCATCGTCGATGCGCTCGGCACGGGCGTCGAGGGCTTGCGCGTCGGCGATCGCGTGCTCATGAGTCCGGTACAAGGCGGCATGGCTCAGAAAGTCGTCGGTCCCGGGGGAAACTGCTGGAAGATCCCCGATGCGATGCCCTTCGACGAAGCGGCCGCGCTGCTTCTGACCTATGGCACCTCGCAGCACGCGCTCAAGGATCGAGCGCAGCTCGAGCCCGGCGAGACGCTGCTCGTGCTCGGCGCCGCGGGCGGCGTCGGCCTCGCCGCGGTGGAATTGGGCAAGGCCATGGGCGCTCGCGTCGTCGCCGCGGCATCGACTGAAGCGAAGCTCGCGCTCGCGCGCGAACATGGCGCCGATGAGACCGTGCAATACCCGGCGGTTGCGCTCGACAAAGCCGCTGCGCGCGCTCTCACGGATCACTTCAAGTCCGTCTGCGGTGCGAACGGCGCCCAGGTGATCTTCGATCCGGTGGGCGGCGATTACACCGAAGCGGCGCTGCGCGCGATCGGGTGGCAGGGACGCTATCTCGTCGTCGGCTTTACCGCCGGTATCCCGAAGCTGCCGCTCAATCTCACCTTGCTCAAGAGTTGCCAGATCATCGGTGTGTTCTGGGGAGAGTTCACCGCGCGCCAGCCCCGGCAGCATGCCGCCAATGTCGCGGCGCTCATGGCGCTGTATCTCGAGGGCCGCATCAAGCCGGCGGTCACCGAGCGCTTCCCGCTGCAACGGGGAATGGACGCGATCGCGAGGCTCGGTGCGCGCGCTGCGCGCGGCAAGGTCGTCGTCATGATCGAATGAGAAACCCTCATGAATCTCGACTACACCGCCGAACAAGAATCCTTCCGCGCCGAAGTCCGTGCTTTCTTCGAAGCCGAGCTTCCGGCCGATATCCGCTCCAAGGTGCGCCTGGGAAGGCGAATGCACAAGGACGACCTCGTGCGCTGGCAGAAGATCCTCTACCGCCGCGGCTGGGGCGCCGGCATGTGGCCGCGGCGCTACGGCGGTGCCGATTGGAGCGTCGTCGAGCAGCACATCTTCGACGAAGAGGGTGCGGCGGCCGGGGCACCGCCACAGATCGCGTTCGCGTTGCGCATGGTCGCCCCGGTACTCATGAGCTTTGCAACTGCCGCACAGCAGAATTACTTTCTGCCGCGCATCATTTCCGGCGAGCACTGGTGGTGCCAGGGGTATTCGGAGCCCGGTTCGGGGTCCGATCTCGCGTCGCTGCGCACGAGCGCGGTGCGCGAAGGCGCTCATTACCGCGTCAACGGCCAAAAGACCTGGAACACGCTCGGCCAGTATGCCGATTGGATCTTCTGCCTGGTGCGCACGAGCAGCGACGCGCGTCCACAGCAAGGCATTTCGTTCCTGTTGATCGATATGAAATCGCCGGGCATCACGGTGCGCCCCATCATCACGATCGACGGCGAACATGAAATCAACGATATTTTCTTCGACAATGTGCAGGTGCCGGTCGAAAACCTGGTCGGCGAGGAAAACAAGGGCTGGACTTACGCAAAATTCCTGCTCTCCCACGAGCGCACCAATAATGCCGGCATCGGCAATTGCAAGCGCGCATTGAAGCGGCTCAAGGAAATTGCAATGCGCCAACTCCATAACGGCCGCCCGCTGATCGAGGATTCCCGCTTCCGCGATGGCATCGCGCGGGTCGAGCTCGAGCTCGTGGCGCTCGAGATCACGAATCTGCGTATGCTTTCGGCGCTCGCGACGCAATCTCGCGCTCCGGGGCCCGAGGTCTCGCTGCTCAAGATCAAGGGATCGGAGATCATCCAGCAGCTCGCGGAGCTTCAAATGCATGCGCTCGGACACGATGCCCTGCCCTACTTGCGCGAGGCGCTCGAGGTGGACTGGGTTCCGGCGCCGTTGCTCGCGGATCACTATGCCGACTTCGCGCCGCCGCTCACGGGCCAATATTTCAACTACCGCAAGACCACGATCTATGCGGGCTCGACCGAGATCCAAAAGAACATCATTTCGAAACTGATCCTGGGTCTCTAAAGAGAGCTGCCATGGAATTCCGCCTGACGGAAGAACAACTGGCGCTGCAGGAGACGCTGCGGCGTTTCATCGCCAAAGACTACGATTTCGAGCGGCGCCGCTCGCTCACGCGCTCACCGCTCGGCTATTCCGCGGAAGCCTGGGCTCAGTATGCCGAGCTCGGCCTGCTAGGCCTGCCCTATCCCGAGGAATTCGGCGGCCTCGGTGGCAGCGGCGTGGACATCATGGCCGTCATGGAACTGGTCGGCCAGGGACTGCTGCTGGAGCCTTACGTGAGTACGGTCGTGCTCTGCGGTGGGCTGCTTCGCGATGCCGCTAGCCGCGCGATCAAGGAGGCGCTCTTGCCGCAGATCGCCGCGGGAAAGCTGCAGATCGCTCTCGCCGCCTATGAGGCGGCCGGGCGCTATGAGCTCGCGCACGTCGCTTCGACGGCCGCCCGTGACGCCAAAGGCTGGCGGCTCACGGGCCGCAAGTCCGTCGTGCTCGATGCCCCATCGGCCGATTATTTTCTTCTCTCGGCGCGCAGCAGCGGCAATCGGACCGACGCCGAGGGTATCTCCCTGTTTCTGGTGCGACGTGATGCGCCGGGATTGACGCTGCAAGCCTATCCCACCCAATCCGGCGGCAGAGCCGCGGACTTGCATTTGCAGGATGTGTCGATCGGCGACGACGCCGTAATCGGCGCACCCGAGCGAGCGCTTCCCGTCATTGAGCGCGCCGTCGACCAGGGTATCGCCGCACTGTGCGCCGAAGCGGTGGGTATCGTGACCGCGCTCAATGAGGCGACTCTCAATTATTTGAAAACCCGCAGACAGTTCGGCACCGTGATCGGCAGCTTCCAGGCGCTGCAACATCGAATGGCCGACATGTTCATCGCCGCCGAGCAGAGCCGTTCGATGGCCATCATTGCGGCAATCCAAGCCGCCGGCGACGAACCCGCGGCACGCCGCCGAGCCCTATCGGGCGCGAAGGCCTATATAGGACAGGCCGCGCGCTTCGTCGGCCAGCAGGCCGTCCAGCTGCACGGCGCGATGGGAGTCGTCGACGAGCTCAACGTCAGCCATTACTTCAAGCGCCTCACGATGATCGATATGACATTTGGCGACGCCGACCATCATTTGGCGCGCTTCAGCGATGCACTTCGAGCCGAAACGGTGGGAGCTGCCTCATGAAGTTCAACCGCCGCCGCCTGATTCTTGGACTCTATGTGCTCGCGCTCATCGTCATCACCGAGCTCGTCACCGCCCATCTCCGGCTGCCGGCATGGCCGGCGTTCGTGGCCTGGGTCCTCTTCTTCGGCGAACACATGAGCCCGAAGAGGGCGCCGCATATTCTGATCGGCGCCGCCGCCGGTATCGGACTGGTGATGCTTGCACCGATCGTCATCGGCTTGCTCGCGCACCTCAGCGGCGCCGAATGGGGCCGACTGATTTACATTTTGGCCGCCGTTTACGCGATTTTCGCGTTTGGCGAAATGATTCCGCTGGTTCTCAACAACTATACCTTCATGTTCTTCACGGTCGCGGGCCTCGCGTTGGCGGCGCCAAATCCCAATCCTCAGCTATGGCTGCTCATGGCGGCGGCAGGCGGCGGCTTGCTGATCGGCGCCACGATTGTCGTCAGCAGGATCATCGGGGCACCCGGCGCGGCGGAGGCGGTGCACTGAATGAAACACCAGACGGCCCCCTCGGTGAGACAGCAAGTCAGCGCCGCCGAATGGGACGTGCGCGTGAATCTCGCGGCCGCGTATCGGCTCGTTGCGCTCTACGGCTGGGATGATCTCATCTTCACTCACGTGTCGGCGCGGGTTCCCGGATCGGAGCCTCATTTTCTGATCAATCCCTACGGCATGATGTTCGAGGAAATAACCGCTTCCTCACTCGTCAAGATCGATCTCGGCGGCCGGAAGATCCTGGACTCGCCCCACGAAATCAATCCGGCCGGCTTCACGATTCACGGCTGCATTCATGCGGCGCGAGAGGATGTCGCATGCGTAATGCACATCCATTCGCTCAACGGCGTGGCCGTCGCGGCACAAAAGCAGGGGTTGCTGCCGATTTCACAGCAATCCCTGTTCGTGCTGTCGTCGTTGGCCTATCACGACTACGAGGGTGTCGCGCTCCATGCCGCCGAACAGCCGCGCCTGGTCGCGGACCTCGGCGACAAGTCCTATCTGATGCTGCGCAATCACGGGCTCCTGACGGCCGGCTCGTCGCCGGCCGACGCCTTTCTGTACATGTATATCTTCGAATCCGCGTGCGCGATCCAGGTGCGCGCTCAAGGCGGCGGACAGGAATTGATCCGAATACCCGAAGCCATTCTCGGCGGCATTCGGGCCGCGGCCAGCCAGGTGACGCGCGGATTGGGAAGCAGCCTCGCATGGCCGGGTCTGCTGCGAAAACTTGATCGATCGAATCCCGGGTATCGGGAATAGGAAAACCATTGGGCAGCTGCGGCAAGTGCTGAGGGACTTTGGCTCAAGCGTAGCAAAGCGGTGCGCGGGGGGCTGCATCACGAGTATTCCGCCGCCAGCGTTTTGCCGGCTTGCCGTCCGTCGAGTACCGAGCGCACTATCCGGCTGTGCGTCTCGCTGTTGCCTGCCTGCTGTGCGTCCTGGTATTGCCAGCATGTGCATCCGATGCTGAAGGCGGATCCATCGTAACCGGATTCGGCAACGAGTCTTTGGGAAGGTTTGTCGCGGAACGCTGCGGCACACGAATCCGCTGTCCGCGCGCGCGGTATCCCTACATGCAGCTCCAGGTCTATGCCTGTTCGCGGCTCCAGCGCCGGCCGCCCGTAATCAGACTCGATCCGGCGAACTATGCTCGGCTACGGGCGGAG